>BNJS01001033.1_pt1 | contig 187782 bp, 234 predicted proteins | sample 8540461 | NCBI WGS metagenome assembly BNJS01 (sample SAMD00202454, study PRJDB9452) | human saliva metagenome | isolation source: human saliva | place: Japan
AAACTCCTTGCACAGGAATTGGCTAAATTAAAAGATAACTAAACAGTACTATAAAAACCATCTAAAGTCCTATTCTCAAGGATTGCATTAGATGGTTTTTTCTACTTTTCAAATTTTGAGTTTCCTATCAACTACAGTTGTCAAAGGTCAAAAAAAGGTTTATAATCCCCAGAAAAAATTTCTTGGAAATTATAAAACCATTATTAGCTTAATCCTTGTTGATAACGTGCCAATTCGGCTTGGTTAGCCCAAACATAGTGACCTGGACGGATTTCAACCATAGAAGGTTTGTCAGTCTCATAGTCGTGTTGACTTGGATCGTAAACCTTCAAGACCTTCTTGCGTTCCAAGATTGGGTCTGGAATTGGTACCGCTGAAAGTAAGGCTTGAGTATATGGATGAATTGGATTGTTAAACAATTCTTCTGTTTCTGCAACCTCTACAATAACACCCTTATAAATAACTGCGATACGATCTGAAATAAAAGCGAACGACCGACAAGTCATGGGCGATAAAGAGATAGGTCAAAGCCAAGTTCTTTTTTTGGAATTTTTTTGAGCAAGTTCAAGACTTGGGCACGCACAGAAACGTCCAAGGCTGAAATTGGCTCATCCGCAATAACAAAAGTCTGGTTGCATGACCAAGGCACGGGCAATACCGATACGTTGACGTTGACCACCTGAGAAACTCATGAGGGTAACGAGTCAAAGTGCTCAGCAAGAAGACCCTACTTCACGGATAATATTTTTGAACTTTCTCTTTACGTTCTTCTTCATCCTTTGAAACAGATGGTGATTGTAAAGACCTTCAGAAATAATATAATCAACAGTCGCACGTTCATTCAAACTTGCGGCAGGGTCTTGGAAAATCATCTGGATACGACGAATCAATTCCGCAGCTTGTTCACGCGATTTCTTACCATTAATCTTTTGACCATCAAAAATGATATCACCATTACTTGTATCATTTGAGACCGATGATCGCACGACCAATAGTTGTTTTCCCACTTCCTGACTCACCTACAAGCGAGAAAGTTTCTCCCTTGTTGATAAAGAAGTTAGCATTTTTAACCGCGACAAACTTCTTACTTCCTTCACCGAAGGAAATTTCTAAATCTTTGATTTCTACTAATTTTTCAGACATTTCCTTCCTCCTAGTCTGCCAGATGGGCAAATCCCATTTTTTTCACGGATCTTTATCATGGAGATTTGCAATCACAGCTGGTTTTTTTCTACTTTTGGAGCATCCTCATGAAGAAGCCAAGTTTTTAGCCCAATGCGTCTCTGATACTGAGAATTGAGGGAGCTTTTTTTGTTCGAAGTCAATCTGCATTGCATAGTCAGAACGCAAGGCAAAAGCATCCCCTTTCAGGTCAGTATAAAGTGACGGAGGTGTTCCTGGGATTGAGTAAAGATCCCCTTTATCATCAGCAAGCTGAGGCAAGCTAGACAAGAGACTCCATGTATATGGATGGCGAGGGTCATAGAAGACTTCCTCAACAGTTCCATACTCAACGATTTCTCCTGCATACATAACCGCTACCTTATCCGCAATACTTGCTACCACACCAAGGTCGTGAGTGATAAAGATTGTTGTGAAATGGTACTCGTTTTGTAATGATTTCAGCAAATCAATAATCTGTGCTTGGATGGTCACATCCAAGGCAGTCGTTGGCTCATCACAGATCAAGACATCAGGTCGGCAGGCAAGGGCAATAGCAATAACGATACGTTGACGCATTCCTCCAGAATATTGGAATGGGTATTCATCAAAACGTCTATCTGCGTCTGGAATCCCAACCTTATTCATGTAGTCAATGGCCAATTCTTTTGCTTCTTTAGCTGTTTTTCCTTGGTGTTTTACAATAACTTCTGTAATCTGACTACCAATTGTTTTAATTGGGTCCAAACTAGTCATCGGGTCTTGGAAGATCGTCGCAATCTTAGCACCCCGAATTTGTTCCCAATCTTTGTGAGAAGATAGAGATGTCAAATCCTGACCACGGTAGTCAATACTTCCTTGGGCAATGCGACCATTTTCTTCAAGCATACCTGTGAAGGTCTTTGTCAAAACAGATTCCCTGATCCTGACTCACCTACCAAAGCTAATACTTCTCCTTCAACTAGTTCAAGGGAAACCCCGCGAATGGCTGTCAATACTTTGTCACGAACGTCAAATTCCACGACAATATCGCGAGCAGTCAAAATTACATTTTTTTCTTTTGTCATTTCTACTCCTATCTATGTGTACGTGGATCACTAGCATCCGCTAGGTTTTGACCAACTACGAAAAGGGACAAGGATACCAAAACAAGAGTTGTCAATGGAATCCAGAACAAGTAAGCATTAGTTGTTACGTTTTGTGAATAATCCGAAATCAAACGACCCAAACTTGGCACTGTAATCGGTAATCCAAGACCGAAGAAAGACAAGAAGGCTTCGTATGAGATAAAGCTTGGAAGCATTTGAGTCATGGTTGTCACAATAACAGATACCAATTGTGGCATGATGTTTTTGGCAACAATCTTCAAGGTTGGTGTTCCCAAAGTACGTGATGCCAAGTTGTATTCCAAATCACGGTAACGCAAGATTTGCACACGGATCATGAAGGCAATCCCAATCCATGTTGTTACACTCATGGCAAAAATCAGATTCCAGAATCCAGCTCCGATTGAGTAAGTCAAGACAATGACAATCAAAAGAGATGGGATGTTTGAGATAACGTTATAAACTTCCATCATCACACGGTCAACTGATTTTGAAATTCCCCAAATACCACCGACAAAGACACCGATAACTAAGTTAATCACTGTCGCAATCACAGAAATGAGGATAGAGTTACGAGCTCCGAACCAGACACCGTCAAAGAGCGATTTACCGTTACTGTCTGTACCGAACCAATGCTCAGCATTTGGCTTGATATAACGAGCACTAAAGTCGTTTACCTTGCTGACATCATTGAAATCAAACTTAGAAAACATTGGGTAGATGAAACTCATCAAAATGATGGCTACCAAGATTCCCAACATGACTACAGTTGATTTTTTTCTTCATAAATTGTCTAAACACTGATCTCCCAGTATGAATAAGCTGGCGCATCAATAGTTTCAGAGGCAAAAATCGTCACGTTTTACGAAACTGAAATTTTTCTTTATCGATTGTAGACATTATTTGCCTCCTTTCTCAGTCAATTTAATACGTGGGTCAATAATCGTCATCCAAATATCTCCTAAAAGAAGTGAGAAGATAGAAATACATGTAAAGATGAAGACAAGACCAACGACCATAGAGTTATTAGATGCTTTTACAGAGTCAATCAACATTTTACCCATACCTGGGAAGGCGAAGACTGTTTCAGTAAGAGTTGCACCACCGATAACCCCGATAACGGCACCAGGAATTCCTGAAACCAGCGGAACCATGGCATTTTTAAAGATGTGTTTGTTTGAAATTTCTTTTTCAGACAAACCTTTTGCACGAGCAAAACGAACAAAGTCTTGTGATTGCAAGTCAATCATGTAACGACGAATCCAAATAGCTGTACCAGGAGCACCCAACAAACCAAGGATAACTGCTGGTAAAACATAAGAACGCCAATCTCCAGCACCCAAGATAGGGAATGAATCTGGCAAACCGATTGAAGAACCAGCCAAACGAACGATATAAACCAAGGCAATTGTTGGAAGAGCCATCAAGAAGGTCAAAGCCCCTGTTGAGAAAGCTATCAATCCAAGTGTTCTTGAAGCGAGCCATAGCTGAACCAAGTGGCACGGCAATCGCATAAGAAATCACCAAACCAATCAATCCAACGACAGCAGAGCTGGCAATCATAGAAGGATATTGGTAGTTACTTTCAGTAGCTGTATAAGGATCATCTTTTCCGTAGTTAGCTACTTCACGAGAATCAGCCTGACTAGGTGATTTGTAGGTTCTTGAGTAAATATTTACAGAAGAAGTTTTCTTACCTGTTGGGAACTGAACTTGAGATGTTTTTGTTTGCCCTTGTCCCTGAGTAATAACCTGTAAAAACAGGGCTATTAGCATAGGTTGGATAAGAGTCACCTAAATTAATGTTCACAAAAGTTTTTGATGCACAAATGGGAACTGACTGTTGAAGTACAAGAGATATTTGTGTTTTAGTTCCTGAACCAACCAATGACCATCCGATCGCTGGATCATTTTTCGAAAACGAAGGTAACGTTTTCAAGTCTGGGTTTTCAGGGTCTTGAATTTTATTTGTATGGTCAATGTCAATCAAGTTAGCATAGAATTTGAAAACACGTTCAAAAATTGGGATTTCACGAGTAGCGTAGAATTGGCCACTTTCAGTAAATTCTCCCAGAGGTCCAACCATGACCGATTTGTTTGATGTATTTTTCATAGATAGCCTTGTTGGTGTCATTGGCTTCAACTGTTACAGAAGCATCCATCTGGCTAGCTTTTTCTTGCAACTCTTTGGTATCGTAGTACTCGATATAGCCCATACGCTCATAAACAGTATTCTCATAGTTATCACGTTTATCAGCAGTTGTCGCAATCTTGTTATAGTTGGTATCCTGTTTGAAAATCAATTTTCGAGGAACCATTGTATAGATAATCGTGTAAGTCAAGGTTGTTACTAAGAAGATAGAAACCAATGACCGCAAAACACGCATAAAAATATATTTTTTCATATCATTTCCTTTAAAAATCCCAAAAGAACCTTCTCCTCATGGAGAGAAAGTTCTATTGAGAGTTATTTATTTACTCCTCTTATGAAGTATAGGTTACCATCAATTATATCATAGATTTCAAGAAAAGTAAACGAATTTTCAGAATATTTAGGCTTATTGACACAAAAAATCTGAAAAAGCTATTGACTGAAAATTATTTTCAAGGTATAATAATAAACGTTAAGGCGGTATAGCCAAGTGGTAAGGCACGGCTCTGCAAAAGCTTGATCGTCGGTTCAAATCCGTCTACCGCCTTCTATAACTTGATTTATCAGGTTTCATTTAAACGGAAAGCCCAATTTAAAGGGCTTTTTTCTTTTTTCCTCGAATAAATACGTATAACTTTAAAAAACTTTTGGGACTAGATTGGAGCTGAGTTTTTCGAGGACACAATTCTCTTTTGAAATCAACTGAAAAAAGCTTTGTCACGCCTGGTGACAAAAGCCTCTAGTTTACTCTGTTTCTTCTTCTATTTCAACTTCTGTGATTTGGACTTTTACCTTGGTAACACGTCCATTTTTTACCTTATCATTGGTTAGGATAAGCTGTTTGTTTTGGCTTACCAATTCATAGCTGAGTTTCTCAGTCGTTGGAATGGTCCCAACTCCTGTCAAATAATAACCAGCGATGGTATCAACGTCATCACTTGCCAGTTCGACATCAAAGTAGTCATTAAAATCATTGAGATTCATGGTACCTTGAACAATATAAGTATCTTCTCCGATTTGATGAACTTCGATTTCAGCCTATCTGTTTCGTCATCGATTTCCCCAACGATTTCCTCTAAGAGGTCTTCCAGGGTCACCAAACCAGCCATCCCACCGTATTCATCTAGCAAGATTGCCATTTGTCTTTGAGTATTTCGCAATTCTTTTAGCAAGTCATCCACAAAAATAGTTTCAGGAACAAAAAGTGGATCTTGTAAGATTTTCTTCCAAACAATATTGTCAAAACCGTCCACAAAGCCTGCCTTAAGAAGACTCTTGGTGTGAATAATTCCAATCACGTTATCCTTGTCTCCATCATAGACAGGGATACGAGAATAATTTTGTTTTAAAATACTTTGGATAATGGTTTGACTCTCATCCTGAATATCGACCATGAAGGCATCCGTCCGAGGAACCATGACTTCTCTGGCCATTAATTCGTCCAGTGAAAAGATTCCTTGTAACATTTCAATTTCGTCAGCATCTAGTGTTTCTTCACTATTTGTCAGCATGTACTCAATTTCATCACGGGTCATTTTTTCGTCAGCATCGTCAAAAGGTCATAGGAGTCAAGCGACTCAAGAGATTGGTAGATGCAGACAAGAGCCAAACAAAGGGACTAACTAGTTTCCCAAGCCCAATGATAACTGGCGCTGTACGAATCGCCAAGGCATCCTTTAGATTAAGAGCGATTCTCTTAGGATACAATTCCCCAAAAACGATGGAAATATAAGTCAAAAATGCTAAAGATAGAAAACTTGCAACGGCATAAGCTGTTTCACCATTTCCAAGCCAAGATGCAATTTCTCGTCCCAGAGTTTCTGCCAAACTCGCCCCTGATAAAATCGTAATCAGGGTAATCCCTACTTGAATGGTTGATAAAAAGTGATTAGGATTTTCTAGTACCTTCAGCAGACGGATATAGCGTCTATCTCCTTCTTCTGCCTTTTGTTCAACCCGCGCACGGTTAAGTGAAACCATGGCCATTTCTGTGGCTGAGAAAAAGGCATTTAACACCGTCAAGATAAACAATAAAACAAATTGTAGCAACAAATTCTGACTACTTGGGTCTTCCATAGTTCTTCTCCTAAAATAGTATCTTATCCTTTATTATATCACAAAAATTAGCTCAGTACATATTATTTTTTCTCAGTGTCTATTCTAGTTCTACTTATACTCAATGGAAATCAAAGAGCAAACTAGGAAACTAGCCGCAGGCTGTACTTGCGTACGACAAGGCGACGTTGACGCGGTTTGAATTTGATTTTCGAAGAGTATTAAATTGTCCAAAAAAGAACTCCTACAGCCACAAGTGACATAGGAGTTTATCTTATCTTTTACTGAGTTACAGTTACTTCTCCAGTTCGGTAATCCAGTTGAAGTCCCTTTTGAACATTGGGAACTAGAACATTGAATTCCAATTCTCCGTCTGAAGACTTGGCTTCAATCTGTGAAGCTGAAGGAACTAAATCCTCGTTTGAAGCATAATAAAGAGTTACACGGTAACGGACACGCTTGTTTTGATCTAAGGCTTTACGCACCATGCTTTCATAGTAGTTTTGCCCTGTCGAATCCTCGGCTTGCGCCTGATTTGCCCAGGCTGTTTGAACAGCAATGTTTTTAGGATTGCTTGTCGAGGCATCAAAACCATCCAAACCACCGATTAAGGCATAGCCTAACAAGTGACCTCTATCAACCGCATGGGTATAAGTACCCTTTAGATTCTTAACCTGATGCCAGCCTGGAGGAGTCCATGAAGTCGAACCATTCCCAGTTTCTTCACGATTCTTGTACTGACGAGTAGCCTTAGACAAGAGCGCATTAGCTACGGTTGGTACCGTTTCCTTGCCCACTGTCTTTGTTTTATTATCAGCGTAGGGCTTACTTGAAACCTTGGCATCTAGATTTGTTTTATTACCATTGACGATAAAAGCACCTGAGCCATTCCACTCCAGACTCCCTTTTATTTGACTCTTGACTGCGTCTGTTAAGACACTCTCTGCCAATTCTTGACTAGGAGCTTCAGAAGCTTGTTTTTTCTGACTAACCTTTGTTTTAGGACTATTAGCTGTCGACTGCATCTGCTTGATATAATAGCTACCTGCAGACAAAAGCAATAACACTAACAGCCCAATCAGTGTCTGTCTTGTTTTTTTGTTCATATTTCTCCTTATCTTTAGAAAAAGACTGGTCTCCCAGCCTAATTTCCTGTAAATTTATGAATCAATTCCTGCCATTTTGCTGGAGACAGGATAGCCCATGGATCTTGACCCTTGCCCAAGATTCCATAACCTACCATTAGACCGATTCCTAGGGCTAGAACGCCTAAAATCAGTACCAGAATGACTAAAAGTAAACGTTTGACTACGTAGTCTGATTTCTTATTCATCTTCATCACTAGCCTCGATTCGCTGAATCTTTGCACCTAGCTGGGCCAATTTTTCATGGAATCGGTAATAACCTCTATCCAAGTGGACCAATTTACCAACCACTGTTTCACCCTCTGCTACTAAACCTGTCAAAATCAAGGCTGCACTGGCACGAAGGTCAGTAGACAAGACTTCTGCTCCTTGAAGAGCCTGTCTGCCCACGATACGGGCAGTATCACGAATAATCTCTGAATTCAAACCCATACGGCGCATTTCTTCCAAGTGTTGAAAACGATTTTCAAAGACTGTTTCTACCATAGTAGACTCTCCTTTTGCTACTGTCATCAAGGCAGTAAACTGAGCCTGCATATCTGTTGGAAATCCTGGATGTGGCAAGGTTTTTACATTAACAGCTTTAAGATTTTCAAGTTGAGAACGAACACGAATTCCTTTATCTTCTTCAACGACTTCCACACCCATTTCAATCATTTTAGCAATTAAGGGACGATTGTGTTCCCACACTGCATCTCGAATCAACACATCTCCGCCAGTCATAGCTGCAGCTACCATAAAAGTTCCAGCTTCGATACGATCTTGTACCACATGGTGAGTTGCTCCACGAAGCTTGTCTACACCTGTAATGGTAATAGACTCAGTACCCGCACCTTTGACCTTAGCTCCCATTTCATTTAGTAGAATCGCTAAATCTACAATTTCTGGCTCACGCGCAGCATTTTCAATAACCGTAATACCAGCAGCCAAAGTCGCTGCCATCATCAAATTTTGTGTGGCACCAACACTAGGAAAGTCCATGTAAATATGAGCTCCATGTAATCGCTCAGCCCTAGCTTTAATATAACCAGCTGTCTGAGTAATCTTGGCCCCCATTGCTTCCAAACCTTTAAGGTGGAGATCAATCGGACGACTCCCAATGGTACAACCACCCGGCATGGATACCTTGGCATGCCCTACCCGAGCAAGGATTGGACCCAAGACAACAATAGAGGCCCGCATCTTGCTGACATACTTATAAGGAGCTTCCTTGGTGATGTCACCAGTTGCATCTACCTCAATAATGTGAGCTTCCTGATCAAAATCAACCTGGGCATTTAGTCCACGAACCACTTGATTCATCGTGAAAACATCTGATAAAATCGGAACATTATGCAAGACTGTCTTGCCTTCACTTGCTAAAATAGTTGCTGCCAATAAGGGTAAAACTGCATTCTTTGCTCCTTCAATGGTAACACTTCCGACTAGACGATTATCGCCTCCTTGAACCACAATTTTTTCCATACTCATTTCCTTTGCTTTTAATTTTATAACAGTCCTCTAAACGCTTCTTGCCACAACTGATATAAACTGATAAAGAAGGAACTCAAGATGTAGCCCATCACAATACTAATGAAGACCACTAACAAACGAAGTTTTCTTGTATTATCAGCTGTCACTTTTAAAAATTTTTCCCATTTAACTAAATCCTTTAAAAGGTAAAAACTTAAATAAATAAAGAGCATATGGCTACTTAGAGTGAATAATAATTGAACCATTTGACTATTATACCATCTTCTATGCTTCTACGCTAGTTTGGAAACTTTCGCCTTAAACTAGGAATTGTTTTTCAAATAATTAATAGCATCTTGTAAGGTTTTGACAGGGACAATTTTCATTTCTGTCTTGATTTCTTTAGCAGCTTCTAAAGCCGTTTGATAATTGTTTTTTGCATCAGGATGAACCTTTTTTTCCTCTTCACTGACAGGATTATCCGGAGCAAAGAAAACTGAAGCTCCTTCTCTTGCAGAAGCGACAACTTTCTTATCAATACCTCCAATATCACCCACATTGCCATCACGGTCTATAGACCCTGTACCTGCAACAATACGTCCATGACGAAGAGCTGGATCAGCTATCTGGGTGTAGATTGCTAAACTAAACATAAGCCCCGCACTTGGACCCCCAATGCCAGCTGTTGAAAAGTGAATTGGAACATTACTGGTCACTTCTGTACGATCAATCAAGCCAATCCCTATCCCATTTTTCCCATTTTCTAAGGTGATAATTTTTCCTTCTGCAGACTTGATTTGACCATCTTCTTCATAGGTGACCTTAACTGTATCTCCTAATTTTTGAGAATTAACGTAGTCAATCAAATCTTTGGAGCTATCAAAGGTCTTATCATTAACTGCGGTGACCGTATCAGAGATATTAAGGATACCTTTAAAGGTTGAATTGTCCGTCACAGTCAAAACATAAACCCCAAGATATTTTAGTTCAATATCCTTACCAGCTGTCTTCAATCCTTGATACTTAGCCATATTTTGTGACGTCTGCATGTAAAATTGATTGATACGCATGAATTCAACATCAGAAGAACCTCCCGTTATTTCCTGAGCACTACGAATATCTGTAAAAGGCGTCAACCAAGCATAAATCATATGGGCTAAAGTAGCGTGTTGGACACCAACCGTAACGAAGTGATAGGCCCCAGCTTCCTTATCTTCTGTGTCATTTACTTTAAGGACTTGGCGAATATCTTCCGAACCACCTGGAACCTCTATATAATAGGGCAAGGGCACTACAAATGCCAAGAAAGTCACAATTAAGGCCGTAATGACATATAAGGGCCATCTAATCTTTTTTTTCATTTCTTATTTCCTCCAAAATACTCTCGGGAACATAGCAATCAATATCCTGACCAAACTTCAAAAGCTCTCTAACACCGGATGAACTGAGATAGAGATGTTCAGGTCGGCTATGTAAATAAATGGTCTCTATATCAGGAGACAGCTGATGGTTGTAGTAATCAAAACTGGCTTCATATTGCAAATCAGACGCATTTCTCAAGCCTCTCACTAGGCAAGTAACCCCCAGTCTTTTCGCAACATCAACCACCAATTCATCATGAGAAGACACAACTTCAACATTTTCCAAATGTTTCAAAGCCGTTTCTAGCCCTCGTTTACGATTTTCGATAGGGAGAAATCCTTGTTTGTGGGGATTAAAAAAAATACCCACATAGAGTTTATCAAAAAGTTTGCTCGCCCGTTTAATGATATCCAGATGCCCATTTGTCATCGGATCAAATGAGCCTGTGAATAAGCCAATCTTATCTGACATAGACTGTCACCTTACTAATTCCATAAATCTTTTCCTTCCAGATACCCAGGCAGGCAATTTCTTCTGGAAGTTCAACGGCTTTATCCGTCTCACACATGACCATGACATCTTCAGAAAAAAGCGCTCTCTCAGCCATTTTTTCAATATCTGCTACGATTTGTTCCTTGGCATAAGGAGGGTCTAAGAAAATGAGGTCAAATTCCCCAGATACCTGTTCCAATGCCCTTTCTGCATCCATCTTGAGGAGTTGAAATTTTCCAACTTCCTTGGTCATCTGGATATTTTCAGCCACGATGGTCTGAGCCTTACGGTCTCGCTCCACCAAAACAGCGCTGGACATGCCACGCGATACTGCCTCGATAGATAAACCACCACTACCTGCATAAAGGTCCAAGACTCGTCCCCCTTCAAAGTAGGGACCAATCATGTTAAAAATGGCTCCCCTAACCTTATCCGAAGTAGGTCTTGTCGTCTTGCCTTCTAGTGTCTTGAGGGGACGTCCCCCATAGATTCCTGATACGATTTTCATACCGTTTATTATACCAAATTATGGGCAAAAAGAGAAAGAAAACCGAACCTTGCGGTTCGATTCTCTACAAAATATTTTCGTAAGTATCGCGGACTTCTTGAGGCCAAACACTTGTTTGCACTTCTCCGATATGTTTCTTGCGAAGTAAAAACATGGCCATACGAGATTGTCCAATTCCTCCACCGATTGTCAATGGGAATAGGCCATTCAACAAAGCCTTGTGCCATTCCAATTCTAAACGGTCCTCATCACCAGTGATTTCTACCTGACGGCGAAGGGTTTCTTCATCTACACGGATTCCCATAGAAGACAACTCAAAGGCTCCACCTAAAGACTCATTCCAAACAAGAATATCGCCATTCAGACCCTTGTAGCCATTTTCAGACTCACTTGTCCAGTCATCGTAGTCTGGTGCACGTCCATCGTGCGGTTTACCGTCTGGTAATTCCCCACCGATACCGATCAAGAAGACTGCTCCAAATTCTTTACAAATAGCATTTTCACGCTCTTTTGGTGTCAAGTCTGGGTAGCGTTCTACCAACTCTTCTGTGTGGATAAAAGTGATTTGTTTTGGCAAGATTGATTCGATGTCATAGCGGGCTTCAACAGCTAGCTCAGTCAGGCGAATAGCCTTGTAAATCTTCTCAACTGTTTCTTTTAGATAAGCGATATTACGTTTACCATTTGGGATAACTTTCTCCCAATCCCACTGGTCGACATAAACAGAGTGAGTCGCATCCAGCGAATCTTCGTCTGGACGAAGGGCTTTCATGTGGACGAAAAGACCTTCCCCCTCACCGAAACCAAAGCGGGCCAAGGTATGGCGTTTCCATTTAGCAAGTGAGTGCACCACTTCATAAGTAGCATCAGGGATTTGGAGAACCTTGACTGATACGGCGTTCTCCACACCTGATAAGTTGTCCTGCATCCCGTCGCCGACCCTGCTCAAGATAGGACCTTGAACTTCGACAACTTCTAGCTTATCTTTCAAATACTGGGTAAAAGTGTTTTTGACAAAGGAAATCTCTTCTTGTTGATGAATAAAACTTTTCTTCATAAACTACTCCTCAAAAAATTAATTAAAAGCATTATACACCTATTTCCAAGAAAAGAAAAGAGCAAATATAAAAAAATCAGTGCTCCTTCGAACACTGATGTTAGGGACCTTCTAGTCATTGCGACCAAAGATACGTAGAATACTTAGGAAGAGATTGATAAAATCAAGATAGATACTGAGAGCCATTGACACAACCCAACCTGTCGCTACACGACCTTGTGATTGCTCATAGGCATAGCGAATTCTTTGGTTGTCCCAAGCAATCAGCCCAGAAAAGACCAAGACCATGGCTACACTGATCATATAATCAAAGAAACCACTAGCCAAGAAAATATTGACTATCATAGCAATCAGCAAACCGATAAGCGCAGCCATCATAGCCCGACCAAGCCCGCTCAAGTCTTTCTTGGTGAACATACCGACTGCCGCCATGACAAAGAAGAGAAGAGCGCTTGATACAAAGGCAGATAAAACTGTACCTGGAGTATAGAAGGCCACCACAAAACTAAGGGTAAAGCCGTTTAAAACAGAGTAAAGTAAAAATACTGGAAGAGCAGCTGGACTATTCTTTAAGGCCATGCTACTGGCAACGAAAACCAAGGCCAACTCCGCAAAAGTAGCAATGGTCAACCAGAGACGTCCCTGCATCAAAAAGTAAACCAACTGAGATTGAAAGACCGTCAACATAAGACCTGATACTAAAGCGGATAGTCCGATTCCCAGACCAACAAAGGCATAAACCTTAGCGTAAAATTGATTGAGACCTGCGCGGTCGTGAATAATAGTGTGATTCATCTTTTCTCCTTTTCTATGAACATCTTTCCTTGATTATAACAAAGAAAGTTAAAATTAGCTTAAATGGAAAATTAAAATACCGGCCGCAACGGCAACATTCAGACTCTCCGCCTGCCCCTTCATGCTAATGTGGACCAATTGATCAGCATTTTCAGCCATGAGGGGACTAATTCCTTGACCCTCATTTCCCATGACTAGTACAAAATTTTCTATAGGGGGCAGTTCTCTGTAATCAACAGAATCTTTAGATAGGGTTGTTGCTAGCACAGGGATAGCAGCCTTTTTAGCTTCCTCGAGAAGCCTTTGACTAGACATTCGGTAAATGGGCAGATGGAAATGACTGCCTTGCATGGAACGTAAGGTCTTAAGACTGTAGATATCTGCCGATTTATCTGAAACAATCACTCCAGTAAAACCTGCTGCATCCGCAGTCCGAATGATAGTTCCCACATTACCAGGATCTTGCACATCTTCCAAAAACAAGAACTTGCCCTGACTCAAATCAGCTTGTCTTACTTCTTCTTTTTGAACCACGGCAACAATTCCCTGAGGAGTCTGAGAATCTGCCAAATCTAGCAAAAGATCCTCTGAAACCCAGACAGTTTGCGGAAAAGCAACTAACTGATCTCGGTAATTTTCTAGGGCAAAGATTTTCTCAATCGTCACTCCAGCTTGAACAGCTTCTTCAAACAAGTGCCAGCCTTCAATCAAATAGGCAGACTTGCGGTATTTTTTTTGGTGTAATTTCTTGGCATTTTTTACCACAGAATTGGCTTTTGAGGTTATAATAGTCATAGAAATATTATAACACAATCAAAGGAGTTTGGTATGCAAAAGGTTAGAATGATTGCCCAAGGTAGGGTGCAGGGAGTCGGCTTTCGTTGGGGTGTTTACAGCTTGGCACTTAAAATTGGTGGCATCACAGGTCGAGTATGGAATAACGACGATGGCACAGTCGAAATCTTAGCCCAAGCAGATTCATCTGCTACCATGGCAAATTTATCCAAGAAATCCGCAAAGGACCCACACCTTTTTCAAAAGTCAGCTACTTAGATGTCAAACTAAGTAACTTTCCTCCTTACCCTGACTTTAAAATCGCAAATTAGGTCTCTAGAACTATTGTATATTTTGTAAAAAAACAGTAGAATAGAAAGGTATAATTTTTAAAGAAGGAATAAAAACAGTGAAATCTATTAAACGTTTTGCACTCTCAGCTATGGGAGTGGCTATGTTGCTTGCCTTGACTGGCTGTGTCAATGTCGATAAAGCCACAGGACAGCCAACAGGAGTCATTTGGAATACTATCGGAGCCCCTATGGCTGAAGCTATCAAGTACTTCGCTACTGATAAAGGTCTAGGCTTCGGTGTCGCTATCATCATCGTAACCATTATCGTGCGCTTGATTATCTTGCCACTTGGTATCTACCAATCATGGAAGGCAACGCTTCACTCTGAAAAGATGAACGCCCTCAAGCACGTCCTTTGAGCCACACCAAACACGTCTCAAAGAAGCAACTACTCAAGAAGAAAAACTCGAAGCCCAACAAGCTCTCTTTGCAGCTCAAAAAGAGCACGGCATCAGCATGTTTGGTGGTGTAGGATGTTTCCCTATCCTCCTTCAAATGCCTTTCTTCTCAGCTATCTACTTTGCTGCCCAACATACTGAAGGTGTTGCTCAAGCAAGCTACCTAGGAATTCCTCTAGGTTCTCCAAGTATGATTTTGGTTGCCTTCGCTGGTATTCTTTACTATCTTCAATCGCTCCTTTCACTTCACGGAGTAGAAGATGAAATGCAACGTGAACAACTTAAGAAAATGATTTACATGAGCCCACTCATGATCGTCGTCTTCTCCCTCTTCTCACCAGCCAGTGTTACTCTTTACTGGGTTGTCGGTGGTTTCATGATGATTCTCCAACAGTTTATCGTCAACTATATCGTTCGTCCAAAACTTCGCAAAAAAGTCCGTGAAGAACTAGCCAAGAACCCACCAAAAGCACGTGCTTTCTCTACACCAAGTAGACGAAAAGACGTTACCCCTGAACAACCAACTACTATCACAAGCAAGAAAAAACACAAAAATCGCAACGCTGGAAAACAACGTTCGAGATAAAGCTGCGTATATTATCCAATAATTAAAAAACGAATGAATGATAAATAGTTTTCATCAACTAGATATCATCATTCGTTTTTATTATCTACTGTTACATCCTATACTAATCGAAAAAGTTAAGTATTCTAAAAACGATTCAATCATAATTAACAAGTAAATCACTATGATTTAATACAATTCACAGTTATTAAAACTTCTGCTCCCTCGTCTCTATTTCTAAGCTCAACTCGGCCTTTGTGTAGTTTTGCAACTCTACATACAAAACTAAGTCCAATACCATAATGTTGCTCTTTAACCGATCTAGCTTTATCCATACGATAAAAGAGCTTCCCAAAATTAGTTAAAACTTCCTCTGGAAATTCAGAGCCATTATTCCATATACCTATTTTCAATTCTTTCCCCTCTTGCTCTATCCTAATGTTAATTTTAGGATTCTGTTTATCTGCATACTCCAAAGCATTTGTTAAAATATTTTGTATGGCACGAATCAGAAGAGATGGATTTATATAATAGTTTTCAGTTCCTTTCACATTCTGTTCAAAAGAAAACTTCATCTGATTTTTTATCAAAAAAGAGACTTCTTTCTCTAATTCATTGATAAAATCTGAAGAGGAATACTCCGTCCAACCTGTCTCATCATCATAATAGGTTTTAGAATAGTGAATCAATTGATTGAAATAATCTAGTAACTGTTGACTAGCTCTTTCTATATCTGCTAAGCATTCTTGAGATTGGTCGTTTTCAGTTATCGCCTGCAAAAATTCCACATTTCCCCTAATAATGGTTAAGGGAGTTTTTAAATCATGAGAAGCTGCTGAAACCTGAAACATCAAATCTTCTTTCTGCTGTTTCTCATCAACTATTAATTGTCGAATTCTATCTTGCATCACAATAATCCGATTTCCTGTCTCACGAAATTCTTTAACCGTTAAACTTTCTGTACATTCCCTCTCCAACCACATACTATTTTCATAAATCAAAGTCATTTCATAACTCAGTTTTTTCAACAATTTTCCAATGTGATAACTTATTAGAACAATCAATAAAACACAAATATATATCCATGATGACACATTGAAAAAAATTGATAGAACACCACTATTTTTTAGAGGTTTCCCGTCTTCATTTATTTGTATAGATACTGAAGCTAAAGGAATAAGATAGGCCATTAGTAAGCCAAGACTAAACTGCCAAATAATTCTCCAACAGGTTTCTCGAATTAATTGTCTAAAACTTTTGATTCTACCCATTGATATCCTCCACCGTACAAGGTTTTAATTGGATTTAATTGATAAGGTTTCAGCTTTTGACGAATTTGATAAATATACTCTGAAACCGAACGTAAAAGAGCTTCTGAACTTTGTGGATATAGATAATTATAAATTTCCTCTATAGAGTATATTCTACTTGGGTTGCTTGCTAAAAGATTCACTATGTCAAATTCTCTCCTTGTCAGAGTAATCTTATCATCGTTTACAAATAGTTCCTTACTATCCGTATATAGTATAAGCTTCCCAATCTTATTTGATGAACATTTCCTTTAGTCCGTTCTTCACGACGCAAGTGCATTTTAACACGTGCTAACAATTCTTGCATACTAAAGGGCTTCATAATATAATCATCAGCACCTGCATTGATTCCAGCTACTAAATCTTCATCCATATCCTTGGCAGTTATAAAACAGATAGGAACAGTTATCTGCTCGCGAATCATCTGACAGATTTCTAAACCACTAACAGGCATCATAATATCTAATAAAATCAAGTCAAATCCTGTAAAATCACAAAGATCAATCTCTTCTATCTTATTTCGTATGACTACTTCATATTTTTCATATTCTAGTACTTTTTTTATTAGGCGAAGAATAGCAAGATCATCATCTACAACCAAAATTTTATAAGCCATAACTCACCCTCCTGAATATATTATAGCACTACCTGAGAAAAAGACAGGATATCCCCTGTCTTTAGCGTACATTTTTTCCTATAAGTACCAATGTAGCAAATAGAAAAACAATTAACAACCAAACTATTTGTATCCCTAAGCCTTGCCACACTGGATAATAAAGAGACAATGGGTAGGTATAAAAACAATTCATACTAGCTAGTAATGGTAAATTTCTAAAAAAAGAACTGAATTGTAATAACATTTGCCCCAACCCCAATAAAAGGGATAAACTGCTTCCCAAAATTAAGATAAAAGACTGGGAAATAAATACAAAAATACCACTTAAAAGAGAGAAGGTTAGAATAGAAATACAAGCTGGAAATAGAATTGTTAGAACATGTTTAATATTACTCAAAAGATTGATATTGTAGTATCCTTGCGCGATTAGTATGCATAATGATATTACAGCAACCAATAATACAATTTCCATACATAATACAATAGCTAGTTTACAGATTATAAATTTCAAACGATTTGGACATGTAAGAAAACTGGTACGAAGGCTAGAACCTGTAAATTCTTGACCTATAAATAGAACCGCTAGACTAACGAAACCTGCCTGTCCTAAATAGAGACTTTGCAGTAGCTGTTCCAAAACAAACTGTAGAGTCAACTGGTCTGGCTTACTATTTAAAAAAACAACCATCGCCGGAACACACAGTAATAGAGCACCTACAATCAACCAGTGCCAAGGATTCATCATAAACTTGAGATACTCACTTTTAAGTTGTTCTTTCAACTTATTCACCTCCTCCAATATCTGACTTAAGTAATCTATAGATTGCTAAAACCAAGAATGAGAAGTTCCAACAAAGTAAAAATAAAATATTTTGTAAACGATTATGTTCTAAAATTTGAGGAGATGTAGCAATCAATCCTTGCCCCAATGCAACTGGAAGAAATTTTGCAACCGATATATAGTTTGCTAAGAATGTTCCTAAATTGTAGACTTGGGGAAGCAAAAATAATAGAGGAACAATGGCTGTTTTAAATGTCAAAGCCATAATATAGGCTAGCAGTCCCAACAAGGTCCAAGCTATACTGGCTAAAAATATATAGAACCAAACTGTCCCATTTAGTGAAAAAAGTAATAAGCCATCTTGTCCTAAAACATAATGTGTCATGTTAATCGTCAAGAATATTGATAGAAAGGAAATGATAAAAGAAAATATAAGCCAAACTAATGTTTTTGAAACTAGGAAAGTACTTCGATTTGTAATAGAGAGGAGGCTTGTACGAATAGCAGAGCATTTATACTCCTCGGCTCCGTAAATTGAACCTAGGATAATCATAATAAAAACACCAAATAAAGTGACATCAAAACCTAAAAATTCAATAGGAGGTATAGCTTCTGCTAATTCTGGATTTGTCTCTGGTGTAGCATGGATACCAACTGAAACAATTTGAGAAGCACCAATATTTGCTAAAAACGTTTGAAATACCAGTATCAAGAATAATACAACATGAGTAGCTCTCCTATAAAGCAATTTCAATATTTCAGAATGAAGAGAGTATATAAGTGCCATGTCACTTTCCTCCCTCTGTTAAACTAAAGAAGACTTCTTCTAGTGAAGAAAGATTTTTCATCACTTCTTGTAAAGTGCCTTTTATAAGAACTTTTCCTTTATTTATGATAACTACATCATCTGTTACTGCTTCCACTTCCGATAATATATGAGATGATAGCAAAACTGTCTTCCCTTCTTGAGCTTGTTTTTTTATAAATTCTCTAAACCACCGAATTCCTTTTGGATCCAACCCATTAGTCGGTTCATCCAATATCAGATATTGAGGATTTCCTAATAGAGCTGTTGCAATTCCCAAGCGTTGTCCTTCTCCTAATGATAATTTCCCAATTTTAGATTTTTTCTTATGGCTAATATCCACCATATCCAAGACTTGATCAATTCGCTGACTGGATATCCCATTACTAGTAGCAACAATTTTCAAATGTTGATAAACAGTCCGATCATCAGGAGCACCTACACTGTCAAATGAAGCTCCTACAGTCTTTAGAGGAAATTTTAATTCCTTATAAGTTTGATCTCCAATTTTGGTAAGACCAGATGTTGCTTTGTCTAATCCTAATAAAATACGTAAGGTTGAACTTTTTCCAGCTCCATTTGGACCCAGGAAAGCAGTCACTCTACCTGCTTTTGCTTCAAAAGAAATATCTTTTAAAATTTGAGTTTGCCCATATGACTTACATAAATTTTTAATGGCAATACTTTGTTCCATAGATGTTCTCCTATTCTATTTAATATTTCTAAAAGTAACTATATCTTATACATTCTTTTTCGGATTTTTTTCAGAATTTAGAGAGTAAAAAAGATTTAATACTCAATAAAAATCAAAGAGCAAACTAGGAAGCTAGCCGCAAGCTGCTCAAAACAGTGTTTTGAGGTTGTGGATAGAACTGACGAAGTCAGTAACCATACCTACGGTAAGGCGACGCTGACGTGGTTTGAAGAGATTTTCGAAGAGTATAAAATTTTGTTTTATTTAATTATATATATTTGTGTAAACTTAAAAGCCCGATGTTTCCATCAGGCTTCTTTTTTATCCATGTACACGTTTCATATAGTCTTGATAACTTTCGGTATCCATGAGTTTTTTAGCGTTCTTGACGCGGTCTGCTGTTGGTGGTTTAACCCCTTCGAGTGAATAAGGAATTCCCAGTTCACGCCATTTGAACTCACCCATAGTGTGATAAGGTAGAATTTCAAACTTATCAACATTTTTGAGGGTCTTGACGAACTTCCCAAGTTCAATCAAGTCATCATCTCTGTCTGTCAATCCTGGAACTAGCACGTGGCGAATCCAGACAGGTTTTCCAATATCTGATAGATACTGGGCACAAGCCAAGATATTTTTATTGGTTTGGCTAGTAACAATCTTGTGCTGTTCTTCGTTGATTTCCTTGATATCCAAAAGAACCAAATCAGTGACAGCCATGAGTTTGTCAAACTTCTCAAGGTAACGTGGTTTATTACGGAAAGGAAGGGCACAGGTATCCAAGGTACAGTGGATTCCTTGTTCCTTGGCCTTGGTAAAGAGGGCAATCAAGAAATCAATCTGCAAGAGAGCTTCTCCTCCACTGACTGTAATCCCACCCTTATTTCCCCAGAAACCGCGGTAGCGCAAGGCCTCTGTCAAGACATCATCTACCGTCCGTTCACGTGATTTATTGGACTCCATAGCCCAAGTGTCCGGGTTGTGGCAGTACTGGCAACGCATGTGACAGCCCTGCAAAAAGACAATAAAGCGAATACCAGGCCCATCTACTGACCCAAAGCTTTCTGTCGAATGCACCATTCCTGTCACTTGTCCATAATCAATTGTTTCTTCAGACATATCGTTACCTTCCTTGAAAACGTTTTATAGTTTTATTATATCACGACTTGAAGGAAAAACAAGATTTTTGCCTATTTTTTAGAAAGCAATCTGTTTTTCAATTTCATTTTCAATTAATTATCATTTTATTCTTCAAAATCAAAGCCATACAAGGTTGCAAAATAGTCCTCAGGGCGCTCTGCACGGCGGATTTGGCGAGCTTCACCTTCTTCTGTATAGAGGATTTCCGCGGAACGAAGTTTGGCATTGTACTGGTAGCCCATTGAAAATCCGTGAGCACCTGTATCATGAATTACCAGCAAATCACCGATTTCTGTATGAGGTAGTTCGCGATTCACTGCAAATTTATCATTGTTTTCACAGAGTGAACCAACCACATCTACCACTTCAGCTGGTCCTTCTGGATGTGTCAGATTGGTAATATGATGGTAGGCTCCGTACATGGCTGGACGCATGAGGTTAACTGCTGATGCATCCACACCTAGATAGGTACGGTAGGTTTTCTTCTTATGAGTAACCCTTGTGACTAAAGCTCCGTGAGGTGCTAACATAAAGCGTCCTAATTCCGTAAAAATCTTGACTTCTCCAAGACCCGCAGGCGTGAGAACCTCTTCATACACCTTACGAACTCCCTCACCAATCAAGGCGATATCATTTGGCTCCTGCTCAGGACGATAGTTGACACCAATACCGCCAGAAAGATTGATAAAATCTAGTGAAATACCCAACTTTTCCTTGATTTCAACAGCCAATTCAAAAAGCTGACGAGCCAACTCTGGATAATAGAGATGGGTCACGGTATTGGACGCTAGGAAGGAGTGAATCCCAAAAGTCTTGGCTCCTTTTTCCTTCAAGATGGCAAAAGCTTCAAAGAGCTGGTCCTTGGTCATGCCAAACTTGGCTTCTCCAGGATTGTCCATAATATCTGTTCCTAGCTCAAAAACGCCTCCAGGATTGTAACGACATGAGATGATTTCTGGAATGCCTGCTGCACGCTCTAGATGTTCAATATCTTCAAAGGCATCCAAATTAATGGTCGCACCCAATTCACGCGCATAGGCATATTCCTTATCTGGCGTATTATTTGAAGAGAACATAATCTCAGAACCAGGGAAATTCAGTTTATGACTCATCAAAAGTTCTACATAACTAGAACAGTCCACACCACAGTCTTCCTCTTGGAGAATTTTCAAAATAGCTGGTGTTGGAGTAGCCTTAACCGCAAAATATTCCTTAAAGCCCTTGTTCCACGAAAAGGCTTGGTTGACGGCCCTTGCCTTCTCACGAATCCCCTTCTCATCATACAAGTGAAAGGGAGTCGGGAACTCGGATACAATCTCTTCTAAGTCTTCTTTATTGATAAATGGTGTTTTCATAAGTTTCCTTCTATTCTATTTGCAAAGAAAGGCTGGGACAATCGTTCCAACCTTTAGTTCTATCTCTTATTTGTCTTCGTCAAAGATATTGCCAACCTCAACATCGATGGCTTGGTTCTTGACATCAATATTGGTTACCTTCAAGAGTGACTTGTAGTCAAACTGCTTTTCACGTTCTTCCTGAGCATTGTCAGCAAAGACTGCAACACCAGCCAAATCTGAATCAAATTCACGAAGGAGACCAATCATACCGTTGATTGTTCCACCACCTTTCAAGAAATCATCCACAATCAAGACACGACTACCTGCCTTAAGGCTACGTTTTGAAAGGAACATTTTCTCAATGCGGTCACCACTTGAACCTGAAACATAGTTGACGCTGACAGTTGAACCTTCGGTAATTTTCAGGTCACGGCGTACAATGACAAAAGGAACATTGAGGACATTGGCAACTGCATTAGCAAGTGGAACACCTTTTGTCGCAACGGTCATCACCGCATCGATTTTTTGATCCATAAAACTTTTGGCAATGATGCGACCAATGTTTTTCAAAATAGCTGGTGTACTTAAGAGATCCGACAAGTAAATATATCCACCTGGCAGGATACGATCACTCTCTGATAACTTATCACGCAAGTCCTTCACCATTTCTTTAGCTTCCTGACTTGAAATCGATGGTGTAAAGATAACGCCACCTCCTGCACCTGTAACAGTCTGAATATGGCCGATTTCAATTTCCTCAAAAGCACGCTTAATAATGACAATATCTTCTGAGATAGATGATTTAGCTGATTCATACTTTTTCAGCAAAAGTATTGAGGCTGGTTAGTTTATATGGATTATTAATCAAATAGTTGGAAATGACAACCATCCGATCACTTCTTCGTAATTTCATTTCTATTTCCCATTCCATTTAAATTTTATATTATACCCATTATACCATATTCATATAAAAAAACGAACATTCTTATCCTAAAAATGCTCATTTTTTTATTAAATTATTAATCTAAATCTGGTTTATAAAAGGAACGATTGTCCATAGCGAAGATTTTATTGGTCATCTCTCCTTTATCCACCAAAGCCAGAGCTGTTGACATCATCATCATGCTGGCATCCAGATTGTCAATCATATGGATAATCTCTGCCTCCATAATGCGTGGACGAACCGGGCTTCCATACTCAAGTAAGCCATGGTGACTGAGGATGACGTGGCGGAGCAAAACGACTTCTTCCTTGGTATCATCGATGCCTAGCTCCATAACCGTCTTAGTAATTTCACTATCAATTAAAGCGATATGACCAATGAGATTGCCTCTCACTGTATACTCAGTCTGATCTGGTCCGCTTAATTCCAAAACCTTGGCCAAATCATGCAACATGATTCCTGCATAGAGAAGACTCTTATTGAGCTGAGGATAGACCTCACTAATAGCATCTGCCAAGCGGACCATAGTAGCTGTATGGTAAGAAAGTCCTGTTTCAAAAGCATGGTGATTGGTCTTAGCAGCTGGGTAAGAGTAAAACTCCTTATCATACTTGGTATAAAGACTTCTTACAATTCGTTGCCAAACAGGATTTTCAATTTTGAAAACCATCTGAGACATATATTCACGGATTTCCTTAACATTTACAGGAGATTTAACCTTGAAATCAGCTGGATCATGTGGTTCTCCAGCCTGAGGTAGACGCAGGGTGATTTGATTGACTTGAGGGGTATTGTTATAAACTTCTCGGCGTCCTTTCATGTGGACAACCTTACCTGCAGTAAAGGCCTCAACGTTATGAGGTTGGGCATCCCAGAGCTTCCCCTCAATCTCGCCACTATCATCTTGGAAGGTAAAGGCTAGGTAATTTTTCCCAGCCCGTGTCTGTCTCAGGTCAGCTGATTTGATTAGGTAAAAGCCTTCAAACAGCTCATCTTTTTCATGTGACTAATCTTCATATTCTTCCTCATCTTCTTGGAAATGGAGTAGATCAAGCGCAGGCTCACCTTCTGATAACTCAATGTGACGGAGCGTCCGCTCGATAACTGTGGTACGACGGTTTAATAATTCATCAATATTGCCAGAGGCATGTTGGAGATGTTTTTGTGCCTTGACCAAAATCCCTCCGAACTTACCAAACTCAGTCTTGACGCTGGCAAGAGTCTTGCTGATATGGTCGGCACTCTTTTGGATATTGAGGGTTTTGAAGCCAACTGATAGGGAGTTAAGCAGGGCTGATAGGGTACTTGGACCTGCGACAATAATCTGCTCCTCCCGCCTCAAATCATCAAAGAAGACAGGATTGCGAACAATCTCTGAATAAAGACCTTCTGTCGGAACAAACAAGACTCCAAAATTGGTCGTCCGAGGCGGTGCTACGTACTTGCTCTTGATATCCTTGGCAAAGCGCTTGACGCTTGCTAGGAGTGACTTGCGACAGCGTTCAATCTCATCCTTGTCACCTGCTTCATAGGCTTCTTCTAGGCGATAATAATCTGCCAGTGGAAACTTAGAGTCAATTGGCAGGTAGACGTATTCCTGGTCGCCTTGTCCGGGTAACTTGATGGCATACTCCACTCGTTCACTGGAGTTTTCAACCGTTGCGTATTCTCGTTCGTACTGGGCAGGTGTCATAATATCTTCAATGATTTGCCCCAGTTGCAATTCTCCCAGAATTCCTCTCGTCTTGGTTCCAGAGAGAACCTTGTTGAGAGCTCCGACATCGCGGGCAACAGTCTGCATTTCTCCCAAACCTCGATTGACCGACTCTAGTTGTTTGGAAACTGTCTCAAAGGAAGCCTGTAAGCGTGTCTGCAAGGTTTTTTCTAACTTTTCCTCGACCGTCTGGCGCATTTGTTCCAAACGTTGCTCATTTGATTCCTGCAGGGCTTGGAGACGTTGGTCAGTCTTGTCTCTAGTTTGCAAGAGATTATCTGTCATTTCTTGACGGACCTGAGTCAGACCTTGGTGCAATTCGATTCGCACTTCTTGCAAACGGTCACTGACAGCCACTTCCAAATCTTTTTGATCCAACTGACTAGCTTGTCTGGCTTGTTCAAAGCGGTAATCCAACTGGTCTGACAAATGATCTGCCTGATCCTCCAAACTCTTACTTAAGTGTTGCTCCTGTTTATCCTGCCTTTGCCAAATCAGAAAGAGTCCAGCTAGGTTGGCAATCAATAATAGAACAAGTAAACTTTCCATCCTACCTCCTGTCCTTACTATGCAGTACGACCACATAGCCATCTGGGCAAGTCACCGAAACTACCCTATCTATATATTCGTTAGAAGCGTACACTTTTTAAAGAAAAAAATTTTTCCTCTGTCAACTCATACTTGGCACCGATAATGGTCAACTGGCTATCCCGAACCGGCATAAAGGCTGAGATAGTCATAGTCTGAACGGGGTTCTAGCTGACTGGTCCCTTCTGGACAATAGCTAATCACATTTTGTCCATCCTCAATTGCTATCTGACGCATGTAAGGTGCCAACTTGGGATTGCTAGGCAGAAAGACATTGGCCAGCATATGGTCAATACGACCACCAAGAGCACCGAAAATAGTGACCTGGGCCTGAGGATTTTGCTCAAAGATGGTTAAGAGAGCCAATTCCAAATCGGTATCATCTTTTTCTGGTCGGGCTTGGACAAAGCGCAGGGCTCGTTTTTGAATCAACTGACGCTCTTCTGCAGTGACAGAATCAAAATCCCCAACTGCTAGAGCAAGAGGCAAATCTTCTTCCAAGACCCAAAGCGAGCCTCGATCCACACCAACAAAGCAATCAAAGTCTGTCCGGTAGTGACCGCGGTCTCCGCCTGCAAAAACGGCAACCCTAGTCCAGTTGTTTTCTGAGAGTTTGTACTCGCTCATTGACATCTCCCTTAAAGACATAGGAACCTGCTACAAAAACGGTCGCACCAGCTTCTTTAGCTTGAGCAATAGTTTGGTCATCAATCCCACCATCCACTTCAATCTCAAAGTTCAAACCTTTTTCCTGACGAAGAGCAACCAACTCTCGGACCTTATCCATGGTTTCTGGCAGAAAGGCTTGCCCACCAAAACCTGGATTAACCGTCATGACTAAGACTTGGTCAACTAGATGAAGCACATGCTTAATCGCCTCAACAGGCGTACCAGGATTGATAACGACTGAAGGCTTAACTCCGAGTGAACGAATTTTTTGGAGAGCACCATGAATATGGGGCGTTGCTTCTACATGGATACTGATGATATCCGCCCCTGCACGCGCAAAGTCTTCCAGATGGTGTTCAGGATTGGCTACCATCAAGTGGCAGTCAAAGACCATCTTGCTATGAGGGCGAAGAGCTTCGACTACACCTGCACCAAAACTGATTTGTGGTACAAAGTGCCCATCCATGATATCTATATGGGCATACTCTGCCCCAGTTGCTTCTAGACGTTTGATTTCACGTTCAAAGTTGGCATAATCTGCTGCCAGAATTGACGGAGCAATCTTGTATTGAGACATAGGTTTCTCCTTATTTGGAATTTTTTTGCTGACTTTTTTGTAGGTTTCTCTACGATTTTCAATTTCGCTAAGGAATTGCAGATAATTTTCAAAACGGAAGGACGCAATGGTACCTTTTTCCACTGCTGGTTTAACCGCGCAAGCTGGCTCATGGGTATGGGTACAAGTGCGGAATTTACAATTTCGGCTGACACTAGCAATCTCTGGAAAGGCCTGATTTAAGTCTTCAGCCGTTGATACTTCATAATCCAGTGATGAAAAGCCTGGTGTGTCTGCGATTTTACCCCCATTGAGGTTGTAAAAACTAACAGCTCGAGTAGTATGACGGCCACGACCTAGACTATCTGAGATTTCTCCTGTCTCAAGATTAAGGTCCGGTGCAATTTTATTGAGAAGGGTTGATTTTCCAACGCCCGTCTGCCCCATAAAGACTGTAACCTTGCCTGTTAACAAAGGAAGGAGTCCCTCTTTACTGGTCACAAAGTCGTAGCCGATATCACCATAAGTCTGTTCATAAAAATCCAGTTCTCCTCTATCTTCCAACAAATCCATTTTGGAAATATAGACGATGGGATGAATACCCTTGTGCTCCAAAAGAACCAAGAAGCGATCCAGCAAATTGCTGTTAAAATCAGGTTCCTTGACAGACATGATTACTACAGCTTGGTCAATATTGACAATGGGCGGACGGACCAGACTGTTTTTCCGTTCATGAATCTTGAGGATATAGCCTTCTGAATTTTCCTCGGCAGAGAAATCTACCCAGTCCCCAACGTAAGGGGTATGGCCTTTTTTACGGAAATTCCCACGCGCTCGTGTTTGATAAACCTTGCCCTCACTCTCTACATAGTAGAATCCAGCCAAGGCTTTAATGATTTGTCCCTGCATCTTAGAGTCCTTGCCCTTTAAGTGCATCTGCTAGGCTGGCAAATTCTGCCAAGCTGAGAGCTTCCCCACGTACACTTGGTGACAAGCCTGCTTGGTCCAAAGCCTTGGTCAGCTTGTCCTTGACCTCTTCAGTCTTGCCAAAGTAACCTGTCAAATTGTTCCACAAGGTCTTGCGGCGATGGGTGAAACTTGCCTTGGAAACCTTAAAGAAGAAGTTCTCGTCTTCTACTGCTACGGCTGGTTCTGGACGACGCACCATTTTCAAAATAGCAGAGTCCACGTTTGGCGCTGGCACAAAGACCGTACGAGGCACGATAAAGGTAACCTTGGCTGTCATGTAATACTGCACCGCAATCGACAAGCTACCATAAGCCTTGGTATTTGGTTGAGCGGAAATGCGGTCAGCTACCTCTTTTTGCATCATGACCACAAACTCACTAAAAGGAATCCCACTCTCAATTAAGTGCATGAGAATAGGTGTCGTGATGTAATAAGGCAAGTTAGCCACTACCTTGATTGGCAGGTCAGGATTTTTGAAATTCTGGATATGTTGCGCCAAATCGACCTTGAGAATGTCCTCGTTGACTACGGTCACATTGTCAAATCACGCAAGGTATCTGCCAAAATCGGCACCAAACGGTGGTCGATCTCAAAGGCCATGACTTGAGCCGCATGCTCAGCCAAAAACTCCGTCAAGGCACCAATCCCTGGCCCGATTTCGATGACATTGACCTGATCATCAATCTCAGCCGTATCCACAATTTTTTGAAGAATATTGGTATCCGTCAAGAAATTTTGCCCGAAGGACTTTTTAAAGGTAAAACCGTGACGCTCCAGCACTGCCTTGGTCACGCTATAATCTGCAATTCTCATCTATTCTCTTTTCTATTATCTGTTACTTCTATTGTAACACATTCCCCTTACATTTGGGGTCTGCTTAGCTATTCTCATAAGATTTCATAGCTTCTTCCACTTCTGCCAAGGTAACTCCAAACAACTCTAAGCGCTTGAGGAGTTGCTTGCCGTTGGAATAGCCGATTCGGAGAGCCTCTCCTAGATATTCTCGTCGCTTACGGCTGTCTGCCCCTGCTAGAAAACCAAGGCGAATCAAGTCGCTACGACTGATGTCAAACTGACTCTCATGTTCAAATTGTTCTGTCACCTGAGCCAGCGCTGTTTTCAAATCATCATAGCTAGCATGTTCGATTCCTAGAGAACGCCCCTTGGTTTTGGACTTAGGAACAGCTTCATCTCGTTTGAGGAAGGCATGCTGAACTGTCGGAATAGCCGTCATAATCATGCGCCGAATCCGCTCCCCATTAAAATCTGGGTCTGTAAAGACAATGACTCCATGACGTTGGTGCAAGCGCTGAATCCGCTCTATATCCTGATCATTGATGGCAGAACCTCGGGTCTCATAGGTCTCTACATCGAAATGACGTTTGAGATTTGCCGTATCATCGCGACCTTCCACCACGATAACTTGGGAAATTTTTTCTTTCATTACTTGCTGTCCAATCCAAAAATTCGCTCTGCATTTGCAGTCGTTGCTGCCGCTAGCTCTTCTGTCGTCATACCACGCAAGGCAGCAATAAAGTCCACCACATAGCGAGTGTAGGCTGTTTTATTTTCACGACCACGCTTGGGTACAGGTGCTAAGTAAGGCGCATCTGTTTCCACCAAAATCTTGTCCAAAGGAAGTTCTCTAGCAACTTCTTGGATATCGGTTGCCTTCTTGAAAGTCACCACTCCTGAGAAAGAAATGGCCATACCAAGCTCGACAAACTTCTCTGCCCATTCAAGAGTTCCTGAGAAAGAATGCATGATGCCACCTCTAGACCAACTCCCTCGCTCTTAATAATCTCATAGGTATCTTCCAGCGCATCACGGGTGTGGACAACAAAAGGCAAATCCAAGTCCTTAGATAACTGAATCTGACGACGAAAAACCTGCTCCTGCACCTCTTTTGGCGCTGTCATCCAATGATAATCCAAACCAATCTCACCTAAAGCAACAACCTTGGGATGCTTGAGCTTATCAAGCAAGTAGGCTTCAATTTCCTCTGTGTAAGTCCCTGCTTCTGTCGGATGCCAACCAATAGTCGCATAGAGCTGGTCATACTCATCTACCAACTCCAAGGCACGCTCAATCGTCGGTTCATCAAAACCAACAATATTCATCTGTGTCACACCCATCTCAGCAGCCAAGGCAATTTCTTCTGCCTCACGACCTGCAAATTCTTCTACATTTAAGTGTGTATGTGTATCAAAAATCATCTCTTCTAACCTCGTTTTCTATCTTCTATTATACCAAAAAAGAGGAGGGGCACCCAATTTTTCGGTTTCCCTCCTCTCTTTAATAGAGCTATTCTGCTAGCTTTTCTATCCGATATTGCCCATCTTCTATTCCACAGTTAGAGACAGAAGAGACTGGTTACATTGATAGAATATCCCTTTTCAGCTAAAGTATGTGATTATCTTGGGTTCTCACTTTTCTCACTCATCACTAGGATTGATGATTTCTCCAAATCCCCCTTATAATCTAACTTTAAGTAGAGAATAGAATTTTCTAGCTGTCCTATTTTCTACGTCTAGCCTTTCTTCCTAGCAAAGCAAAACCACTGGTTGCCGCCACTAGACCAAGACTAGCAAGTGCTGCACTTGATGCTGAACCTGTGTTAGGTAATTGCTTACCAGCAGGTGACTGGTAGGTAACATCTTGTATTGTTCCTGCAGTTGCTTGCGGTGCACTTGTTGCCTGAGGAGCAGCATTAGGAGCCACTGGTCTCTTAGGAACTGTAACCATAGCAATGGCTTGCACTCCAATCGTTTCTGCTTCCTTCACATCTTCCACAGTTTTCGCATTTTCAATCTCTTTGAGAGCTGCTTGTTTTTCTGCTTCCACTCTTGCTAAAAGTTCTGCTTTTTCTTTATCAGAAAGCGGTGCACCTTTGATTTCATCCTGCTTGTCCTTGGCAGCTTTTTCAATGGCCTTTTTAGCTGATTCTTTTTCAGCAGCTAATTGCTTAGAAGCTTGTGATTGAGCTGCGTTTTGTGAACCTGTGTTAGCCTGTCCGCCTGCCTGGCTACCACCGCCTGCATTCGCATTAGCATCTGAGCTTCCAGTATTGCCTCCATTATCTCCACCTGGTGTAGTTTCTGGCTTATACTCTGGTGTAGCTTCTTGAGTTACAGATTCACCTTTCGCAGATTGTTGAACTGTATCTTTTCCTAGAATCGTCACTACTGAACCATCTGGGAATGTGATTGTTGCTGTACCATCTCCAGCTACAGTGATTGTCGCTCCGTCTAATGCTGAACCATTTGCTTGTAAAATAGCAACCTTAACTTTCTTTTTCTTCATCTGTTAAGTGTGTTATGTCTTTCACATCTACTCTTTGAGCTGGTGCTTTAACAGTTGTTTTTTCAGCATCTGTTTTATTGCTATCTTGTGCTTTTGGATCTTGTGCTACCAATTGATTTCCTGGAATTGTAATAGCTGAACCATCTTTAAAGACGATTGTCGCTGTGCCATCTCCAGCTACTTCAACTTTAACATCGCTTCCGAATCCATTTGCATCTACTACAGCTTTTTTAACAGCTTCTTTTTCTTCATCTGTTAATCTTGTAGCTTCTGCTACTTTTGTAGGGTTAGCTGGGATGATTACTTTTGTCTTCTCTGCGATTGTTGGTTGCTCTTGTGTTGAAGTTCCCTCTTTTTGAACTACTAGACTGGTTCCTGGAATTGTATTGACTGAACCATCTGAGTATGTCAGTGTCGCTGTTCCGTCTTTAGATACCTTAACATCTGTAGCAGTTGGATTTGCTTGTTTCACTTTCGTAGCTACTGCAGCTTGTTCCTCAGGTGTTAAGCTATGAGCATTTCCAACTTCTGTAGTTGCTGGCACCACAGCTGGGTTTTGTGCAGCTTGTGTTGCAGCTTCATTGTCAGTATCTTTGGCTACTACTAGACTGGTTCCTGGAATTGTGTTTACTGAACCATCTCCATATGTTAGCGTTGCTGTTCCATCTTTAGATACCTTAACATCTGTCGCCGCTGGATTTGCTTCTTTAACCTTAGCTGCTACAGTATCTTGCTCCGTCTGTGTCAAGTTGTGAGTATTTTCAACAGGTACAAAGTTTCCTGGAACTTGCGCTGGGTTCTTCTCTGCATCTGTCTGAACTTTTGGAGTTTCTTGTTTACTTCCTTTTTCAACAAGTTTATCCCCTGTTATTGTATCTACAGATTTATCTGGGTATGTAATTACTACTGTTCCATCCGGTCTTACTTCTACTGTTGTTCCAGCTGGGAAGTTGTTCGCTTCCTCAACCGATTTTTTAACCGTAGCTTGTTCTTCAGGTGTTAATTTCGTAGTATTTCCTACTTGTGTTTTTCCTGGAATAACTGGCTCGGTTCTTGACGCGATTGTTCCTGTCTCTTTGTTAGCTGGTGCTACTAATTTATCTTTAGAAATCGTATCGCTTGAACCATCTTTATATGTGATAACAGCTGTTCCATCTGGTTTTACTTCTACTGTTGTTCCAGCTGGGAATGTGTTAGCTCCTTCGATGTTTTGACGAACTTGTTCTCTTTCTTCATCTGAAAGTTTTGCTGGATTTCCCACTTCCACTTTGTTTTCAGGAACTTTCGGTTCGAATTTAGATGCAATAGAGCCAGCTGGTTGAACTTCATTTATCTTATGAATACCAGCTTCTTTCGCCGCGTTGATTTCATCTTTAGATTGACCTTTATTGATGTCTTCTATAGCTTTATCTTTTGCTTTATTAATAGCATCGATAGCTTTTTGTTTTTCTTCATCTGATACATCTTTGTTGTTCTTAATTTCGTTAATGCGTTTGAGCTTCTTCTAGCACTTCAGCTTTTGCTTTCGCTTTTTCTCCATCAAGGTTTGTTACATCTGGTTTCTTAACTTCTGTATCTGCTTTTGGATTATATTTTCCAATATTTTCTTTAGCTTCATCTGCGATTTGTTTAGCTGTTCCTGCTGATGACGCTTCATCAATAGCTTTGTTAGCATCATCTTTAGCTTTAGTGATTGCTTCTTCAGCTTTTTGTTTTTGATCTTCTGTTAAATCTTTATCTTTCTTGATTTCATCAAGTTTTTTCTTAGCAGCTTCTTCTACTTGTTTTTTAGCATCTTCTTTGGCTTTAGCAAGATCATTGTCTTTATCAGCTTTTTCTAATGATTCTACTACTTCAACTGGTACTTTTACAGTTACTTTTGTACCATCAGCTAGTGTTACTTCCACTTCTGCTTCTTTAGTTCCTGTTTCTGTTGTAGTTGGTTTAGAAGTGATTTTCGCCGTTACTCCATCTGCTAGTGCTAATTGTTTTAGAATTTCTTCGTCTGTTAAATCTTTACCTTTTTCAACAGTTGCTTTTCCTGAGACTAAAGCAGTTTGTAAGTCTAACTCTGCTTTGAAGATACTTGTTGATTTACCTTTAGACGTTTGTGGTTTGTAAACATCTGCGATTGCTTTTTTACCTTCTTCTGTCGCTTTCGCTATTTCTTCAGGTGTTTCCGCTTTATCAATCTTGTCTTCTGCAGCTTTCTTAACTTCATCTACTTTAGCTTTCAAGGCTTCTTTTTCTTTATCAGTTAAAGTTGTATCTCCGCCGATTTCACCTTTTTCAGTGTTAGCTGCGTCTGTTAAGTCTGATTTGGCTTTTTCTTTATCAGTTGCTTTTCTTACAGGTACTTCGATTTCGTCTTTTGATCCATCTGAATACGTAACTTCTACTACAACTACTTTCTTACCTACATTCGCTCCTGTTCCTCCCACAATTTCTCCGTCATTTTTAACTTGTTTGTTTGTCGGTTGTGGTTGATCTTTCGGTACTTCTACTGCGTCTGTAATTGCATCTTTATCTTTTTGTTCCGTTACTTTTGTTGCTTTCGTTGGATCGACACTTACTGGTACTTCTCCTGATGTGATTTCTTCTTTCACTTTTGGAGTCGCTTTGTCTGCGTCTGTTTCTTTTCTCACTGGTACTTCGATTTCATCTTTTGATCCATCTGGATATGTAACTTCTACTTTAACTACTAGTTTGCCTGTATTATCTGCTCCACCATCGGCACTTTGGTTTGTACCAGGTACTACTTTCCCTCCGTCAACTAACTCTTTTGTTGGTTGTGGTTGGTCTTTTGGTACTTCTGGTAATTTCACAGCGTCTTTAACTTTTTGTACGTCTGCTTCTTTTGTGATTGTTTCATTTTCTTTTGGTACTTCACTTAGTTTCGCTGTACTTACTTCTGGTGTTGTTTTCGCTGCTGTGTCTCCTTCTACTGGGACTTCTACAGTTTCTTTTGAGTCATCTGGATACTTAACTTCTACTTTAACTACTAGTTTGCCTGTATTATCTGCTCCACCATCGGCACTTTGGTTTGTACCAGGTACTACTTTCCCTCCGTCAACTAACTCTTTTGTTGGTTGTGGTTGGTCTTTTGGTACTTCTGGTAATTTTACAGCGTCTTTAACTTTTTGTACGTCTGATTTTTTTGTGATTGTTCCATTTTCTTTTGGTACTTCACTTAGTTTTGCTGTACTTACTTCTGGTGTTGTTTTCGCTGCTGTGTCTCCTTCTACTGGGACTTCTACAGTTTCTTTTGAGTCATCTGGATACTTAACTTCTACTTTAACTACTAGTTTGCCTGTATTATCTGCTCCACCATCGGCACTTTGGTTTGTACCAGGTACTACTTTCCCTCCGTCAACTAACTCTTTTGTTGGTTGTGGTTGGTCTTTTGGTACTTCTGGTAATTTTACAGCGTCTTTAACTTTTTGTACGTCTGATTTTTTTGTGATTGTTCCATTTTTCTTTTGGTACTTCACTTAGTTTTGCTGTACTTACTTCTGGTGTTGTTTTCGCTGCTGTGTCTCCTTCTACTGGGACTTCTACAGTTTCTTTTGAGTCATCTGGATACTTAACTTCTACTTTAACTACTAGTTTGCCTGTATTATCTGCTCCACCATCGGCACTTTTGGTTTGTACCAGGTACTACTTTTCCCTCCGTCAACTAACTCTTTTTGTTGGTTGTGGTTGGTCTTTTGGTACTTCTGGTAATTTTACAGCGTCTTTAACTTTTTTTGTACGTCTGATTTTTTTGTGATTGTTCCATTTTTCTTTTGGTACTTCACTTAGTTTTTGCTGTACTTACTTCTGGTGTTGTTTTTCGCTGCTGTGTCTCCTTCTACTGGGACTTCTACAGTTTCTTTTGAGTCATCTGGATACTTAACTTCTACTTTAACTACTAGTTTGCCTGTATTATCTGCTCCACCATCGGCACTTTGGTTTGTACCAGGTACTACTTTCCCTCCGTCAACTAACTCTTTTGTTGGTTGTGGTTGGTCTTTTGGTACTTCTGGTAATTTCACAGCGTCTTTAACTTTTTGTACATCTGCTTCTTTTTGTGATTGTTTCATTTTCTTTTGGTACTTCACTTAGTTTCGCTGTACTTACTTCTGGTGTTGTTTTCGCTGCTGTGTCTCCTTCTACTGGGACTTCTACAGTTTCTTTTGATTTATCTGGATATTTAACTTCTACTTTGACTACTAGTTTACCAGTGTTATTTGCTCCACCATTTCCGCTTTGGTCTGTACCTTGTACTACTTTTCCTCCGTCAACTAACTCTTTTGTTGGTTGTGGTTGGTCTTTTGGTACTTCTGGTAATTTCACAGCGTCTTTAACTTTTTGTACATCTGCTTCTTTTGTGATTGTTTCATTTTCTTTTGGTACTTCACTTAGTTTCGCTGTACTTACTTCTGGTGTTACTTTTGATGCAACTGATTGAACAACTTCTATTTCAATTTCTTTTGAAACATTTTCATGTGTAACTTTTACCGGCACATATTTTTTATTGGTTTTTTCTACTATTGGATTATAGATGACTTGTGCACCAGTTGGTATCCCATCTATTTTCCCTAAAATAAGATCCTTGTCTTCTTGTTTAGACACAATCTCACCTTTAACTGGTTCTATAGAAATAGCTACAGCATTTTCATCTGTCTTCGTTAAAGCAAATTCGTCTTCTTTACCATTCAAGCCTGCTTTAGCTACTTCTAAATCTTCTAAGGCTTTATCTACTGCATCCTGTGTAGCATCAGTAGCATCTAATACTTTTTTAGCTTCTTTTAATGCATCATCATAAGCTTTTTTCTTATCTGGATTTGTCTCTTTAGTATAAGCTGGTGAATTTTTAACAGAATCCCCTTTATCATATTCTGCTTTTAAAGCGGATTTATCTGCTGGAATAGTTACTTTCTCACCAGGTTTTAATTCATTAATAGCTGTTTCTAATGCAGTAAATAATTTTCCTACACTTGTTATAGCTTCATCAGCACCAGTTGCTTTATTTAATACACTTTCTGCATCTGCTAAGGCATTGTTAAATGCAGTTTGTTTTTCAGCAGCTGCTGATGTATATTTATCTTGCGGAGCTCCATTTTCTGGTTTTATTTTACGTGCTTCTGCGGCTAAGTCATGAAGCTGTTTCATTTTACTGTTTAATTGTGTGGCTTGTGAAACATAATAATCTAATTCAGCTTTTGTTGCACTACCATTTATAGCGTCAATGAACGATTGTTTTTGATTATTATTTAAATAATCTAGTTTCCCTAGTTCTGCAATTGCTTTTTTACGTTCTCCTGTCAATTTTGCAAACTCAACGATAGATTCCATTTCACCAACATTATTTGCTGCATCGATTGCATTATTATATTCTGTTTTTTCCTCGTCAGTTAATCCAGAAATTTTAGCAATCATATCTTTATATTGCTGACGAACTTTATCCGCTTCTTCTTTTTTACGAGCAGCTTCTTTAGCAGACGCTTCTTTTTGAGCTTTTTCTACTATATTCAGAATCGTTCCTTCTTCACTTGCAGCATTTATTTTATTTATATAATCAGTTTTCTTATCTGATGATAAGTCTTCATTCGGAATACTATTTATTGTTTCAATCGCTTTTTTTGACGTGCTTTTTTTGTAAATTCTGCTGAACAAGTTCATTGACAACACTATTTAAACGATCTCTTGTATCATCACGATTAGCATCAATATCTCTTTTTTCATTCGTTGCAGCACTATCAACATTATTATCACCCTGTTTAATCGTTGCAGAGTTAATCTTATTAATAGCATTTTTCTCTTTCTTCTTTTTGTTAAATAATTAAGAGCATTAATCTTATCATTAGCTTCTTTTTTCATTTTAGCTAATTCCACAGCATTTTCATTAGCTTTTGCTTTTGCTTGATTCACTTCTCTTTCTATACTATCACGGTCTTTTGCATTTGCTATTATAGCTTTATAACCTATTTTCTCATTAGGATATAGATTATCTAATGAATCAATTAGTTTGTTTGCTTCATCACGTGCGGCATCAACATCGAAAGCAGGTTTTGCTTTTTCTTTGAATAGGTATCTCGAAGGAATTTCTCCTAATCTATTTTGAAGACTTCCACCACGCTGTTTGTATAAAGCTAAACTTGTTTCCGTTCCATTACCAAACCAACCAAGAACTGTTCTATTTCCATCTGGCAAGTTAAAATTAACTCCCTGTTTAAGATTACTATTAGACACACCAGAATAATTTTCTAATTCTTCTTTACCAGCCGCAGTTATATTGGAATTTTTAAACCTTTCCAACGCTCTTTTTTTGTCATCCGTTGAAATGTTATCTAAGTGTTCTACCTCTACTGGTGCAGAATAAAAGCTTATCCCCTTATAAGTTACCAATCCATCAGCTCCTACACCATCTGGAGGTGTTACTGGTTTTGGTTCGTCTGCTTTCTTATAAATCAACTTAGAACCCTCAATAGTATCCTTTGTATCATCTTTATAAGTAATCGTTGCTGTACCAGTAGTTTTATCTATAATAATTGAGTTTGCACCATTATTTGAACTATCCTTTAGATTATCTTTAAAAGCATTATTAGTACTTAGAAGTGTGCTAGTATTATTCAAGTTTGCTGCCCAAATTTTTTCTCTAATAATAGCTATCTCATTATCTTTTAAATTTGTTATATTTTCTACTGCTGTACGTTCTGGTTCTTTAGGTTCAAAAGCTTCATTTAGCTTATACAATACTGGAAGTTTTATGGTTTCAACACGAGCATATTGCTGAGCATTAGAAGGTTGATATACCCCCATACCAATCGTTATCTCTTTAGTTTTTTCAGGATCTTTTACTTTTGTAGTATAACTAACCGTTACAGTTCCAGCAGCTCTTTTTTCCCAGTCAATATAAATACTATTACTCTTAGCACGAAGGTCTCTCATGATATCTTGAGTAGGCATATTACTATTATCGTACCAACTGTCATTATCAAGACCCAACATTTTATTAAATTCTTGATTTATACCTTCTCTAGGCCACTTGTGCAGGCTTTCCTTTGTAGTATCATTATTCTTTCTCCAAGTACTTGCATTTTTACCTTGAACAAAACGTGAATTACTTCCCCAACTACTCCAATTTGCGTAGTCATTAGTAACTCCACTACCATTTGTTAGTGAAAGTTTATAGTCACGTCCTAATTCTTCTGTTGCTTCTGGCACAGTGAACCAATGCATTGGGCGACCACTCCAGAAAATCGGAGCACTCCCAGTTTGATTGTCTTTAGCATTATAAGTTAATGTAACTTTAATGATTGGATTTTCTTTTGTATATTTAGAAGTATCTACATCCATCAAAAATGCATTGTAAATACTTGTTGAAGTACCTCTAAGTTTATACACACTTTCGCCATGTGCATAAGCGGTAACTTTATCACCATTAGCTTCATACGCTATTATTCCGTCTGCTTTAGCCATTTGAGACGACGAAGTAAGCACAGTAATAGCTCCAATCAAGCATGATGCCACTCCAATGCTAAATTTCCGGATAGAAAAACTTCTCCAAACGGTTCCACATTTTTCGGCGACTGTTTTTTTAGCTTTCTTATACTTCATTATTTCATCTTTCTCCATTCATTTTTTTCTAAAAAGATATGATTGTTTTTATAAAGATATTATTATAATAAGCCAATCTTTTTATATTGATTTACAAGTCTTATTTTACTATAAATCCCCCGTCAATTTTTAACCTTTAAAATTAGTAGGAGTTTTTGTTATATTACAATATATCGAATTTTTTTATAAACTTCTTGATTGAAAATACGCCTCATACTTGTACTTTATTTCCTACCAAAATCTACTTTTTATACTCAATGAAAATCAAAGAGCAAACTAGGAAGCGAGCCGCAGGTTGCTCAAAGCACTGCTTTTAGGTTGTATATAGAACTGACGAAGTCAGCTCAAAACACTGTTTTGAGGTTGCAGATAGAACTGACGAAGTCAGTAACATATATACGGCAAGGCGAAGCTGACGTGGTTTGAAGAGATTTTCGAAGAGTATTATATCAACCCCATCTACTCTTGTGTATCTTTTAAACATAATAAAAGCCAGTAGACTCGAGTTCCTACTGACTTTTGTTCTAATTCGTTTGGATTATGCAGCCAAAACTTTGCGTCCTTTACGACGACGAGCTGCCAATACGCGACGACCGTTTTTAGTTGACATACGGTTACGGAATCCGTGTTTGCGCGCACGACGAAGTTTACTTGGTTGATAAGTACGTTTCACGATGAATACCTCCTCATAGATTTTGTATTCGTTTAGCCGGCTATAAAGTGATCAGTTACTAAACATACTTTACTATTCTATCTGATTCTTTCACTTTTGTCAATAGCTCAAGGCAAATGTTTCCAGCTTTTTGGCGCTTTTTCTAATGTCGTAACTTCTCAAAACAACTTCCACTTGCCTAATCGAAGTGGAAATTAGTCTAAAACGGATTTTTATGGTGGAATTAAGTGTGAGACGTTTGAGTTAGAAATGAGGTCTACTATGACAAAACATAAACATCTTACCCTTTCAGACCGTAATGATATCCAACTAGGCTTAGAGCGTGGTGAAACCTTCAAAGCTATTGGGCAACTTATTCTAAAAGACCCGACAACCGTTTCCAAAGAAGTCAAACGAAACAGACTAGTCCGAGAATCTACATGCGATAACCTTCCTTGCCCTCTACTCGACAAAGCTCCCTTTGTCTGTAACGGCTGTCCTAAAAGAAGACAAAATTGTGGATTTAAAAAAATTTTCTACCTAGCTAAGCAAGCTCAAAAACAGTACGAACAAACTCTTGTTGAATCTCGTGAAGGAACTCCTCTCAACTCTCAGACTTTCTGGGACATGGACAAAGTCATTTCTGATGAGGTTAAAAAGGGGCAACACATCTATCATATTCTCAAAACTCATAACCTTGATGTCAGTTCCTCAACTGTCTATCGACACATCCGAAAAGGTTACCTGTCTATCGCTCCGATTGATCTTGCCAGAGCCGTTAAATTTAAAGAGAGACGGAAAAGTAAGCTACCTTCTATCCCTAAAGAGGCTAAAAAAGGCCGTTCCTATGAGGATTCCCAAAATTATTTGACTCTTAATCAACTGAATTCTTGGCTAGAAATGGATACAGTTCTGGGGAGGATGGGAGGTAAAGTCCTACTCACCTTCAATCTATCTTTCTGTAACTTTATCTTCGCTAGACTTCTGGATAATAAAACTGCCCTTGAGGTTACCAAACACCTCTATGATGCGGACAAAGGACGAGGTTGCTTTTTGAAAATAATTGAGTATAAGCTCATGAGAAAAGACCCACTGGCCTTGATTCGCTTTCTTGTTTCCGAGCTCATGAAAAAGAGGTCCACTGGAACTAAGAGACTGGGACAAAAAGATTTTGATTTTAGGAATTCTTTATTATAAATTTCTAAAATCGGTAGATTAGACAAAAAAGCGAACAAGATAGAATTCTGAGTGTCAGATAACTCGTTTTGTTCGCTTTTTATATTTAAGGTTAGACTTTTGTCCCAGTCTCTTTATCAGACTAACTTTCACTTGAATTAGCGGTGGAACTTAGTTTGGGAATTTAGCATTTGATATCTTCTAGTCTCTGTTTACTTACAATTTTTCCGTAATAATTTCACAACAGCCTCCGTCCGCGCTGTGTGAGGAAACATATCTACTGACTGGATGTATTTAAGGTCATAAACCTCTACTAATCGAACTAAATCACGTGCCAAAGTTGATACGTTACAAGAAATATAGACCATCTTTTCAGGAGCGTAGTTTACAATTGTATCTAACAATCTATTGTCTAATCCGGTACGCGGAGGATCTACAATCAAGGCACTTGCTCGATAACCTTCTTTGTACCAACGCGGGATAATCTCTTCTGCAGTTCCAACTTCGTAATAAGTATTATCAAACCCCATCCTTTTGGCATTTCGCTTAGCATCTTCAATTGCTTCTGGAATAATATCCATACCTCTGAGTGTTTTAACTTTCTTTGCAAAGGCAAATCCAATCGTTCCAACTCCACAATAAGCGTCAATCAAATGGTCTTCTTTATCAACATCCAGCGCTTTTACCGCCTCGTTATAAAGAACTTCTGTTTGTTCAGGATTTAGTTGATAGAAAGCTCTAGGAGATAGTGAAAATTCATAATCAAGAACACCTTCTTTAATACTCTCTTCTCCCCAGATAATCTCTGTCTTTTCACCATATATCTCACTGGTTTTAGCTATATTTGTATTCACAGCTACTGTCACAACTTCTGAGAAATCTTTAACTAAGTCTTTTACCAGTTGGGTTAAATTAAGCTGGCGATTTGTAACAATAATAATCTGAACCTGTCCAGTCTTTCTTGCTCGTCGGACCATTATAGTTCTAACACCTAGAACTTTTCTCTCATCCGTGATTGGAATCTGATGATAAGTAAGTAATTCTGCTAGGCGGTTTGCAATAACCTGTGTTTCCTTATCTTGAACTAAGCAATCTTTTAATTCAACCAAGTAATGCGAGTTTTGTGCATACAAACCTGCCTTGACTTGATTTTTAAATTTTCGAGTTTGAAATTGCAACTTCGCTCGATAGTATTTTGGCTCTTTCATACCAATAGTTTGACGAACCTCATAGTTTTCATAACCTTCAGGAGCAAATTTTTTAAGAGCTTGATGAAGTAAGTCCGTTTTGAACTCTAGTTGTTTATCATAGTGGAGGTGCATGATTTGGCAACCACCACATTCATTATAGACGGTACAAGTAGGCACCACTCGAAATTTGGACTTTTTATTAACCTTTAGTAATCTTGCTTCAGCAAAATTACGTTTAATAGAAGTAATTTCGCAATAGATATCTTCACCTTTGAGGGCTCCTGGTACAAAAATTAAGGTTTTTTGGTAAAAACCAATCCCCTCTCCATTGATTCCCATTCGTTTTATTTTTAATGGTATTTTTTGCTTCACTTTTAGATTCATATCCCTATCTTATCACAAATTACGCTATAATAGAAACATGAAAATCACAAAACTTGAAAAGAAAAAAAGACTCTATCTGATGGAGCTTGATAATGGCGACAAATGCTACATTACTGAAGATACGATTGTTCGTTTTATGTTATCAAGAGATAAGGTGATAAGCCAAGAGGAATTGAAGGAGATTCAGGACTTTGCTCAATTTTCTTACGGTAAAAATCTAGCTCTCTACCACCTATCCTTTAAATCTCGCACTGAAAAAGAAGTCAGAGAATATCTGAAAAAATACGATATCGATGAAAACATCGTTTCTCAAGTCATTGCTAATCTTAAAGAGGATAATTGGATTAATGATGGCCAGTACGCTTATGCTATCATCAATGCCAATCAACTTTCAGGAGACAAAGGGCCTTATGTACTGACTCAGAAACTAGCACAAAAAGGGATTTCAAAATCTACTACAGAAGAGATTTTAAAAGAATTTGATTTTTCGGAAGTTGCTCAACGTGTAGCTAATAAACTATTAAAAAAATATGAGGGAAAACTTCCATCTCGTGCTTTGCAGGATAAGATTATCCAAAATCTGACCAACAAGGGGTTTTCCTATTCTGATGCTAAAAGTGCCTTTGACGACTTGGATTGTCAAGTTAACGAAGAAACGACTCAGGAACTCATCTTCAAGGAACTTGATAAGCAATATGCTAAGTATGCTCGAAAGTATGAAGGATACGAACTTAAACAGCGTTTAACTCAGGTTTTAGCTAGAAAAGGCTTTGATTTTTCAGATATAGGTAGTGCCCTCAGAGAATATCTTTAATTTTTAAGATAAAATTCATATGTTTTGGACTATTTTTATGGTACAATAATAAGTGATAAACTTATAAATTGTAGAAAGTTGGTTAGTTATGAAGCTTCCAAAAGAAGGCGACTTTATTACAATTCAAAGTTATAAGCATGATGGGAGTCTCCACCGCACTTGGCGAGACACTATGGTACTAAAAACAACAGAGAACGCCATTATTGGTGTTAACGATCATACACTGGTTACCGAAAGTGATGGTCGTCGTTGGGTGACTAGAGAACCTGCTATTGTTTACTTTCACAAGAAATATTGGTTTAATATCATTGCCATGATTCGTGATAATGGAATTTCCTACTATTGCAACATGGCTAGTCCCTACTATCTAGATGAAGAAGCACTGAAATACATTGATTATGATTTGGATGTCAAAATTTTCACAGATGGGGAAAAGCGTCTTTTAGATGTGGAAGAGTATGAGCGCCACAAACGCAAAATGCATTATTCTGATGATTTAGACTATATTTTGAAAGAACATGTCAAAATTCTTGTTGATTGGATTAACAATGAACGTGGTCCTTTCTCAGAAGCCTATGTCAACATTTGGTACAAACGCTACATAGAACTAAAGAATCGGTAAAGTTGTCAAACCAGAGTGAAAACTCTGGTTTTTTTGCTTCATTTTTAAAAAAGTGTACTCTGATATAGAACATTTAAAACGACATCTCACTTCTAATTTTACCAATACATTAACAGATCGTCTTGATTAACACCTTACTTTAGTAAGTCATTCTTGCAATATAAAAACCAGCTTTCAAACTGGTTTGTTTTCTAATTTTCTAACTTTGTAACGGTAAACTTAATGTGAGAGTAATCTTTTTCGATATCCTTATCCAACAAAAAGGCTGTTGCATCTTTTTTGACCTGAACTAGGTCAATATTCTGCCCCTTAGCTGCATAGACACAACCGCAGTAGCATTGACGATAGATATCATATTCGTCACACATTTCAACCGAACGTTTGTAGCCTTGATTTTTCTTGAAATCGCTGGGAAGATAGTGGGTGGTATAAATCTTTTGCACGTCGATTCCGATGCTGTTGATGGTTTGAGAATTTTTATGAGGACTGATGGTTAAAGCCGAACCGAAGTAGTCAAAACCTAAATCCATAGCCACTTGAGCTGTCTTATCCAGTCGGTAGTCAAAGCAAACCTTACAACGGTCGCCACCTTCAGGCTCTTCTTCCAAACCTCGAACCAGTTTACGATATTCGTTAGGTTCATAAGGAGCTTCTAGGTATTGAACGTTATTGCCAGTTCGCTCATTGAAATCACTGACAAATTTCTTGGTGACGTAAGCCCGCTTATGGTATTCTGCCTTGGGATGGATATTAGAATTGGCAAAATAGATAGTCACATCTGCATACTTAGTCAAATATTCTAGGGTGTAGGTACTGCAAGGGGCACAACAAACGTGCATGAGAATGGTTGGACGTTCCTCATTTTTCTCCCAAACTTGGACCATTTTCTGCATAACACGGTCATAATTAATTTTCTGATTGGGATTCATCTTGCTCAGAATTTCTTCTACATCGATCATATTCTTCTCCTTTTTCTAGTCTTATTTTTATCATATAAATTAGGAGAGCTCAAATCTCTTTAGAATAGAAAACCATTAAAGGAGGGAATACGCATCCCTCCTTTTGTGTCTTTATAAGTTTCTTTTACATCATGCCGCCCATCATACTTGGATCCATTGCTGGAGCTGGGGCTGCTGGTTCTGGTTTATTGGCTACGACTGCTTCTGTTGTCAAAATCAAACTGGCTACAGATGCTGCATTTTGTAGGGCTGAACGGCTCACTTTAACTGGGTCAATGATACCTTGATCAATCATATTAACCCACTCGCCGGTTGCCGCGTTGAAGCCTGTACCAACTTCAGCATTCTTCAAGCGGTCGATAACAATAGAACCTTCAAATCCTGCATTATGTGCAATTTGACGTACTGGTTCTTCCAAAGCACGGAGAACAATATTGCGCCCTGTTGCTTCGTCTCCTGTCAATTCCAAGGCAGCAACGGCTGGAATGACATTTACAAGGGCTGTTCCACCACCTGCAACAATACCTTCTTCAACAGCTGCACGAGTAGCGTTGAGGGCATCTTCAATGCGGAGTTTCATTTCTTTCAACTCAGTTTCAGTAGCTGCACCAACCTTAATAACCGCTACACCACCTGACAATTTCGCCAAGCGTTCTTGTAATTTTTCACGGTCAAACTCAGAAGTTGTGGTTTCGATTTGAGACTTGATAACCGCAACACGGTGAGAAATCGCTTCAGGATTTCCAGCACCTTCTACGATAACAGTGCTATCTTTGTCCACAGTTACTCTCGCTGCTTGACCAAGCGCCTCAATTGTCGCATCTTCAACTCAAGACCAAGGTCTTCTGTGATGACTGTTCCGCCGGTTAAGATAGCGATATCTTCTAACATAGCCTTACGGCGATCCCCAAATCCTGGCGCCTTAACAGCTACCACATTAAAAGTTCCACGAATCTTGTTCAAAACAAGAGTTGGAAGAGCTTCACCATCCACATCATCCGCAATAATCAAGAGTGGACGATTGCTTTGGAGAATACTTTCGAGGAGTGGCAAAATTTCTTGGATATTTGAAATCTTCTTATCAGTAATCAAAATGTATGGGTTTTCAAGATCAGCTACCATTTTTTCGCTATCTGTTACCATGTACTGTGAAAGGTAACCACGGTCAAACTGCATACCTTCTACAACTTCCAGTTCTGTTTCCATACCACGTGACTCTTCAATGGTGATGACTCCGTCTTTACCAACTTTTTCCATGGCTTCAGAAATGTATTCACCGACTTTTTCAGAACGAGAAGATACGGCAGCAACCTGAGCGATAGCTTCTTTGTTGGCAACAGGAATGGCGTTGTTTTTCAAAGCTTCAACTGCTGCAGCAACTGCTGTTTCAATCCCACGACGAATGCCGATTGGATTGGCACCTGCAGTGACGTTTTTGATTCCTTCACGGACGATTGCTTGGGTCAAAACAGTTGCAGTTGTAGTCCCATCACCTGCAATATCATTGGTTTTTGAAGCTACTTCTGATACCAATTTGGCACCCATATTTTCAAAATGGTCTTCCAATTCGATTTCTTTAGCAATGGTCACACCATCATTGGTAATCAAGGGTGAGCCAAATGATTTTTCCAGAACAACATTACGACCTTTTGGTCCCAAGGTTACTTTAACAGTGTCTGCAAGAATATCGACACCACGAACCATAGCTGAACGAGCATCAGATGAAAATTTAATTTCTTTTGACATACTTACTTTCTCCTTCTATTCTTCAATGATAGCCAAAATATTAGCTTCGCCTACGATGATGTACTTTTCATCGCCATCTTTGACATCAAGACCTGCGTGAGCTTCAACTAAGACACGATCTCCAGCCTTAACGCTTGGAGCCACCAAGTCACCGTTCAAGGTACGAACACCTTGTCCAGTAGCCACAACTTGAGCTGTTTTGGTTTTTTCTTGGGCTGAGCCTGCAAGGACAAAGCCACCAACAGTTTGTTCTTTTTCTTCTATTTTCAAGACCACACGGTCTCCTAATGGTTTCAACATCTGTTTTCCTCCATGATGAACTACATATTATTAGCACTCTTTATACCTGAGTGCTAATTCATAGTTCTATTGTATCACTTGGTCAGAAATAGTCAAGAAAAAAGTCTGACTTTCTGAGGATGAATAGATAAATTTCTTTATCCTAATTTTGCACTTTAATAATGTAGAATTTTAACCAACATGATTTATGGAATTAGTATTTTCGTTAATTCTTTTATAAAAAATACCGAAACTCTAAATCCTTATATTACGCATATATAAAAAACAACGATTATAAACCGTTGCTTTTTTTCACATACTATTAATATTTCAATCCTGGATTGAAAAATCCTAAGGCTACTCCTACAAGTGCAATAAGTACCAATAATAGCATCACCCAATTTGGAGAAACTTTCTTTTTAGCCATCAGCCACCAACATAGAACAATAAAACCTGCTGTTAAAAGACCTGGATAAACACCATCAATCTTTTCTTGTAAGTTTAAAAATGTTTCTCCATCTCCATTTTTCAGCTCTAGCGCCGTAGTGACAGATACCCAAGTTGCTGCAACAGCTCCTATGACCATACCACCAACAACACTAATTGCTTTTCTTAGCGCCTGACCTTTAGGACCTACTAAAAATTCTACTGCTTTATCTCCAAGTTCATATCCTTTAAAATAAGCAAAACGCATTCCAAGATAGACTAATAGATTCCATGCAATAATATAGAATATTGCACCAGAAATATTTCCTCCTTTAGAAAGACCTAGAGCTATCCCCAAAAGAACAGGAATTAATGTTCCTACAATAAGTGAATCTCCAATACCTGCAATAGGCCCCATTAGACCGGCTCGCATTCCATTGATGGTCTCACTATCTACGGCATCTCCATTTGCACGCGCTTCTTCCAAACCAGCTGTTATCCCAACTACTAGAGAACCCAGCTGCGGCTCAGTATTAAAGAATGCTGTGTATGTTTGCATAGCTTCTTTTTGCTCTTCCTTAGTATCATACATTTCTTCTACAATTGGAAGCATAGAAGTTAAATATCCAAAGTTTGCATATGTTCTTGAGAAAAACATGTCAGATGTCCATAGAACCAGTGGTGAAATGATTTTGTCAATGTTTTTCTTGATATTTTTTTTCGACTCATTCTAAATATCCTCCTCTTCATCAAATCCCATATCACTGACAACTGCTGTCGTACGGGCAGATTTAATAACTTCTAATTCATAATAAATTACTGCAAAAATTAATGACACAACACCACTTGCTACTAAGTTCAAGCCTAAAGATTTTGCTAACGTGAACCCGACAAAGAAAGGAATAAAGTCTGTTGTTTTTGTAACAATTTGTTTCAAAAGTATTGCAATACCCACACATGGAAGGAGTGCTCCTACAGTAAATAGAGACTTCATTACAAAACCATCCATCGGAAGATATACTTTCATAAGATCAACCATATCTGGTCCAAATTTTGTAATAATCATTGTTGGTAAGAAAGAAAAGATAAAATGTGAAATCCAAGGATATACCCAATCAACAGCATATAACTTCTTAAAATCACCTTTCTCTACAGCTTTCCATCCAATGTGTTGCCAAAGCAAATTCATAGTAGCTGTACCATAGAATAAAACAGTTCCAATTGTTCCAACCGCGGCTCCAATTGGCGCTGCTGCTGCTGCAATCGCTACTTCACCTGAAATATTATTTGCATGAACAAATAGGATAGATAACGGAATTCCGATATAAGAAATTGCCCGTACATCGGCAGATACAGTTCCACCAGGTGTCACTAAGGCAATATATAATACCTGTAAAGCCACACCAACGATTACCCCTGTTGTTATATCTCCTAATATTAAACCTACAATTAAACCACCAACTAATGGACGCCCTAAAGTATAGTTACCAATACTGGATCCCCCCATACCTGGCATCGATGCTAAACTTGCAAACAATCCTAAAAGAGCTGCTTGAATCCAAGAAATTTCCATCATTTTGTCTCCTTATTTCATTATTAAAATCCAAATTTTGATTTAAAATCACTCCAATAGCCAATAGATACATCTGGTAATAATTGGAATCTAACTTTATATCCTGCTTTTTCAATTGCTTCTAGTGCAACTGCTTCCTCTTGAGTAATTGATTGATTATTTCCCAACTTGATAGCACCTGGTCTATCGTTAGCAGGTCCTACAATAATTTCTTTAACATCTCCTGGAATAAAGCCCTGGTCTACTAAAATTTCTTTCATATCAATTGGATTTTTAGTAATCAAAAAATATCTACTATCCGATTCTGTTACTTTAGATGATTTTTCTTTAAACGCTTCCTTTGTCCAAACAAATGTTTTTTTATCTGACGCACCTTTATATGCCTGAATTAAAACCTTATTAGATGCAGCAGCGTCATTTACTGCAATTAATCCATCACATGGATGTTCTTTTGCCCATCTAGTGACTGTTTGTCCATGAATCATTCTATCGTCAATTCGTACAAATGTTACTACCATAATTTTTTATCCCTTTCCTTATATAACTAAATATCGTCTTCTTCATTAAGATTATCATCTGATCCGACTTCAAATTCTTGTAGAGCCGATGATGATTCGTTTAATATCGTAGAAACAAGTTCACTTCCAGTCAGAATGTCTTTCATCACCACTGCTGTAAGTGCCATTGTTAAGTTCATACCTCCCAAAATAGTTGCATTCTCTAATTTTCCAAATTCTTCTAATACTGTTGCAACAGTTGTTAAAGGACTTCCCCCAACAATATCTGCTAAAACAAGAACCGAATCATTTTCATCCAGAGATGCAATAACATTCTTGACCTCTACAGAAAAACCTGCAAGACTTTCTCCATCTTTTAAGCCAATCGCTATGACATCATCTACCTTATCCGAAGCAAACATAGAAAGAGATGATTTCAATCCCTCTGCGAGTCCTCCATGACTGACTAATATCAAATACTTCATATTTCCCTCCTTTTTATTGATTTTTATTCTATCATCCTTATCTTCACTTTATAATTGTTAAATGTCACAAAAGTTTATTGATAAATGTCAATAAAAATGACAAATGTCAATAAAGACATCTGCCATGTTCGTATTATTTAAGAAATAATAATCTTGATATCTATTTAAGGGTTCCTATATCTAGTTCTTTTTGTAACTTAATAAGACTACCTTCAATATCCGTGTTATTTTCATCCATAGATAATGCTTCTAATCTTTCTTCTATTCCAACCAATGATTTTGAATCTATTCCTTTTGAAATAGTTGTAATTGAATTTTTCATTATATAATCCAGTGAAGTAGTCGTTAAGGCATTTTGACCAATCATTCCTTTCTTCATCAACTCTTCACTCTTCAAACTAGTTACTACCTCTGGTAATACTGAGCTTCCTTGACCCTTATTAAATAAATTTTGTTGAATTTCACGATTAATTGTTAAAAATTCTATAAACGATACGGCAAGGTTTGAATTGCGAGAACGCGAAGAAACCACGTATAAGGAAGTATCTGTTACAGTAGAACGAATGTCTTCCTTAGTAGTAGGCAATGAAATACATGTCCAGTTAAAATTTGTATATTTGGCCACATGATAAGGAAAAGGTTTATATGTTCGATATTGTGCCAAACTCATTGGATAAAAGGCCACATGTCCTTCATCAAAATCTTTATAGGTTACTTTGTAGCGTCCGTTTAATTGATTCAATCCCCTTATATAGGATAAAGCATCCTTCATTTCTGACGAATCTATACGAGGAATCCCACTCTCAGAAATAGTAACACCAAAGGCTGCTAGAGATTCTTTCCAACTATATCCTGTTATCCCAAATTGATCAACGATTCCATCTCCATCGGTATCTTTTGTAATTTTTTTACTAATCTCATATAGATCTTTCAGTGTCCACCCTACTTTAGGAATTTCAATCCCCTCTTTTAAAAGTAAATCTTGATTTACACACATCAACATGGGATTGCTTTCATATGGAAGACCGTATAAGTCATCTCCATATTTTGCTGCCTGCAAAGATACATCATAGAAATTAGAGACATCTTCTTGAGACAAATAGGAATTTAGGCGTTTTAAAATACCTTTTGATGCAAATAAAGATATTTGGTCGCTTGATAATAGAAATACATCCGGTTCAGAACCTTTTAAAATTTGACTTGAAATCCAATTAGAATACTCGTCCTTAGGAATACCTGAATCATATGCAATTTTAACCCCTGGATGAAGCTCTTCAAATTTCTTAATAGCCTCATCTAGTACATAGCTGTTATTCCCTGTAGGAATTCCCCAACTAGAATCAGAATAAAAACCCAGCCTAATAATCTTTATCTGCTTGTTTTCCCAAATAAGAAATAAACTCAAGCAACTTAGCACAAACAGTATCGCTAGAAACAATTGCTTTACTTTCATTTATCCATTTCCTTCGAAAAATTCTTTTGTGTCACACCTGTTTGTACAGCCCATATGGCTAACTGTGTCCTATCTCTCAAATTTAGTTTTGAAAGAATGATAGAAAGGTAATTGCGCACTGTTCCCTCGGATAAAAAAAGATTACTGGCAATTTCCTTATTTGATTCTCCAAATGCCACTTGCTGAATAATTTTCCATTCTGTCAGTGATATATTTTCAATATTCTCTTCCTTCACAGTAATAGAAAAATTGGTCTGTGCCATCTGCGAGAACAATTGAAATACCTTACTAGCTATATTAGGATTAATCATAGCTCCGCCTTTATACACTGTCTGAATGGCTTGATATAACTCGTCTGTTGAAACTCCTTTTAATAAATAGCCAGATGCACCATATTTTAAAGCACTAAAAATAAATTCGTCGTCATCAAATGTTGTTAAGATTATAATTTTTATATTTGGAAAACGTTTTTTGATTTCTTTTGTAGCCAATACTCCGTCCATTCTGGGCATTCTAATATCCATTAAAATTATATCCGGTTTTACAGTCATAATGTTATCCATAGCTTCGATACCATCACCAACGACGGATACAACATCAATATCAGCATATACTGATAAAATGATCTGCAAAGACTCTCTAATTAACGCCTGATCATCTGCAATCATTACCTTTATCATATACTTCACCTCCTATTTTTGGAAAAACTATTTTAGTGTAAAATCCTTCCCTATTTTCAAAATGAATAGAACCACCTAAAATAGAAACTCGCTCTCTCATTTGTTTCAAGCCATACCCAATTTGTAAGTCGTCAAAACCTATTCCATTATCGTGCAAACTATTATGTTGTTATCCTCACTCATAAAGCGAATGCTCATTTTACTAGCATGTCCGTGACGAACAGAATTTGTCATAGATTCTTGTATAATCCTAAAAATAGTATCTTCCTGCATAACATCTAAATCAATATTCCCCCATTCATATTTTAGATCGACAGAGAGTTTTGATAGAGACTCATACTCACTAATCATTAATATTAGAGCATCTTTTAAACCATTATTTTGCAAAGCTCCTGGTCTTAGTCTATGTAATGATCCCCTAACATCTTTTATCCCCTCTCTAACTGCATTTGAAACATTTTTCAACTGTTCTTTAGCACGGATAGGATGAACATCAATTAGTACAGAAACAGCATCAATCCCTGCTGAAATTCCTGTCAACGCATGACCTAGAGTATCATGAATTTCCCGAGCAATTCTTTTCCTTTCTCGATCTTCAGCAATTTTCTCTGATAACGATATGTAATGATTCAATTCAGTGTTGACTCTAGATAACATTTTAAGCTCTTCCTCAATATTATGGTGCTCTTTAATCACGTATAGGATATAAGACAATAAAGAGATGATGAAAATAATAACGTTTAATGACGTCAATGCATTTTCTAAAAATAACACTACACCTCGTATGGACGATGGGTAAAATTGGATATAGGTAGAAAGAGATGGAACTTTTATAAATAGTGACAAGATTTCATAGTCTGTTAAAAGTAACATTAAAAAAACTCAAGAAAATAAAAATAATCCAAGAACGTTTACTATCAGAGTCTTGAAACTCTCTTGAACTATAGAATATATCAGCAAAAACTAATAATATTATTCCATTGTATGACAGATTTTGTGACCATATAACACCAATCATTAATACTATTTCAAACAAATTCCATTTTTGAAAAATTGGCCATTTTTCTCAGTTGAATACATTTTTATAGGTAGATATAAAAAAATAATACCGACAAAAAAAGATAATTGAACACCAAAAATCTGGTCAGGTGATTTTTGAAATATTGTTTAATTCTCCCAATAAGAGTATCATCTGTCCTTTGAAATTACATAGTTTGTAATCTGTATATACAAAGCTCCATTGTATATAATGGTTAGAAAATTAATTAATAAAAGCAAAATTATAGAGTACTGGACACCTTTTACCTGTTTCATTACTGCCACCCATTAATATCAAACTGAATTATATTATTTTTATCAACAAATTGTACAGGTATAGTATATAATTCTTCAACTTCTTCTTTTTTTACTAATAAATCTATTGTTTCCGATACTTTTCTACCCATATGAGATGGAAATTGAGCAACCGTTCCCGTAACTTCATCTGTTGTAGCTAATAAATGCTTCATATCTGGTGAACCATCTATTCCGTAAATAAGTTTTTTTGAAGTTACTTTCAATTCTTTAATTGCTGCTAAAGCTCCTATAGCTGCTCTATCATTTAAAGCCACTATAGCATCAAATTGCAAACCTTCAGATAACGCATCACCTACAGTAATCATAGCATACTCTGTTTGACCAACCGTTTCTCTTTCTGAGATAATTTGATAATGTTCTTCTGATTTTATTGTATCCAAAAAACCAGTTATTCTCTGATTAGCTGATAAAGCATCTTTGTGCGTTAACAAAAGAATATGAGCATTTGAGGTACGTTTCATCAAATCCTTGGCAATTAATATCCCAGCATGGTAATTATCAGAAACTATACTCGTATCAACTTTTATATTATTCAACTGACTATCTACTGCTATAACTCTAATTCCAAAATTCTTTGCCCTACTTAACGCTTCTACAATTTGCTCGCTATCACTCTTAACCGGATTAATAACAATAACATTCACTCGCTTCTCTATAAACTCATCAATTTGTTTACTCTGTTTTTCTTCACTCATTTCTGCATCCCGAGTATACAATATCTGACCTTCTGAATCAGAATAACGTTGAATCTCATTATGTAAATGTCTATAAAATTCACTATTCATCGTCATATAAGTCGCTCCAACTTTTATTTGTCCCGGAATAGGATCTGTCTGACTCACATGAGTATAAATCGCAAAAACAAATATAACTACTGTACAAAATATAATTTTGACGATTGTTCTTGTATATTCTCTACTCATTCCAACCTCCAAAAAGTTTCAACTAGTTCATTGTAACACATTTAGACAGTATAAAAAAGCCTGAGACCAACTCAGACTTTTAATGCTTAAAATGGCAATTCCTCCTCTTCCAAAACCAAATCTGCTAAATCCTGGCCTGCATTATTTTCACGCATGGCACGTTGAGCACGACTTTCCAAAAGTTGGAATCCAGTAACAAGGACTTCAGTCACATAGTTCATCTGACCATTTTTCTCAAAACGACGGGTACGAAGTTCTCCATCCACTGAAATGAGACTACCTTTAGTTGCATAGCTGGCCAAGCTTTCTGCTAGTCTGCCCCATAGGACCATATTAACAAAATCAGCTTCACGTTCCCCGTTTTGGTCTTTGTAACGACGGTTCACAGCGATAGTTGCTCGCGCTACTGACTTGTCATTGTTAGTTTTGTGCAATTCTGGTGTAGACGTTAAACGTCCAATCAAGATAACTTTATTATACATATTTTCTTCCTCCTACTTATCTATTCGTAGGAAATCAAAAAAAGTTACAGAAATTTGTAACTTTTCGAGAAAATTTTTTATTTTTTATGAACCATGAAACCTGTCGCTTGTTGATTGGCCATAATGGTCATATCTGTAATCTGCACACGACGAGGTTGACTGGTCACATAGACTACTGTATCTGCGATATCCTGAGCTTGCAAGGCTTCGATTCCCTGATAAACCGTCGCAGCCCGCTCTTTGTCACCATGAAAACGTACCGTCGAAAAATCTGTTTCGACAATCCCTGGCTGAATGGTAGTCACCTTGATATCCGTTGCGATGGTATCAATTCGCAGTCCATCTGAAAAGGTCTTGACTGCCGCCTTGGTTGCTGAGTAAACAGCTGCACCCGCATAGGCATAGATTCCTGCGGTTGACCCCATATTGATAATGTGACCTTGATTGGCTTTTACCATTGCTGGCAAGAAAGAGCGAGTGACTGCCATCAAACCTTTAACATTGGTATCCAACATAGTTAACATATCCAGCTCTTCGTAGTCCTGATAGGGAGCTAAACCTAGAGCTAGTCCGGCGTTATTGACCAAGATGTCAATCTGCCCTATCGTTTCTAGAATATCGGAGCAGACCGTCTTTACCATGTCCATATCCGTCACATCTAATGAAAAGGTCCAAACTGTTTGACTAGGAAAAGTTTTTGCAAACTCTGACTTGAGGGCTTCTAGTCTGTCTATCCGTCGTCCAGTTAGAACGACATTCTCACCCTGATCCAGATAAGCACGCGCAATCGCTTCACCGATTCCTGACGTCGCTCCTGTAATCACTACATTTTTTGCCATCTTATTTCCTTCTATCTGTTCTATTAGATACTGACAAGTTTCTAAGCAGTCCAGTGTTTAGCTGGATCAAATGGAGTTCCGACAACTTGGTCTTCTGATAATTCAATAACACCACGTTTTTGCGGAGCATTTGGTAGATGCAATTCACGAGGACTACACATCATGCCAAAACTCTTTTCACCTCGAAGTTCGCCTGGAAAAATGAGATTGCCCTTTGGCATCATAGCTCCAGGAAGAGCAACAATGGTTTTCAACCCAACACGCGCATTAGGAGCCCCTGCAACGATTTGCACTGTCTTATCACTTGCGACTGTCACTTGGCAGATGTTGAGATGGTCACTATCAGGATGAGCTGCCATCTCTACAATTTCACCAACAACAAACTTAGGTTCCTTGTCATTGATAATTTCTTCTTCAAAGCCTTCTGCATGTAATTCTTGGTTCAAACGAGCGACTTGCTCATCTGATAAAAAGACTTGACCGCGCTCTGCAATTTCAAATAAACTTGAAACTTCGAAAATATTCCAAGCCACTGTTTCTCCATTTTCTTTGAGGAAAACACGGGCTACTTTTCCTTTACGTTCCACGTCTAGTTTGGCATCTCCACTGTTTTTCACGATGACCATAAGGACATCACCGACATGTTCTTTGTTATATGTAAAAATCATTGTTTCCTTTTTCTCCTATTTCAGTCCTGCTAAAAAGTCGTTAATTTGTTGCTTGCTTTACGGTCGCGATTGACAAAACGACCGATTTCCTTGTTCTTTTCTAGAACAACAAGGCTAGGAATCCCGTAAACATCCCAGAGTTTAGCTAAATCCATATACTGGTCTCGATCCACTCGAATAAAGGTGAACTCTGGATTGGTCTCTTCAATTTCTGGCAAGGCAGGATAGATATAACGACAATCGCCACACCAGTCTGCCACAAAAAGAAAGACCTTCTTGCCATCTTTTTCTACTAAGGATGCTAATTCTTCTAAACTTGCTGGTTGTATCATAAGACTTCCTCCTCATAGACTAGGTCTTCATTTTCATAGATAAAGGTATAATGACGACCACCTTCAAAAATGACGCCACCGACAAGTCGTTCTAGACTACTTTCATAAACTTGAACATAGAGGGTCGCAATTTCCCCCATGTCTGAAAAATGATCTCGTACAATCGCTGTCAACTCTTCCTGAGTCTTCATGAGCTTATGGTCATCTGCAACTTTTTTCGTAGCAAGGGCAAGGCTCCCAATACCAAGCAGAGCCAGACCTGCCATCCACATTTTTTTAGCTTTCATACCATTCATTTTAACACAAAAAAGGCTTTAGGACAAATGAGGAAGTAGCAGAAAAGCAAGTAAAAAGCCTCTTCCTTTAAGGAAAAGGACTTCTTTATACTTAATGAAAATCAAAGAGCAAACTAGGAAGCTAGCCGCAGGTTGCTCAAAACAGCGTTTTGAGGTTGTGGATGAAGCTGACGTGGTTTGAAGAGATTTTCGAAGAGTATTATTCTTATTGCCAGGCACCCGAGTTGCCGACGTAATAACCATCCGGTGTGTAGGTATTGCGAAGCATCTTACCTGATGAAGCCAGATAATACCACTTACCATTATCTTTGACCCAATCATTCGCTAGCATGGCACCAGAAGAACTTACATAAAACCAGTCTCCCTTGTCATAAACCCAAGCGCTTGCTTTCATGGCTCCTGAAGCTGATAAATAGTACCACTTGCCTTGGTCGTAAATCCAGTCACTAGCAATCATGGCTCCTGATGATTTAAAGGCATACCAGTTGCTACCTTGATAAAGCCAAGTTTGATTGAACATGACTCCTTTATCATTCATAAAGTACCAAGTTCCCTTGTCATAAACCCAATCTTTCTTCACTAATTGACCTTGTTTTTGATAGTACCAGTTTTGGTTTGATTTTAGCCAACTTTCTGCTTTTACAATCGGATAAAGTTCTTGGAAAGCTCCCCCACCCTTATAGGAATGACTGATGGTTTCTGGTTTTGCAAGTTTTAACTCACCATTGTCATAATCTGCCCAAGCATAGACCTTTTGACCATTGACAGTCTCTGGTAATGTTGCTGTGTAAGTCTTAGTTTGATAGTCCCATTTGGTATCAAGGTAGGTGTATTGATCGTTTGATTCTTCAATACGGTAGTAACCACTCTTTCCACCGTCATTATACACATCATCAACTACTTTAGTGGACCAGGTCTTTGTTTCATTTCCACTCTTGGCTTCTACTTTGATATCTCCTCTGTAGCCAAAAGGTACGTAGAAATTCAGGTAACGCCCCTCTGTACCGACCATAGACTTGTCCTTTTCTTGACCTAGAAAATTGACAGTCTGATCTTGACCATTTAAAGTAACTTTCCACTCGATTTTCTCAGTTTTTGGCAAATCTAAGACTTTAATATCTACTTCATGTCCATTTTCAAATCGTAGAATTTTGCCATCTTGATACTTAACACCACCCTTAATAACCCACTCTTCTTCAAGCTCGAAGGCCTTTCCTGAATGAGGGAAAGCCAGTAAGGCTAAACCTGCTAGAGACAAACTAAATAGTGTGATTTTTTTCATTGTAAATCCTCCTTAGTTTTTATTACGTTAATTATATCACTATGTTTTTATTTTGCAAATCTTATCCTAAATATGCAAGCAAAAAACCTCTGAGATTCTTCTCAAAGGTTCTGATTTTGCTAATTACTGTTCTCAACTGCTGCAGTGACAAAGGCAGTGTAGAGTTCTTCTGGACGATTTGGACGGCTTGACAGTTCAGGGTGATACTGACAAGCTACAAAGAATTTATTTTCTGGAATTTCCACGATTTCTACCAAACGATTGTCTGGAGAAACTCCTGAAAAGACAAAGCCTGCTTCCTCAAACTGCTCACGGAAGGCATTGTTAAACTCATAACGGTGACGGTGACGTCGTTGCACCACTTCTTGATTGTGATAAGCAGCCGCTGCCTTAGAGCCACGTTTCAACTTAGACGGATAAAGCCCCAAGCGAAGGGTTCCCCCCATATCCTCAACATCAATCTGATCACGCATGATATCAATGATGGGGTATTTTGTTTCTGGTGCAAGTTCTGCAGAATTGGCACCTTCGAGTCCTAAAACGTGACGAGCAAACTCGATACAAGTCAACTGCATTCCCAAGCAGACACCTAACATTGGAACATCATTTTCACGCGCATAGCGAATGGCTTGGATTTTCCCTTCCGTACCACGTTGACCAAAACCTCCTGGTACGATGATTCCGTCCGCATCAGACAAGAGTTCCGCCACATTCTCTGCTGTCACATCATTGGCATTGACCCAATTGATTTTAACTTCTGCGTCATTTGCATAACCAGAGTGTTTCAAGGCTTCGACCACTGAGATGTAGGCATCTTGCAACTCAACATACTTACCAACAAGGGAAATCTTGACCTGTTTCTTGAGGTTCATGACCTTGTCAACCATGGCTGACCATTCTGTCATATCCGCTACTGGTGCATCTAATTTCAAATGGTCACAGACAATTTGGTCCATACCTTGTGCCTGCAAGTTCAATGGAATTTGGTAAAGATGTTCAACATCCAACGACTCGATAACGGCTTCTGGTGCCACATCACAGAACTGGGCCAGTTTGTTTTTAATTCCTTGACCAGCTGGCTCTTCTGTACGAATAACCAACATATTTGGCTGAATTCCCAAACCACGTAATTCTTTGACAGAGTGTTGAGTTGGTTTGGTTTTCATTTCACCAGCGGCCTTGAGGTATGGCAGCAAGGTTGTATGGATGTACATGACATTATCCGCCCCCACATCTGCCTTCATCTGACGAAGGGCCTCTAGGAATGGCAAGGACTCGATATCTCCAACGGTTCCACCAACCTCAGTGATAATAACATCAGAGTCGGTCGTTAGAGCGGCACGCTTGATTTTTTCTTTCAAAGCATCTGTGATATGAGGAATAACCTGAACAGTTGCCCCAAGGTATTCTCCACGGCGTTCCTTACGAAGAACTTCACTGTAAATTTTACCAGTTGTCACGTTGGAATATTTGTTGAGATTGATATCGATGAAACGTTCATAGTGACCCAAGTCCAAATCTGTCTCAGCTCCGTCATCTGTCACAAAAACTTCCCCGTGCTGGTAAGGACTCATAGTTCCCGGATCAATATTGATATAAGGGTCAAACTTTTGAATGGTTACTTTAAGACCTCGATTTTTCAAGAGACGGCCCAGACTTGCTGCCACAATCCCTTTCCCAATAGACGATACCACACCACCAGTTACAAAAATATATTTCGTAGACATAGATTCCTCTTTCTAAAATGCTCAAGGTCTTGTTAACTACGAGGGGACATAGAAAACAAGACCCTTATGAATAACGACATTTCAAGAAAAAAACTTCTTGAAAAACAAAAATAGCTCCCTAAGAACTAGGGAGCTCCGACCTCTAAAAGAGGTGCCCGAACAATATGATACCTAAAAATAGGATAATTGTCAATAGCTAACTTTTATTCCTCAATGTTTTCAGAATCATCATCTGAAAACTCGTCGTCGTCTTCGTTGAGATCCACGTCTTCACCCAAGTCATCAGGAGCGATTTCGTTGATTTCTGCATCGTAAGCTTCCACTTCATTTTTCTCATCATCAGGATTTTCATCATCGTATGAAAGAGCTGGATCTGCTTCGTATGCATCTTCATCTTCTGGATCATCTGCATTGTAGTCAATAGCATCTGAATCACCATCCATGAAGGCATTGACACGTTTTTTCTTAGCTTTTGGTGCTACTTCATCGTCATCATTTTCTTCAAGAGCGATGATCTCTTCGTCAATTTCGTCCACACCATACCATGAACGAAGACCCCATTTGTTGTCTCCAAGTGAGATGAAGCTACCGTCAAAGTTCAACTCTGTGTAGAACAAAGGCAAAGCTTCACGGATATCGCTGTTTGATGTTCCAAGGTAGTTTTGAATTTCGTTTACAAGATCGCTAAAATGCATCTCGTGATCGCGACCACGAAGTTCCAAGATAGCACGCGCTACCTCAATCATAGATAGTTCACTTTTTTCTTGCCCAGCAAATACTTCTAATTCCAAAGCGTTTCTCCTCATTTATACTACTATCGCCAGAGCGAACTGACTCTGACCTCATTTTATCATTTACTTTTTATTGTACGATAATTTTGCAGAATAGTCAAAGGTTAAGGGGAACTAATACAAATCTTCTAAGCTTCTATATTCAATGATTTCATTTTTTTATAATATTCTTTTTTTAAACTCAAAATGTTTTAAAGGATTATCAACTAATACTAACTTTGGAATATCATCAAGGTTTGTGACCAAGGATAAAATAAAATCTGATTGAAACTCTTTAGCTTTCTCAAATTCGTTGGCAGTCAAACGCACACGCCCCTTAGATTTTCGGATACCTTTTACTTCGGCAAGGTAAGAATGCTCTTGGACATCTACCTGAAAGTCATATCCATCACCATAAAGACGGGCATCAGTCAATAGTCCACCTTGAAATTTTTCTTCTTTATCAAAATGAAGGATAAAATAATTTTCTGCCTCCATCCCAGTTTCCTGTAGACGTTTGAATTTAGTTCGAATAATTGGTTTTTCAAGGGTAGTAATGCCTGTCCGCTTTCCTTCACTGGCAAGTAACATTTTAACGATTTCAGCATAACTATGAACATCTTCATTTCCAAACATCATATCAATTAAATCTTTACGAAAACGATAAACTTCGGCTTTCTGCCACCAACCTTTTCGATTATTGTCAAAATAAGGATCAAATAAATCCATTCTATTTTTTACAACTCCAGTTGTTTCAGCAATTCCCAGAGAAACCACATAGCGATAAAACTCCGACTTGCTAGAACATTGAAATTCTTTTATAAAAAGCTTGTCAAACTTGGCAAGACCGTAACCAATTAAATTTAACAATTCATAATGCGGGTGTTTCGACATCACTTTCTCCATCAATAGATATTGATTTCATTATACCAAAAAACACGGTTCATCACCGTGTTTCTATGTTTATTTAACGAGTTTCTTCATCTCATCAATACGTGCGACTGTTGCATCGTACTTAGCTTGGTAGTCAGCTTGTTTGTCGCGTTCTTTTTGGACGACTTCTGGTTTGGCATTGGCTACGAAGCGTTCGTTAGAGAGCTTCTTGCCGACCATATCCAGTTCTTTTTGCCATTTAGCCAGTTCCTTGTCGAGGCGAGCCAGTTCTTCTTCGACATTGAGGAGATCTGCCAGTGGCAAGTAGATTTCTGCTCCTGTGATGACGCTTGACATAGCGAGTTCAGGTGCAGGGATGGTTGAGGCAATTTCCAAGTGTTCTGGATTTGTGAAGCGTTTGATGTAGTTGACATTGCTGTTAAAGAAGGCTTCCAAATCACTATCGCTAGTCTTCACAAGGATGGTAATAGGCTTGCTTGGTGCTACGTTTACTTCCGCACGCGCATTACGAACGGCACGGATCAAGTCTTTGAGGCTTTCTACACCAGTGTGAGCCGCAAGGTCTTCAAAGGCTGGGTTAACAGTTGGGTATTCCGCTGTAACGATAGAGCCTTCTGAGATTTGTCCAAAGATTTCCTCTGTCACGAATGGCATGATTGGGTGAAGGAGACGAAGGATCTTGTCCAAAGTGTAAAGGAGAACAGAACGTGTGATGACTTTCTCTTCTTCATTATCGCTGTAAAGGACTTCCTTGGTCAATTCAACGTACCAGTCCGCAATTCATCCCAAATGAAGTTGTAGAGGATGTGTCCAGCCACACCAAACTCAAACTTATCAAAGTTTGCAGTTGCTTTGCCGATAGTTTCATTGAGGTTGTGAAGAATCCAGCGGTCTGTGACATTTCCAGCTTCCTTGTTAACAACTTTTTCCACATTGGCAGTCGCTTGCTCAAGAGTCAAGCCTTCATTGTTCATGAGGATGTAGCGAGAGATGTTCCAAATCTTGTTAATGAAGTTCCATGAAGCATCCATTTTCTCGTAAGAGAAGCGCACGTCTTGACCTGGCGCAGAACCGTTTGAAAGGAACCAACGAAGGGCATCGGCACCATATTTCTCGATGACATCCATCGGGTCAATCCCGTTACCGAGAGATTTAGACATCTTGCGTCCTTGCTCGTCACGGATGAGACCGTGGATAAGCACGTTTTGGAATGGCTGACGACCAGTGAATTCCAAGGATTGGAAGATCATACGAGACACCCAGAAGAAGATGATGTCGTAACCTGTAACCAAGGTTGAAGTTGGGAAGTAGCGTTTGAAGTCTGCTGAGTCGACATCAGGCCAGCCCATGGTTGAGAATGGCCAAAGGGCAGAACTGAACCAAGTATCCAAGACGTCTTCGTCCTGAGTCCATCCGTCACCTTCTGGAGCTTCTTCGCCGACGTACATTTCACCCTCAGCATTGTACCAAGCAGGGATTTGGTGACCCCACCAGAGCTGACGAGAGATTACCCAGTCGTGGACATTTCCATCCATTGGAGGAAGGTATCATTGAAACGAGGTGGGTAGAATTCTACCTTGTCGTCTGTGTCTTGGTTGGCAATGGCATTCTTAGCCAATTGGTCCATCTTGACAAACCATTGAGTAGACAAGCGGGGCTCAACCACAACACCTGTACGCTCTGAGTGACCAACACTGTGAACACGTTTTTCGATTTTAACGAGGGCACCGATTTCTTCCAACTTAGCAACGACTGCTTTACGAGCTTCAAAACGGTCCATGCCTGCAAATTCAAAGGCCAGGTCATTCATAGTTCCGTCATCGTTCATAACATTGACTTGTGGCAAGTTGTGGCGTTGACCAACCAAGAAGTCGTTTGGATCGTGAGCAGGTGTGATTTTCACGACACCTGTACCAAACTCAGGATCAGCATGCTCATCCCCAACGATTGGAATGAGTTTATTAGCGATTGGAAGGATGACGTTTTTACCAATCAAATCCTTGTAGCGTGGATCTTCTGGATTGACCGCAACCGCAACGTCCCCAAACATGGTCTCTGGACGAGTTGTCGCAACTTCAAGGGCGCGTGAGCCATCTTCCAGCATGTAGTTCATGTGGTAGAAGGCACCTTCAACGTCCTTGTGAATCACCTCGATATCAGAAAGGGCTGTGCGAGCTGCTGGGTCCCAGTTGATAATAAATTCACCACGGTAGATCCAACCTTTCTTGTAAAGGTCCACAAAGACCTTACGAACAGCTTTTGACAAACCTTCGTCAAGAGTGAAACGCTCACGAGAGTAGTCTACAGAGAGCCCCATCTTGCCCCATTGTTCCTTGATAGTAGTGGCATATTCGTCTTTCCATTCCCAGACCTTGTCGAGGAATTTTTCACGACCTAGGTCATAGCGCGTAATACCCTCTCCACGCAAGCGCTCCTCAACCTTAGCTTGAGTGGCAATACCAGCGTGGTCCATACCAGGAAGCCAAAGGGTGTCAAAACCTTGCATACGTTTTTTTGACGGATGATGATATCTTGCAAAGTTGTATCCCAAAGCGTGACCAAGGTGAAGTTTCCCAGTTACGTTTGGTGGTGGAATCACGATCGAATAAGGCTTCGCCTTTTGATCGCCTGAAGGCTTGAAAACATCGGCATCAAGCCATTTTTGGTAACGACCAGCCTCAACTTCGGCTGGATTGTATTTAGGTGAAAGTTCTTTAGACATGTGTGTTCTCCTTTACATGATAGTTTTTTTAATAATTCGTTTTAATAAACCTATTTTATATTTTTTGTTTTGTTTTTAGTGTATTTTTTTGTCTTAAACTCTTTTTATTACATTAAGCCTCTGCTTTTTTAATCTTTTTCAGTTCAGATCTTTTAGGAATATATTGTTTCCCATATGTAATTTTTTGCAATATTATTCTGAATTTTATTAAATTTTTCATCATCATTGTTTTTTTAGACGAAATATATCTTGCTATTTTTTTCAAGATAATGGTCCTTATATGTAACAGGAGAGAGAAGAAGATATACCTCTAGTATGCACATAATAACTATTGCTATTAATTTTTCCAACGTTATAGAACTCTGAGTTATTAATATCTTGAGGAAAAAGAATATAAATACTATTAACTACTATATAAAAATTCAGGTAAGGCAAGCAAAAATAGAAAAAGTAAACATAAACTTTAATTTTTCACTTTTGGATATATCTTTTCCGATAAATTCATCAATAAAAGAATAGTAAATAGCACGTCAAAAGGAACTAACCATTTATAAGTTGTACATATAAAAATGATAAAATAACAAACAACATCCTAAAAATGATAGGAATAAAATTAATGTTTTTGAAGAGAAGCTTCCCTACTTTCAGATATATTTCATTTTTAGAACGTTCCCAATCAAATTTTTTAAAAGTAGTTCTAGAAAGTAAACTAAATCTTCTTTTTTTGGTTTTTTTAAATCGGATTTATCCAACAAATCCCAAATATGACCATCTTGTAAATAATACTCCTCATTATATTTTTAACTCTAATTTATATCCATAAGGATTAATTTGACTTTTTTCAGCCTATTAACAACTTTAAAAAATTTTTCATTACAATTTAAATCATTAATAATATTTTTTTAGTTGTTTTCTCCATTCTGATCTTTCCTTAGTAATAAAATCAAGTCTATTTCTCTTGCTATTGTTGACAAACACTAATATTGCACTTAATACAGCACCTATTCCTGCTCCACTGATCAGAGTAATAATTGGGCTTATTTCCAATTTTTTACCTCGCTTTCAAAATTCTTCAATAAATCCCAACTGTTCGATTTTCTCGAACAATTCAACTAACAGTTTAAACCAAACCACTCACTCTTCAGCAAACCATATATCAGACTGTCACAGCGGTTTCCTTGAACATCTTTGCGGTCTCGGATACGAGCTTCAAGAGTAAAACCAAGCTTCTCCGCGACTCGTCGACTTTGGACATTGTAACCAAAGCAAGAGAGTTCAATCTTGTGAAGATCTAATTCTTTAAAGCCTAGGTCAATCAAGGCACGCGCTGCTTCTGGCACATAACCTCGTCCCCAATAGTCTGGGTGCAAGGTGTAGCCAATCTCCAGTACATCGTCTTCGTGCCGATGGTTGAAATCAACAGAGCCGATGACTTTATCGGTTCCTTTGACGACAATCCCATAGCCTGCTGGGAGATTTTCCTTTTGATTGCGTTCTGGAAGAATATGCTCCAGATAATAAATCTCATCTTCCAAGGTCTTGACGGGCGGAAAGCCTGCTGGAGAGGCGACCTCTGGGAGACTAGCGTAGGCATGAATATCTTCGGCATCCGCCACCGTACGGACGCGTAAGACAAGCCGTTCGGTTTCTAATCGTTCTGGCAGTTCAGTTCTTGTCATCCTTATACCTCGCTTTCTACAAAAAAATCGCCCCTGCCATCTACATGACAGGGACGAATGTGTTTATCCGCGGTACCACCCAATTTCGGGCAAGGCCCGCAACTCTTGTCTTCTTGTTTCTCCTTTATGACGTCGTAAGCTCACTTTGGCGTACTTGAGTACAGTATGCAACTCGATGCCTAGTCCTAAACGGAAACAAAAAGACACTTTTATTTCAATTTTTCATCCATTAGCAACCAGTTTTGACACATTTGTGGACTTCTCAGCACCGCCACTTTCTGTAAAATGTGGGATTCAAAACACCTCTAATGGCTTTATTGTAGCAAGTTTTTCTTTGAAATGCAAGGGACAAGAAAAATTACTTGAACTTGATGCCGTTTTCTTTCAATTTCTTAATGGTAGCTGGGCCGATTCCTTTCAAGGCAAGGAGTTCTTTTTCAGTCCAATTTTTGAAATCTGAAGCAGACTTGATGCCTTCATCATAGAAAGTTTTGGCACGGTCAAGTGGGAGTCCACCCAAGTTTGCTGCAAAATCTTCTACAGAATTGGCTACTTTTTGAGCTTGCTCTTTGGTAGCTTCTACTGCTTGTTCAACTTTTTTAGAAACAGCCTTACCAGCTTGGCTTGCTGACTGTTCTGCACGTTTCACGACTTTTTTTGTCTCTTCTACAACCTTAGTCACAGTACTTGAAAAAGCACCTGCACGACGGAGGCTATTTCGTAATTGTTTTTTACGATTGAGTTTCTTTGACATGATAAAATCCTTTCAATAAAAAACCCCTGCTCTGACAAGGATTTAATATAAATATTCTATCAAGATTTTAGTAAAAAATCAAGAATCTATCTCATTTAATAATTCCGCTCACCAAACAATCCCTCTGGTAAATCATGGAATCCCTTACCTGCCTTGAAGTTTTCAAACTTACCAAGCAAGAACTGATAAGCATCCAAGCGACTTTCGTAGCGAATCATGGCATCTTTGGCACGCTCGTCTTGGTCTTCTTCGTAGACTTTCTGACTTTCCTTGTGCGCCATGTCGTTAATCATAATTTGGGTATTAACCCAAGCTTCAAATTCCTTCATAAATTCTTGTTCGTAACTCATTTTTTCTCCTTATTCTAATCCACGGAAATAGTCCGTGTCAATCTCACGGTAGGGTTGAATATCCTGAACATACTCCAGCACCCCTTGGAATTCTCCCTCTTCATCGTGCACTGCTGCGTAGGTGATGTGGACAAACTTGCCTCGTGACTCAGACTTGAACCACATTTCATACTTGTCTTTGCTTCCCTCATGAAGTCCCTTCATGATGGTCTTTACCTTGTCCAAGTACTTAGGCGGATGGCAAAGTTCAACATTACGCCCGACTTGGGACGGCGTCCGTTTGAAAATCATCTCATCAGCTGGCGTATTGTCATTGTAATATTGGAAAATATCGTCTTTATTGACAAAGGTAATCTCCATAGGGAGGTGATTGAGGATGAGGTTGGCCTGCTCGACTGAGAGATAGCCATTGCCAAAAGCCTGTTGACTATGGCGATCCAGCACTACTTCCTTTTCCTTAGGAGTAAAGGTAATGGTAAACTGCCCTTCTGGCGTATCGATAACTTGCTGAACTTGACCCTCTGCCGTATCTATCTGTACAGGCTCCTCTGCGCTCTTTTCCTCAACAAAGCTCTGTCTTTCTGGCACCCATTTCTCAGACGGACGGATGATAGCATAGCCATAGGCGTCGCTCTCCTCCGCAATCTGAATCCAGTCATCCTGAGTGAAAGACTCAAGGAGAATCATGAGAAGGATGGACTCTTCCTTGAAAATCATACTTTCAAACTCTGTCGCAAAGGCTTCAAAATTTTCTTTTACGATGGAAATCGGCACTTCTGGCAATGACTTTGCTGTCGCTAAAGCTGTTTGAAAGAGTTCCCTAATCTGATCATCCACTCCCCACATAACTTTTGGAGGTGAATCGTGTCCATAGCGCTCCATGATTGGAAAGAAGAGCTCTTCCTTACGTTGGTAATGGATATCAAATTGACCCACAAGTCCCATCTGACGGATCAAACCCTTACGCATCTCCGAAAGCATTTCCTCGTCTTCCATAGACTCATAGGTATCTAACAACCTCCGAATGCGAATTAAAGCTGCACGGAGAGCCAGATTTTCTTCCTTGAAGACACGAACTGGGTGGCCTGGATGCTCAGTATCTGCAACTTCGACACCCTTAACAGCATTTTTAAAAAGATTGGCATGGACATCACAGAGTTCCATAACATCTTCAAAGGTGACACCTGAGTCTGAGTTCATCAGCTCGTGCTCCATAAGGGAAATCTCGATAGCTGAGACACCCGAAAAGGTCGCATCAAAGCGCTCCTGAACCGACTCAGGAGAGGCACCATTATGCAATTCTAACAAAATATCCCGCAGGACATGAATCCGTTCATCTGCCATCAGTCTAATCCAATCACTTCGTAGCCGTTTGCTTCCAGCGTGCGGACAATCTTGTCCATAGGAGTTCCTTCAAGCTTAGAACCCTGTTTAAGTGATACTTTACGACCAACTGTATTGCGCATTAAGGGATTGGCAAGTGGTTTAAAACCCAACTCCACTAGAATTTCCAAGACTTCTGGATGCTTGTCCACCACTTCTGCAACAGGAATTGAAACATCGATGATATTATCCATGACGACCTCCATTGTATGTTCTAAAATGATTTTACTGCTTATATTATACCACAAGGAAAGAGATTAAAAAACTAGCAGTAGAGTTCCTGCTAGTTCTCAGCGATTTGGATTACCATCTAGATAAGTTTAAAGAGCCAATCCAATATTTTAAATAATAGCTTGTAAAACAGCAATTGGACTGCAAAAGAGATGATCATCCAAAAGAATTTCACAATCCCCAAAATTGGTTTGATAAAAATAATGGCAAGAATTGCCCAGAAAAATTTCATTCTCTCTCCTCTGGCTTAATGAGCCACCGAGCCGTATCCATTAGTTTATCTGCAATAAAAAGTTTACCTAGACCGACAACAACATTGTCATCTTTCTTTATCGTTCTCATTACTTTTACACCTTGCATGGTCAAAAAGTAATTCCCGTATGTTTTAACTAGAATTTTTATGAGTCCCATATTATCTTCCCTTGTTTAACTACACTTTCAAAATATTAACGATACCAGTCTTACTGGCTATTGCTGAAAAATCGTTTTATCTCACTCTTTTCACTTCATATAATATCATACAAGCTGAATTTTATAGTGGATTTAATCTAGAATAGTATACTGTGACTGTTAAAATATTTCTAGAAATTAATTTAACTTTCCTAATCGATTTGTTCATATCCTATTTCAATATACTACATAAAGCTTTTTAACAATTTAACTCTAGGAAGATTCCCCAGCATACTTTGTCGTTATTTCTTCACCAAAAAAGAGGGTTGCCCCTCTTCTTAGTTCTTATCCAGATTGCGTAGCATTTCATCAATCTTGTTTCCATATTCAATGGACTCGTCTTTGACGAAAGTCAAATCTGGGATTTTGTACAATTTCAAATTGCGACCAAGTTCACGTTTGATAGTACCAGTTGCTTTTTCAAGTCCAATTTGGGCTTTTTGGTTATCTGAAGCAAGGTTACTCAAAATGGTGTAGTAAACCTTGGCAACAGACAAGTCACCTAGCATCTGAACATCTGTGATGGTCACGCCTTGAACACGCGGATCACGGACTTTCTTTTGCAAAATCTCATTGACTTCACGCTTGATTTCCATGCCCACACGATCCGTACGAAAATGATTTGCCATGATATTCCTTTCTCTACTTTGAACCAAAAGCTAGGCCAGCAGACCTAGCTATTTTTAAACTTATTGATTTTCATTTCAAATTGAAACGAAGTTCAATTTGAAATCATCTGCTTCTTTCGCCGTGGTGAAAGTGATGGAACTGATTTATCAGTCCCATCACAGGGGATTTTTGAGACCCTAGGCTCAAAAATAAGCAATGAAACCATCGGTTTGCTTGCGTCCCTCACCACCTAAGAAAGGAGCAAAAATCTTATCGTTTGATTTCTTCCATGACATAAGCCTCAATCACATCATCCATCTTGATATCATTGTAGCCGTCAATCATCAATCCACCTTCGCGACCGTTTGTAACTTCCTTAACGTCGTCTTTGTAGTGTTTCAAGCTTGCAAGTTCACCATCATAGATAACGACACCATCACGGATAACACGGACTTTAGAGTCACGGGTAACCTTACCGTTGATAACCATAAATCCACCGATTGTTCCCACTTTAGATACCTTGAAGGTTTCACGGATGAGAGCTTCACCGATAACTTTTTCTTCAAATTCTGGATCAAGCATCCCTTTCATGGCTTCTTCCATCTCTTCGATAACCTTGTAGATAATGCTGTGGAGACGGATTTCCACATCGTCAGCTTCAGCTTGTTGACGAGCTTGTGGTGTAGGGCGTACGTTGAAACCAACGATAAAGGCATTTGAAGCTTCGGCAAGAGTCACGTCAGATTCGTTGATGGCACCGACCGCTGAGTGAACAATGGTAACTTTAACACCTTCTACATCGATTTTCTGAAGTGAGGCAGAAAGGGCTTCAACCGAACCTTGTACGTCGGCCTTGATGATAACGTTAACTGACTTGAGTTCACCAGCTTTAAGTGTATCAAAAAGGTTTTCAAGGCTAACACGTTGAGTAGCTTGACGTTGTTTCATAAGGGCACGTTTGGCACGTTCTTCACCTGCTGCACGCGCAGATTTTTCATCCTCGTAAACAGCAAAGTGGTCACCCGCCATCGGTGCTTCGTTCAAACCAGTGATAGAAACTGGTGTTGATGGGCCTGCAACCTTAACACGACGACCAAGGTCATTAGTCATAGCACGAACACGACCGAAGGTATTTCCGACAACGATTGGGTCTTGAACATTCAAAGTACCTTGTTGAACAAGAAGGGTTGCGACCGCACCTTTCCTTTATCCAAACGCGCTTCGATAACTGTACCGATTGCACGTACTGTTGGGTCTGCCTTGAGTTCTTGGATTTCAGCCACAAGAAGGACTGTTTCCAACAATTCTTCGATGTTTTGGTTGAATTTAGCTGAGATTTCAACAAATTCAGAATCTCCACCCCAAGCTGTTGACATAACACCATGCTCTGCCAATTCACCGATAACGCGTTCTGGGTTAGCACCTGGTTTATCAATCTTGTTAATGGCTACAATGATTGGGACGTTGGCCGCTTTTGAATGGTTAATGGCTTCGATAGTCTGAGGCATAACCCCGTCATCTGCTGCTACGACCAAGATAGTAATATCGGTAACAGATGCACCACGCGCACGCATAGATGTAAAGGCCGCGTGTCCTGGTGTATCAAGGAAGGTAATCTTCTTGCCATTTTCCACGATTTGGTAGGCACCGATATGCTGAGTAATACCACCTGCTTCACCTGTCGCAACACGAGAGTTACGAAGGGTATCCAAGAGCGTTGTCTTACCGTGGTCAACGTGTCCCATGATAGTTACAACTGGTGGACGCTCAACCAATGCATCTTCATTGAGATAACCATCTTCGACAAAGAAACGCTCAATATCAGCGTTGTCTACTTCAACCTTTGTTTGGCTTCGATTCCATAATCCACCATAAGGAGTTCAATAGTTTCTCCATCCAAAGATTGGTTTTGTGTCGCCATAACACCCATCATAAAGAGTTTCTTAACGATTTCAGCTGGTTCTCGTTTGATGCGTTTTGCAATTTCTGCAACCGTCATCCCATCTGTATATTCAAATTCTGTTGGCAATTCATGGAATTTACGCTCTGTTACAGGTTTTGGAGCCTGATTGCGGTTATTTTGTTTGTTGCCTTTTTTATTCTTTGTATTGTTATTCCAGTTACTATTCTTTTGATTTCTCACTTGATTCTGACTACTTCGATTCTTTTGTTTTTTTCTAGGACCATCTTCCTCGTGATCATAATCGTCACGTTCTTTGTTTGGTCGAGCTTGTTTTTTACGACGTGTATCCACTGAAGGTTCTTTTTTCTCAGGAACTACTTCAACCACTGCTTGAACTTGCTGTGCTTGTTGCGCTTGTTCAGCTAACTTAGCCGCTTCTTCAAAGATTTCCTCTGGTTCCTTGCGTTTATTAGCTTGAACCAAAGCTTCTTTAGCAGCCTGATACTGCTTGAAGCGTTCCTCACTTGAACGTGCATATTCTGCATTTTGCTCTGCTTTTAGGGCTGCTGCACGGGCTTTAAAGTCAACACGTGGTCCAGCTTGTTTTGGCTGGAAGTCTTGTTGTTGACGACGCTCATTTCCACGATTTTGCTGACCTTGCTGTTTCTTAGCTTGATCATTAAAGCGACGATTATCGCGGTTACCTTGACCTTGTTTCCCACCATTGCGACCGTCGTTTTTCTGACGGTTTCCGTTTTGTTGTTGGTCACGGTTATTGCCTTTATTTTGCTTACGTCGTTCTGCCTGCTCTTTGGCACGGGCTTCACGCTCAGCCTTGAAATTACGGCTTTGCGGTTTAGCTACTACTTTTTCTGCTTTCGGAGCAACTGGCTCAGCCGATTTTGCCTCTTCCTTAGCTACAGCTGGTTTAGCTGGTTCAGATTTCTCGGCTTTCTTTTCTACACTTGCTTTTGGTGTTGCAGGTTTTGCTTCTGCTTTCGGAGCAGCAGGTTTAAAGCTGGCAGCGATTTTTGCAGCGACAGCTTCTTCCACACTTGATGAGTGGCTTTTCACATCCAAGCCCAACTCTTTTGCACGCGCTACAACTTCTTTACTTTCTTTTCCAAGTTCTTTTGCGATTTCGTACAATCTTTTCTTAGACAAATCATGTCCTCCTCTTCTATTCCATAAGAGACCTCATTTTCTTTGTAAATCCAGCATCTGTCACAGCCAAAACCTTTCTCGATTTCCCGACTGCTATGCTTAATTCCAGTGTTGAAAACACGGTTACAATTTCTACTTGATAATAATGACTTTTATCTTGAATCTTCTTGGTCAGATTAGGGTCCAGCATCATGGGCTAGAAAGACCAACTTGGCCTTGCCGTCTTGAATGGCTTTGACCACCAATTCTTCACCCGATATAATCCGCCCTGCTCTCTGAGCAAGTCCCAAGAGATTGCTTATCTTTTGCTTATTCAAGTCCTAATTCTCTTCTTTTCACTTTGTGATCCACATAAGCGATCAACTCATCATAAAAGCTTTCTTCCACTTCCATGTCAAGCTACGGTTAAAGACCTTCTTCTTTTTAGCCTCTAAGGCTTCTGCATTGTCTAGTTTGATATAAGCGCCGCGACCATTGGCCTTGCCTGTCGGATCGATAAAGACTTGTCCTTCTTTGTTTTTGACAATACGGAGCAGATCACGCTTATCAATCACTTCGTTAGATACAACAGACTTGCGCAAAGGGATTTTTCTCGTTTTCATCTTTCCCTCCTCTAGCAGCTTTTATTCTTCTACAGTATCGTTTTCTGCTTCCAACTCTACCGAACCAGCTTCTTCCATGGCTTCAAATTCACTAGCAGACTTGATATCGATACGGTAACCAGTCAAGTGAGCTGCCAAGCGAACGTTTTGCCCACGACGACCGATAGCAAGAGAAAGCTTGTTATCAGGAACAACCACCAAGGCACGTTTGCTGTCGTTTTCGTCAAAGATAACTTGGTCAACCTCAGCAGGAGCGATGGCATTGTAGATAAATTCAGCTGGATCTGCTACCCACTCGATAACATCGATATTTTCTTCGATTGGCACCATACGGTCATTTTTAGCATCGTAGCGAGCTGGGTGGAATTTGCTAGTAATCTTCTTGATATTCGCTCCACCACGTCCAACGATTGTACCGATAGCATCCACGTTTGGATTGTGGCTACGAACGGCAACCTTCGTACGGTCACCAGCTTCACGAGCCACGCTCATGATTTCAACTGTTCCGTCATAAACTTCTGGAATCTCTTGCTCCATCAAGCGTTTAATCATTTCTGGGTGGCTACGGCTAACAAAGACATTCACTCCACGAGGGTTGTCTTCAACTTTGTAGACATAGACCTCGATACGATCATGAGAAGCAAAAACTTCTCCAGGAATTTGGTCTTGTTTTGACAATTGGGCTTCGATACTGCCAAGGTTGACATAGATAAAGCGGTTGTCAAAGCGTTCTACTGTACCAGACATGATTTCTTGTTCATGTTCTTTGTAAGTATTGTAAGTAATGGCACGTGTTTGCTTGCGCATTTTTCCATGATGGTTTGTTTGGCAGATTGGGCTGCTACACGACCAAACTCAGCAGGTGCTTCTTCAAACTTGATTTTGTCACCAAGCTCATAGGCTGAATTAATGGCAAGAGCATCTTTTAAGCTGATTTCCAAACGGCTATCAAATACTTCATCAACAACTTCACGGACAGTATAGACTGTAAAGTCACCTGTTTTTTCGTTGAAGTCGATGGCTACGCTATCAGATTGACCATAGCGTCTGCGATAAGCGGAACGAAGCGCCTCTACTACTGCGTCGATGATATCTTCTTTTTTGATTCCCTTGTCTTCTTCCAAAATGCGGAAGGCCTCTAGCATTTCTTTACTCATGTTTTCTTCACTTTTGAATCCTCAAAAGCTATCCTTTCTTTTTCTATAATTTAACTGCTAAACGTGCTTTTGATACTAAACTGTATGGAATTTGGACAGTTTTCTTACGCGTCTTGTCCATATATTCCATGGTCAACTCGTCCTCTTCGAAGGCCAACAAGGTTCCTTCAAAGACCTTTTGCTTATCAATGGCTTGGTAGAGCCCGACATGAATGTATTTCCCAACCGCTCCAGCGACGGCATCCTTGGTTTTTAAAGGACGTTCCAAGCCTGGACTGGTAATTTCTAGGAAATATTGTTCTGGGAAGGGATCTGGCTTGATGGTATCTAGGACAGGACTGATAATTTCTGTCAAGTCTGCCGTGTCATTCAAGGTAATTCCTTCAGGTTTGTCTACAAAAATACTGAGAATCATGTCACTGCCAATCTTTCCATACTCGATATCCACGAGTTCGAAAGGTGCTTCAATAACTGGTTCTACAACTTCTCTGACTAATTCTACGATTGTTGCGATTGCGTCCACCTCCTCATAAGCAAGAGGCGAAGATATTTCCCCGCCTCACTTTCTCATATTCTTGTACTTAATTATAGCATATTTGCCAACTTATGTAAAGCAAAAGCACTCATACTGCCTGATTTCAGGCTATTTCTTAAAATTCTGCCTCAACTCGGTAGATAACTTGCCCCTTGTTGGAGAATTTTTGCTCGTATTCTGTCATGACATTGCCTTCAAAATCACTGGCATGCAAATCAAGCCAGACACCATTGAGCTTCATGCCATACTGAGAAAAGCTCACTAAACTGTACTCAAACAAGCCACGGTTATCCGTCTTGAAATGAATTTCTCCATTTTCAGGCAAGATACGCTTAAAGGTATCCAAGAAGGTCTTGTAGGTCAAACGACGCTTTTCATGGCGTTTTTTAGGCCAAGGATCTGAAAAGTTCAGATACAAACGATCAATCTCACCGTCTTCAAAGTAGTCAGTCAAGTCAGAACCATCTACCCACAATAGCTTGATGTTTGGAACTCCAACCTCCAATACCTTATCCAAGGCGTAACTCAAAACAGACTTTTGAATATCAATCCCGATATAGTTGATGTCGGGGTTTGTTTGGCCATACCTGAAACAAAGGCACCCTTACCACTTCCTACTTCCACATGAATAGGATTGTCGTTTCCGAACAAGTTCCGCCATTTTCCCTTGGCTTCCAAGGGATTGAGGACCACATACTGGGGATTTGCCTCTAGTAATTCTGTCGCCCCTTTACGATTTCTAACTCTCATCTTCTCTTTCCATACTTGTCTCGGAAGTGACGCAAGCCATGAATCTCCCGGTTGACATTTTCTAAATCTTGGTTCATATAATACTTGGAAATCTGGCTCAAATAAGACAATTGACCGTACCAATACAATTTATTTAATACCGTTTGATTGTACTTGTAACCGTAGTAGGTCAACCATTCCTTCCACTGATGTTCTGGAATATAATGGCAGAGCATATGGGCCACATCAAACATGCGGTCGGTCAAGCGAACCGAATCCCAATCTACCAAATAAATCAAGCCACTATCTGTCTCAATCCAATTACTATGTCGTACATCTCCATGGACAATGGTCGCATAATCCTCTTTAAATCCTGGAACAGTCTGGCGCAAATCAGACACTACTTGATTAAGATACTGATTTTTACGCAAGGCATCTGGTGCCGCTCCTTGCCAAGACTGTAGTAAATCTACAGGTGTTTCCATGGCATATCCCAAACGACTCAACTGTGTCATCAACGGACGTGAGCGATGAAGACGGGTTAAAATATTGACGATTTGTTTACGATTCATATCATAGGGGGTCAATATCTTGCCTGTCAACCATTCTTGAGCACACATATCACGCCCATCTGCCAAACGGCGACTCCATAATAATTGTGGAGCAATTTGTTCTCTAGCTAGACCAGGTAGGATTGGAGAGGTGTTCATTTTTACAAAGATACGCTTCCCATCAGGATAGCTACCCATATAAGCCTTACCACTTTTCCCAGGTATGGGAGTCAGTGTTAGCTCATTATCACCCAAATCCATTTCTTTCCTCCGTATAAAGTTTCCTTACTATTCTACTAGTTTTTGGCCTATTCGTCAACCGCTCCACACCCGATTCTCAAAGAAAAGCCTCTAGATTAGCTTGGGTATCATTATAGAAAGAAAAAGGTAAGCACAATCTCCTACTTACCTTTTCATAATTTTTATAAATAATATAAGAGTGGCCAAGCATTGTAAAACATGTGAACTAGAGTAGAAACCCATAGGTTTTGGCTCTTTTTATAGGCAAAGCCCAGCAACAAGCCGCCAAGTAGATAAAAAATAAACGAAGGGACATTAGAAGGTCCATGCATGAAAGAAAAGAGAGAGGAAGTTAGCACAAGCCCTAACCAAGAATTGTCAAAAACTGCACCTTGAAGAAGTCCTCTGAAAATGAGTTCCTCCTGGATGGGGCCAAAAACTGAGGAAGTCAAAATCAAAGACAGAGAAATTCCTCTGCTGACTTCCGCCAAGTGTTGAACTCCCGCGCCAGAAGAAACAGCGAAGAAATGAATATAAACCAGCGTCTCAAGTACACTTAGAAGAAAGATTGCAATGAAAAGCAAAAGTTCTTTCTTGTTTAAAATATTTGAGAATACCTACTATCATTCTGTTTTTTACCGATTAAGTAAAACAATTCTATAAATCAATAGTTTCATAATTTTTTTCTTACTATGAATGTTCTTTATTTTTTTCTATACTTTCTTATCTAATCTATGCTTTATCAGACTATAGATTGTAACAGGAGTACTCACCAGTACCACAATATTTCTCCAGAGTTCCGTTGAAATCATGAGTACTCTTATACAAAGAAAAAGAGACGTTAATATTACTACAACTCGGGCAAATAAATCTAAAAAAATCTACATACTTTTTTTCATATTGATACTTCATCCTTCACTTTTACTTTAATATATACTAAGTAAGTAATTTTTTTCAATTCTAATACTAGCTAACATCCATTCCACTCTAAATAAGAATACTGGAGTGTTATCTATCGACTAACCTATATTTAAACTATTCAGTAATATCGATATTATTTAGCATATACTTCAAAAATTTAAAAACTTTCATAAAAACTCTAAATTTTACATTAACCTATAAATTATTTGTTACTTAAACTCTTCCAAAAGACCTTCGAACTAGATCAGCATCACCTTTCATTAGGCATATGTTGCTGACTTCGTCAGCCTTATCCACAACCTCAAAACACTGTTTTTAGCTATCTGTAACTATCCTACTAGTTTACTCTTTGATTTTCATTGAGTATTAGTAGCCAAAATCCGACCACATAACCACCCCCTAAAAAGATAGCCATTAAAGATAGCATGGGGTTTAGGAAATAAAAGGCCACAACAGATACAAAGGTTAGCACAAAAATATTAAAAGCAATGGTGTCAGAAGCCAAGACTAGAATATAAGGTGTCAACCAGTCTAATGTTTTGGAATCTAGGAAAAATAAGTGTTTATACATGATGACCTCCTCTTGCCAGACTGTGGACTAAGCGCAGATTAAGAAGAAAGTTCTTCCCTACTTTTTATAATACTTCAAGCCCCAAATGAGTAGAAGCATGATAAGCAAGCAGAGAATAGCGCCAATATAGGCAATTAATTGTTGATAGAATTCTCCAGCTGTGATACCTCTATACAAACAGATAATAGACATAAAACTTGTCAAACCAATGAACATAAGTTGATTGGTTCTAGGACTAACCAAATCATCATCTTCAAACTCTCTTATCCTCATTTCCCTAGTGAGGTAAACAGTGAACAAAATGGAAGCTAAGTTAATAACCACTAAAAGAAATTGGAAAACCAAGGAAAAATTTAAAAACTGACGAGATAGAAATAGATAAGTAGAGACAAGTAAAGGCAACTGACCTAGGAACAATCTCGCAAAGAAGATGTTCCGTTTTTTAGCAAGAAAAGTTTTCATTTCTTTGCTCCTTTCTTTTTAGTTAAAGCAAAATAGATCACAACCGCAATCATATAGGCTATGGTATAAAATAGCTGATACCAAATACTCTCCCTAAGCGGATAAAGAAGGATAGACATAATCAGATACAGAACAAAAATAATCAGTATTTTTTTCTTCATAAAATTTCCTCCTAAATGTATGCTTTATCTTAGTTTAGCTACAACCTTTACACTGCTAGTATAGCACTCATTTTAACCGTGGATCACTCAAATCATAAACGGTCATCAAAACATCTTGAATTGTAAAAATTTAAAAAGCAAGCATGAAAAACATGCTTGCCCTGGGGGGAACTTGACAACATAAAAATCTAAAATTGAAAGCTATTCACCCTCACTTCCGTATGTTCTCATATATTCTCATAATCGCAACAAGGATAGCAGCTGTCCCACTTGCCAAAGCGATAAGGGTAATGATAATGTTGAGGATTTCAGGCGTACTCCCTATTCTGTTGATAAGACGGAGTAGGGATATAACTGTCAACTGAATCAGGAGTATTGATTCTACTCTTACCATTGAAGTAAGTCTGTTTTCAACTGCATATAAAAAGGCTGGTAGCAAAACACAAGCTATAGCAATCACAAACAGATTGCTCCCCGTTTCTTCTCCCTTGTTCACCACGGAAATCATGAGAAGATTCGATGCTATGATTAACGTAGAACAGATGATAAAAAAGGATTTCTTATTCATTTAATATACCTCGCATACTATAGTATTTTAATTGATGACTTTGGGCAGTACTTCTTTCAACAAATCTTCTAATCATCAACCGACATCGAGTGAACCATTAAAACTTGACGAAAGATTTGATTTTGGCAGGTGGTATTGAGACTGGTATTGGGATGGCTTTCCACAATTTTCATGACGGTATAGAGACCAACTCCTCTCTCCTCCCCTTTAGAACTGGCTCCAAAGGAGAAGATTTCAGAAATATCGATGCTCTCTTCTTTGATAGAGTTTTCAATGATAAAGGTCTCCTGTTCTCCATTTTTTAAAAAGCGATTGAAACATGAGGTTGACTAGCCTCTGCACTGGCTTCAATAGCATTGTCACAAAGGATAGACACAATAGTCAGAAAATCAAGCAGGCTCATCCCTTCTACCTGAATCTCCTCAGGAACTTCGACATTAAAGACAATCTTCTTATCCCTGGCTTTTAGAAATTTCCCTGCCAGGAGACTTTTGAGGGCTTTATCACGAATATTTACCAATCGACCAAGGTCATATTTATTGTCATGTAATTTCTCACTGGAATCCTTTAAGACCGAGTCGTAGACCTCTTTTATCTGCTCCATATCCTCCTCTTCAATGCCCAGACGTAAGCTGGTCAAAAGGTTGGTATAATCATGACGAAAGCTCCGTACTTCTTTGTAAAGCTCCTCTATATGCCGACTATATCGCTCCATATCTCTGTAGCGCAAGGCCTGTTCTTGGTCCAATCTCTCATGGAGTTTGTCCTTCAAATAGGTATCCAATTTCTTAATAATTCCCATAAAAAAGAGCAAGTAAAAGACTAGGATGAGATGGCGAACAGTCGTTGATTGAATACCTTGTTCATATTCAAAGAAAGACAGACTTTGCATCACTAGATAGTAGCCCCCCATTATCCAGTTAATCGTAGTCAGGGACTTTTGAAAAGCTTTATCTAGAATCTCCTTTCTCAAGTTAGTGAAATCATAGTCCAACCATTTCAAAAAGACTAAAACTATGAAGCAAACGAATATCGTCATCAATAAAAAGATAGGATTGCTATCTTTATCTACAATTTCTTGTCCCAAAAATGGAAGCACAAAATAGGAGACCCCTCTATAAAAGAGATTCACCAATATCATTGGAAAGAGACCATAAAAGAAAAGGAGTTTTTTAGGAAGACCTCTTAACAATAAGAAAGATAAGCCTATGCCGTACAAGGGTTCAATAAAATAAGATAAATAATCATTTCCTACTATATAGCTAATCATTACAAAAACAACTGCCAAAAGTAGCTTAAAAAGAAAGGCCTTAAAAATTCTCTCAAAATTGAGACCGATTCCATCTACCTTAAAGAAAATGACAATTTTTAGCCCATGAGTAACAAGTGTATACAATATAATCCAAATATTATACATAAGTTCTCCTAACTCAATGCAAGTTATTGATAGCTTCAGACACTTCCCTGACCTTATAACGCGCTATCATACAGCTTCCTCCATTGGGAAAGAAAAGGAGTTTTTCTTTCTTATCCAAATGAACCACATTAGCTGGATTGATGAGAAAAGAGCGGTGGCACTGCAAGAGACGAGGCTCCTGCTTGAAAACCTCCTCTAAACTCGCTGTAAATTCCAGCCTGTCTGTCTTGGTATAGAGAATAACACGATGGGCTCTGGGCGACGTTTCTAGATAGTAAACCTCTTTAAAAGGATACTGGAATTGGGCAAATTTTGATTTAAAGTAAAAGCAATCTTCCGCCAGACTTTTACTATCTTGACTATTGGCATAGAGGAGAGCTGTCTCGATACGAGATTCAAACTCCTCTGCTGACAAGGCCTTATCAATGTAGTCTAGAGCAGACACTTGGTAGCGAAAGGACAGGGGCATAAACTCCGAGTGAGTCGTCACAAAGACAATCAGGGCATAAGGATCCCGATCCCGAATCTTTCTAGCCACTTCCAGCCCCTTCATCTCCTCATTTCGAATCTCAATATCCAAAAAGAATAGCTGATGGGCTCCCTTCTCATGCACCTCTGCCAGCAGTTGGTCTGGCTTGCCAAAGACCTCAAAAGAGCTGGGAGTGATACGATGTTCCTTCAAAAGTTTCTCAATGGTCGTTTCAATCCTAGTCTGTTGGGAAAAATCATCTTCTAAAACAAATATTCTCATCTTCTTACTCTCCTTGTTTCAATTTCTTCCTAAAAAGAGAATAGCAAAAATACTATGATACAAGCCCACCAAATCCTAAACAGGCCTTCAAAGCTCCTGAAGGGTAGCTTGTTCCTCAAATAAGCATGATAATCTTACCACTATTTTATCATAAAATTTTAACAGTACCATTCAGGAAATTTCAAGGACAATTAAAGATTTGAAGGCGAAAAAGGAGATAAAAGTGATAGACTGACAGTATCAAAACACAGTTGCTAGAAACAAGACTGACACCCAGATTAAAGGAGGAATTCTCATGACAGATACAGACCCTATCAAAAGAGCTCAGACTTTGATTACTGACTTAAACAAAGCCTATCAAGCATGCAGACAGGCAAGCGCTGACGACGTCCGCTTTCAGGAGCAATTAAACTCTATTCTTGGTTTTCTAGCCAAGGCTGAGACAATGGATAATCAAGTCTTGATTGAACTGGAAAAATTTTACCAGACTTCCAGTCTTCTCATGGGACTCAGCGCTCTCAATCCAGATGCTCCTACTCGCGCCGCTTGGCGGGCCTATGACCGCTTCCACTTTGACCAAGTCAAGACCAAGTTAATACTCAATGAAAATCAAAGAGCAAACTAGGAAACTAGCTGCAGGCTGTACTTGAGTACGGCAAGGCGACGTTGACGTGGTTTGAAGAGATTTTCGAAGAGTATGAGTCTCTACGGACCAATCATTATCCTGTAGTAACTAAAAAGAAGCTGAGACAAACCGAACTCAACTTCTTTTTTAGTATCATATAGGCAATGTTAGTCCTGCATCTGACGTTTGACCTGATAAGGTAAATACAAGACTAGTAAAACCAAACCAGCTCCCAGTAAGGCTAGAAGGGCTAGTTTTTCTTGGAAGGTCACAAGGCCGACGACTAATTCCACTACTAAGACCAAACTGGTCAATCCTCGGACTACAGCCTGCAAGCCTTTTTCCTTTTGCCCCTTGTCCAGTGGAAAGAGTTGGGTCAAATACTGGTAGTCAAAGGCATGATAGAGGGCCAGCAACTGGAAGAGCAAGAGGTAGTTAAAGAGAACCACCACTGCTGTCGCAATCCAAGCTTGATCGATAAAGACCTGCGCCAGTATGGAAAGCAAGAGCAGACGGAGACTGAGGGCAAAGAGGTCTCCATTTCGCAGATAAGAACGCAGATAGAGATTTTGCCAAATCTTCCCAGGCACCTTCTGAACAGCCTTTAGGATAAAATCCAGATAAGCACGACGCTTGACGCTGTTTGAAATCCCCTTGACCTGCGTAAAGAGGGCAAAGAAACGAAGCAAGACTTGCTTACGCTTGCTTTCTTGGGAAATGACATAGTCCCAATCCAGTCTATTTCAGTGAAAAATTTGCTGGCCTTTTGACGAAAGAGGAAATATTTACCTACCCCCAATAAAAGCACATAGACCAGAAAAACAGGCAAGCCATAACCCATGGCTAAAAATAAGGGAGCAAATAACAGCAAGAAAAAAGTCTGGACAAAGAGCCAAAAGACTAGGGAAATGCCAGTTTGACGCTTGAGATGGAGCTTGATTTCCTCTTCTCCAACCAAGAGAAAGAGCTTGTCTGGAGCCTCCATATAGGTGGCAATTCCTCCCCAAAGCAAAAGTAAAACAGACGTAATTCCTACAAATAAAAGGATAGGCCAATGATTTTCAGGAAAATCTTGCAAGAGTTGACTGTACTGGTAGGCTAGAAAGCCCAGCAGGACAAGCAGGAACAAGACAAAGTGGTCATTGAGAACATAGCGCAAATAACCAAGACACTCCTTACGAAAAGCCTGCTTTCTCTTTAAAAACAAGTCTTTCATAGCTCCTCCTCTTTGGTCAGAGCCAAGTAAATATCATTCAAACTAGCCTCAGGTATATCAAATGCTTCGCGCAGTTGCAGGAGATTTCCCTTAGCACGCACTTCCCCTTTGTGAAGAATGACGAAGGCATCACACATCTTCTCCGCCGAATCCAGCACGTGGGTACTCATGAGAATGGACTTGCCCTTTTGCTTTTCCACTTCCAAAAGCTGAATCAAGTCAGAAATAGCCAAGGGATCAAGACCAAGGAAAGGCTCATCCACGATAAAGAGACTTGGATCCACCATAAAAGCACAGATAATCATGACCTTTTGCTTCATCCCTTTTGAAAAATGAACAGGGAACCAATCTAATTTCTGGTCCAGACGGAACATTTTTAACAAAGGTTCTACTCGATTAAAAGCCACTTTCTGCTCAATACCATAAGCCATAGCAACCGTTTCGATATGCTCTCTGAGGGTCAATTCCTCATACAGACTAGGTGTCTCAGGAATGTAACCAATTTGCTTGCGGTAACTAGTCGCATCTCCTTGCAGGGTCAAACCATTGATATTAATGGAGCCACTATAGGGCGTCAACAGACCGATAATCTCATTAATAGTCGTCGATTTCCCAGCACCATTGAGACCAATCAAACCGACCAACTGTCCACTTTCAACGGTAAAAGACACATCTTTCAAGACAGGGACATGGACATAACCACCTGTCAGGTTTTTAATTTCTAACATATTTTCTCCAAATCTGGTATAATGTAGCTATATTATATCAAAATTCAAGACAGTAGAGGTAGATTTTATGTCAGATTGCATTTTTTGTAAAATCATCGCAGGAGAAATCCCTGCTTCAAAAATATATGAAGATGAGCAGGTTATTGCCTTTCTGGATATTTCTCAAGTGACACCAGGACACACCTTGGTAGTACCCAAAAAACACTATCGCAATCTTTTGGAAATGGATGCGACAAGTGCTAGCCAACTTTTTGCCCAAATCCCACAGGTAGCTCAAAAAGTCATGAAAGCCACTAAGGCTGCTGGTATGAATATCATTGCTAACTGTGAAGAAATCGCAGGGCAAACAGTCTTTCATACCCACGTTCACCTCGTACCTCGCTACAGTGCTGACGATGACCTCAAGATTGATTTTATCGCCCACGAACCAGACTTTGACAAACTTGCTCAAGTTGCTGAAACTATCAAAAATGCCTAAGGAGTTGCCATGAAATTATCCAATCTATTGCTATTTGCAGGAGCTGCAGCTGGAAGTTATCTGGTCACAAAAAATCGTCAAACCATCACAGATGAAGTCTTAGATACGACTGGCCGTGTTGAAGCCATCAAAGACGACCTAGATATCATCCAAAACAGCCTACAGGTTATTAACCAACAAAAAGAAATGATTAAGGAATACCAAACAGATCTTACTTACAAGTTCAAAGTCTTGGAAAAGGATATCAAGACTAGACTAGCTGTGATAAAAGAAACACAGGAACTTGAAGATAAGTAAAAAGAGCCAATCGGCTCTTTTTAATTTATTCACCTTCAAAGGCATCTTTAATATGGTCAAAGAAGCCCTTTTTCTTTGGATTGACTTTTAAATCACCAGCAGCTGCGAATTCTTTAAGCGCTGCTTTTTGGCGGTCGTTCAAGCCTGTCGGTGTTACGACATTGACAGTAACGTATTGGTCACCAACCGCACCGCCACGAAGGCTCGGAGCTCCCTTACCACGTAGACGGAATTTCTTACCAGTCTGAGTTCCCTCTGGGATAACCAATTCAACATCACCGTGAACCGTTGGGATATCAACTGTATCACCAAGAGCTGCTTGGACAAAGTTGAGGTTGAGATTGTAGAAGATAGTGGTTCCTTCACGTTCAAACTTGTCGCTAGCTTCCACAGAAACTACTACATACAAGTCACCATAAGGTCCACCGTTAAAGCCTGCTTCACCCTGACCAGCTAGGCGAATTTGTTGACCTGTTTCCACACCAGCAGGAATCTTCACATGTACGCTATGAGCTTGTTTTTCATGACCTGTTCCGTGACAAGTTGTACATGGATCTTTGATTTCTTTTCCGCGACCATGACAGACATCACAGGTTACTTGGCGACGCATCATACCAAGCGGAGTCTGCGTATCGACGTTAATGACACCAGCGCCATGACAGCGTCCACAAGTGACTGGACTTGTTCCTGGCTTAGCACCAGAGCCGTTACATGTACGACAGCTTGCTTCACGGTTGTATTTAACTTCTTTTTCAGCTCCAAAAATAGCTTCTTCAAAGGTCAAGTTCACACGATACTGGAGATCATCCCCTTGACGAGGAGCATTTGGATTGCGTGAAGCACCGCCTCCGCCGAAGAAACTTGAGAAGATGTCCTCAAAACCACCGAAGCCACCTGCACCGTTGAAACCGCCAGCTCCACCACCGAAGCCTCCAAAGCCACCATTGGCACCAGCCGCACCATATTGATCATAGGCCGCACGTTTTTGGTCGTCACTCAAAGTCTCATAGGCTTCTTGAACTTCCTTGTACTTTTCCTCAGCACCAGGCTCCTTGTTGATATCTGGGTGGTATTTTTTCGAAAGCTTACGATAAGCCTTTTTGATTTCGTCTGCCGAAGCGTTTTTTGACACCCCCAGACGATCATAAAATTCAGTATTGTTCATAATTCAAGATACAAAGGGCGTCAAACGGACACAGCCAAAATAGGGGTTTTGACGACGGACGCTTGCGTCCTAGAAAAAACTATCTTTTTGGCACAGTCCGTAGCCCGTGTTCAATTCCCTGAACACCTTTATTCCTTTCTATAATTTTCATGTAAATTTTTAGAGGCTGTTTTCTATACTCTGCTTCACTTGTTCAAACTCTTCATCTGATAGAGTAAATATCAAATCCTCTTCAGCATACTCGTTCTGTTCTTTAAAATAGTTGTCCGTATTCTCTGCCAACCCTAAACCGAAAATCACTTTTCTTGCAAACTCTTGATGTGCAAAACCGATAGCCGTAATGATATTTTTATCTTGCAGGACAGCTTTTGCTTTGAAATTTTCCCGAGGAAGAAATTCAAAATAATCAAAGAAGTTTTGCCAAATTCCACCTGTAAATTTCGTGTCGTTCAACAAGCCTGCTTTCGCCAATAAAAGAGGAGCTGAAGAAATGGCTGCAATTAGGATATCCTGCTCATTAAGACTTCTCAAAAACGAGATCAATTTCTCATCTTGTAGAGTAGGACCTATATTTACCATTCCTGGCAAAATCACACAAGAATAATCTTCTATACGAATCTGATCCAATGTTTTCGTCGGTTGACAGGGCAAACCATCCTCAGAGACCACCATCGAATTCTCAGAAGCTACATAATCAATCGTGATATCAAAAGACAGAGCTAAAGTACTTGTTAAAGAGGCTATCTCATAAAGAGAAAAATTAGGATAAATGACACAAAGTACTTTTTTCATAAGCTACAGCCTCTATTTTATCGAAAAACAGAGGCTGGGTTGCAACCTCTGGATTTCTTCTTATCATTATTAACATTTAGGCAAAGCACCCTAGAAGGACAAGCACTTTAGTGATTAGTCATTCTTGACTACCTCAACATCTTACCGAATCGAGCACGCCCTAACCTCTTGGTGAAAAAGACAAATCTTCCTAGAAACTAAAGTTTCTGCGTCAGATTTCCTATTTTCACTGTGAGGTTTTAACGGGCTTTGCATCTTATTTTTCCGTAAACTCTCCGTCTACGACGTCATCGCCTGCGTTTCCTGTTGCTTGTGCACCTTCTGCTCCTGCTTGAGCTTGTTGCGCTGCTGCTGCTTGTTCGTAGAGTTTAACAGCAAGTCCTTGAGCTTTTTCGTTCAATGCTTCAAGTTTTGCTTTCATATCGTCCAAGTTGTTGTCTTCTTGAGCTTTTTTAAGGTCATCAAGGGCAGCTTGGGCAGCATCACGTTCTGCGTCGAATCCTTTGCCTTCAGTCTCCTTGATAGTCTTTTCAGTCGCAAAGATTGCTTGGTCTACTTCGTTACGAAGGTCTACTTCTTCTTTACGTTTTTTATCTGCTTCAGCGTTTGCTTCTGCATCTTTCATCATGCGGTCGATTTCTTCGTCTGTCAAACCTGAGTTAGATTGGATCACAATAGTTTGTTCTTTTTGAGTTCCAAGATCTTTAGCTTTAACAGACACGATACCGTTCTTGTCGATGTCAAATGTTACTTCGATTTGAGGAATTCCACGAGGTGCAGCTGGGATATCTGTCAATTGGAAACGTCCAAGAGTCTTGTTATCTGCTGCCATTGGGCGTTCACCCTGAAGAACGTGGATATCAACGGCTGGTTGGTTGTCTGCTGCTGTTGAGAAGACTTGTGATTTAGATGTTGGGATTGTAGTGTTGCGATCGATAAGTTTTGTAAATACTCCACCCATTGTTTCGATACCAAGTGACAATGGTGTTACATCAAGAAGGACAACGTCTTTGACATCACCAGTGATTACACCACCTTGAATAGCAGCACCCATAGCAACTACTTCATCAGGGTTTACTGATTTGTTTGGTTCTTTACCAGTTTCAGCCTTAACAGCTTCGACAACTGCTGGGATACGAGTTGAACCACCAACAAGGATAACTTCGTCGATTTCTGACAAGCTCAAACCTGCATCTGAAAGTGCTTGACGAACTGGAACTTTTGTACGTTCTACAAGGTCACGAGTCAAATCGTCAAATTTCGCACGAGTCAAAGTCATTTCCAAGTGAAGAGGTCCAGCTTCACCAGCAGTGATAAATGGCAAGCTGATTTGTGTTGAAGTTACACCAGAAAGGTCTTTCTTCGCTTTTTCAGCTGCATCTTTCAAACGTTGCATTGCCATCTTGTCAGTAGACAAGTCAATACCGTTTTCTTTCTTGAATTCTGCTACCAAGTGGTCGATGATTTTTTGGTCAAAGTCATCACCACCGAGTTTGTTGTCCCCTGCAGTTGACAATACGTCGAAGACACCGTCACCCAATTCAAGGATAGATACGTCGAATGTACCACCACCAAGGTCGAATACCAAGATTTTTTCTTCTTTATCAGTCTTATCCAAACCGTAAGCAAGGGCTGCTGCAGTTGGTTCGTTGACGATACGTTCTACTTCAAGACCAGCGATTTTACCAGCATCTTTTGTTGCTTGACGTTGAGCATCGTTGAAGTAAGCTGGAACTGTGATAACTGCTTTAGTAACTTTTTCGCCAAGGTAGTCTTCAGCGTAGCCTTTCAAGTATTGAAGAATCATAGCTGAGATTTCTTGTGGAGTGTATTCTTTGCCGTTAGCAGAAACTTTTTCAGAAGTTCCCATTTTAGATTTGATAGAGATAACTGTATCTGGATTTGTAACTGCTTGACGTTTTGCAGCATCACCAACGATGATTTCGCCGTTTTTGAATGAGACTACAGATGGAGTTGTGCGGTTCCCTTCTGGGTTTGCGATGATTTTTGATTCAGTTCCTTCAAGAACTGCTACTGCTGAGTTTGTTGTACCTAAGTCAATACCGATAATTTTAGACATGTGTTTTTCTCCTTGTTAATTTTAATTCGAATTTTGATTTTTTGATATTTCCCTTAAGTGGTGGGGACGTGAGCAACTCCCTACGGGATTTCATCACTTATTTTTGAGCCTATTGTCTCAAAAATCCCCTGTTTCAGTAGCTTTTGCTACTGAAACTTTCACCACGGTGGGAAATATCTTCCCTGCAAGCCTCCGGCTTGCCTCTTATCTTTCTTTCATAGTTTAGTGTCGTTTCGGACAAGTTTTTTAAGTTCTCTAGCCTAGTTATACACCACCACCATTGCTGGGCGTAGGATGCGGTCATGGAGTTTGTAGCCTTTTTGGAAAACTTGGGCGATGGTATCTGCTGGGTGTTCATCGTCTGCTGGGAGAGTTTGGATGGCCATATGGTAGTTATGGTCAAATTCGCCGTCAGCTACGATTTCTTCGATTCCTTCTTCTTTCAAAGCATGAATCAAGCTTTCTTGCACCATTTCCAAACCCTTCTTCACATCATCTGTCAAACCTTCAACTGCGAGTGCACGCTCAAGGTTGTCCAAAGAAGGGAGAATCGCTTTTGCCAAGTCTTGGCTACGATAACGTTGCAAGTTTTGACGCTCTTCATTGGCACGGCGTTGGATATTTTGCATTTCTGCATGAGCACGAAGGTATTTGTTTTCGAACTCATCTGCACGTTCATTTGCCAAGTCCAATTCTGACTTTTCAGGAGTTGTTTCTTCTACCGTTTCCACAACTTCCTCTTCTTGGACTTCTTCTACTTCTTCATTTTTTATATCTTGGGCCATTTTCGCCTCCTTTAATGATTTCAATCTTAATGTACTTCGTAATGATTACTACTGAGATAGCGGTAAAAATCTGTCAACTTCATGGTCAAAACACGGTTGACCACATTGACTTGGTTGATTAGCTGTTGGTAATCCAGACTGACTGGACCGATAATGGCTAGAATTCCAACTCCCCGATAAGGAATGAGGAACTTGCTACTAATCACCGCTAGGTCAGCTAGACAGGACTCTTGACTGTCTGCAACACGAACGTTTTGCATCTGATCTTCACGCAACCCCTCACGAATCTCCAGAGCTACCTTTTGCGGTTGGTCAAAGAACTGATAAGCTGCCAGATTGGCAAAATTCAAGAGATTAACCTTGCCCGCCACCACAATGTTTTCGTTGAACATTTCCTTAAAGATATGTTCAAAGAGATCAATCACATTATCCGTTGTTGTAAAGTAACGCTGGATAATCTGCGGAATCTCCGTCCGAATCTTGTAGTGAATATCTAGAACGGTGTGGCCGAGGAAACGTTCCTGAATGATGCTCTTCAGTTTCAGCAAATCTTCCTGCAAGAAGTTCCTTGGAATTAGAAACTGACTGGTAACCGTTCGCGATTCGTCTAGGGTGAATACCGCCAAGGCTGTATGTTGCCCCAAAACAACGATATCAAGGCTGTCAAACGTTGCCTGCTGGGCTCAACATCCAGTGCTACTACCGTACAGCCACTCAAGTCTGTCAATAGATTAGCAGCCTCTTGCAGAATATCCTCCAATTTGAAGAATTCCTGATCAAAGGCTTTGACAATCTCATATACCTCATTTTCAGCCAATCGGTCAAAATCAAGTGAGTGTTTCACATAGTACTGAAAACCAGCAACACTTGGCATCCGGCCACTTGAAGTATGGGTCTTCTCAAGCAACCCTTGCTTTTCTAGAGCCGCCATGTCATTACGAATGGTTGCGCTGCTAGAGTTAATAGACTCTTGCAAGGCTTTGGATCCGACAGGTTCGTGCGTTTTGGTAAAGATGTCAATAATCAGATTTAAAATATCCTGCTGACGCTCTGTAACCATCTCATCACTCCTCTCTGTCTGATCGATTAGCACTCGATACGCTCAAGTGCTAACTCATGATTCTATTATACACCCTTAAAAGAGAATGTCAAGACAAAAACTCAAAAAATTAGCACTCTTTTATCAAGAGTGCTAAAAATCAGTCTGAAGACCTAGAATCCTACCTTCCATCTACTCGGTATTTCCTTTTTAGTCTGAAATAACCATAGATTAGATAAGAAATCATAAAGGCATATAGAGCAAAAATGACAAAGAAAGATTGCGACAGTTCTTCTCGAAACAAACTCATACAAACAACCAAACCACCTAAGAAAGTAGCTGTACATGAACGAAGTCTATATCGCATAACTTCCCATCTGAGCCTCTTACTCATATAGACTTGATCCTCTGGAAGTAAATCAGAAGACGATTTACGAAGAATCGAACAAGAACCTGCTCCTATCAATTCCCAACCTCTATTTCTAAAATCTTGCAGTTCATGCTTATATTTTTTAAGAAATCTAGAATCATAGATACAGTAGATAACATCGTCTGGTTGACATTGGTCAAAATAGAACAAACCAAAATGACTAGTTCTATACCTCCAACCTTTCAAATGCATCTCATGTAAATATTCTTCTTCCTTGTCCAAATCAACAATGGTGAAAATCCGAAATTCTACTCTGCTATTCATTGTCTTACCCCAAAATTAGAAAACATGCCTGGTGTTATTTATTAGATAATTCTTTCCACTTTTGAAACAATCTCCAAAAAATATAAGAAATCTGAATCGTATGAACTATCAATAAAACACCATCTATTATGACAATCAAAAACATTTCCCAACTGAAAGAACTACCTCCAGCGACAAACTTTGAGAAAACCGGTAGTAGAGCTAAAAAGAGAAGCAAAATAGGAAACATCCGCCTCGTTAAAATCCGTTTGACCATAGCTAGCTTCCCGGCCGCGTCATTATAAATTTCAAACTCGGCATCCGACTCAATTCCAGAACGCAGCTTTCTAAAGTAGGAAAACCCATTAAAGTCTGTAATATGCTCCCAGCCACAGTCTTTAAATAATTGTAAATAGGAGGCTCTCTCTGATTTTTTCATAGGATAAAAGTCCAACTGATAAGACACCTGCTCCGGTGGGCACTTTTCAAAAGTATACTTAACCGCAACTACTAAGTTAGAGTAGGTTACTTCCTTAAGTTTCCAGCCCTCAGCATGCATTTTTCTAAGATATAAAGCCTCTCTATCATAATCCGCAATTGTAGATATCCGATAAACAATCTTCTTTTCCATCATCCTTCCTCCCGACTATTTCTGTAGAGCCGTTCAATACGTTTCAATTCAATATCTAAGACTTTGCGTCCCAAATCTGTAATCTGATAGATTTTCCGTTTTTCCTCTTCGCGGACAAAGGAAATCAAACCATCCTTTTCCATCTTTGACAAGGTTCCATACATGGTTCCAGGACTAATCGAAACTTGCGAATCTGTCATCTCCTTGACCTTTTGCGTAATACTATAACCATGACCTTCCTTTTGCAGACAGAACAAGATATAAAAGCCCGTTTCCGTCATCGGAAGATAAACTCGACGAATCTTATCCGTTAATTCCATTTATAGCTACCTCCTATCCAGTTCGATATATCGCACTTCGTTACATGAAATATATCACACCTCGATATAAAATACAAGAAAAAAGATCACCCACAGGCAATCTTTCTTCTATATTAGTATTAGTAAAGGTCTAAATAATTATCAATTTCCCATTGTGAAACGAAGGTTGCATAACTTGCCCATTCGATTCGTTTGGCTTCAAGGAAACTAGTATAGATATGTTCTCCAAGAGCCGCTCTGACAACTTCATCTTCAGTCAGAGCTTTCAAAGCGTTGTGAAGGGTTGATGGAAGGTCTGTAATACCAGCTTCCTTGCGCTCTTCTGCTGTCATGATATAGATATTTTCTTCGATAGGAGCTGGTGCTTCGATTTTATTTTCAATACCATGCAAACCAACTTCCAACAGAACCGCCATAGCGATGTAAGGGTTTGCCATTGGATCCACTGAACGCAACTCAAGACGAGTTCCCATACCACGTGAAGCAGGCACGCGCACAAGTGGCGAACGGTTACGACCAGCCCAAGCAATGTAAACAGGCGCTTCATAACCTGGAACCAAACGTTTGTATGAGTTAACTGTTGGGTTCATGATAGCAGTATAGTTATAGGCATGCTTAATCAAACCACCAAGGAAATGGTAGGCAGTTTCTGACAACTGCATTCCTTTGGATCATTTGGATCAAAGAAGGCATTATTTCCTTCTGCATCAAACAAGGACATATTACAGTGCATACCTGATCCAGCAATACCAAATTTTGGTTTCGCCATAAAGGTTGCGTAAAGCCCATGTTTGCGAGCAATGGTTTTAACAACAAGTTTAAAGATTTGAATCTTATCACAAGCACGGAGAACTTCATCGTACTTAAAGTCAATCTCGTGTTGACCAACCGCAACCTCGTGGTGACTCGCTTCTACTTCAAATCCCATTTTGGTCAAGACATTGACAATCTCACGACGTGTATTGTCCGCAAGGTCAGTAGGCGCCAAATCAAAGTAGCCACCCTTGTCATTCACTTCAAGTGTTGGGTCTCCATTTTCATCCAACTTAAATAGGAAGAATTCTGGCTCTGGTCCAAGGTTGAAGGATTTGAATCCTACTTCTTCCATGTGACGAAGAGCACGTTTCAAATTGCCACGAGGGTCACCTGCAAATGGTTCACCTTCTGTTGTATAGACATCACAGATCAAACCTGCAACACTTCCATTTTCATCTCCCCAAGGGGGAAGACTGTCCATGTATCCAAGTCAGGGTACAAGTACATATCTGACTCATTGATACGTACAAAACCTTCAATAGAAGATCCATCAAACATAGCCTTGTTTGACAAGACTTTATCTAACTGTTCATCTGTAGCAGGAATTTCGACGTTTTTCATGGTTCCCAAAATATCTGAGAACATGAGACGAATAAAGGTAACATTTTTTTCCTTGACTTCACGACGAATATCTGCAGCTGTGATTGGCATGAGTTTTCTCCTTAATGTATGACTACTTGCGGTTGCCTAACCGCGACCAAAAGGTGACCGTACTGAAGCAAAGCGACCCTGTTGGAGGAGTTCATTGTGAAGTGCACGACGCACCTCAGTCTGACTCACCGCTTTCTTGGATTTCGCTTCACGTTCAGCATATTTTTTCTTAATGGCAGCGATATTATAACCTTCAGAGATATAATCTTTGATTTCAAGCAGACGATCCATGTCATTCAAGGAATACATGCGACGGTTTCCTTCGTTTCGATCAGGCTTAATCAACTCTTGATCTTCATAATAACGAATCTGACGCGCCGATAGATCGGTCAACTTCATAACACTGCCGATAGGAAAAACAGCCATATTTCGGCGAAATTCTTTTTCCTTCATTTACAATTTCCTTCTTTCTGTCTATTATAGTCTAAAAAAAGACAAACGTCAATTGATAATGTTATAAAATGTAACATTATTTTTCTTTTTTCTCTAAAAAGAGCCGAATACGATCAATATCGTAATTTACGAGAATTGCGACAAAAACTCCCATGAAAGTTTCTGATACACGCGCAAATACGTACAAAATTGTCTCTCCACTCGGGATCGATAGGGTAATGATTAACATGGCTGCTACACCACCAATAACCCCTGCTTTGTTATTCATGGCTACATTTGTCATAATGGTTAACATGGTGCAAATGGGAACAACAACCAAGGTCACCCAAAAAGCTTCGTGGAAAAAACTATTTATTAGGAAGAAGACCAGGGCATAGAGGCCACCGATACTATTTCCTAGAATACGCGAAGTCCCAAAATGGACACTCTTATCAAAACTCTCCCTCAGGCTAAAAACGGCTGTCAAAGCACCGATTTGAAGGCCTTTCCAACCAAAAAAGCCAAAAATCAAGAGAACTAGAAAAACAGCAATACCTGTTTTAAAGGTTCGCATACCAAGTTTGAACTGGGATTTATCGAATTTATATTTTTTAAAATAACTCATAATCTCAACTTTCTATTTCCATTTTATCATAAATCGGTGATTTTTATGAGTAATAGTTGAGAGGAAGCGTTTTTATTTTAAGCAAAAGAAAAGAGGAACTTTCATCCCTCTCTTCTTTGATTTATTTATAAAATCTTATTTTTCTGTCAAGGCTGCAAGTCCTGGAAGAACTTTACCTTCAAGAAGTTCCATTGATGCTCCACCACCGCGTCATAAATACCTACACTAACACAAAAAGGTGACATAGCCACCTTTTTGTTAACGTTTCAGTTTTGTTCCTTTTTCTACAAAATCAGGATTTTGTAGAGACTAACGGGCTGAAATTATTTTTCTGTAAGTGCAGCCAAACCTGGCAATACTTTACCTTCGAGAAGTTCCATTGAAGCACCTCCGCCCGTACTAATCCATGAGAACTTGTCTGCACGGCCAAGATTGATCGCTGCGGCAGCTGAGTCACCACCACCGATGATTGATTTAACGCCTGGTTGTTTCACGATAGCGTCCATCACACCGATTGTACCAGCTTGGAAGTCTGGGTTTTCAAATACACCCATAGGTCCGTTCCATACAACTGTTTTGGCACCAGTCAAAGCTTCGTCAAATTTAGCGATAGATTTTGGACCGATGTCAAGACCAAGGAAGCCTGGATCTACTGCTTCACCTTCAGTGTCTTTCACTTCAGTGTAGTCAGCAAATGCATTAGCTTCTTTTGAGTCAACTGGCAAGATCAATTTACCGTTTGCTTTTTCAAGAAGAGCTTTCGCAACATCCAATTTGTCTTCTTCTACAAGTGAGTTACCGATTTCGATACCTTGTGCTTTGTAGAATGTGTAAGTCATACCACCACCGATAAGGACTTTATCAGCTTTTTCAAGCAAGTTTTCGATAACACCGATCTTGTCTGAAACTTTTGAACCACCAAGAATCGCTACGAATGGACGTTCTGGAGTTTCAACTGCTTCTTTTATATAGGCAATTTCGTTTTCAAGAAGGAAACCAGCAACTGCTTTTTCAACGTTTGCTGAGATACCAACGTTAGATGCGTGTGCACGGTGAGCTGTACCGAATGCATCGTTTACGAAGATACCATCTCCAAGTGATGCCCAGTATTTACCAAGTTCAGGATCGTTTTTAGATTCTTTTTTGCCGTCAACATCTTCGTAACGAGTGTTTTCAACCAAGAGAACTTGTCCATCTTCAAGAGCGTTGATTGCAGTTTCCAATTCAGCACCACGAGTAACACCTGGAAGGAAGACAACGTCTTGGCCCAATTTAGCAGCCAAGTCAGCAGCTACAGGAGCAAGTGATTTACCAGCTTTATCTGCTTCTTCTTTAACACGGCCAAGGTGAGAGAAGAGGATTGCACGTCCACCTTGTTCAAGGATGTACTTGATAGTTGGAAGAGCTGCAGTGATACGGTTGTCATTTGTAATCACGCCATCTTTTACAGGAACGTTGAAGTCAACACGAACGAGAACTTTTTTCCCTTTCAACTCAACGTCTTTAACAGTCAATTTTGCCATTTGGAAAGACTCCTTAATTTATTTTATTCGAAACTATTATATCACACTTTATTGATATAAGGAAAGATTTCACAATATTTTTTTCATTTTTTTAAATCTAATTTAAAGCAATTTAATATTTTAGAACGAAAAAGACAAACACCTCTAGAAAGTAAATGAACATCTACTTTATTGATGTCAATACTTTTTTTATCATAGATCATTCATTTCATTGGAATAGCCTATCATTTATGAAAATATCCTCATTGACTAGCTAGGAGGACTCACTTTATCTTCAAAAATCAAATTAAAAACTGGTATGTACCCTAAAAATTAAGACTAAAAATCTAACTTTTTGAGGACATATCAGTTGTCGTCCAGAAAAACAACTACTATCTGGAAAACTCAAGTTTAAAAATACAATTTATTCCTTATCTACGATACTGTTTTAAGAATCGAGTCATCTTTTCTTGGATTTGGGCTAGTTCATCAACACGAGGAAGGTAAACGATACGGAAATGGTCTGGTTCCTGCCAGTTAAAGCCTCGACCATGAACCAAGAGAACCTTTTCCTGCTTCAAGAAATCAAGGACAAACTGTTCATCATCATCGATACGGTACATATTGCGGTCGATTTTAGGGAAGATATAGAGTCCAGCCTTGGGTTTAACCGCAGACAAACCTGGGATATCCTGAATGGCATTATAGATGAATTTCTTTGCTCGTAAATTCGTCCACCAGGAAGGAGCAATTCATCGACTGATTGGTGACCACCCAGGGAAGTTTGTACGACCTGTTGGGCCAAAACGTTAGAGCAAAGGCGCATATTGGATAGCATATTGAGCCCTTCGATATAGCCTTTAACGTGTGTCTTAGGACCAGACAAGACCATCCAACCCACACGAAAACCAGCGATACGGTGCGATTTTGACAAACCGTTCATGCTGACACAGAAGACATCTGGTGCCAAGCTCGCCACAGGCGTATGCAGATGTCCATCCATGACCATACGGTCATAGATTTCATCTGCAAAGATAATCAAATCGTTTTGACGGGCAATCTCAATAATCTCCAACAAGAGTTCCTTAGGATAAAGGGCTCCAGTTGGGTTGTTTGGATTGATAAGGACGATTGCCTTGGTATTTGAAGTGATTTTTGACTTGATATCGTCAATATCTGGGTACCATTCTGCAGCTTCATCACAGATATAGTGAACGGCATTTCCCCCAGCTAGGCTGACAGCTGCTGTCCAGAGAGGATAGTCTGGCATTGGCACCAAGACCTCATCCCCATTGTCCAAAAGCCCCTGCATGGACATAACAATCAACTCACTAACACCATTTCCAAGGTAAATATCATCAATATCCACATTTGGGAATTTCTTCAACTGGCAATACTGCATGATAGCCTTACGGGCTGAGAAAATTCCTTTAGAGTCAGAATACCCTTCACTATCCCGCGCATTCATAATCAAGTCATGAATGACCTCGTCTGGCGCTGTAAAGCCAAATTCTGCTGGATTTCCTGTATTCAGACGTAAAATCTTTTCTCCGTTTGCTCGCATCCGCATGGCTTCTTCCAAAACAGGACCACGGATATCATAAGCAACATGCTCTAACTTACTAGACTTGTTATATTCTTTCATCTTGTTTCCTCAATTCATCGAGATAGTAACATTATACCACTAGAAAGAAAATGCGACAAGTTTGCTGAAATGTGTTACTAGGTTCGTATAGAAGAAAAACCTCGCTAAAAGCGAGGTCAAGACAGGGGAGATAGCAGGTATTTTGCGAAAAAACACATTACATACCAAAAGATAAACCTAGAAAAAGCAAGCCTAAAAAGGAGTCATAAAGAAGATTGAACATGAGGAAAAGTCCCCATATCATCAAGTAATCCCAACGCCCACTTCGTTTAGCGACTAGGAATAATACCAAATGGTAGAGTAAATGAAAGACTAAAAAACCAATAAAACCTGGATAAAGAAGCGGTACCAGACTCTCTAATTGCCAGATCATGATCACCTCTACCAAGACTGAAACTAGGATGATTCCATAATAAAGGAAATTTGATTTTTGAAAAGCGTTTTTCATCATTCTCCCTCCCTTCACTTCTTTCCTGCTATCCTTTCTTTTATTTTATCATATATTTATATAGATTTTAAGCGCTAATATTCTTTTGAAAAATACTTTTTTTGCTTTACTTCTATAGTGAAAAGGTTTACAATTATAGTAAGAAAATTTCAGGAGGTTTCATTATGGCACAACGTTACCAAAATATCATGGTCGCAATCGATGGTTCTAAAGAAGCGGACTTGGCTTTTGTCAAGGGAGTTCATTCTGCTCTACGAAACGACGCTAAACTCACCATCGCACATGTCATTGACACACGCGCACTCCAAAGCGTATCCACCTTTGATGCTGAAGTTTACGAAGAACTCCAAGTCGACGCTGAGAGTCTGATGAAAGAGTACGAAAAACGTGCTAAAGATGCTGGTGTGACAGATGTTCATATCGTCATTGAAATGGGAAATCCAAAGACGCTACTAGCACGTACTATTCCAGATGCAGAAGAAGTTGATCTCATCCTCGTTGGTGCCACTGGTCTCAACGCCTTTGAACGCCTCTTGGTCGGCTCTTCATCTGAATACATTCTCCGCCATGCTAAGGTCGATTTGCTGGTTGTGAGAGAACAAGAAAAAACTTTGTAATAACGAAGAAAAGGAGCTCCTAGCTCCTTTTTATTTACTTTTTATTTACTTTTTGTTTACTGTTTATTTCTCTCTTTATGGCGTTCATAAGCCTTGAGCTGGCGCTGCAGTTCCTTTTTAATAGCAGGTTCTGGAGCATATTTTTCTTCCCAATCATCTGGTTTTAAGATTTTATGGGTCACTGGATCAAAATGAGCCTTGCCGTCAGGGAAAATTTTCCCCATATTGGCCTGATGGACAATGTCAAAAATACGTTCTGGGTCCACCCCCATCAAGACAAAACTACCGTAGGTAAAGTAAAGCGTGTCAATCAAGGCATCCACTTGCCCTATCAAATCTTGCTGAGCAGGCGTCTTCTTGGCTACTTTATCTGCCGCCTTATCAAGAGCTTGATGAAGTTGCGATAGAGCTTGATCAAAGTCCTCTTCAGAAGGGCTGGCAGCTCGAACAAACTCCACTAATTCTTCTATTTTAAAGCCAGCCCTGTGGGTTGCACCTTCTAAATCCCAAGCTCTAGGTTCTTCTTGGGTTCGTTCATCCATCATATGGTGGAAGGTCTTGACCTTATTGAAATGATAGTCACGGCTGACAAAGACTTTTTCTGAGGCCAGAACACCAAAATGTTCCAGGGCCTTGTGGATTCCGTCTTGCTGATTGCTAGTGGTAATGTGCTTAGCAACTTCCTTAACACTGCTACTACCATTTCCCATAGCGACCGACATACCGACACCAGCCAGCATTTCAAGGTCATTATCTGAGTCACCAAAGGCCATGACTTGGTTGAGATCAAAACCATATTCTTTCCCAACTCGGCGAATACCTTCCAATTTAGAGTTGCCTTGATTGATGACATCCGCTGCAAATGGATTGCTACGTGTCAATTTTAAGTCTTCAAAATCAGCTGCCGCCTTCTCAGATTCTTCCGGTGTCATCAGCATCAAAACTTGGTAGATAGGCTGATTCATCAGATGAAGCAGGTCTTCTTCCTTTTGGGGAACAACCTTGCTGACCATACGATTAAAGGAATGACTCACCGTCCGAGTTAAAACTGAGGGAACGAAGCGACTGATTCGTTGGGAAAAAGAACCCAAACCAAAGGACATGATTTTGGAACCCAACATGGCATCCTTGGTCCCTAGGGCAATCTCCTTGCCCTCTTTTTTAGCATAAGTAATGAGCTGGCGCAAATGTAACTTGGAAATAGGACTCGTGAACAAGACTCTGTCTTTAGTAAAGATATACTGGCCATTGTAGGTTACCGCAAAGTCCAGATCCAAATCGTCCATCAATCCCTTAACGAAAAAAGGTCCTCGCCCTGTCGCTACACCAACTAGCACCCCTTGTTCTTTGACAATTTTAATCGCGTCCTTAGTGGATTTCAAAACACTCTTGCGATCGTTGACCAAGGTTCCATCGATATCAAAAAAAACAGCTTTGACTTCCATCCTATCCCAATCTCCCCTTTTGTGATACAATGATTATACCACATTTCAGAAAGAGTGAGTAAATCATGCCTAAGAAAATCCTTGTTTTACATACGGGTGGAACTATTTCCATGCAGGCCGATGCTTCTGGCGCTGTTGTGACTAGTTCAGATAATCCCATGAACCATGTGTCCAACCCACTTGAAGGAATCCAAGTCCACGCATTGGACTTTTTTAACCTGCCAAGCCCCCATATCAAACCCAAGCATATGCTGGCCCTCTACCAAAAAATCAAAGAGGAAGCTGCTAACTACGATGGAGTGGTAATCACACACGGGACCGATACTTTAGAGGAAACAGCCTATTTCCTTGATACCATGGAAATTCCCCATATGCCTATCGTTCTAACAGGGGCCATGCGCAGCTCCAATGAACTCGGTAGTGATGGTGTTTATAATTATCTGAGTGCTTTACGAGTAGCTAGTGATGACAAGGCTACTGACAAGGGTGTTTTGGTCGTTATGAACGATGAAATCCACGCTGCCAAGTATGTTACCAAGACGCATACGACCAACGTCGGCACCTTCCAGACCCCAACACATGGCCCCCTTGGTCTCATCATGAAACAGGAAATACTCTACTTCAAAACAGCTGAACCTCGTGTTCGCTTTGATCTTGATCACATACAAGGCTTGATACCTATCATCTCAGCATACGCCGGTATGACAGATGAGCTGATTGATATGTTAGATTTGGAACAATTGGACGGCTTGATTATACAAGCCTTCGGAGCTGGTAATATTCCCAAAGAAACGGCTCAAAAATTAGAAAGCCTTCTGCAAAAAGGAATTCCAGTCGCTCTGGTATCACGATGCTTTAACGGTATAGCCGAGCCTGTTTATGCCTACCAGGGTGGGGGCGTGCAGTTGCAAAAAGCAGGTGTCTTCTTTGTTAAAGAACTCAACGCCCAAAAAGCCCGCTTGAAACTCCTCATCGCCCTCAATGCCGGACTAACAGGACAGGCTTTGAAAGACTATATGGAAGGCTAAGTCTCTTCTCTAGAAAGTAAAATCAGGAAATCTTCACGATTCCCTGATTTTTTCTATTTACGTTTTCTTGTTGAACGACGTTCTGTCAAACCGTGCGGTAAAAGAACCTCACGTTCTTCTAATTCTTCTTTATGCATAATCTTAGTCAACATACGCATACTAATAGCGCCAAGATCATAAAGAGGCTGGGCAATAGTTGTCAAGTTTGGACGGGTAAAGCGTGAGACTTGCGAATCATCACTAGTAATGATTTCAAACTCTTCTGGCACAGATACCCCTCTATCAGAAAGGCCATTTAAGACTCCTGCTGCTAATTCATCACCTGTTACAACTGCCGCAGTAGCATTTGATGAAATCAAACGTTCTGCCAAAGTATAGCCATCTTCATAAGTGTATTTAGACTCAAATACCAAACCTTCACTATAGGAAATCCCTGCTTTTTTCAAGGAATCCTTATAGCCAACCAAACGAACTTTTCCATTGATGTCATCCACTAATGGACCACTAACAAAAGCAATTCGCTCATTTTCTTTAGCAAGGTAACTCACTGCATCAATTGTCGCTTGTTTGTAATCGATATTAACACTTGGAAGTTGATGCTCAATATCCACTGTACCAGCAAGAACGACTGGTGTCCTAGAACGAGAAAACTCTGAACGAATCTTTTCAGTCAAGTGATAGCCCATGAAAATAATACCATCTACTTGTTTTGAAAAGAGCGTATTGACAACAGAAACTTCCTTATCATCATCCTCATCACTAGTAGCAAGGACGATATTATATTTGTACATTTCTGCAATATCATCAATCCCTTTGGCAAGAGTTGAAAAATAACCATTGGTAATATTGGGGATCACGACACCGACAGTGGTTGTCTTTTTACTTGCAAGACCACGTGCCACTGCATTTGGACGGTAATCCAAACGGTCAATCACCTCAAGTACTTTTTTACGTGTGTTCTCTTTAACATTCTTGTTGCCATTAACTACACGGCTAACTGTCGCCATCGAGACTCCTGCTTCACGGGCAACATCATAAATCGTTACTGTATCGTCTGTATTCATTCCTTTTCCTTTCTATTTCATGCTTCAAACAAGTCTGAATGAGGCTTATGAAAATTTCGCTTTCATGTTTCTACTTATTCCATTCTATCACTAATTGTAAACACTTTCAAGTGTTTTTATAAGATTGGATGAAAAAATTTCAAAGAAAACTAATTTTAAATAAAACGCCCTGTTGTAAAATAAAGTGTAATCATAGAGCCTGAGACAAAATAGTTCTCAGCCACAAAAAAGCTAGAGATTTCCAATTGTGTACTGACCCCAAAAAGTTAGACAAATAATTTCAGTAAAGGATTTAGTTCTGTATTGCACAGGACTGAGTCCTTTTAGTTTTACCTTAATTCGTTTATTGTTGTAGTAATCAATATAGTCTACAATAGCTTGTTCCAATTGCTTAAGCGACTGAAACGTCTTCTCATAACCATAAAACATTTCCGATTCCAAAATACCGAAGAAGGACTCCATCATACCATTGTCTGGGCTGTTACCCTTACGTGACATGGATGCTTGAATTCCCTTACTCTCTAGGAATCGATGATAAGAATCGTGTTGGTATTGCCAGCCCTGGTCACTATGGAGAATCGTATTCTCGTAGTGTTTCTCTGTGAAGGCCTGTTCCAACATCGTTTTTACTTATTCTAAATTAGGCGAACAAGAAAGATTAAAAGCGATAATTTCGCTATTAAAACCATCTAAAACAGGTGATAAATAGAGTTTCTGTGTGCTATTTGGAATGGCAAACTCTGTCACATCCGTATAACACTTTTCCATTGGTCTCGCTGCTTCAAACTGACGTTGAATGAGATTCTCTGCTTTCTTACCAATCTCTCCTTGGTAAGAAGAATACTTCCGTTTACGGCGAATTCGAGCCTTTAATACTCAATTATTTTCAAAAAGCAATCTTGTCCATTGTCTGCTGACAGTGGACTTTACAACGCTTTTTTCCAGTCCTTGAATAACTTCTTGAAGCTTATCAATAAAAGCTTCCAATGTTTGGAAAGCCTTATTTTTAAAACCTCGTTTTCGAATTTCTTTCCAGACTTGTTCAATAGGATTCATTTCTGGTGTATAAGGTGGGATAAAAGCCAACTCAATATTATTTGGAATCTCTAAGGTACTTGATTTATGCCATATAGCATTATCCATTACAAGTAAAATATAGTCATCTGGATAAGCTTGTGAGACTTGCCGTAGAAATTCATTCGTCCACTCAGTATTGCATCCTCCAGCAATAAGGAAGAAGGAAACTCCTGTCTGAGCATCTACTGCCCCATAACAATAGCGATATTCTCGCATATAATGACTAGGAATACTAGGTCGGCTTCCTTGAGGAGCCCAACAAGAACTCATCTTACTGATTCTTCCGAAACCAGCTTCATCTTGGTACATCAAGCGCACTTTATTATAAGTCCCTACTTCTTTAAAGTGCTTACTTAAGGTCTCGAATGTAGATCTTATTTTTAGACGTCTCAATTGTCTGAGCGTCTGCCCTCTTGGAATGTTCAGGTCGAGGAGTGACCGTTCGCCAGCCATGGCGTTTCAGGAGATAATAGAAACCATCACGTGTGGAAGTGTGACCAATCTCTTTTTGATAGGCTTCAAATAACTGATTGACAGTTACAAATTCCCCAGCCTGAGCAGTTTCTATATGACGTTTTAGAAATGCTTGTTCTTCTTCATAAGTCATATATTCTCGATGACGTCCACCACGGGTCTCTTGAAGAAGAGCTTCTAAACCAAACTCCTTATATTTTTTCAAATTCCTCCAAACAGTTGTTTTATTGCAATCTAGCAGATCCATGATTTCCTTATAACTCTTTTCTTTTGAGCGAAAATAAATAATCTGTAGACGTTTGTGATATTTGGCGTACGATGAATCTCTTAGGAGTTTTTTTCAATTTTTTGTATTTCTTCGTTTGTAAGTTTCATAACTGCTATTATAAGATGTTTTTTTGATTTTAGGCTAGTATGAATCAATAAATGGTAACAACTTAGTCTTGTTCCCAAGATATCTCATACTCCATGTTCTCTCTTCTATTTAGCTTTCTTAATTATATCATTTATCCAATAATTTTTAAAACTTAACAAATAAGACTCGAAAATAATCAAAAATTCTCACCACATCTTTGGAATTTACTCCTCTAACGGAACAAAGTTTCCGACAATTTTTCCGACAATGCGAGGATCATCGTCATAAGGAGCAAATTTGTCTTTGTATTTTTTATTGATGGAAACAAGGCGCAAGCCGTCTTCTTCCAAGTAGACACGCTTGATATAGGTCTGCTCATTCCAAACAACTGCATAAACTGCCCCATTATAATCAAAGCCCGTCTCACGGATCAGAGCAACGGAACCATTAGGATATTTGGGTTCCATAGAATCCCCTGATACCCAAGAGGCGAAATCATGTCCCAGCTCCTCATCATAGTAAACCGTATCGTACTCTTTTTCTCCATAGATAGTGGCACCAAGACCAGCTGACATTTCTTCATAGACCTGATATTCATAGCGTGGCTCAGCAATAGAGATAACCTTCTTATTTGCTCTTCTGCGACTAAGTCACGAGCATAAGACACAACTTGTTCTTTTCCATTAGGTGAGAGGACATTATAAAGTCTGACAATCTCTATCTCAGTGAAATAGCCTTTTGGGACACTCAGAATCTTTTCTAGTAATGCTACTTTCTCAGTAGAAGGTTCTTTGACTCCACGTTCCCAAGCAGAATAGGCTTGATAGCTAATTTCTAGCTTATCTGCAATATCTTTTTGTGTTAGTCTTAGCTCTTTCCTCCGAGCTTTTAATTTTTCTGGTTGATACATGATTCACCTCATATAATTAATAGTTCTAAATTTGCCTTTCTCCTTGCTTCTGTATCAGATAGTTTTTTGCTATCCCACACATAGGCTAAGGATCTTCCTTTATCATAAACAAGCCACACTTTAAAATACTTTATCTTCCTGATTTCATCCCATCGTGTCTGATCAAGTAATTCTGGTAGTTCTTGACTCGTCACGATATTGGTTAGTTTCAATCTCTTTTTTAGCCGTGCTATAAGCGAGGGTTGATATTGATTGAACTCTTCAATCAATATTTCTTTCAGTTTATGAAAGTAATGGTGAAGGGAAGCGTTTTGACCGTCTAGGTATTCATCTACTGCCTGTTTGATGGCTGTCTCGGCATCTACTTGGTAAACTCTCAACAAGTCAATCAGTCGGAAATAAAGTGCCTGTTTTGAAACTTCTAGATCCTCTTTGACCTTTTGGAAAGAATCACAAGCGTAGTAAATCTTGGATAGTAACACTATATCAGGCATGAGTACAATAGCTGAAAACACATTGGCTTCTCGCTCTAGAATTGATTCCTGATTATCCACCGACTCTGTAAAATAAGAGCCTTCGTGCTTCAAAATGAAGTGCCCTAATTCATGACATAAGGTAAAGTTACGCTTGGCTACAGGATTGTCTTGCTCATAGGAAAAACTCGTCCCTAGTTTATCAATAACTGTCAAACCTTCAATCTTATGATTTGAAAAGTAGTGACTAATGACTTGAATGTTATTCTCATGAATGCAATAGTCAAAATAATAGTGAAAGTGATAGTTCAGGGTTGAAATTTCTTCCTCTTTCATATAGGAATAAAGAACTTGTTTTGTGATTTCACTTACTCTTGAATACAATTCATCCAACGAATAACACCTCTTTTAAGTCATAATGAACAAAAACTAAACCTAATCGGTTTAGTTTATTATATAAAAAAAGTAGACGATTGTCCACTTTTTTTATATTATATTATTTTATCGATTGTTTTTTGAAAAAAATCTTTATCGTTTTGTATTGTACCTGTAAGAGATAAGAGAGAGAACATATATGAATAGTAACTTCTACCATAGTTTAAATACCAAATTGGTCCATAATTTTTTTACATGTAATCCAATAAATTGAGCATCATAAAATTCTGAAGGAAGTCCTCATCAAGAATATCAAGTTTTTCTTCGGATATTTGTTATTAGGCTAATATCTCCTTCTTCTCCATCTTTTGGAGAAAAAAAGTATAATAGATTTTTTTCCATTACATTCATTGATTTTTATTGAATTTATTTCCCATGAAACACCTTCTGATTTACCTGCTATACTTACTATAAGATTTGCTCTATCTAGTAATTTATTTATTTCCTTTTTCCATTTATCTTCACCTTTGAAATCATCAAAAACATATGTTTTAGAAAAACCGTGGAATCGTTTACCTTGATAAGTTTCATGAGGGTTCCCAATTCCAACAACGAAACCTTGTCCGCCCCCTCTAATACCCTTTGTTAATAACTGTGGAAACTGAATCCTTGGAAGTAAAAAAAGTAACGAAGGAAACTTCCTCCTAAATGTGAGGGACAATAAATAGAAGTGTTATCTATAGAAAAAGAGCGGAGATAAAGAATCACTTTTTTTGTCTGAATTACTAATTTCTTCAAACGAATAGTCTTCATCATAAATTTCAAGTGCCAATTTAATAAAGTAGTCCTGAATTAGTGTTCCTAAAAATCAACATAAAATAAGATATCATCACTGAAATGAAACTATTTTTCAAACAATAAATTCCTGCTTGAAAACAGATTAAAAATGCAATGTATATAAGAACAAAAGAAAGAATGCTACCTACATGTAACAAAAATAGCTTGTCCTTGATATTTAAATCTTGTCCTATCAATTTTTTTAACGATGTTAGATTTTTTTATAAGTTTGTAACGAGTATATCTCAACATACTTATAAGAAATTGCAAAAATACTTATAAGTGCTGTATAAATAACTAATAAAATCGTGCTGAAAGTAATAAAACACCCTATACTAATAAGTAATACCCATAATATCGGTACTAGATAAACTACTTTAAATTTCACTTGAAAAAGGAGTTTATCGTCCTCATCAATATACCATGCACGAATTTTTATTAGGGTCAATTTCATCAATTTGTTTATAAAATTCTTCTTGTACGGTAGGAGCAAAACGCATAAAGAATTTCAAGAGTAGATATTTTTATATAGTTTTTTTATCCATTGCTATACAAATTATGTGAGTAAACGTTAAAACAACAAAGAAAAACAATTATTTTTCATGCCTATTCCCCTATATTGACAACTCGAAATTTTTATTCTAGAAAGAAGTTCAATTTAGATCCTTTTTGCTTTTTCAATTTCGGATAAATCATCAAAAAGGTATCAATAAATGGTGGTGCTTCTTAAATTTATCTTTTTTGTTTATTATAAAGCCATCCTTCAGTTTTTTAAATATATAGACCAACGGTTGTGCTCATTAATTAAATTTTTGTGTATTTGGTATTTTATGGTCCTTATCGATATAAACATGACCAATCATATATTTGTCCCCCAAGGCTCTTGACATGGATGAAAAAAATAATTATATTGATTATTATAAAATGTTTGCTCAATAAATTTATCTTGATATTTCTTGTGAAGTTCAAGAGCTCTTTTTTTCTAAATTAGAATTATAATGAACACTTAATGGAGAAACATCTATTAGATTATTTTTTTGAAGTTGGATATGTTTATGTCATAAAGCAAAGGAGATGATAAAGTAAATGCTAGGATTAAATCAGACCTATGACTTTGTGTTAAATGATTTGCTAACTCTATATTAATAAAATCATTAACATCCATAAAAATTGAACTTAAATCTTGAATATCTTTTTATTGCTAAGTAAACTATACTTGACGATAACTCTGAAACTTTTTTTAAACTCTATGGAATAAGGTGTTTCATACTTTATAGGTTCAAAAATAGCTGGCATTTCGTATTTCAAACTATTTTCGAATTCATCTGATGAAGTAACAATAAGTAGCTCTAATTCATGACTTACGATTTGTGACAGCCAAAAGAAGTAATTTAACGATTTCCTTAGCTACATCTTTATTTCCAACCACAACTATTTTTTTCCTTTAGTATGAAATATATTTTTAAGGTAGGTGTAATTCTCAAAGAAGTAATTATAAATGGTAGATCTAGAGCTATTGATTAATCTAACTTTTTAGTTGTTCATCTGTTCGTTGTTTTTCTTTGTAAATAATTTTCTAATATATTTGCTGAGTCTTGTACAAATATGAAATCATTAGTAGTTTGCTCACCATATGATTCGATTAAATTAAGTGCTTTTTTTCAATCGAAGTAATATCTTTGTCTAAAAGATAATAATGGTTCTGATTTGCTCTTTTTTTAACTTTGAAGAAAGATAAGTTACATCTCTTGAGAAATTAAGTGCAGTGATATCTTGTAATGTATCATCTAATTTTTACAGAGGTAAAAAAATAATTTTTATAATTTTCATTAGTTTGCTTTTAATTGATAAGCAAACTTCCTATGATTATCACTTGTACCAGAAAAAAATATAATTACAAGATTTATTGAAATAGCGTATTTTTTTAATACTGACAAAAAAATTGACTAAATAAAGAAAGTAGAAAAAGACAAAGTAAAAAAGAAGAACAACTGTATAGAAATACTATCCAAAAAGTATAGATAGCTAGTATTAAAACTACTAGGAAGGTTGTCTATTAGAGCCTGAACATCTACTCCAAAAGAAAATAAATCTGTCAGTTTAAGTAGTGATAGAAGAAATTTACTGATAATTGTTAAAAAAATCTGTATCAAAAGAGTAAGTAGGTAAGGTAATTAACCAGAAGGCGGTTGAAAGACCTATAATAAAAAAACAGTTTTATTAAATTTTCTTGCGATAACCTGATATAAATTTATCGCAAAAAAAGAAATTATACTTAAATATAGTACCATATTAGTCCCTCAAATCAATTAATAAGCTAAATTAGTAAGAGAAAAAAATTAACTAAAAAGTTATTTAATGTCACTTACTCTAAAAGCGTTCTTCCGTTCTTCCATAAATTCAATCAACTCTTTTTTAAAGACCTTCTTCTCTTCATCAGTTAAGCCTTTTGAGTTCATACGGAAAAGTAATTCAATATTGTCTAATTCATCTGATTTTTTTTCTGAGTTTCCAACTAGATAATCCACGGACGCATTTAAAAACTTGTGCAATCTTAACAAGATTATCCTGTGTTGGTTTTTTGACGCCACGCTCCCATGAAGCATAAGCAGGTTGAGAAATTCCTAGTTTTTCAGCAACTTCAACTTGAGTCAAGTTTGCCTTTTTTCTTAGTTCTTTTAAGCGTTCCGAAAATTCCATTTTTAAGCCTCTAATTTTAAGCCTCTAAAAATTTTTTCAAAAACCTCTTGGCAAATATAACCTATGGTTATATAACATAAATATAGCCAACAGTTATATTGGTTTTAAAAATAATAATGCTAACTTTTAGCATCAAGATCTTTGAAAATTAAATAAAAAGTGCGTCTGACAACCAGAAGACTGATTGCCAAAACTACACTAAACTTCGTACCTTTATTGTAAACGTTTTGGAAAGAAAAGTCAAGTCTGTTTGATGGTTGAAGTGAAGATTTAAAACATTTTTTGTGGACTTCCACGCATTTCGGACTTTCGCACTTTTCCGAATAGTAACTTCGCCAAAGGGCGTAAGAGAATCTTAAGGGCAAGATTGTGACTACCTGATGAGATTGGCTGGGAAAGCGATGGTAATTCATGCAAAGCACCTTGCTAAACATTGCCACCGTGAAGGAGGGATTCTTCAACCAAATAACTTTTCTTTACTGCTGTCTATCTACCTTGATAGACTCACTATCAAGCTACTAAGTCCATTTCCTTATAGCTTTTTTACTTTTACAATAAAGGAGGATACTATGACAAACTTTTTTTCGCACTACAATGTAAACGACTATACGATAATTACACATTTACATATAAAATATTCAGTTCATCTGATAAGCTAACTGCACAGGTATACACTCAAGCTTTGAATGATTTAGATTCTTTAGCAAAGAAATCACTCATCACAGGATTTTCTCATGCTGAAGTGAAATTCTATACTAGAATGTTTAAACGTAAACTCTCTACTCACTAACACTCAAGAGTGAAGCTACCATCTTAACTTTTTTTATTTTACACTCAGAAAGGAAACACTTATGATCCCAGAAACACTTGTCATGCTACCAGAATTTATCGGCACTGCTTACTACGAAAAATTGGGCAATGCGCCACGCTATGTCTTTAGAAAAGAAGGTAAATATCAACGCCACGTACTAAACAATGAAAAGCATGGAGCCTTCCACGTGATCACACCTGCTTCTACCACTGTCTTTCCAGAAGATGCTCTTGTTGAGGCAGTCAACCCTATTTTCTTATCAGATACTTCGCTGAATGGAAATTCTGTCGCACCTGCTCCCAACGTTTTTGCTGAGAAGCTAATACTCAAGAAATAATAAAATAAAGGAGAAAATAAAATGGCTAAAACTGGATTAAACTATGGAATCTATAAAGCACTAACGCATAGTGACACGATTACAACAAAGACTTATGTCAACACTTCTAATGTAGTTCCTATGACCGTTGGTGAATTTGCTTTAAAGTCTCTAAAACAATAAGGTGAAAATAAGGTAAACTTTGAGGTAAACTTTTCAAAAAAACACGAAAAAAGCACCCATAAGGTAAACTTTTGAGGACTTTTAAACGTTGATATAATCGTATCGATTAACGTTTTGAAGCAACTGACTTCGTAAGGTTGTAGCCACATTTGTAAGCGACTAAAGTCGCAACAACTGTGTCAATTGCACCAATTTAGCAAGAAAGTACAAAAAAGAACACCCCGAAAGGTGTTCTCTGTAAGTATAGTAATTCTTTCGAATTAACGTTTTGAGAATTGTGATGCTTTACGAGCTTTCTTAAGACCTGGTTTTTTCTACATTATGATATTTATGGTAAATTATCACTAAAATCAAGTAATTTTTAAGAGATAAATCCTCAATCTTTACATATATAACTCTTTTTAAAAATCGAGAGGTTATCAAAGGGTTATCACTTTTTTAGTTTTCGGAGCTCATGTAGTTGAGAAATAACGATTTATTTTTTTCTTCGTTTTTTTCTTCGTTTTTCTTCGTTTCATTAATTAAAGGTGAAATGATGTATAATACAAATCACATTCCCATACAAACAAATAAATTGCAAAACTATAAAGCGAATGAATTTCATAAATTTAAAAAGTAAGATTACTTTATAAATTCACTAATTAGTAACTATGTTTTCTTCGTTTTTTTCTTCGTTTTTTTCTTCGTTTTTTATTTCATTTCTAATTTATAGTATTGACTGCGATCTTTCGTACTTGTCCCATACCATGTTAAAATGCCTTTTGCTCTCAACGTTTTCAATAATTTCGACGAGTAAGAAACACTCCTACCTAAGAATTCTGCTACTTTTTTAGTTGTCATAGGTTCTGCTGTATTGTACATATACTGTATCAATAGTTTTTCATCAACACTTAAATCACTATAATCTCTAAGTTTATTTTCCAAAGAATCACGTGTTCTCAATGTTCTACTTGTAATACTGTTTTCTAATGTTAAAACTACTTTGTTACCTGGTTCAGAGTAACACGGTTCATGGAGAAAAGCAGATTCCATTTCAGAATAGATTCGTTTTACTCCCTCATTCATTTCTCGGACCCATCCAAATTCAGTTAAGGTACGAGCTATACGCGGATTTCTAGAAAAACGTTCATGTCTTATATTCTCAACAGTTACAATATTCGGTAGTTTTCCTGGGCTATGAATCTCTAAACGATTATCAAACATCAATACCCTGATATGATCTCCGTATACTGAATAATTCCTGTGGGTTACTGCATTCACAATTCCTTCAAACCAAGCAAATTCAGGATATTCTGGAAGTATCTGAAATCTACCATCACTATCTAGATACTGAAACTCTCGTAGCTGGGTTCGAATAAAATCTCTAACTTTAACAATTAATTTAGGCAATGCATCATCAAATGTTACTTCCTTAATAACATTAAATTCACTTCCTGTACCTACATCTCCCCCATCAAATCGTTGAAAACGAACACGTGCTTGAGGGAAAAATGCTGAAGGATACTTACCAAAGATAAGAATAGCTGCCTTTGTTAATTTACCATTGATAAGAAACCGTCTTGCCTTTAATATCTCCTCAGTTGAACGTTCTGAAATATCAAAATGGTCCTTAAAATCCTGAACCAATAGTTCATCAATATCATCTAATGTGGCATCTTCAATGATTTCATCTTCAAAGAAACGCTGTCCCTTATCATAACTAAGTTGTATACGTTGCTCATAACTTAACTTGACTGATTCATCTCCCTGTCGTAGATAAACTTCATCATTTGGAGCAGCAATCACTCGGTTCGATGATAATTCAACTGAGATAACCAAAATCAGGTCGTCTTCTCCCTTATGATTAACCACAGGTATTTCCTCAAAAGATAAGTCCAACGGTGTTTCCCGCATCTCTCGATCTATCTTTTTGAAATCATCAATCGGATAGGCTTTCCCATCTTTAAAACCAGTGATAATATTGTCCTGCTTTTCATCTTCAATCCCGATAATCAACTGACCTCCATCAGCATTAGCAAAGGCAATCAAATGCTTAAGCAATTCTTGTGGTTTCTTACGCGCTGATTTTCTATCCAAATATTGATTTTCCGGCGAAAATTGCCAGTAACTAAAATCATATTTCATTTGTTTTCTCCTAATTTTTGGTTAAATAATGATGATTATTCTGTATTACTTACTGAATCTGTTTTTCTTAAAATAATAGGCTAGGTGTTTCATTATGATGAGGGCGAGCACACTTTTTCAACCTTAATATATAAATCCTTTAGAAGATTGATACTTATCAATACTGCTTCACCAGTATTTAATTTTTTTATTTTTGTTGTTGATTTAATATTTTCTAAAAAAATTTCTTTAACATTTTGCAAATCCGCTTTAATTTTATCAACATCCGTTCTTATATAATTAATCAAGTCTTCACTAGATACCTGTTTTTTTATACGAGCATAATCATAATAATCTTTTTACCATATGTTTTCCATTTTTTTCTTGAAGATGATTTTTTTCTAAAATTGGATTATCCTCTAGATTGAAATTATATAAACAAGTTTTTCTCTTTTTATAATCTCACATATTCTTTCTAAACCACCTAATTTCGCTTTTATCTTCAAGAGAAAAAAATTAACCTTATGTCTATATTGATTTCCTTGTATCTGAATATCAAATGATGACGTAGTACCATCGATAGGAAGATTAATTCCAAAAAAATGTGCTCCTCTTATTCGACCTGAGTATGTTTTATACTTTGAATTTGCAATCTGATTCTCTAAATTCGTATAATGAATCTTCTCTATAAGCGACCTTAATCTCATACCTTCAAGGACTTTATTAATAGACTCTTCAAAATAGTATGATTCACCATAACTTACTATTCCAATAAACTCTTCTATATTCTCCATATAATCAATATAATCTGTTAAGAATAAGCTAAAAAGTCTCATCTACTTTATCAAGCAAATCACGATAATAGTAAATTAGCTCACCATAACTTTTTTTCTAAACCAACTACCAGGCAAATCAAATCCAGGGTTAACTAAACTAAGAAGTATCCCTTTAGCATTAGAATCTTTTTCAGAATAACGAATTAATTGACTTTTTGTCAGGTAAAGATTTAACTTTATTTTCTATAAAAAAATAACATGAGTCTGTCCATCTTCATCAGTTACCTCGATTGTTAAATCAATCGAATTTTTTTCTCTGTAAACCTTTAAATCTGTATATTTTTTTATTAATATCAATAACATTACTAAAAAAACTTATGATTAATAAATTCAGACTTCTCCAGAACAACAGCAAATAGATTGCTGTGATATAATTCTAAATTGCTTAGTGACAGTTGATAATTCAGTGTATTTTCTATTTTTATTCCTAAGAGTTAGTAACTCATTATAATTTTTCCATTTAATAACTCCTTTACTATGATAATTAATGTAATGTACTTGTTTTTATTATATCATAAGATAAATTAATCAGTTTATTGAAAATTAAATTTAAATAAAAGAAGACAAATACACTTTTAGACAACGTACTCATCTCCTTATTAAAAGCTATTCATCAACTTCGAATTTAGGTAAACTATTTATTAAATCAACCGCTTGGATAGTTACATTAATAATTCTCAATAGCAACTTGAAGATATACTTTTCATCATCACTATAATCATTTGGATCATCAGTGTTTACAGATTTTTTTATCAGTTTTTAACTTGATACTAATCTATAATCCATCCAATAGCAGAGCACCCATTTACAACATATTCATAGGCCTTTTTCAGGGGATATTACTAATAGTGATATCACTATTAAATATGATTGCGGATAAGTCATTCACTAATTTTACCATTTTCATCACGTTTATTAGCAAACTTCATTTTTAGTTACCTTATAAGATAGTTTATCTGCTCTATCAACAATTACATCTTCATAAACAGGAACGTCTTCATAATGAAGGTGTATATCGGATAATCTTCTCCCAGTTTCAATATATAAAACTTTGTTTTTTTCTACATCATGATATTTATAGTAAATTATCACTAAAGTCAAGTAATTTTTAAGAAATAAATCCTCAATATTTACATATATAATCCTTTTTGAAAATCAAGAGGTTATCAAAGGGTTATCACTTTTTAGTTTTTCAGAGCTTATGTAGTTGAGAAATACGACATACTGTATCATAAAAAAATGATGTACAGTTTAGCAACAAATATACAGTTTCTTCATGCCAACGCAATTTCTTTTTCTATCCTGAAGATATTTAAATAATTCTAAATATTATTTCTAGATATTTAAAAAAATAATAAAACAAATTCTATTTTTATTTCTAAATATTTGAAAATAATCTTTGTTTATATTATACTATCTTTGAGGTAACTATTATGAACTATATTAAAAGACCACATTATTTAGACTTTTTAAGAAGACATCGTGACCGCCAAATCATCAAAGTTGTGAGTGGAGTTAGACGAGCTGGTAAATCTGTGCTTTTTCAACTCTATAAAGAGGAGTTACTAGCAACTGGGGTAGACGAGGATCAGATTATATCCATCAATTTCGAAGATTTGAGTTACTATGAACTGCGACATTTTCAAACATTATTTACTTATATAAAAGAGCGGTTAGTTGAGGAGAAAACATACTATATCTTTTTAGATGAAATTCAACATGTTGAAAAATTTGAACTGGTAGCAGATAGTCTATTTATCTTACCAAATGTTGACCTCTATTTGACTGGATCAAACGCCTACTTTATGAGTAGCCAATTAGCAACAAATTTGACTGGGCGTTATGTTGAGATAGAAGTTCTTCCATTGTCATTTGAAGAGTACCTATCAGGTCAATCTCTCTCAGAGAATCTGAATACAACAGAAATTTTTAACAATTATCTCTTTAGTGCTTTCCCTTACTTATTGCAAACATCATCTTACGCTGAAAAAATTGACTATCTCAGAGGAATATATAACTCCATACTGTTAAATGATATTGTCACTAGATTGGGAAATCCAAATCCTACTATTATTGAGCGCATTGTCCGAACCCTTCTCAGTAGTACAGGTAGCTTAATATCAACAAATAAGATTCGCAATACCCTGATCAGCCAAAATGTTTCAATATCCCATAATACTTTGGAAAATTATTTGACGACTTTGACAGACAGTTTACTTTTTTATTCCGTTCCACGTTTTGATGTAAAAGGTCGAGCATTATTACAACGCTTAGAAAAATATTATCCCGTTGATTTAGGTTTACGACACCTCTTATTGCCAGACCACAAAGAAGACATTGGCCATATCTTGGAAAATATTGTGTATTTGGAATTGAGACGTAGATATTCACAAGTATATGTTGGTAATTTAGATAAATATGAGGTTGATTTTGTTGTTGTAACTGATGTTGGTCACTACGCTTATTATCAGGTCAGTGAAACAACACTTGCTCCAGAAACACTAGAAAGAGAACTTAGACCACTAGAAGCCATTAAAGATCAATTCCCAAAATATCTATTAACAATGGATACGATTCAGCCAACAGCCAATTACAATGGTATTGAGAAGAAAAATATCATAGATTGGTTACTAGAAAAATACTGAACCTATAAATTGATACATAAGAAAAATACTCCTGTCAAAAATCTAGTGAAACTATGAACAGGAGTGTTTTTGTTATGACCGAAAAAGCTTATTCAGTAGAAACTAAGTTAGCCTTCATCAAAATAAAAAATGATAGAAATTAAATAAGGTAATCACGCCTAGCCTTACAATCAAAAATATTATTCAGGTAAAGACCTAGTAAAGACGGCATAGTAGATTGAATCTAGAATAGTACGCAACTATTACTAAAAACATTTCTAGAGATTAATTTGACTTTCCTAATCGATTTGTTCACATCTTATTTCAATCTACTATATTATAAAAAAATCAGTTTTATGCCTTCAATTATGAGTATTAGAAAAAGAGCTATACAGATGCAGATTTCTGCTGATCTGTATAGCTCAATTTAATTATAATAAGGTAACATTAGAGATATAGTATGGAGATTTCTTTGAACCACCGTCATATTTTTATTGTTTTTTCAACAAGAATTTTTTTGATATGGTTTATTGTTCAACAAAGTAGTAACCTCTACCCCATCATTTGTAATATTCCAATTATCATTTGAATTAATACCAACAGAATCTACTGCACCTTAATCAAAAACCACCATTTGCTGTTCTAACTTCATAAAAAGCTTTATCTTTTTGGGAATAGAACCATTTTACCGCATTACTCTTATATAGTGTCCGCCATTGTGTTACGCTAAAATTCTGCAAGGATTCGCTTACTTCTTGAGCTTTCAAATCAGAAATTATATCAGCTTTTTGATAGATAGCTTTCTTATATGTGTTATAGTAATCTAACAATCCCTCAGATTTGAAATGATTAACATCAAAGCCATCTTGATTTAATGTATTAGTTGGTTTTAATAAATCATAAAAATATGGTCTTTGAAAATTATTCAAAATTGATTGAATAATGCTTGTGTCATGGCTTGAAATTTTTCCATTTGGTCATTCACTTTCTTCAAATGCCCATCCTTTATCTTTATTAAAAATTACTGCGCGCGTTAACTTCTCTGGCATACGATTTTTGAAATTATAAATCCAACCACCAACTTCTTTTGGTAAATCTTTAACTGGACGACCTGGCAAATAAAGAATAAATTCTCTTCCTTGAGAGTTCCCATCTGCTATTCCGTAAGGTGTAGTTGTATCATATTTAACACCATCAATTATTTTTGATTCTCCCACCTTAGGATAATCCAAATTAGTTAATGTCATCTTGTATTCATAATCATTAACTCTAGTTATATTATTAAATTTACCTGTAAATTCAGAAATATACATTTGACCATTTGGATAATTTGAACCAGTAATTCCATGATTCATATCAGTATAAGTTCCTTTGACATTACCATCTTTGGAAATAGTCATTCCTATGTACCACCCTCCCGCACCACTAGTAAAGATGAATGGTTTAGTTAGTTTTTCAAATATAGCTTCTGGATTATGAACTGGCTCATTACTATAATCCTTTCCTAAGTCAAACTCATAATTTCTAAATTTTTAATTTACCATCAAATAAGGTTAGTTCAGCATTTAATGCCATGTCTTTCGGAATTAATCCCAATTTTTTAGCTTGCTTCAAAATTTCTAGTTTAGCCTTTAAAGTTAGATAACCATATTCTTCGATAGATATCTTTTTATCATTGACAGAAATAGGTAATGTAATAAGTTTTTTCATTATTACCAGTAATTAGATTTGTTTTTATCTTCTTTTTTTCTCCACAACGGATAAGAATGTTTTTGAATACGAAGCATCTATTCCTAACCCAGCATTAGCAGAAACAGAAACTGTATCTATTCCTAATATTCTAGGTTTTACTTTTATTTCTGGACCACTTTTTACCATGGCTTTAACTTTTACATCTCCCACTTTCATTGTATGGTTGACAGTACGCTTAAATTCAGGAACCCAATTTTTTAATTTGATTGAATTTTGAATTGAGTATGTACTTGATATTGAAACACTTAAATTCCCATCAACAGTTGTCTTAAGACTTATAGGGATATTTACGGTCACTCCCGTAACTGGTGCAGGTAAAATCAACTCTCCTAATGGAATTTCTGGAATATCTTTAACTAGTGTTGTACTAAATACTAAAGAACCTTCTGTGGTAAAACTCAAGTTACTATTGATATCAAAATTCATAAAATCTATTTTAGGAATCCAAAAATTTAAATCAACAGCATCTGACCAAACCTTACCTGAAAGATTAAATGACAACGATCCTTTGATGTTTTTATCATCATTACTCTTACCAGTTAGTGAGACTGTAACAGGCGAAAAAGATCCTTCAAGAGACACACTTCTAAATAGACTTGTATCTGTATTTGATGCTTTTTTTACAGTAACTCCTTTAGCTGGAATAAAAGTAGCACGGCTGATATCAGATGACCAAGCTTTTGTGTTGATATTTTGGACAACCTCGTACAATGATGGGACACTATATTCAATAACTGACTGATTATTAATAGTGCTAATAGAATTGATCTTAATAGCTTTAGAAGTCTCATAAATCTTAGATGGAGGAATAATAAGAACATCACCTACTCTAGCATCAATTTCTTTAGATAATATTACTTTTTTCCCATCATCAATTTCGCTCTGATATTGACCATCATTAACATAAATTACATTGCTTTTTAGATGGTAGTCAATCATATCATCTGAATATTTTCTTCCTAATTCAAAATGACCTTTTATATTTTCAATTATTGGATCACTATAAGGTAGGGGAGTAATTTTGGCTTCGAAGTCGTCAGATTTCAAGGTATACGATTGATTTGTAATTAAATGAGTAAACATATAACCATCAAAAATCAGTATTAGTCTCTGCAACTAGTTCATTATCTTTATAAATTGAAACAGATTTTTCTTCTATAGCATTGCTTTTTACTATCAAATGCATGTCCCTGAAACAACTACATCTTTTCTTGATAGACCATTTGGTTTTTGTACCTATATGATAAACTTTAGTAATTAATGGTATTTCTTTAGTAATTACTAATTCCGTTTGTTGTTCTTTGTTACTTAGATCTCGTTTTTTCTTAATATTTACCGTAACATAACTAGCTTGAATATCTTGTAATTGTCTCTGACCTGCGAGAATTGTATTATCATAGACTTCTATTGTCTTAACCTGCACCAACTTTTCTCCATCTGGTGCTATAAGATTTAGCAATGGTGTTCTATCTTTTACTAACTCACGTACTTTTTCACGGTCAGTAATGACTGTTTTATTTTCAGATTCAGTAACTTCTACTGTATAATAACTTGGGAGAGAATGTTTTTGTGTTGTTGCTTTAGATTCATCAGCAAGAGTCGTCGCTGAGCTCGCACTTAGTACTACTTCACTAGTAGTAGGTTGAGTTGCCGTTTTCTTCGTTCCAACCAGAACAACTTTATTTTGAGGTTCTTCTCTTGTGTCTGAGATTGTTTCCTTTACAGTCTCTACGTTATCCACTAGGGTAATCTTTTGAATAGAAACTTTCTTCCCAAGTTTCCCTTCTGTTTCTACCTTAGTCTCACCTTCGGCTAAAGAGCTATCCTTCTTAACAACCACTTCAAACGAAATGTCTTCTGTAGTACGCAAGGTACGAATAACTTTTTTTGCTTTAGCTATTGTAGGCTCTGCAATAGTTTCCAAGCTAGAGCTTGAAGCCTTAACTGGAGATGTAATTTCTTCTTTTTTATCCTCTCCTACTGATGATCCTGTTGAAGATGCTGTGCCTGTATTTTCAATTTTCTCATTTTTTTCAACCGTTGGCTTAACAGGAGTTGAAGTAGCAGTTGGAGTTGTTGTAACCGGCGTCTCATCTTCCACAACTTCCTCAGACAATATTTCCACTAATGTAGATGGAATAACAACGTTTGTTTCCTTAAGAAAATCCGTAGTTATATTTTCTTCCGATACAGTATCTTTCTTGTAAACTTCAGTTACAGTTCGAATTATAATTAACTGACCATCCTGAAATTCTCGTGTTTCAACAGGTTGGCTCGTACTAATTTTTATATAACCAGTAACATCTTCTAAAGTGTTCCCAGAGTCATCTACTTTGATAATTTTATCAATAACTTTAGGGTCTACAGGCTTAACTGGTTCATCTTCTTTTGGTGGAATTATTGGTTTAATAGGCTCCACTTTATCTCTACTGTCAGCATGAATATTATCTTTCTCAGAATTATCCGTTGGAATAATAGTATCCTGCATTTTATTGCCCTGTGATGGAGGTTGAGTTACTGGTTTAATAGGTGCCACTGTAGCTTTACTGCTACTATAAATAGTATCTTTCTTAAGATCATCCGTCGGAACAATGGCATCCTGAATTTGATTGCCCTGTGATGGAAGTGAAGTTACTGGAGTAGTTGGATTCGTAACTACATCATTCCCATCAATGTAACCTACAAACTGATATCCAGAAATATTCACTTTACCATCTGGGAACGTTGCACCTGCTGTTATTGTTTCAGTATGGTTATAATTTGACAAGGTAGCAACAGTCAAAGCAGATACAGTTGTTACTGTCAAAGCTCCTCCAACCAAAGAGATAGACAAAATACTCTTGACAATCTTCTTGTCTGCTTTACCCGTCTTCTTTATGATAAAAGCAACTAACAGTAGACCTGTACCAACAACAGAAGCTAGAGGCAATACATTACTTCCAGTATTTGGTAAAATATTATTTGCATTATCCTTTCGATAGATAACAAACAGATCTGAACCATCTACAAGATTCTTTGGTAACTCGTTTACAATTAGTTCTTTCTCTGTTTCTGTCAACTCATCTGTAGTAGCATATTTATAGTTTACTGTTATATCTGGTTCAGTCGCTGAAACTGTTCCAAGAGGAAGTGAGGAAAAACCAACAATCCCAATAACAGCAGATACTGCTCCAATTCCTGAAACTTTTCTCAGACTAAATTTTCTTCTACGTTCATCTTCATTAAACTTATCTTTTGGTTTCATATTTATCTCCTTTTTATTGATAAGCTATTTCCGTATATTCAAAAAGAAACAACTCGCCTTATACATATTTTTATCCTCCCTCTGATTATTTTTGTCAAGTATTTCCAGTATTTATTAGTAAATTATCAAAAATAAATTTCATCTCTTAATTTAAAGGGGTTTAGGATTCCCTCAAATTCAAATCACCTCAAAAGTACATACACTTTGTGTATAGAAATTTTGAGGGTGATTTTTGGGAGTGTGTGTATACAGACTCTGAGCTCGCAAAGTCATAATATGAGAAATTCCTCCACTTCGATAAAATGATTCAGAAAATCACTTTAGCTGTGATTTGTGTGTACGAATACTTTAAGAAGATATATAAAAAACGCTGCAAAAATTTTTAGACTGCACCCCAAAAAGTTAGACAGAAAAAAATCTAACTTTTTGGGGTGTTTTTTTATTATGAAATTAACTTATGATGATAAAGTTCAGATCTATGAACTTAGAAAACAAGGATATAGCTTAGAGAAGCTTTCAAATAAATTTGGGATAAACAATTCTAATCTTAGGTACATGATTAAATTGATTGATCGTTACGGAATAGAGTTCGTCAAAAAAGGAAAAAATCGTTACTATTCTCCTGACTTAAAACAAGAAATGATTAATAAAGTCTTACATGAAGGCTGGACTAAAGATAGAGTTTCTCTTGAATACGGTCTCCCAAGTCGTACGATACTTCTTAACTGGCTAGCACAATACAAGAAAAACGGGTATACTATTGTTGAGAAAACAAGAGGGAGAGTACCTAAAATGGGACGTAAGCCAAAAAAGAGACCTGAAGAGAGGACAGAATTAGAACGTCTTCAAGCAGAAAATGAGTACCTGAGAGCGGAGAATGCCATCCTAAAAAAGTTGAGAGAACTCCGATTGAAGGAGGAAAAAGAGAAAGAAGAAAGACAGAAATTGTTCAAGAATTAATGACTGAGTTTTCGTTAGATATTCTTCTAAAAGCCATTAAACTAGCTCGTTCGACCTACTACTACCACTTAAAACAGTTAGGTCAAACGGATAAGAATCAGGAACTTAAAGCTGCAATTCAGATCATTTATTGTGAGCATAAGGACAACTATGGCTATCGTCGGATTCACTTAGAACTAAGAAATCGTGGTTATCTGGTAAATCATAAAAGAGTTCAACGCTTGATGAAAGTACTCAATTTACAAGCTAAAATGCGACAGAAACGAAAATATTCTTCTCATAAAGGAGACGTTGGCAAAAAGGCAGAGAATCTCATTCAACGTCAATTTGAAGGCTCTAAAACAATGGAAAAGTGCTACACAGATGTGACAGAATTTGCCATTCCAGCAAGTACTCAAAAGCTTTACTTATCACCAGTTTTAGATGGCTTTAATAGCGAAATTATCGCCTATAATCTTTCAACTTCACCCAACTTAGAACAAGTAAAAACAATGTTGGAACAGGCATTCACAGAGAAGCACTACGAGAATACGATTCTCCATAGTGACCAAGGCTGGCAATATCAACACGATTCTTATCATCAGTTTCTTGAGGGTGAGGGAATTCAAGCATCCATGTCACGTAAGGGTAACAGCCCAGACAATGGTATGATGGAGTCCTTCTTTGGGATTCTGAAATCGGAAATGTTTTACGGTTATGAGAAGACGTTTCAGTCGCTTAAGCAATTGGAACAAGCTATTGTAGACTATATTGATTACTACAACAATAAACGAATTAAGGTAAAACTAAAACTTTCTAGCCAAGGAACATATCACCAAACGTGGGAATCCCTATGCCAGAAAGATTCTCTTTAAGTGCATTCATAACATAGCTTCAGCTAGCCACACCAATCCTTGTCATATCGCAGACTTCTATGAGAAACGGAAAAGACAATCGCAAGTGACTTCAACCAAACCACACACAATTGCCTCTATACATCGTCTCATTAGAACAATGTACTACCTTATAAAACATAACAAACTTTACGATTATACTTCTACCCAAAATCGGTAAAATTGTTTATGCCATATTATTGTAACGCCTTATCAAAAAAATAACCAGATAAGGTGTTGTTTTAGTGTACACTTTTTACACTAAAATTTAGTTCAAAAAAAGACAATTTCCTTAGTTTGACTATGGAATTCAAACTACTTTTCATCAAATACCTTGATATACTTGACAAATGGTAGAAAAGGACTTCGCCCCTGTGCAATACAGAACTAAATCCTTCAGATAAATTAATTGTCTAACTTTTTGGGGTCAGTACATTTTAACAGCGTTTCCTTATTTTAAAATTCTCATATGTCTTTCTTTTTTATGGTTAGCATCGTAGTATTCCAGCATCGCATGATACAAACGAGCCTTCGTTTTGTCTTGTTGTTTAATTCCATGAAGAAATAATTCTGCTCGCTTTAATTTCAATATGTATTCGCATATCTGATCAAAATCCTTGTCCATATTACTTTTGAAAATAAACATCTTTTTTCCTCCATCACATCAACTATTTTTTTGCATCAAAATAGACATATCCATTTTATTCTCATAGCTTATTCTCCCAACTACAGTTGCAAAACGAGCTATAGAATTGATGTTCTTTCCAACTTGTTCCAACTCTTCTGTTAAAGGAACTAAACTTTCAGAGGTTATCAGAAGGTTATCACAAAGCTATTCGAGCTCAAAAATCGACAAAAAAGAGTTTGGGACAAAAAGATTTTGATTTTTAGGAATTCTTTATTATAAATTTTAAAAATCGATAGATTAGACAAAAAAAGCGAATAAGACGGAATTCTGAGTGTCAGATAACTCGTTTTGTTCGCTTTTTATATTTAAGGTTAGACTTTTGTCCCAGACTCTTTGAAACATTGATATAATCGTATCGATTAACGTTTTGAAGCAACTGACTTCGTAAGGTTGTAGCCACATTTGTAAGCGACTAAAGTCGCAACAACTGTGTCAATTGCACCAATTTAGCAAGAAAGTACAAAAAAGAACACCCCGAAAGGTGTTCTCTGTAAGTATAGTAATTCTTTCGAATTAACGTTTTGAGAATTGTGATGCTTACGAGCTTTCTTAAGACCTGGTTTTTTACGTTCAACTTTACGTGAGTCACGTGTAAGAAGTCCTGCGCGTTTCAATGAATCGCGGAAGTCTGGGTCTACTTGAAGAAGGGCACGAGCGATACCGTGACGGATAGCTCCTGATTGACCAGCGTATCCACCACCTACAACGTTAACGAAAACGTCGTATGAACCTGCAGTTGAAGTAACTGCGAATGGTTGGTTGATGACAAGACGAAGGTCAGCGTGTGGGATGTACTCTTCAACATCTTTTTTGTTAACAGTGATTTTACCAGTTCCTGGAACAAGGCGAACGCGTGCAACAGCGTTTTTACGACGTCCAGTACCTGCATATTGTGCTTGTGACATACTTTATTGTTCCTTTCCTTAGATAAGTCCTGAAATATCAAGAACTTCTGGTTGTTGTGCAGCGTGAGTGTGCTCAGCTCCAACAAATACTTTCAACTTCATACCTTGAGCGCGTCCAAGAGTATTGTGTGGAAGCATACCTTTAACTGATTTCTCGATCAAACGTACTGCATTTTTAGAACGAAGTTCACCTGCAGAGATTTGTTTCAATCCACCTGGGTGGTTTGAGTGAGTGTAGTAGATTTTATCAGTTGCTTTTTTACCAGTCAATTTAACTTTTTCAGCATTGATAACAATCACAAAGTCACCTGTATCAGTGTGTGGTGTAAATGTTGGTTTGTTTTTTCCGCGAAGTACGCTAGCAACTACTGCAGAAAGACGTCCAAGTGGTACATCAGTTGCGTCAACTACGTACCATTTACGTTCAACTTGGCCTGGTTTAGCCATAAATGTTGTTTTGTTCATGATTTCTCCTATATATAGTTCGATTTTTGTTTACGGTGATGGGTGTTCCTTCCCATCGAAAAGTATTTGGAAGGTTCCGGGGCCTTTCAAATGGGGTAAACAATACCGCCTACTATAATACCAAATTTCACCCCTAAAAGTCAATAGATATGAAAAATATTTTTCTGAATTCCACTCTTTTTATCTCTAAAAAACCTCGCTTTCGCGAGGCTCTTCTATTTATAAGATAAGGCACGTTTAAAGGTTTTCCAAGGGCCTAAATCATCTGTTTGCAGAACGAGGCTAGCATACATACGTCCGATAAAGACTGTTGCCGTTACTGCAAAAGCAATCGTAATAGCAAGCGAAATCCAAGCTTCTAACCCATTTGCATAGCCATTAATGGCTCTAAATGGCATGAAGAAAGTCGAAATAAAGGGAATATATGAACCGATTTTCAAAACCAAATTGTCTCCTGCAGCGCCCAAGGCTGTTACACCCATAAAGCCTGCTATAATCAAGATCATCAATGGAGACAAGGCTTTTCCTGCATCCTCAGGACGAGAAACCATAGATCCTAGGAAGGCTGCTAAAACAACGTACATAAAGAGGCTAACCAAGACAAACAATAAGGTGTTAAGCGAGAAAGCCTCTCCTATATGGTTTAAAATACCAGATTGTGCCAAGATTGGTAGGTCTTTAAAGAGAAGAATGGCAGCAAGTCCACCCACGACGTAAATGCCAATATGGGTCAAAATCACAAGAAGCAGAGCCAGCATGCGAGCGTAGAAATAATGGCTAGCTCGGATACTAGAGAAGACCACCTCCATGATTTTGGTTCCTTTCTCACTAGCTACTTCCTGGGCAGTGACACTAGCATAGGTAATCAAAATCATATAGAGGAAGAAACCAAGCCCTGCGGCCGCAATGGTTTGAACAATTTTTTTATTTTCCTTGGATTCATCAATCTTCTCAGTAAAGTCAACGGTTTGGCTCAAGCGTTTTTCCTGTTCTTGAGACAAATTGGCTGCCGAACGATTGAGTTGACCTTGAAGCTCATTTAACTTGCTCGTTACTCCTAACTTAATAGCACTCTCAAGAGAAGTTTCACCGTGATAAACTGCCTTCAAGACACTATCCTCTTGGTCAATGGTCAGATAACCTTTTAATTTTTCATCCTTGATAGCAGTTTGAACACTTGCTTCATCCTTGTAGTCAAAGTTGAGACCATTGGTAGATTTGAGACCTTCTGTCACAGCTGGAACCGTGCTAATCACCGCTATCTTGCCACTCTGAGCCATTGAAGAACCTTGGAGATAGCCAATTCCTCCAAAGAGACCGATAAACAAGAATGGTGAAATCACCATAAAGAAGAAACTCCACGACTTGATGTGTCGAAGATAGGTTTCCTTCATTACAACCCACATATTTCTCATACTTCCACCCCTGATTCTAGTTTAAAGATTTCATCGATTGTCGGCGCTTGTTGGTCAAAGGTTGCGATATATTGTCCCTGAGTCAAGATTGGGAAGAGTTCCCTTCCAGCGCTCTCATCCTCCAAAATCAATTTCCAACTGCCTTGTTTGGTCAAGTTCACCTGTTTGACATGAGGAAGATTTTCCAATTCTTCCTTGCTTCGTTCACTTGAAACAAAGAGACGCGTTTTTCCCGTATTGATTGCGGACATCCTGAACTGGTCCATGCAAGACCACACGGCCATCTCGAATCATCAGAATATCGTCACAAAGTTCCTCGACATTGGTCATGACATGATCGGAAAAAAATAATGGTAGCTCCGCGCTCTTTTTCCTGAAAAATGACTTGCTTGAGCAATTCTGTATTGACTGGGTCCAATCCACTGAAAGGCTCATCCAAGATAATCAAGTCTGGCTCATGAATCAGAGTAATGATGAGCTGAATCTTCTGCTGATTTCCTTTTGACAGACTCTTGATTTTTATCTGTCAGCTTTCCTTTCACTTCCAACCTCTTCATCCATTGAGGGAGTTTTTTCCTTGACCTCCTTGGCATCCATGCCTTTTAGAGTCGCCAAAATAACGAACTTGTTCAAGGACTGTCAATTTAGGCATGAGACTGCGTTCTTCAGGAAGATAGCCAATCCGAGCGTAGGTTTCCTGACGAATATCCTGACCATCTAGACTGATTTCTCCTTGATATTCTAAAAACTTCAAAATACTGTGGAAAATCGTTGTCTTCCCAGCACCATTTTTTCCGACTAATCCCAAAATACGACCTGGTCGCGCTTGAAAGTCAATACCAAACAAAACTTGCTTGGAGCCAAAACTTTTCTCTAGACTTCTTACTTCTAGCATCTTTCACCTCCGAAATGTCTTGCACTCATTATACTCCTTTTTGATAGCCTTTACAATGCTTTCCGTCCATTTTTATCATCCTCATTTTAGTAAAAAATCTTAGGGCACTTTGAGTTATGAGTACATTATACACTGGTAAACTCCAATTTATCTTCTCTGTTCCTCAACTGTCTATTTTTGATCCTGAATTGTTATTTGAAAAGCAAAAATCCACCCCGAAGGATGGATTGATACTTTAACGCACTTCTGCATTGACTTTTTCTTCAAGTGATGCTTGGATTTTTTCCATATAGCGTGCGACTTCTTCATCCGTTAAGCTGTCTTCTGGATTTTGGAAAGTCAAGCTATAAGCCATTGACTTCATACCAAGTCCCAATTTTTCGCCTGAGAAGACGTCAAAGAGTTTGATATCTGTCAAACGTTTCACGCCGGCAGCTTGGATAGCGTCCACAACTTCTTGGTGAGTCACTTCTGCCTTGAGGAGAAGGGCAACGTCACGGCTGACTGCTGGGAATTTAGTAATTTCTACAAATGGATTAGCAGGTTGAAGCGCAGCTTCGATGGCTGAAAGGTTAAGCTCAGCTACATACGTTTCTGGAATATCGTAAGCCTTAGCAGTGACTGGATGCACTTGGCCAAGGAAACCAAGAACTTGGTCACCTAGTGAAATGACTGCTGTACGACCTGGATGAAGGCTAGCAATTTCAGATGTTGCTGTATAGGTCACTTCTAGTCCCAAGCGAGTAAATACTGCTTCAAGGATTCCTTTAGCATAGAAGAAATCAACTGGAACTGCTGCTGTTTGGAAATCTTTTTCAGCAACCAAGCCTGTCAAGGCAAAGGCGAAGCTATTAATCTCATTTGGAAGTTCTTCTTTTGGATTGCCAGTTTGTTCAAAGACTTTTCCAATCTCATAAAGGGCCAAGTTTTTATTCTTACGAGCTACGTTATAAGCCACCGTATCAAGGATACCAGAAATCATATTTTGACGGAGGACAGAACGGTCCACTGTCATTGGCCACATGAGTTCTGTAAGGTTACTTGGTTGAGCTGTAAACTCGACTGCTTTTTCAGGAGTTGTCAGAGCATAGGTAATGATTTCTGTCAAACCTGCTCCTTCAGCAATGGTACGAATTTGACGGCGAAGTTTTTGTGTCGCAGTCAATTCACCAGCTGTACCGTCATCTTTTGGAAGACTGGTTGGCAAGCGGTCATATCCATAGATACGAGCGATTTCTTCAAAGAGGTCTGCCTCGATAGTGATATCCCAACGACGACGTGGGACGCTGACTGTAAAGCTATCTGCATTTCCAGAAAGGCCAAAGCCAAGACGACGGAAGACATCTTCTACATCAGCGTATGAAAGCTCAGTTCCGAGGACACGGTTAACGTCTGCAAGAGTTGAAGAAACTTCCACATCAGAGGTATCAAGCTCACCCGCTGAAACGATGCCTTTGCGCACCGTCGCACCTGCAAGTTCTGCAATCATGCTAGCCGCCGCATCAAGGGCTTCGTTAACAGTTGCCACATTGATACCTTTTTCAAAGCGAGAAGATGACTCAGAACGAAGGTTAAGGCGACCGCTGGTCTTACGGATAGATTTGCCATTGAAAACAGCAGCTTCAAGGACAACACGACTAGATTTTTCAGAGATTTCTGTTGCTTGACCACCCATAACACCTGCAAGGGCTACTGGCTTGTTTGCGACAGTGATGACTAGGTCATTTGTTTCCAAGTTACGTTCTTCACCGTCCAAGGTCGCTAATTTTTCACCAGCACGCGCTTCACGCACACGGATGCCACTCCCTTCAAAGGTATCCAAGTCAAAGGCGTGCATTGGTTGACCAAAGTAGAGAAGGATGTAGTTAGTCACGTCCACTACGTTATTGATTGGACGGATTCCTTCGTTCATGAGAAGGTTTTGCAACCATTGTGGACTTGGTGCGATAGTCACATCGTCCAAGATACGAGCTGCATAGTAAGGGGCCTTGTCTGTCTCAATGCCCACAGAAAGAGCATCTGCTGCAGCTTGATCAGTTTCTGAAAGAGTAAATTCTTTAAAGTTGACCGCCTTGTCATAGATGGCTGCCACTTCGTGAGCTACCCCACGCATAGAAAGAGCGTCTGCACGGTTGGGTGTGATAGAAAGTTCGATGATTTCATCATCCAAGTCTAGATATGAGAAGACTTCCTCACCTGGAACGGCATTTTCTGGCAAGATTTGGATGCCATCTGCGAATTCCTTAGGCACAACTGAGTCAGAAATTCCCAATTCGCCAAGCGAACAGATCATTCCAAGTGACTCTAAACCACGGATTTTTCCTTTTTTGATCTTGTAGTTGTCAGCGATGCGAGCTCCTGGAAGAGCCACCATAACCTTGATACCAGCACGCACATTTGGGGCACCACAAACGATTTGACGGGCTTCTTCTTCGCCAACGTTAACCTGACAAACATGGAGGTGAGTTTCTGGCACATCTTCGCAAGACAAGACCTCACCGACGACAATTTGAGAGACCAGCAGCTGGTGATTCGACACCTTCTACCTCGATCCCTGTAGTTGACATTTTTTCAGCCAACTCTTGTGATGGCACAGCAATGTCCACCAATTCTTTTAACCATTTATAAGATACAAGCATAATTTAGTTTTCCAGAATGACAGTTGCCACTCTAGTTCTTTTCCTTTCCTATCATTTCAATAGAAGAATCCTCTTCTTACCTTAATTTCTTTTTCAGTAACCAATCTGTATCTACTTTTTGACCAACCATAAAATGATGTTGGCTAAATTTTTCAAAACCATATCGATTATAAAACGCTTGAGCTTTTGTATTATGCTCCCAAACACCTAACCAAGCCCAAGAAAAACTATTTTTTGTAGCAAGTTCAAGAGCAAATTCAAACAGTTGCTTACCGAATCCAAATCCTTGGAATTTTTGTAGCACATAGAGACGTTGAATTTCAAAAGCATCTTCTAATTCTCTCTCAGTTTGAGCACTTCCCCAGTTGACTTTGAGAAAACCAGCTATCTCCTCTTCATGCATAATGAAATAGGTTTCGGATTCTGGATTTTCCAACTCAGTTGACAAAACTCTCAGACTATAAGCCTCTTCAAAGTATTCCTGTAGCTGCTCTTCCGTATTATCATGCGCAAATGTTTCACGAAAGGTTTGTTTGGCAATTTTAGCCAACACCTCAACATCTGCCATTTCTACTTTTCTAATCATTATTTAAACTGTTCTGAGAAGCGGACATCTCCTTGGTAGAATCCACGGATATCGTTGATTCCGTAACGGAGCATAGCTACACGCTCTTGTCCAAGACCAAAGGCAAATCCAGAGTAAACAGTCGCATCGATACCACTCATTTCAAGGACACGTGGGTGAACCATACCGGCCCCCATAATTTCGATCCAACCTGTTTTCTTACATACGTTACAGCCTTCTCCACCACACTTGAAGCAAGAAACATCCACCTCAACAGATGGTTCTGTGAATGGGAAGTAAGAGGGACGCAGACGGATCTGACGCTCTTCACCGAACATTTTTTGCACAATCAACTGAAGGGTTCCTTGAAGGTCTGCCATAGAGATATTTTTCCCAACAACCAAGCCTTCAATTTGGTGGAACTGGTGACTGTGGGTCGCATCGTCTGTGTCACGACGGAACACACGCCCTGGCGAAATCATTTTCAAAGGACCTTTAGAGAAATCATGGGCATCCATAGCACGCGCTTGAACTGGAGACGTGTGAGTACGGAGTAAGATTTCTTCTGTGATATAGAATGTGTCCTGCATATCACGGGCTGGGTGGTCTTTTGGAAGGTTCATACGTTCAAAGTTATAGTAGTCTTGCTCCACTTCAAAACCATCCACGACTTGGTAACCCATCCCAATGAAAATATCTTCGATTTCTTCACTGGTTTGTGTGAGGACATGACGGTGACCAGCCGCAACTGGACGACCTGGAAGTGTCACATCGATACTCTCGCTAGCCAGTTGAGCCGCGACTTTCTTTTCTTCCAAGAGCTTAGCTGTTTCTTCAAAAGCAGCTGTCAAGACATCACGAGCTTCATTGACGTGTTTCCCGATAATTGGACGCATCTCAGCAGAGACATCTTTCATCCCTTTGAGGATTTCAGTAAGCGAACCTTTTTTACCAAGGACAGAAACACGCAAATCTTGCATCTCTTTTTCATTTTCAGCAGAAATCTGCTTCAAGCTAGCCAGCGTTTCTTCGCGAAGCGCTTTTAATTGTTCTTCAATAGTTGACATAATTCCTCCATCAGTCTCTCGTAAGATAAAAAGAAAACCACATGCCAAAAACTCCACTCGGAGCGTTGACACGCGGTACCATCCGTTTTCATCTGACAAGTCAGACCTTCATTTCTAAATCCATGCGCAAGTGAATTCACCCAGCTTTCATATAGAGAGCTTGCAGTCACGGCTCTCCTCCCTGATATACTTCCCTTGAGTTACTAGTCTTGCGGATTTCTATTCAATTACTACATAGTTTATCAGATTTTGAGTTAAAAAACAAGTTAGATTAGACTAATTTCAATACAAAACTCGTTCCTTTTTCTGTTGCTCCATTTTCCACAAATCCAAGCGACTTGAAACACCTCCTAGAAGCATGATTGTAGGTGTAGATTTCCTTGACTCTCAATTCTTTCCATCCTTTTACTCGAGCAAATTCAATCAAAGCACTTAGAATCTTTTTTCCAAGTCCTCGATGTTGGTAAGCGGAATTCCCAATCACAATGGGGAGATTATCCTGAGATAGTGTAACATCCCCAATTGGAAACCATTCTCCCTTCTCCTTGACTTCAATCCAAAAAAGTTCACCATGCTGATCCAAATGGGAATACATAGCTTCCAAAGTTTCTTGACTATAAGGTCTCTTCACACCATCTACGAGGTGAACCAAGTTCACATCCTGATACCAAGCAAAAGCTTCCTCACAATGATTGACCTTACAATAAGGAACAAGACGCAGTGCATTATCTATTTGTAAAATCCGTTTCATCTGCTTTCCTTTTCAATAAGAGAGTTGCTGCTTGATTAAAACCATCGCACCAGTTATACCATTTTGCTTCATACTCATCTTGAGCTAAGATATGATTTTTTAAATCCAGAACAGAGTAAATCTTTCTTTCCTCACAAGCTTGCACATAGAGATGATATAGTTCATCACCGCCGTCTCTATCAAACTCAGCAGAAATCGTATCCCTACCTGCCAATAAAGCCTGATAAGCCCTGTGATGCCCATCTGTAATCAACAAGTAATCTCCAAAGGCAAGAATACTGATTGGATCGACTTGGATTGTTTCTGCCGACTGGTAAAGCATCTGAATATCTTGCAACTTCTTTTCTGATAAGTATAGTTGAGTCGGATGAAGATCTGCTATATTGACTTTCATTTCTTTCTCCTCAAGGGAATTTGATACTCACTTCTGCTTACCTTTAAATCGCCATTGGAAGCGGAGCTTGTCATAGAAGGGAAATTCGATAAACAGGACTCCCAAGCCCACACAGAGACTGGCAAGAACGTCTGATGGATAGTGAACTCCCAGATAGACCCTTGATACCAACACACTGACTAGGTAGAGACCAAGGACGATTTGTACGACTTTTCTCCAGACCTGATCTTTTCATCCGTTGACTGAGAATGACAATCAAAGAGCCGACCATCAAGGTTACAGCCAGAGAATGCCCGCTTGGAAAGGAAAATCCCTTCTCCTCTACCAAGTGTAAAATAGCTGGTCGTGGACGCTGGTAGACATTTTTAAAGGTCACGATTAAAAGACCAGCCAAAGCCAAATTTCCCAGCATAAGTAGGCTTTCTATCTTCCACCGCTTACGATAAAAGACAAAAGCTGTAATGACAACCCAAGTGATAATCACCGGAATATCAATCAAGCGTGTGATAGCTCTAAAAAGAATAGTCAAATAATCTGGTAAGTCTCCTCGAACGGCCGTCTGAATCGGTTGGTCAAAACCGACCAGCGTTTCAGGGTAAAATTTGACCATATAGCCAAGAATAACGAAAAGTAAAAGGGCAAAACTGCCCTTCATTAAAAATGTTTGTTTATCTCTCATAATGTTTTAAGGTTGGTTTCAAGAGAACATACAACAACCAGAATGAAACGGAAAAGATTACACCCTCAATCAAGTTAAAAGGTAATACCATGGTCATTAGGTAGTTGGAAAGTCCCAAAATTTTTCCAATATCAAAGTTAGCAAACTTAGCGTACAAAGGAACAGCATAAACATAGTTGAGAACCAACATAGCCACGGTTAAACCAATAGTCCCAGCTAGAGAGCCTAGTAGGAAACGAAGGGTTGTCCGTTCCTTTTTCCAAATCAAAGCAAATACGATGACAAAAACTCCTAAAGCTACGATATTCATCGGCAAGCCAATGTAAGTATTCACTCCCTGGCTGTTAAGAAGCAGTTTCAAGAGTGAGCGAAGCAAGAGAACTCCTAGAGCAGCAGGCAAATCCATGACCACCAAGCCCACAAGGACTGGCAAGATACTAAATTCGATCTTGAGGAAGGACGCCGCTGGCAAAAGCGGAAAGTCAAAGTACATCAGCACAAATGAGATGGCTGATAAAATCGCAATGGTCGAAAGTCGACGTGTGTTTGTCATAACAGGTTCCTCCAATTTTCTATAAAATCAGAAGAAGTTAGAAAGGATTCCTCTATCTATTCTCACTTTTTATATCCCAAAAGTTCCCTCTCACTCTATTAAGGAAATTCAAGCAAGCGGTTACAGTTTAGCTATAAATCTATCAGAACAGACAAAGCTATTCTTTCGTCTTCTCCCATCCAGACTATACTGTCGGTTGTGGAATCTCACCACATCAGCTTGCGCTCGCGGACTTATTTGGCTAAGATATTTTAGATTTATCTAGGCGTCGCAGTCGAAGATAATACTTAAAGTATATCGAGACAAGACAACGACGAGAAAGCTAAAATAGCTAGTCAAATTTACCGCCGGTCGGGAATTTCACCCTGCCCTGAAGACTCTTTTATCATAACAAAAAACGCTTGCAAGCGCAAGCATTTTGTTCGTTTTCATTTTCATTTTTTATTTCAATTTATCCACTTCATAGGTATGAACGAGTTCAAGACCAGCAAAGTTCTGCTGGCGGAGGGCTTCATAGACAATCATGCAGACGGTATTAGACACATTGAGACTGCGGACATGTTCATCATTCATGGGAATACGGAGAGCCTTTTCAGGATGTTCTCGCATAAAGTCCTCAGGCAAGCCCTTGTCTTCACGTCCAAATAGAAAATAATGGTCTTCTTTAGTCGATAAATCCACATCAGAATACACTTTCTCAGCGAATTTTAGAAATCAGATAGAGTTTGCCCTTCATCTGAGACATGAAATCTTCCAAACTCTCGTAAAAATAAATCTCTAGCTTATCCCAATAATCCAAACCAGCTCGCTTCATCTTGCGGTCATCGATAGGAAAAGCCCATAGGCTTGATGATGTGGAGGGGAGAATTGGTCGCAGCGCAAGTACGCGCGATATTGCCTGTATTTTGTGGAATTTGTGGTTCAAATAATACAATGTGATTTGTCATGACTTGCTTCCTTTCACCATTGCAAAAAAATAGCCACACTGCCCGGAGTCAAGCTCAGCAAACAGCGTGGTTAAGGCATCGTTAACTTACCTCACAACAGGTTTGAAGTAAATCAGCGAAACTACTTTCTTAGTATAACACTTTCAGAATCATTGTCAATAGAAACAACTTGAATTTTTCAATTTTTTCAAGCTATTTCCAAGGATTGAAAAACCGTCCCTTGATTCTGCAAGATCAGTACTAAACTAGCTACTAAAAAAATAAGATGGCAACTAGTACAGTAAGATAGTCTCCCGTTTTTAAAGCCTGATAAGTGTACCATGTCCGTTTTTTCTCTTTGCCAAAACGACGGAGCTCCATGGCGGTCGCAATCGTATCAATCCGTTCCAAGGAACTGAAAATCAAGGGCGTAATAATGCGCAGATTGCCTTTGATTCGTTGCATGAGAGAAGCTTTCTTTGATAATTCCATCCCACGTGCTTCCTGAGACATCTTGATAGTAAAGAATTCTTCCTGCAAATCTGGAATATAGCGCAAGGTCAAGCTGACAGAATAGGCAATTTTGTAAGATACCCCAATTTGATTGAGGCTAGAAGCAAACTGACTAGGATGAGTCGTCATCAAAAAGATAATTGCTAAAGGAATAGTGCAAAGATACTTAATGGCCAGATTTAGCAGATAAAAGAGCTCTTGGGTCGTTATCGTATAAGCACCAATTCCTTGCCAAATGATACTTTTAGCATCATATAGCCCCACTCCATACTCAGGAGAAAAGAGATACACCATCAAAACATTCAAAATAGCAAAGACTGTCGCAAAAACTGCTACAAAAGACACATCTTTAAAACGGATTTCTGACACATATAAAAGAATGATTGAAAAAAGAGCAATCAGAACAAGGAGTCTAGTATCATAACTAATCATAGCTGCTAGGGATACCAAGATGAAAAATAGAAGCTTGCCAGCTCCAGACAAACGATGAATCTCAGTATCTCTATGGTGGTAACCGATTAATTTAGCTTGCATCCTTCTCTCCTTTCTTTATAAAATGCGGTTAAAGCCAGTGGATCCAAATCCAGTTTCTTGGCTAAATTGAAGATAGAGGTTTCTTTTAGATTGGCTTTTACTAACAACTCTGGATTGCTTAAAAGACTGGCTGGATCTGTATCTGCGATCAATTCTCCATCAACCATGACAAGAGCACGATTAGAATAATCCAGCATCAATTGCATATCATGAGTAATCATGATAATGGTATGGCCTTTTTGATGGAGCTCTTCTAGAAATTCCATGATTTCAGTGTAGTTCTTCTGGTCTTGACCAGCTGTGGGTTCATCTAGGAGAATGATTTCAGCTCCTAACACTAAAATGGATGCAATGGTGACACGTTTTTTCTGACCAAATGATAAGGCGGATATGGGCCAATTCCGAAATTCATAGAGCCCACAAACTTTTAAAGTTTCATAAACTTGATCTTTTATCTTTTCTTCATCTACACCTCGCAAACGAAGTCCCAGAGCCACCTCATCAAAAATCATATTAGTTGAAATCATTTGATTGGGATTTTGAAGCACATAGCCGACTCGTTCTGCTCTCTCTGCAACAGAATCTTTTTGGATATCTTGCCCTTTCCATAGATAAGAACCGTCAGTCTGAATAAAGCTACTTAAGGCCTTGGCTAATGTTGACTTTCCTGCCCCATTTTTTCCAACAACAGCAATCTTTTCACCCTGTTTAATATCCAAATCAATGGATTTTAAAATCGGTCGATCATCGTAAGCGAAAGATACATCTTCAAGTCGAAAGAGAGAGTGTAAATCTGCTTTTTCCTTGGTAAAACTAGTCTCTAAGTGAATCTGATCTTTTGAGATAGACATTTTATCCAAAGTCGATAATGGCTCTTCCTTGCCCAACTCCACACCCAAGTGACGCAGAGTTGTCAAATAGAGCGGTTCTCGAATACCATTTCTCGTCAATAAGTCAGTCGCCAGTAGCTGATCAGGACTACCATTAAAAAGTATACGACCATCGTTTATCAAAACAATCCTGTCCACAGGTCGGTGCAACACATCCTCTAAACGGTGTTCAATAATCAGGGTCGTCGTCCCCTCTTCCTTATGAATCTGATCAATCAATTCAATAATATCCTGACCCGACTTGGGATCCAGATTGGCAAGTGGTTCATCAAACAGTAAAATAGGGCTTTCATCAATCAATACACCCGCCAAACTGACTCTCTGTTTTTGTCCACCAGAAAGATCTTGCGGTCTTTGTCGCAGCAATGATAGTAGATCTAGTTTTTCAGCCCATTTATTGACATGAGACTTCATCTCATCCAATTCCGTCATATCATTTTCCAGAGCAAAAGCCAAATCTTCAGCCACAGACAAACCAATAAATTGCCCATCTGTATCCTGTAAGACCGTGCTGACTAGATGCGATTTATCATAAATGCTCATATCAAAAGCTGCTTGACCCTGGATATAAAATTCTCCAGAAGTCTTACCTTTATAGATATTGGGAATAATACCATTCAAACACTGACCCAAGGTAGACTTACCTGACCCAGATGGGCCAACAATTAAGACTTTTTCTCCCTTATAAATAGTCAAGTCCACCCCTTGCAAGGTCGGTTCTTGCTGGCTTTCATATTGGAAAGAAAAATCCTTCCACTCAATTATTGCTTCTTTCATTTTATGTCTCTTCATTCGTTTCTTAGACTTCTATTTTATCATAAAATAAGACTTTCTTGCAGTCTCTTCTATCAAAATCAGAGTCCAAGAAAAATACCTACAAGCCCAATTTCTCTGACTAGTATATGAAACATTGAAAAAGGTTGGTTCCCCAACCTCTTCCATTTATTCTAATCCTTTTTCAAACTTCCTGAACGAGTCTGTGTACGTGAATAAGCCAACAAGAGTAATGTTCCTGCAAGTGCTACAGACACACCATTAGCAATCCCCGCAACAATACCTTGAGCAAATACTTTTTCTGCTGCTTCTTGATAGATTACAACGTCATCGATTGGAGCCAAGACACCCCAAACCAGAGCATTTCCAACCAACTGAATAAGGTTAAAGAAAACAATGTCCTTCAATTCAAAGACACCCTGTGTAACACGAATGTGCTTTCTAAAAAGACCGACAAAAAGCCCAAATAAACCGCTTGCGATAATCCAAGTCCACCAAAGACCATAACCTGCAATAGAATCCTTAATCGCATGTCCTACTAAACCAACTAGCAATCCAACTATTGGCCCAAAAACGATAGAAAGCAAACTCTGCACCGCATACTGAAGCTGAATACTTGTATTTGGAACTGGGGTTGGAATACTAATCATCCCGATAACAACAAAGAGCGCAGCTCCAACACCGATAGCAACAACTTGTTTAATTGATTGATTTTTCATTTATATATCCTCCTATTTTATCCTTCTATTTTTTTATTTCAATAGTCCAAGATGAACCGACACCTACATTATAAGCCTTGGCAAAGGAACCTTGGTTGATAGCCAGACCTAAACGATAGAGAGAGTTGATGTAAAGGATTGGTTGCCCAATTCTCACATCCGCAAACGATTTTGCCATAGACAACCTGATTTTGATAGACCAGCATATCTGCATGATAGATAGTCACTTCAAAACGATCACCGAATTCTGGTTCCAGCTTGTAAAATTCTTCTCGTGTGATAGAGGTCCAAAGTGAACCAAAACGCACATCCAGAATATCAATAGCTCCCTTTCACCAAATGATCTTCAATGATGGTCTCTACGACTGGAAGCTCCACAATCTGATCCACACTGAGCTCTGGTCCCACTTCCTCAAAAGTAATGTGACCACTGGCTAGTTTAGCACCAGTATAGGCATAAACATCACGACCGTGGAAAGTATAAGAATGCTCTGTGTTTTGCCGTCTATTGGCTACTTCAGAAATTTCACGAATGGCTACAATACCAACGTGTTTCTTGATAAAAGAAAGAGTCCCATTGTCTGGCGTGACAATGTATTGATTTTTGCAGTCTTGGCAACTACACTCTTACGTTTCGAGCCGACACCTGGATCGACAACCGATACAAAAGTCGTTCCCTCAGGCCAGTAATCCACCGTCTGAAAGAGGCGATAACTCCCCTCAAAAATATTATAAGGCGTGATATCGTGCGTCAAGTGATGAATTTTTAAGGTTGGAGATTCTTCTAAAGCCACTCCAATCATAGCCGATACCGCACCATCAACCAGACCAAAGTCTGATTGTAATACCAGTAAATTATTATTCATTTTATCTCCTTGTATATTCTTTATCATACCATATTTCAGAGAAAGTCGCTAATAGCTATTTTAATTGCTTAGGGTATAGTTTTACCTTATAGCAAATTTCCTACTAAAAGCTCTTGTTATTAGCTAGTAGGTGCATTTTTTCTTGAAAAAGGGTATGATAGTTACATCATGAAAAAGTAGGTTTTATTATGAAAATTATCCTTGTCGGAGGGGGAAAAGTTGGTTCTGCCCTCTGTCGCTCCTTGGTTGCAGAAAAGCACGATGTTTTGCTGATTGAGCAAGACGAAGCTGTCCTCAATCATATTGTCAATCGCTTTGATATCATGGGTATCCTTGGTAACGGGGCCGATTTTACCATCCTTGAGCAAGCCAGTGTCCAGGATTGTGATATCTTTATCGCCCTGACTGAATACGATGAAGTAAACATGATTGCAGCTGTTCTCGCTAAGAAAATGGGAGCTAAAGAAACCATCGTTCGGGTGCGCAATCCTGAGTACTCTAACTCTTATTTCAAAGAAAAGAATATTCTCGGTTTTTCTCTTATCGTCAACCCCGAACTCTTAGCTGCTCGCGCTATTGCCAATATCATTGACTTCCCAAATGCCCTGTCTGTCGAACGTTTCTTTGGTGGACGGGTCAGCTTGATGGAATTCACTGTTAAATCCTCCAGTGGTCTTTGCCAAATGCCCATTTCTGATTTTCGGAAAAAATTTGGCAATGTCATTGTCTGTGCGATAGAAAGAGATCATCAAATTATCATCCCAAGTGGTGACATGACCATACAGGATAAAGATAGAATCTTTGTCACTGGTAACCGTGTTGATATGATGCTCTTCCATAATTATTTTAAATCTCGTGCCGTGAAGAGCCTTCTTATTGTTGGAGCTGGTAGAATTGCCTATTATCTACTTGGTATTCTCAAAGACAGTCGTATCGATACAAAAGTCATTGAAATCAATCCCTGAAATCGCCAGCTTCTTTAGCGAGAAATTCCCAAATCTCTACATCGTTCAAGGAGATGGTACCGCAAAAGATATCCTGCTGGAAGAAAGTGCTCAAAACTATGATGCCGTTGCGACTCTAACAGGAGTCGATGAGGAAAATCTGATTACCTCTATGTTCCTTGACAGGGTAGGTGTGCAGAAAAAAACATCACCAAGGTCAATCGTACCAGTCTCCTCGAGATTATAAATGCGCCTGATTTTTCAAGTATCATCACACCTAAAAGCATTGCTGTAGATACGATTATGCACTTTATTCGTGGTCGTGTTAATGCCCAGTACTCAGACCTACAAGCCATGCACCATCTAGCCAATGGCCAAATCGAAACCCTCCAATTTCATATCAAGGAAGCTAATAAAATGACTGCCAAACCTCTTTCTCAACTGAAAATTGAAAAAAAGGGGTTCTTATTGCAGCCATCATTCGAAAAGGGCAAGACTATTTTTCCCAACTGGAGAGGATATGCTGGAAGTCGGAGACAAGCTCCTAGTAACAACCTTGTTGCCAAACATCACCAAGATTTATGACTTGATCGCGAGGTAAGAAATGAATAAAAAGTATGATTCGTTACCTCCTTTCAAAGTTACTTTTTGATTGAAGCTGTTCTTCTTTTTGGTTCCTGTGTCTGTCGCTGTCTATTACCGTGAATCGAGCCAAGTCTTTACAGCCCTCTTTTACAACGATTGGGATTCTCGTATTACTAGGCGGTTCAGGAATTTTACAAAAGCCAAAAAAATCAACGGATTTATGCCAAGGAGGGAATCTTGATTGTGGCCCTCTGTTGGATCCTTTGGTCTTTCTTTGGCGGTCTCCCCTTTGTTTTTGCTGGTCAAATTCCCAGCGTTATCGATGCCTTTTTTGAAATCAGTTCGGGCTTTACAACTACTGGAGCAACTATTCTGAACGACGTTTCGGTTCTCAGTCGTTCCCTCCTCTTCTGGCGAAGTTTTACCCACTTGATTGGAGGGATGGGAGTGCTTGTTTTTGCACTTGCTATTATGGATAATGCCAAGAATAGCCACCTAGAGGTGATGAAGGCTGAGGTTCCTGGCCCTGTTTTTGGTAAAGTAGTATCCAAACTAAAAAACACTGCCCAGATTCTCTATCTCCTTTATCTAGCTCTCTTCTCCCTCTTTGTCATCATCTATTATCTAGCTGGCATGCCCCTATTTGATAGTTTTGTCATTGCCATGGGGACAGCGGGTACAGGAGGATTTACCGTCTATAACGACGGAATTGCCCACTATGGTAGCTCACTGATTACCTATCTGGTTAGTATCGGAGTTCTGGTTTTTGGGGTAAATTTCAACCTCTACTACTACCTCATGCTCCGTCGCGTCAAGGCCTTCTTTGGAGATGAAGAACTTCGGGCTTACTTATTCATCGTAATGATTTCTACAGGCTTGATCAGCCTTAATACCCTCTATCTCTACCCGGGATTTTCAAAGAGTTTTGAAATGGCCTTCTTCCAGGTTTCCAATATCATTACAACGACTGGTTTTGGTTACGGAGACATTACCAACTGGCCCCTCTTCTCCCAGTTTATCCTCCTCTTCCTCATGGGAATCGGTGGTTCTGCTGGTTCAACCGCAGGTGGACTCAAGGTTATTCGAGGCCTCATCCTTTCAAAAATTGCTAAAAATCAAATTTTGTCAATCCTATCACCCCACCGTGTTTTGACCCTCCATGTTAATAAAACGGTGATTGACAAAGATACCCAGCATAAGATTCTCAAGTACTTTGTCATCTATTCTATGATTCTGCTATCCCTTATCTTTATTGTCAGCCTAGATAGCAATGATTTTCTGGTTGTGACCAGTGCTGTCTTTAGCTGTTTCAATAATATAGGACCTATTCTAGGAACCACTTCTAGTTTCTCAATCTTTAGTCCTATCTCAAAAATTCTCCTCTCCTTTGCAATGATTGCAGGGCGCTTGGAGATTTACCCAATCCTACTTCTCTTTATGAAGAGAACTTGGTCTAAGAGATAAAATACAACCACACCTTGTGTCTTACAAAGTGTGGTGTTTTTATTTTCAACTACTTCCCGAAACTCAACAAGTATCTTTGAATCCCGGTCAGACATTTTAGTGCCTGACTTATACTCAATGAAAATCAAAAAGCAAACTAGGAAGCTAGCTGCAGTTGCTCAGACAGTAGCTTTGAGTACGTTGCAAGGCGAAGCTGACTTGGTTTGAAGAGATTTTCGAAGAGTATTAAGGAATTTAAGATCCCAAAAGACAACCCTCAGTCGACTGACCGAGGGTTACTTATTTCATTATTCAAGAACTTGATTAGCTCAATGCATCCAAGGCATCATCCATTGAAAGAACTTCGTGGAAGACACGTTGTGTCAATTCAGTTTTTTGTTCTGGAGTGAGGTATTTAGTGTTTACACAGTATCCAGAGATACGTACGATAACGTCTTCACCTGACATGATCTTTTCGTAAACATCGTTCAAGTCCATAACGTTCAAGTTAACGTGTTGTCCACCGTTTTCAAAGTAACCATCAAGGATTGTTACCAAGTTATCAACTTGTTCGTCACGAGTCTTACCAAGAGCACGAGGTGATACTTGTGTAGTCAATGAGATACCATCAGCTGCATAACTAAAGTCAAGGCTAGAAAGTGAGTTCAAGTTTTGCAACCATCCACCTTTAGCTTTGTTAGATGGGTTAGCACCTGGTGAGAAGAATTCAAGTTTAGACAAGTTCACAGAACCATCTTCGTTGAGGTATACACCTTTGTGGACTGGTGAGTTACCAGTTTGTTTAGAGTAAGCAACGTTAGATGTGATTGTCAAAAGTGATACTGTAGCTTCTGCGTCTTTGTAAAGTTTGTGGCTACGTAGACGAGTTGTGTAAGCTTCGATCAACCATTCTGCCAATTCGTTTGAACGTGGGTCATCTTCACCCCAACGTGGGTATTCACCGATTGTTTCGTAATCGTAGATGTAGCCATTTTCGTCACGGATTGGTTTAACTGTAGCGTATTTGATAGCTGACAATGTATCAACAGTGTTGGCAAATCCACAGATACCGAATCCCATGTTTGCACGTTGTTTAGTTGGCAAGAAGGCCATTTGAACAGCTTCGTAGTTGTACTTATCAGTCATGTAGTGGATGATGTTCAAAGCATCTACGTAAGTGTCAGTCAACCAGTCAAGAGATTTTTCAAAGTTAGCTTTAACTGATTCAAATTCAAGAACTTCGTCACGGATTGGTTCGATGTCAAATACTTTGTAGTCTTTGTGAACATCGTCGTAACCACCGTTCAAACCAGTAAGAAGGGCTTTCAATACGTTTACACGAGCACCGAAGTACTGGATGTTGTGGCGTTGTTCTTCATTTTCTGGGTCAAGTGGAGACACACAGCATGAGATACAGCTCATTTCACCATATCCGTCTTTAGCCATTGTTGTTACACCTTCGTATTGGATAGAAGAGTGTTTGTGGCTCATGTGCATACAGTAGCGACGGAAGTTGTATGGCAATTTGTCAGTCCAAAGAACTGTCAAGTTTGGTTCTGGAGAGTTACCGATGTTGTCAAGAGTGTTCAAGAAACGGTAGTCCATCTTAGTAACACGGTGACGACCGTCGTTACCCATACCAGCCATAGAAGTTGTGATGAAAGTTGGGTCACCTGAGTACAATTGGTCATAAGCTTTTGTACGAGCAAATTTAACTGTACGAAGTTTCATAACGAAATCATCAACAAATTCTTGGATTTCTGATTCAGTAAATGTACCACGAGCAAGGTCACGTTCTGCAAAGATGTCCAATACGATTGGCACACGTCCTAGAGATGTAGCAGCACCGTTGATAACACGGCAGACAGACATGAAGGCGATGTTAACCCATTGGATAGCTTCTTTAACGTTCATCGCTGGTTTGCGAACATCAACTCCGTAAAGGTCACCCAAGCGAACAACTTGTTGCAATGCTTGGTATTGAAGGTTGATTTCTTCACGAAGACGGATTGTTTCTTCATCGATTTCTTCGATTGCATTCCAGTCGTTTACTTTTTCTTGCATCAAGTAGTCTGCACCGTAAAGAGCAAGACGTGCGTAAACACCGATGATACGTCCGCGTGAGTATGCATCTGGAAGACCAGTTACAGTGTGAGCGTGACGAGCGCGACGGATGTTTGAAGTGTAAGCACGGAAGATACCGTCGTTAACTGTTGTTACGTATTTAGTGAAAGATTTCGTGAACAGCTGGATCTGGTTCGTATCCATTTTCTTTCAAAGTAGTTTCAGCCATACGGATACCACCTTTTGGCATGAAGTTCAATTTGAAGAGTTCATCATTTTGGATACCATAGATAACTTCGTTTTCTTTATCGATAAATCCTGCTGGAATATCAGCGATAGATGTTGGACGAGTGTCCATTGGGAAACGAGTTTCTTCGTAGTGAGCCTTAGTTTCTTCTACAATTTTTTTGATGTGAAGTGAACGTTCTGTTGGTCCTGCAAGGAAGCTTTCATCTCCATCGTAAGGTGTGTAGTTAGCTTGTACGAAGCGTGATACACTTGCTTTTTCTTTCCAATCTACGCCTTTGAAGCCTTCCCAAGCTTTGTCAAAAATATCTTGTGCTTCAACAACTGTCTTTAACAACCATGTTAATGTCCTCTTTTTTCTTTCTAGTAACAGTCATCTGTTACATTCATGAGACAAGTATACCATACAGTAACCGATTTCAACAAGTGATAAATCCCTATTTTTACACTTTCTTTTCTAAAACAGTCTATATTTTGTACCAAACTGTATTATATTTTTGAAAAAAGAAAGTCCTTTTTTCTTTTTTTCAGAAAAAAGGGTATAATAAAAGAAAATAAGCAGTAAAAAGGTGCTAGGCATGTTGATTTTTCCCCTTATTAAATGATTTGTCAAGAAAAATCATCCATATTGACATGGATGCCTTTTTTGCTGCGGTGGAAATCAGAGATAATCCTAAACTCAGAGGAAAACCTGTCATTATCGGAAGCGACCCTCGGCAAACAGGTGGGCGGGGAGTCGTTTCTACCTGTAGCTATGAGGCACGAGCTTTTGGTGTCCATTCTGCCATGAGTTCCAAGGAAGCTTATGAACGTTGTCCCCAGGCCGTCTTTATCTCAGGAAATTATGAGAAATATAAAGTCTGTGGGACTCCAGATTCGAGCTATTTTTAAGCGCTATACAGATTTGATTGAACCTATGAGTATTGACGAAGCCTATTTGGATGTAACAGAAAATAAACTCGGGATTAAGTCAGCGGTCAAAATCGCTCGCCTCATTCAAGAGGATATCTGGCAAGAACTTCATCTAACTGCTTCTGCTGGCGTTTCCTACAACAAATTCTTAGCTAAAATGGCTAGCGATTATCAAAAACCACATGGTTTGACAGTGATTCTACCTGATCAGGCTGAGGATTTTCTCAAACAAATGGATATTTCCAAGTTTCATGGAGTAGGAAAAAAGACGGTGGAACGTCTTCATCAAATGGGTGTTTTTACTGGCGCTGATCTACTTGAAGTTCCTGAAGTGACCCTAATAGACCGTTTTGGCAGACTGGGCTATGACCTGTATCGAAAGGCTCGTGGTATCCACAACTCCCCCGTCAAATCCAATCGCATCCGTAAATCAATCGGCAAGGAGAAAACCTATGGAAAGATTCTCCGTGCCGAGGAAGACATCAAAAAAGAGCTGACTCTTCTATCAGAAAGAGTCGCTCTCAATCTACATCAACAAGAAAAAGCTGGAAAAATTGTCATTTTGAAAATCCGCTACGAGGACTTTTCAACTCTTACTAAACGAAAAAGTCTTGCTCAAAAAACACAGGATGCTAGTCAGATAAGCCAAATAGCCCTGCAACTCTATGAAGAATTAAGCGAGAAAGAAAGAGGTGTCCGCCTGTTGGGGATTACCGTGACTGGATTTTAATACTCAATGAAAAAATCAAAGAGCAAACTAGGAAGCTAGCTCTAAAAACTGTTTTTGAGGTTGCAGTAAAGCTGACGCGGTTTGAATTTGATTTTCGAAGAGTATAAAACCTTGAAGAGCTGCCCCTTCAAGGTTTTTCTTATACAAATAAACGGACAAAGCTATAAAGCAACAAGATACTACCAAGCACGATACGGTATTTACCGAAAAAGGGTAAAGTCGTGTTTTTTCACATAGCTGGTCAAGAAGCGAATAGCGACCATGCTGACTGCGAAAGCGACTCCCATGGCAACCAAGAGCAAGAACAATTGCCCAAAGCTCAAGAGCTGTCCTGCTTTTACAAATTTGAAAATCTTTAAGGCGCTAGCTCCAAACATAACTGGAATTCCAAGATAGAAGGTAAATTCCGTTACAACTGAACGACTGGTTCCATTTAACAAACCACCGACAATCGTTGCACCTGAACGGCTAGTCCCTGGTAAAAGCGCAAGAACTTGGAAAGAGACCGATATAGAAAGGCTGTCGTATAAGGAAGCTTGTCCAACTCTGTCACACTTGGCTCGATAGCACGCGCTTTATTGCGCTTTTCCAAATAGATAAAGGCAATCCCATAGATAATCAACATGAGAGCAACAGAAACCATGTTATGGAAGTGGGTATCAAACCAATCATCAAACTTTAAAGACGGCAAGTAAAGGCAAAGTTGCAATCAAGACCTTCAACCATAGTCTCCAAGTCTTACGAACTTCCTGCTTATCCTTAGTCGGTTTGAAAGGATTGAGCTTGTTAAAGTAAATGACCATAACCGCTCAAAATCGCACCAAGCTGAATCACGACATTAAACATGGACATAAAGGCTTCGTTTTGATTTTGGTATTGGATAAATTCCTCTGCTAAAATCAAGTGACCTGTACTGGAAATCGGCAACCATTCCGTAATTCCTTCAACAATCCCGAAGAAGATAGATTTTAAAATTTCAATAAGATACATAGATTACTCCTTTTTCTATCTTCCATTATAGCATATTTTTTCAGCCTGTGACAGCTCTCTTTAAAAGGCACCGATACTGCCACCGCCTCCGCCTCCAGAGAAGCCACCGCCAGAACTTCCACTTCCAGAAGATACGGAGTAGGTACTTGCTGTATTTGCGACACTAGCATAATGGCTCATTTGCGCTGTTGAATGATAAAACATACTATGCCAGCCATAAGCTACATAGAGATTGATATCTGGATTTTCCACTTGAATCTGATGAACCTTCATCAAATGACTGACCTTATCCGCATAGCCAAATAAGGTCGCATAGACCAAGAGGCGATTCCAGACCACAATACTTTCCAACTCTGCCTGATCCAATCGTGCAATCTCACGCAACATATTTTCAAAACTGGTCCAGAGATAGTAGACTTCTGCTCCTGCTTCATTTAGGACACCATCACGATTATCTAGTCGAAGCTTCCAATAATAGAAAACAGCCAAAACCAAACCTAGAAAACCAAGTATTGGCAAGGGAGGTAAAAATAAGCATGAACATCCAAACTATACAAGAACAAACCAAATCCAATAAATAGAGGTAGAGATCGTAGAAAGTCCCATCCCCACTTGCAAGACCTTTTTCCCCACCAGTTAAAGGTCGATAGTAATCTGGGAGCCCCCAGAAGGAAACTCGATTTCTCACTCCTTCTTGCATCTCTTTCAATACTTCTTCAAAAGAAGATTTGAGCTGAAGCCCTCTTGCTTGAATCCGTTTTTCATCAGGACCTTTTGCTCCCACGATAAAGACTATCAGATACCTTGTAATCCGCAAACAAATTGGAAAGAGTTGCTTCTTTTTTGCCTGAAAAAGCCAGATTTAGACAGTCTTTCTCAAAGCTTGACAAACCATCTTCTTTTACTAGCCTCAAACCAACTGCATCTCCTTCTGAAATGATAGAGACATTCCCACGGTCAATCACATCTAACAAGGTAGCTTGAACAAGTTGGTCAAAGGTGAATTTACCTGCTCCTTTGGTTAGAGGACTCACTTCCTCCAAGGAGGTCGAGTAGACAGCCTCGGATAAAACCATAGGCTCTAATTCCATTGGTGGTTCATAGAGACGATGATTTTTTTGGCATATTTGACTGAAGGAGTGGTCTTTTCTTCTATAAATAAAATAGAAAGCAGACACTCAATAACAAGGAGATGGAAAGTATCGAAGGAAAGACCCAAGTAACGAGTTGTTTACTTTGCTCTTTTTCTTTAAACAAATCGAGTCTTCTATCTTATTAAACTCTTCTAAACGATTCCCTTTCAATCCCTGATCCCTAGCGCTAGCAAAATCGGTCCGAGGCCAGTAGGCATGCAACTCAACTCCACGCTTAGCCGGAAGATTGTCTAAACGAATAGTATAATCAAGATTACTCTTTTCAATCGTTCCCTCTCTAAAAAGTTTCCCTGTATGGAAAAAAAGAGTTTTTTCAGCCCCCTTGTCTCCCCTTACATGAAATTCAAACTTTCCAATAGTCCCTGAACTATCTGTTAAAGGTTGCCAATTTAATTCAGCGATATCATCATATAGGAAAAAGCAAATTTTTTTAAAGTTCCAGGTGAGGTCAACTTTCAACTATGTCGCCTTCCTGACCTGGATTATAGACTTTAACAGTATAACCATTCTGCTTCTTCTGTCACTTCGCTCGTAACATCTTTCTAGTTCAGCACCATTTTTTTCGCAGCCTGAACCTTTGGATGAGGATCAATGTCAAATCCACTAGGCATCTTGCCAGCACGTCCAAGTCCCACGATTTGGCCCTTAAAAGTCCTCCTCAAACTGATAAACTATCTTTCTGTCTAAATTCTGCTGTATTGTCTGCATGAATATACAAATCCCCTTGATAAGAGTTTATCTTGAAAATCAATGGCAAAAAAACAGAGAATGGCAAAAAGGCAAAACAAGCCTAACACTAGTAAGAAAAAGTTTTTTTCATCAACTAAGCCCCCTTTTTATCTTTTGCTATCATTATATCATTTTTTTCATAAGTAAAGGGCTTACCTATATTGAAAAACTAGAGTTTTTTTCGATAAAATAGGAGACAGTTATTTTTTAAAGATTAGAAATAGGAGAAAATCATGAAAAAAAAATATACTTATCTATTTTTCACAAGTCTCTTACTGATGCTGGGACTTGTCAATGTTGCTCAAGCCGATGAATATTTACGCATCGGTATGGAAGCAGCATATGCCCCCTTTAACTGGACCCAGGACGATGATAGCAATGGAGCTGTCAAAATCGATGGAACCAACCAGTATGCCAATGGATACGATGTTCAAATCGCCAAGAAAATCGCTAAGAACTTGGGTAAAGAACCTTTGGTTGTTAAAACCAAGTGGGAAGGTCTAGTCCCTGCCCTTACTTCTGGTAAGATTGACATGATTATCGCAGGTATGAGTCCAACTGCCGAGCGTAAACAAGAAATTGCCTTTTCAAGCAGTTACTACACTAGCGAACCAGTTTTGCTTGTCAAAAAAGATTCTACTTATGCAAATGCCAAGTCTTTAGATGACTTTAATGGTGCAAAAATCACTTCTCAACAAGGTGTCTATCTTTATGACTTGATTGCACAAATCACAGGTGCTAAAAAAGAAACTGCCATGGGAGACTTCGCTCAAATGCGCCAAGCTCTTGAGGCTGGTGTCATCGATGCCTATGTTTCTGAACGCCCAGAAGCTCTGACTGCTGAAGCTGCTAACTCTAAGTTCAAGATGGTCCAAGTAGAACCAGGTTTCAAAACTGGGGAAGAAGATACAGCTATCGCCATTGGACTTCGTAAAGATGACAATCGTATTAGCCAAATCAATGCCAGCATTGAAACCATTTCAAAAGATGACCAAGTTGCCTTGATGGATCGTATGATCAAGGAACAACCTGCCGAAGCTACAACAACTGAAGAGACTAGCAGTAGTTTCTTTAGCCAAGTCGCTAAAATTCTTTCTGAAAACTGGCAACAACTCTTGCGTGGTGCTGGTATCACTCTTTTAATCTCTATCGTCGGAACCATCATAGGTCTCATTATCGGTCTTGCCATTGGTGTCTTTCCGTACTGCTCCTCTCTCTGAAAATAAAGCCATTTATGGCCTACAAAAACTAGTCGGCTGGATCCTCAATGTCTACATTGAAATTTTCCGTGGTACACCAATGATCGTTCAATCGATGGTTATCTACTATGGAACTGCCCAAGCTTTCGGTATCAACCTTGACCGTACACTGGCTGCTATCTTCATCGTTTCGATTAACACTGGTGCCTACATGACTGAAATCGTCCGTGGTGGTATCCTGGCAGTTGACAAGGGACAATTTGAAGCTGCGACTGCTCTTGGTATGACTCATAACCAAACCATGCGTAAGATTGTCCTACCTCAGGTTGTCCGCAATATCCTACCAGCAACTGGTAATGAATTTGTCATCAATATCAAAGATACATCTGTATTGAACGTTATCTCTGTTGTCGAACTTTATTTCTCAGGAAATACCGTGGCAACACAAACCTATCAATACTTCCAGACATTTACAATCATCGCCGTGATTTACTTTGTCCTCACCTTCACCGTAACACGTATCCTACGCTTCATCGAACGCCGCATGGACATGGATACCTATACTACAGGTGCTAACCAAATGCAAACGGAGGATTTGAAATAATGACACAAGCAATCCTTGAAATTAAACACCTCAAAAAATCCTATGGACAAAACGAAGTGCTAAAAGACATTTCTCTCACTGTCCACAAGGGAGAAGTCATCTCTATCATCGGAAGCTCTGGAAGCGGGAAATCAACCTTCCTACGCTCCATTAACCTACTTGAAACACCAACTGATGGACAAATCCTTTATCATGGACAAAACGTCCTCGAAAAAGGCTATGACCTCACGCAATACCGTGAAAAAGTTGGGAATGGTGTTTCCAATCTTTAACCTCTTTGAAAAATCTCAACGTTCTTGAAAATACAATCGTCGCTCAGACAACTGTCCTTAAGCGTGAACGTACAGAAGCTGAAAAGATTGCCAAAGAAAACCTGGAAAAGGTCGGCATGGGAGAACGCTACTGGCAAGCCAAACCAAAACAACTCTCAGGTGGTCAAAAACAACGTGTGGCTATCGCTCGTGCCCTCTCCATGAATCCTGACGCTATTCTCTTTGATGAACCAACATCAGCTCTCGATCCAGAAATGGTTGGAGAAGTCCTTAAAATCATGCAGGAACTTGCTCAAGAAGGCTTGACTATGATTGTCGTAACTCACGAAATGGAATTCGCTCGTGATGTCTCTCACCGTGTTATCTTTATGGATAAGGGTGTGATTGCTGAAGAAGGCAAACCAGAAGACCTCTTCACCAATCCTAAAGAAGAACGTACAAAAGAATTTCTTCAACGTTATCTCAAATAAAAAGAAAAGGCTGCAGCAATTATGCAGTCTTTTTGCTGGCCTAAAAATGAAAAGGCAGACCCTATTCAAGAATCCGCCATTATCCAAAGATTAATCTTCAAATTTTTCATGATTTTTTTCATAGAAATCAATTAAACCTAGAGCTGTTTCAAATGAAATATTTTTTACTTTTGCACGACCCTGCGCTAGAGCAATGATAGACATTTCACGCGCATTCGTTTCCTTAGAGATACGGTAGCCTGTGATTTTCTTATCACGAACCCAGCCAACAACTGATTCTACTTTTTCAAAGTTTGACTTAGCCATGTCCTTCTCCTATTTTCTTCTTTACGATATATAATTCTATACGTTTTTTATGTCTTTTGTCAATAAAAAAACATATATTCAATAAAAATAAAATGATCTGATATTTTCTTACTATCTTTTTTTAAAAGCTGATAATATATAGGTTTTTTTACTTACTATAAACCATTAGTAAACTACTCTAAAAATAATTGCATTATTAAACTTTAAAATGTGTAAGAATATTCATATATACTAAATACCAGCTTCTCAATAGGATAGACAGGAGTCTTATCTATCAAGTCATTCTAATCATTCCTTTTAAAATTAATAAAGTCCATCAAAGATATATTTTCACTCTGATACTATCTCTATAACTATCTCTTTTCTTTCTCTCTTTTGAGGTCCCTTTCCTGTCATTATGTAAATCTTATTTTACTTTTTCTCAAACTGGTACTAATTTGACTTGTTTCATCAAGTTTTTACTATTCTTTTCTCATACACTACTTTCTGCATAGTCAGCATCTAGCATATGACTCAAAATGTCATCAAACTTTTGTTCTACTATTTTCTCACTAGTTTACATATCAGACTATTTTTATCAGACTAAACTCATCAAAGTATTCTCATAAATACTGATTATTTTTTTCTAATTTCTATTATATTTAGTCAATCTTTAAAATTAGCTATATATAAAATTTCAGTATTCTAAAATAATCTCCTTATATATAGCAAGTAATTCTGTTAAATTAATATAAACTGAAATCAAAAATAATAGGTGCTATAATGAGTTGTAGTAGAAATAGCACGATAGATTTCCTAAGTCCATAGGAATCGCCCCCTTTCTTCACCCTCATTATAGCACCTATACATCAGTTGTGCAAATAATATGATATTTTTTTATTAGTCCTCAGACAAGCATATTATAGAGCGTTTCATTACCATTCAAGTTAATATAAGATGGATCAAACCCTTCCATGCGACGAATTAGACCTGCATAATCATGCTTATCTGCCAAAGCAATCCCAATCAATACTGGTCCTGTCCCCTTGCTAGCTCGTTTGATATACTCAAAACGTGTGATATCATCATTTGGCCCCAGGATATCATTTACAAATTCACGCAAAGCTCCTGGACGCTGTGGAAAATTGACCACAAAATAATGCTTGATTCCATCATAAATCAAGGCACGCTCCTCCATTTCTGGCATACGGTTGATATCATTATTTCCTCCAGAAATGATACAACAAATGGTTTTCCCTTGATATATTCAGCCAAAACCTCTAAAGAGGCGATACTAGCCGCTCCAGCAGGTTCTGCGACAATCCCTTGCTTTAGAGTAGAGGTCAATCAAGGTTTCAGAAATCAATCCCTTCATCGACACCTACCAAAGGTTTTGAACATGTTGGCGAGTTGCTTCATAGGTCAACTGACCTACCTTTTGCACAGCAATCCCATCCGCAAATTTGTCAATTTCTTTGAGTTTGACAGGCCCACCAGCGTCAAAGGCAGCCTTCATAGAACGTGCTCCATTAGCCTCTACCCCAATGACTTCAATTTCTGGACTTGTTTCCTTGATATAGGTAGAAACCCCAGCAATGAGACCGCCACCTCCAACAGGAACCAAGACAGCATCAAAATCAATCGATTCTTTTCGAGCTTCTTCTAAAATCTCATAAGCAACCGTCCCTTGACCAGCTTGAACATGAGCATCATCAAAGGGATCGATAAAGGTACGATTTTCAGAGACTGTAAATTCTTGAGCTGCTTTAGCTGAGGCATCAAAGGTATCTCCAACTAGTTTAATGGTTACGAAATCCCCACCAAAAAAGCGAACTTGACCAATTTTTTGTTGCGGAGTAGTAATGGGCATAAAAATAGTAGCAGGAATTTTCATTTCATTACAGGTATAGGCTACTCCCTGCGCATGATTTCCCGCAGAGGCACAGACTACCCCACGCTCACGCTCTTCCTTGCTGAGCTGCGAAATGGCATAATAGGCACCACGGATCTTAAAAGAACGAACACGTTGGGCATTTTCCTTTTTCAAATAAATCTTAGCACCATACTTCTCCGATAAATAATGGTCATAATCAAGCGGTGTATTCACAACCACACCATTCAAGACCTTGTGAGCCTTGATTATATCTTTTGAACTTAACATACAAAACCTCTTTTTCTATAAAAAACAGTCACTAATGACTGTTTTTTAGTTATTCATCTCCGAAAACTTCAGCAACACTTTCACGGTATTTATGAGCCATACGAATTGAAAACTCTTTAGGAAGTTCATAACGATTTGTGGAAATCCAATCATATAACCATTCTACCAAACTTTCTTCACTATCATTACGATGGAAGATAAAATAGTTTAAAATTTCTTTATATTCTACATCATTCAAATCCAGCGTGTCTACAAATTGACTACGAGGAACAAAATTAGAATCTAATTTTCTTAGTTGATCTGTCAATTCTCCCAATTGTAAATCCAACTGAAAAAATAATTTTTGCAGTTGGCTATCAGTTTCATCACATCCTGTCTTGATAGAAAACAAATTGGTAATATTCATATGATTTCAACCCCTAAATAAGTATATCTAATATCCCACGAATAGCTGAAGCTACTATTTTAGCAAAATTCTTTGCTTTCTAATTAGTTATAGATTTTGAATGCATCATCGTCGTTTTTACCAACGAATGGCATTGCTTTACGCAATTCTGCACCAACTTTTTCAATTTCAAGGTTAGCTGCTTGTTCACGATAAGCAGTCAATTTTGGACGTCCAGCTTTATAGTCATTTACAAAGTCATTTGCAAATTTACCATTTTGGATGTCTGCCAAGACAGCTTTCATGTTTTCTTTAACTTGCTCAGTAATTACACGAGGACCTGATACATAGTCACCGTACTCAGCAGTGTTTGAAATAGATTGACGCATTTCTTGAATCCACCTTCATAGATCAAGTCAACGATCAATTTCATTTCGTGAAGAACTTCAAAGTAAGCCAATTCTGGAGCGTATCCTGCTTCTGTCAAGACTTCGAAACCTGCTTCGATAAGGGCAGTCAAACCACCACAAAGTACAGCTTGTTCACCAAACAAATCTTCTTCAGTTTCTTCTTTGTAAGTTGTTTCAAGAAGACCTACACGAGCTGCTCCAACACCTTTACACCAGTCCATAGCAATGTTTTTCGCATTTCCTGTTGCATCTTGGTATACTGCATAAAGAGCTGGAACACCAAATCCTTCTTCGTAAGTACGACGTACCAAGTGTCCTGGTCCTTTAGGTGCACACATAAAGACATCCACATCCGCAGGAACTTTGATAAACTCAAAGTGGATATTGAAACCATGAGCAAATCCAACTGCGTTTCCAGCTTCCAAGTTTGGAGCGATTTCTGCTTCGTACAATTCTTGTTGGATTTCGTCTGGTGCCAAAATCATGATAACGTCAGCTAATTTAGTTGCTTCTGCTACTGTGTAAGTGCCAAATCCATCTTCTTTTGCTTTGTCAAAAGATTTACCTGGACGTACACCGATAATGACATCACGGCCTGAATCACGCAAGTTTTGAGCATGCGCATGTCCTTGTGAACCATAACCGATAACGGCGATTTTTTTACCGTCAAGTGCTGCTACTTTAACATCTTTTTCGTATTCCATTTGAACTGCCATAGTTTTTTTCTCTTTTCTATTATTTATTGCCTTTTAGGCTGGTTTAACAAATTTAAGTTGGATTTTTAATCGCGGGTAAATCCAGTTGCACCCGTACGAGCGATATTGCGAATACCGTATGGTCGAATGACTCGCAATAGTGCTTCGCTCTTTTCAGCATTTCCTGTCATCTGAATGGTAATCGAGCTTGGTGCTACGTCTACCACCGTTGCACGGAAAGGTTGAATAATCGCTAGAATCTCAGCTCGTTTCTCAGCTGGCGCTGACATCTTAACCAAAATCACCTCGCGCTCCAAATGAGGCTTGTCTGTAATATCTCGAATGCGAATCACATCAATCTGACGATTGAGTTGTTTGATGATTTGCTCCACTTCATCATGTGAAGCTACATCAATAATAATAGTGATACGCGATACATTCGGATCTTCTGTTGCTCCAACAGAGATGCTTTCGATATTAACCTGACGACGAGATAGGACACCTGTAAAGCGATTGAGGACTCCTGAACGATTTTGTAGTTTTGCTGTTAACATTCTACGCATGGAACTTCACCCCCAACATCTCATGATTACTCTTACCAGCTGGTACCATTGGTAACACCTGTTCCTTACGAGAAATATCTACCTCGATTAGCATAGGAACATCCTCAGTGATAACTTCAAGGTCTTGAGCCAAGGTCTCAGGATTGTCAAACTTATAGTTTTTAATGCCATAAGCCTGTGCCATCAATTGGAAATCAGGAAGGGTATCAAAGACTGACTCTGATGTTCTACCTTCATAGAAGGATTCCTGCCACTGGCGAACCATTCCAAGTGAGTGGTTGTTCAGCATAACCACCTTGATTGGCACCTTGTAAATGTTCAAAATAGCCAATTCCTGGTTGGTCATTTGGAAACCACCATCCCCAACAAACAAGACTACTTCCTTATCTGGGTTAGCAATTTTGGCACCGATTGCTGCTGGGAATTCCAAATCCCATCGTTCCCAAACCACCTGAAGTCACTAACTGACGTTCATTTTGGTAAGGATAATACTGGGCTGTCCACATTTGGTGTTGACCAACGTCTGTGACCACAATGGCATCTCCATTCGTCAATTCACCAATTCGTTCAATAACAGCTTGCGGTTGAACCACACGCTCTTTCTTATCATAAGAACGAACGCGGTTCTTGTCTTTAGTAACTTTTTCAATCCATTTTTCAGTATTGTTATGAACTGTTGGTTCAGCCAGCAACATTTGCAAGGCTTTCTTAGCATCTCCAACTACAGGAATATCTGCACTGATAATCTTGCCAATCTCAGCTGGGTCAATATCAATGTGAGCAACCTTAGCATTCTTAGCAAAAGTCTTAGGATTCCCCAGTCAAAGCGGTCATCAAAACGGCAACCAATACTAATCATAAAGTCCGCTTCCGTCATGGCAATATTAGCTGCGAAAGACCCGTGCATGCCTCCCATTCCAAGGAAGAGTGGATGACTCGTTGCAATCGTACCTTGCCCCAAAAGACTGGTTACCACTGGAATTTGATATCGTTCTGCAAATTCATTTAATTCTGCAGCTGCTTCAGCATAACTAATTCCACCACCAGCTAGCAAGACTGGTTTTTTTAGCCTTGGATAATTGCTTTCAAGATTTTTCTTGATTTGCATATCATTTGGCTCAAGAGTCGGTTGATAGCTTGGTAGGTTCACTTCTGGTGAATAGATGAAGTCTGTTTCTAAAGCAGATACGTCTTTAGGTAGGTCAATGACGACTGGCCCTGGACGACCTGTAGTTGCGATATGGACAGCTTCCGTAATGATACGAGGGAATATCAGCTGTCTCACGAACTTGGTAATTGTACTTAGTGATTGGCATGGTAATTCCCACGATGTCTGCCTCCTGAAAGGCATCCTTCCCAATCCCTGCTCGCGCCACCTGACCTGTAAAGACCAAAAGGGGAACACTATCGCTCATGGCATCTGCAATCCCTGTAATGGCATTTGTTGCTCCCGGTCCGCTAGTGACGACGGCAACACCCAACTTTCCAGTTGATTTGGCATAACCTTCAGCTTCATGCAGACAACCTTGCTCATGGCGTCCTAGAATGTGGCGAATGCCTTTAAAATTATATATCGCATCATAAAAAGGCAAGACTGCACCACCAGGATAACCAAAGATGGTATCAATTCCTAAATCACGAAGTGTTTCCAAAACTAGGTCCGACCCCGTCTTAGGAGATTCTAAACTGATTTTCTCCATTGTTCCCCTTTCTCTTCTCTTAAAAATAACTTGTTACTATCATACCATTTTTTCAAAAATTTTTTTCAAGAGAAAAGAAGAAATTTTTCTGAATTTTTCTATTTTTAACGTTTTATTTATGAATGATAATTTTTGTTTTTAATATAAAATATACTGATTTCATCTTTACAAAATCATGGAGGCTAGGACAATAGTCCCTTATCTCCAAAAAAAGCAACGGATTTGCCGTTGCTTCAGATTGAAGAGTCTGGGACAAAAGCCTAACCTTAAATATAAAAAGCGAACAAAAACGAGTTATCTGACACTCAGAATTCTGTCTTGTTCGCTTTTTGTCTAATCTATCGATTTTTAGAAATTTATAATAAAGAATTCCTAAAATCAAAAATCTTTTTGTCCCAGCCTCAGACTGAAAGTCACATAATAGAAAAAAATCACTCACTGTTACTAAGTGAGCGATTTTTAGCTGACGTCAAAAAAAGAGTTCGGCGTATTTCCCGAGGAAAAGATTATCGGCACTATAAAGAAGCTGACTATGTACAGATGAAAAACCGTGCTCAATTAGCTTGTTTTCCAGTTCAGCCAATTCAAATCCATGATGGTTAGCTTCTGTCTTGGTAAAATCAGCAAGTAAAGAGTTGTCCATCTTCCCTCAAATGTTGATGAAACAGTGAGAGAGCCGCATCCAAATCAGGCATATGATGAAGAACCCGACAAACAACAATGAGATCAAACTCTTGCTCCAAGGGATTTTTCAGTAAATCTTGCTCCAAAAACTGGATATTCTTGATGTCTTGCTGCTCCGCTTTCAAACGAGCTTGCTCCAGCATTTTCTCCGAAATATCCACTAATGTTACAGACTTGGCCTGCTTGGCTAGGGGCAAGGTTAATAGACCCGTCCCTCCACCGAAAATCCTAAAATTTCTTTGTCTGATAGAAACATCAATCTGTTTCTCGACTGCTTGACAAACCAAGTTTGCAAGGAAAGATATTTTTAGGGGAATCGAAAAGTTTCTGCTTTGTGGTTAAAATCATGTTTCATATTTTTAGTTTAGCACAAAGTAGCTTGATTGGCTAGGAATTTCTCTTTCTTTTCAGCTTCTCTTCTGATTTTTTCTTCTCTGCTTGATCACTTGAATCAGTCGCTACCTCTTCCTTTTTATCTCTTTTCTCTTCTTTTATTTTGACGGAAGGAAACAGGAACTCATATTGACTCTTAGGCGTACGAACCCTTGTCACCAAGCTTGTTTTCTTGTTTTGATAACTCACCTGACCCAGATTAAAGGTCTGTTCCCCACTTTCCTTACTCAACCTTATCTTTGGTTCGCTTGGCCATGGCAAAAGCAACCAACTTTTCTTTATTTAAAGCATAGTCTTGATAGTGGGCGACTTGTCGGTTCAAGTAAAATTGTAACAAAAGACTAAAGATGGCTGCCATGGTGACTGCATAGAGGAGAACACCTGCCTTAACTTTTTTCTTTTTCCACACGATAGATGAACTCCCTTTCTAAGCCTTTTTGGAACTGGAAACGAAAGCGAACCAGTTGATTGTCCTCTGTAATCTGAGCGGATTTGAGTCCATAAACCATCGGCTGATAACCCCGTCCACTGGCATCGGTTTTCCGAAAATCATCTGATTTTGACTTACCTATAGCGATATCCTTGCCATCCTGCTTCATATAGAGGCGATTTGCCCTCCACTTTTTCGAACTGCGAACGGTCTAATTCTGCCTCCAACTGGTCCACAAACAAGAGCCACTCCTTTTGCTCGCTTTGTTGCTGGTAGCGAACTTCTGAAATAAGGAGCTGGCTCATAGCTTGAAAGAGGAGTAAGCTTCCACTGATGACAATGAGGGCAATCAAGGATTCCAACAAGGTAAAAGCCTTGACCTTATGGCTCTTTGATAGCCAACAACTGTTCTGAACCATGGTAGACCTCCAATCCCTTTTCACTAGAAAACACCTGAATCTCAACTCCGTTTATCTTTACCTGATTTTGACCTGTCTGCAAGGCCATCTTAGCTACCCTCAAGACTTCTTCCTTTTGCAAGATTTTTGCTTCTTCTTGCCTATTTTTTTGAATTTGTCCTAAAAGGAGGGTCGCGATGCTGGCAAAGATAGCTAGAGCGACTACTGCTTCCAATAAAATCACTGCCCTAATTTTTTGTTTCCTTAATGCGTTTAATTTTTCCATTTCCTAGATATAATTGATAACGAATCGCTCCTTTACTAGTCTGAAATTCAACCTTAGCTAGGGACGAATTGCCCCCAGCTCGGTCAAATGTAATACTTTGGCCTGATGGTGCCTGAATTCCCTTAGGAACTGTCAGCTTTTGACTGCCATTGCTAATCGTCTGCCCATCTAAGTTCAGACTAGTCTTTTGCTGGCTGGCTACACTGCGTTTTTGAGTTTCCCGATAGAGTTCTTCAAACTCCATAAAGAAAATCTGTTCCTCTACCGCCGCAAAAGTGGACTGGACAGAGACTGACAAGGCCAAGGCAAGGATACTCACAAGACCCAAAACCAAGAGACTTTCCAGCATGGTAAAGGCCTTAATCTGCAACGGTTTGACTGGTATTTTGTTTAGCATGGTATTCTTTATAAGCTTTAGCCTGTTCTTCTGTGATTCGCCCATCTGCTTGTAACTTGCTTAGGCTAGCATCTTCATTTTTATCCAAGCTATAAAGCTCTGCCTGGCTTTCCACCACCTTAACAACAGCAGCTTTTCCTTTGTCGTTGACTGCTTCTTTTTGCTTGGTCAGATTAGGTACAAAAAGCAAGAGAAGTACGCTGATGATGAGCAAGACCACCAACATCTCCACAAGTGTGAAAGCTTTAACCTTAGCTTTTTTCAAGAATGTCATCATTTTTTTCATGTTAAAAATTTACCTCCATATTTTGATACATGGGCATGAGCATTGCCGCATAAAGTAAAACGATAATTAGAGCCACAAAGATAAAGACCAGTGGCTGCACCAGATTCATGGTGCGGTTGACTCGGGTAAAAAAGGCTTCCCAAGTTTTTTCAGCATAGATTTCCAACTCACTACCCAGCTTGGACTTGACTTCCCCATACTCGATGATGAGACTCAACTCTTTCTTAAAGAAAGGATAGGTTCCTATCATCTGAGAAAATTCCTGACCATTTTGTAGGGCTTGAGCTAGATCTTGACCGATTTCTTTAAAGAGCTGGGAACCTTGTTCCTGCATCATCTGAAAAATCTGCGTCAGCTCCATTCCCTGCGAAATCATATTCCCCCACTCACGCGCATAATAAGCTGTCAAATAGGTCTGCACAAAGATTCCAAGAAAGGGAAGGCGTGCTAAGATAGAAAAGACGCGCATCTTAGAACTTCTTTTATAAAAAGTTAGTGCTAAAAGGGCAAGTATGGAAACAAATCCTACCATTCCTAGAAAGATTTGTGGCAGATTGCCAATGATTTGGGTGGCAATATTGCTACTATCCAGTTGTGGTAGTAGGTAGTTCCGTAGCCCTAGCATAATTAAGAGAAGAAAAGCCAGCAAAATCAAGGGATAGGTCGCTACTTCAATTAATTTTTTCTTGACCTTTGCCAGATTGTCTAGATACTCTTCTATCTTTCCCAAACTCAGATGAAGATTTCCATGAACCTCAGCTAAGGATAACTGCGTGACAATAGCACTTGAAAAGCCCAAACTTTCCATCATTTCTGAGAATGATTTCCCCTGAGACAAGCCCGTACGCATCTGGGCTCACACACTGCTTGTCCAACAAGGCACTCCTATCTAAAAAGGAGATAGTCTCCACCAGATGAAAACCGCTGGAAAAGAGATTGTTAAACAAGGTGATGATATTTTTTTGTTTAGCTGTAGCTAATTTTTTCCGTTTCAGCCTGAAGACTTGTGATATGTCCATCTTTAAGAAGCTGGTCAATCTGTTCATTCCAGCTAGTTGGCTGGTGTTCTTGATAGTCTTTGTTTGCAAAGTCAACGATTCCTCCTCCCCCGATTAATCTCTGGTAGCAGACTCCTTGCAGAACGACTGCCAATTCCTCCTCACTCACACCCAACTCCAGCAGGCGCTCATAAACACCTCGGATACTCTTGGCATGAATGGTTGAAAAGACTGTCGCCCCTGTCAAACTGGCTCTGACCACTGCACGCGCCGTCTCGCTGTCCCGAATTTCTCCGATAATCAAGAGATCTGGTCGATGACGTAAGGAAAGTTTGATGAGATTTTCATAGGTCAACCCGATTGCCTCATTCAACTGCAATTGGAGCATGTCGTCCTGCTTGATTTCAACAGGATCTTCGATGGACATGACTTGCTGTCCTTTAAAGAGGGACTTGGCCAATTCGTGCATCAGGGTTGTCTTGCCACTGCCGACTGGACCAGCAAAAAGATAAAGCCCACGTTGCCTGTACTGCTTACCCAATTCTTCAATATCCTGAAACCAAAAATGCAAGTCCTGCTCCTCATCATGCAACAAGCGAATAACTAAACTCTCATGCCCTCGATAATCGCCTACGGTAGATAAACGTAGAGACGCCATCTTCTGGTCATAGGCATAATCACAGGAACCAAGCTGACTACGTCTCTTTTCCCCAACATTCATACCCTGCCACAAACTTGAAAAGTGACTGATGACGGCCGCAAATTTTTCAAAATCATAACAACCGATTTTACAGCGCTTGTCTCCTACCCTCATATGAAGCTCATAGGCGTCTAACTTAGGGACAAAATAAATGTCTTGCGCCCCTTTTTTCCGAGCCGAACGAATGATTTCTTGTGCAATTTCTTGAACCATACTTACCTCCTCACCTATACTATTCGCAAAGATTTGGAAAAAAATAAAAAAAGCAACTCCAAAAAAAGTTACTTTTTCTCTATTTTAATTTCATACGGCAAGAACGGTGCCTTTCCTTACCTGTTTGTTTTTCATAGCCTGGGCGTAGTTTTTCATCTGGAATAACCTGCTCATCCTGCAAAAGAGCCAAAGAATGGTATTGTTGTAAATACTCATCACATTCATCACACCAGCGTTGGTCTTCTGGATCCCAAAAAATGGTCATCAAATCACTTCTACTTTTATAAAGAGGGGATTCTTGTTCCAATCTAAACCAGCAAGTTTTGTAGTATTTGAGAGCATCATAATACTGGTCAAATTTCTTACTAGCTACAATATCTTCTTCCCAACCTTCTAAGAACCACCAAGGTTCAAAATCTCCATACATTTCTATAACACGATACATATTCATTCATTTCCTTTGTATCGTATATTATAACTAATTCCATTAAACAAGGAAAGAAATATGCTCATTTCTTAATTTTTTGATAAAAAATCCAGCCATCTGATGGATGACTGAATTTCTATTTGCTTATGTGATAAAAATTTTTCGTTTCCTAAGCTTCAGAAATATCGTTTTCGATAATGACCTTAATGGCATGGTGGTCTGCTGCCTTACTGAAGACTTCATAGGCTTTTTCAATTTCACTGAGTTTGAAATAGTGAGTTACCAATTTTTCTGGTTCAATCTTATGACTTTCAAGTGCTTTCAACAATTGTGGAGTGGTATTTGTAGATACCAAACCAGTTGTTACATTGATGTTGCGGATCCAAAGTTTGTCCAAATCGAATTCAACTGGTTTACCATGTACACCACAGTTGGCAACTGTTCCGTCTACACCGATAATTTTTTGACAGAAATCAAATGTTGCAGGAATACCAACAGCTTCGATAGCAACATCTACACCACGACCATCTGTCAAATCATAAATTTCTTTAATGGCTTTTTCAGGGTCTGAAGAATTAACCTTATGAGTCGCACCGAATGATAAAGCTGTTTCCAAGCGATTATCATCTAGGTCCACCATAATCAATTTAGCTGGTGAGTAGAACTGAGCCGTCAAAAGAGCAGCCAATCCAACTGGTCCTGAACCAATAATGGCTACACTACAACCAGGTTCTACTTTCCCTTTCAAGACACCAATTTCATATCCAGTAGGCAGAATGTCTGATAGCATAACCAAAGCTTCATCTGACAAGTCTTCTGGAGTGTGGTAAAGAGTGTTATCTGCATGAGGGACACGTAGATATTCCGCCTGCATACCATCAATCAAGTGACCGAAAATCCAGCCCCCTTCGTCTTCACAGTGGGCATAAATTCCTTTTTTACAGTAGTAGCATTTACCACAGGCACAGACACAAGAAATCAAGACCTTGTCGCCTTTTTTGAAGTTAGACACTCCTTCTCCAACTTCTTCAACAATCCCAATTCCTTCGTGACCAAGAATGGTACCACTTTGGCAAGCAGGAACATCCCCTTTGATAATATGGAGGTCTGTTCCACAAATAGTGGTTTTTACGATACGCACAATAGCGTCTGTTGGCTTGCGAATAACTGGTTTGTCTACATCAACAAAAGAAGCAAGTCCTGGTTTAACATAAGTATAGGCTTTCATAAAGCACTCCTCCGTTTTTTTATTTGTACTATTTATAATATAATTGTAAGCCTTTTTATTTGTTTGTTCAAGCTTTTTTTGTGATTTTTTTAACTTTTTTATTTACCGGTAAAGTAATATAGATAAAAAAGCAGAAGCTAGTCTCTAACTTCTGCTTTCTCTCTTATGCTTGATAACGTTTCACACCATCTAGGTAGGTTGCTACCAATTCCAAATCTTTATCTAGTACGATAAAGTCCGCGTCATAGCCTTCACGGATTTGTCCACAAACATCATCAATGTGAACAGATTTTGCTGGGTTGAGGCTGGCCATCATGACTGCTTCATGTGGATTTCGCAATACCCCACTCGACTACATTTCTCATACCATCTTTAAGTTTGAGGATAGAACCTGCCAAATTACCAGTAGATTTGAGACGTGCAGTTCCATTTGCTACTACAACAGGGAATTCTCCCAACATATAGTCACCGTCTTCAAGCCCACCAGCTGTCATACAGTCCGTAATAAGAGCGATGTTTTCTGTCCCCTTTTGCTTAAGTAAAATCTCACAAGCTTTTGGATCTACGTGATAACCATCACAAATCAATTCTGCGTAAGTATGTGGGTAGCTCATACATAGCTCCTACCATACCTAGTTCGCGGTGTGTTAAACCACGCATCCCATTATAGGCATGTACCCATACACTAGCTCCAGCATCAACTGCCTTCTTAGCTTGTTCAAATGTCGCATCTGAGTGTCCAAGTGCAACTGTCACACCTTCACCTGTAATAGTACGTACAAAATCTTCCACCCCATCACGTTCTGGTGCAATAGCGATTTTATTTAGCATCCCTTTTGCAGCATCTTGCCAAGAATGAAACTCCTCAACACCCGGGTCTCTCATATAAGTTGGATTTTGTGCCCCCTTAAAAGTTTCTGTGAAATATGGACCTTCATAATAAATCCCACGAATCTTAGCACCTGTTGCTTCTTTATAATGGTTTCCCAAGATTTTTCAGTGACTGCAAGCAATTGCTCATAAGATGGCTGTTAAAGTTGTGGGCAAGAAACTGGTAACACCGGTACTAAGAAGTCCTTCACTCATAGTATGCAATGTACCCTTCAATGTTGTTGTCCATCACATCTACACCTGCATATCCATGAATATGAGTATCCACAAGACCTGGTGCAATGCTATAACCAGTATAGTCAAGAACCTCTGCTCCTTCAGGAATTTGATCCACATGTTTCCCAAATTTGCCATCAACAAGTTCTAAGTACCCACCGCGACGAATGCCAAATGGATAGAAAAACTGATCCGCTTTAACGTAATTAGGCATAATAATGACCTCCTTAAAAGATTACTTTTGATATTTATTATGTCAATTACATTATAAACCTTTCTGATTCATTTGTAAATGGTATAGACCTATTTTCTAGAGATATTTTAAAAGAGCTGGATTTCTCCAACTCTTCTCTTTTTAATACAAATTATTTTGATTTGACTGGCTTGTCTTGAGCTGTTTGTAAGGCTGTAGCAATGGTATCTGCATACAATTTAGCTCCTGCTTCAATTTTACTATTGTCACTTCCGAAATGGACTTGGTCTGTCCCAGTCCAAATTTCTGGATGTTCCTTAGCAACTTGATTCCAATCTGCTATCGTGATGTAAGGAGTCTTCTCTGCTAATTCTCTCATATAGGCAGCAGCCTTCTCAACGATTGCATAGGTCTCTTTTGTCTTATCTCCTTCATAAGGAGTCACCAAAACCATGTGGTGCCCCTTAGGAAGATTTTTCACGATACTATCCCAGTCTTCCTTGTAATTTTCAGGATTATTTACCCCTGTTGCAATAACCACCATCTTTGGTAGAAATTTATTCTGGCTATTATTTAGCATGATTTCATTGGCGGTCTTGGTTGTTCTGCTGACTTGTGCATTAATCTGTGCTCCAGGAAGGGCTGTCTGCAAGGCTGTATTAGCTCTTAGTGCTACCGAATCACCAATTAACATAGTGCCATCAGCAATTCCTAAACTATCAGCTTCTGCTCGTTCTGTCATTACCTTGGTCTGGTTAATATTTGTTGCAGCTTGCTTCAAGCCATTGACAGTTAAGTCTGTCTCAAAAGCTCCCACTTGTGGTGCCAACAGAGTTACTAAGAAGACAATGAAGGCCAAAATTCCAGTACTTGCTGCAAGGATTGTGTGAATATGAGGCAGGGGACGAAGGGTTTGTAAAACGGGTGTGTTCTTTCCCACAATCCAAGGTTCCAGCACATAAAATGACAGGCTGGCAAATCCATAAGAAAAAATCAAAGTCAGTAACACAGCAAGAAGATTTGATGTCAACTGTGAGAAAATAATGTAGAAAGGCCAATGGAAGAGATAAACCGCATAACTAGTATCTGCTAAAAAGCTGATAATCTTTGGTTCCTGCATATTAGGAGTCTTTTCATGTAAGACACGCGCCGCCAGAATCATAGTAAGAGTTGCAAGACTGGCAAGCAAGAAGCCCATAAGATAGGCAAAGAGATAGGTAAATTTGACAAAAAAAGTCAAAATGAGTAAGAAGCCAAAACCTCCGCCAAAAACTAAAAGGGTCTTGCGTAAATCCCAGATTTTATCCAACTGCTTGACGAGGGAAGTTGTCTGACGAACGCCTACAATAGTTGCTAGGCTACTTCCCAAAAAGAATGGATAGACATGCGTTAAACTGGAGAAGTAAACAGAGGAATAAGAGGTTGATAGAAAACTACCAATAAACATGGAGAAGAAACTAATCAAGAAGGCCGCAGCAGACAAGAGAAAAACCATTCCCTTCAACTGACCATTTGATTTAGACTGTTTAGATAAGAACCAAACTGCCAAACCCCAGAGAATATAGTAGTGAACCTCAACTGCCAGACTCCAATTATGAACAAACAAATGAGGAATGAACTGAGATTCATAACTTCCTCCTGTTAGAAGTTCATAGAAGTTGGTCATAAAGCCTAAAACACCTGCAATCTGGCCACCAATTCCAGCAATATAGTCTTGGCGAACCAAAAAAGTAAAAGGCATGGTTACCAAGACCATCAAAACTACAGGTGGCACAATCCGATAAAAACGTCTCCTAAAAAATCCTATCAAGTCAATCTCATGATTTTTAGAAAATTCTTCGATGAGTAGAGCTGTAATCAGGAATCCTGAAAACGTGAAAAAGACATCTACCCCGAAAAATCCTCCAGGAAAGATGGTCTGAAAGAAATGATACAAGAGTACCAAAAGTAAACCTGTAATCCTAATCAAGGAAAACCATTTAATGCGCATACGAGTTTATTCTTCCTTTCATTGTACACTTTATTCTATCAAAAAAAGAAGAAAAATCCCAAGAGAAAACTTAGGATTTTTAGCTTATATCAATTCCATTTTAGAAATTACGGCCTGACTTATTATAGCCATATTTTTCAACAAAATACTCACGGAATTCCAAGAGATTGTCGTCCATAATGGCTTGTCGCACTTGCTTCATCAGGTTAAGCAAGAAGTAAAGGTTATGGTAGCTAGTCAAGCGGATACCAAAGGTTTCATCAGCCTTGAGCAGGTGACGAAGGTAAGCGCGTGTATAGTTCTTACATGTATAGCAATCACATTCTGGATCTAGTGGCGTAAAGTCCTCAGCAAACTGAGCATTTTTAACAACTAATCTTCCTTGACTAGTCATACAAGTTCCATTACGAGCGATACGAGTAGGTAAAACACAGTCAAACATATCTACACCACGAATCACTCCATCAATCAAGCTATCTGGCGCTCCCACACCCATCAAATAGCGAGGTTTGTTTTCAGGCAGCAGTTGAGTTGTAAAGTCCAAGACCGCATTCATCTCTTCGTGGGTTTCTCCCACCGCCAAACCACCGATAGAGTAGCCTGGGAAGTCCATGCTGACAAGATCATGAGCCGATTGGCGACGCAGGTCTTCAAATCCTGCCCCCTGCACAATCCCAAATAACCCTTGGTCATGCGGACGACGATGAGCCTTCAAACCACGCTCAGCCCAACGACTGGTACGCTCGATTGATTTCTTAACGTAGTCATATGGTTGATAAAACTGAGGACATTCGTCAAAGGACATCATGATGTCTGAACCTAGATTATTCTGAATAGAGATGGCTTTTTCTGGCGATAAGAACATCTTGGAACCATTGAGATGGTTTTTAAAGGTTACTCCTTCTTCTGTGATATTACGGCTATCTGCTAAGGAATAAACCTGGAAACCACCACTATCCGTCAAAATTGGCTGATCCCAATTCATGAACTTATGAAGTCCACCTGCGCGTGCGATGAGTTCATCTCCTGGACGAAGCCAGAGATGATAAGTGTTTGACAGGATAATTCCCGAACCCATCTTCTTCAATTCTTCAGGTGACTGAGTTTTGACAGTAGCTTGAGTTCCAACTGGCATAAACATAGGCGTCGGGAAGGTGCCGTGGGGAGTGATGATTTCTCCCAGACGAGCTCCTGTGTGTTTTTCTTTCTTAATCAAACGATATTTGATTGGTGAATCTGACATTTTTTACCTCCGAAGCTGGGAAAAACAGTCCCAGTTCATACTTTGTGCCTAAGGGCATACTGTATGATTTTATCAAAAAAAGCCGGAACTGTCACGAACTATGGTATAATGAGAGAATGAAATACCCAAAAATTGATTTAAAAACCGTTCGTCTGCAAGCCAGACAATTTCAGGCTGAAAATCCCCGCCTCTTTCTCGTCTATCTCTTACCTAGCATGCTAGTCATCTTGTCTGGCTTCCTCAATCCCTTAGAGCGTATCAACGAGTCTATTTTAGATCAATCCTTTTTAAGCGTGCTTGGTCATGTATTCCAAGCCTATCTTTTTCCACTATTAGTCTCCTTTATCGGAGCTATTCTTCTAACCAGTTCAGTCTATACAACCCTAAAACTCATCAAGAATCCAGATACAGAACTATCCGTCAAAAATAGTCTTACTCTCTTTAACGAAGCACACTTTTCACAAACCTTTTTGACTCTACTTCTCAAACGTTTCTATCTCTTTTTATGGAGCATTCCTAGTTTACTCGGAATTTACTTTCTTTTTTACAGTAGCTTTCTAGCAAAGAAATTCGTTGTCCTTCACCCTGAGTTTCCCAATCTGGATCTCACGTCAATTGAAACCGAGCGTTTCCTCATGACCTTTGGTCTTTACTTTCTAGCAAGTATACTCTTGATGATTGTCGGAAATAGTCTCTATATTCCACAATACTATGCCTATTCGCAGGTAGAATTTCTCCTCTGTGACACCCTAGATTTAGGACAAGCCAAACCAGGACAAATCCTTAAAACCAGCCGTTTCCTGATGAAAGGATATAAATTTCAGCGCTTTATTCTAGACCTACAACTCCTCCCTTGGTACTTCCTCAATTGGATTACTTTTGGAATTGCTAGTTTCTCACTCCTCCCCTACATTCAAATCAATAAAATGATTTTTTACCGAGCAGTATTGGCTCGAAAACGTCCAAAAGCTTGAAGGTTTCCCTCAAGCTTTTTTCTATCAATGAGTTTCTCCGCCTACCAACTTGAGGTCCTGATCCCCATGTTCTATAATGGCGCCGATTGCCGCTTCTATCCCTCGCCTAATATCCACTAAACTCATAGCTGGAGTGGTAGGCCGATTTACCACCTGTTCCATCATATAAGGAATATGCATAAAACCTGCCTTAGCATGTGGAAATTTCTTTTCTAGCAAATAGAGGACCTGATACATCAAATGATTGCAGACAAAAGTACCTGCCGTATTGGAAACAGAGGCCGGCAATCCCTCTTTTTTTATAGCTTGAACCATCGCTTTAATCGGCAAACTACTAAAGTAGGCAGAGGCACCGTCTGGGCGAATGGGAAGGTCAATCGGTTGATTACCTTCGTTATCAGGAATGCGTGCATCGTCTTGATTAATGGCCACTCGTTCAGGTGTCAAACTAGTTCTTCCACCAGCTTGCCCAATACAAAGGACAAAATCAGGTTGATAACGACTCATCTCTTCTTCCAACACTTGAGCCGATTTGTGAAAGACTGTTGGCACTTCTACCCAACGAACCTCAGCACCATGGATTTCAGCTGGTAAACCTTTAATGGCCTCCAAAGCTGGATTGACCTTTTCCCCTCCAAAGGGCTCAAAACCTGTCACTAATACTTTCATTTTTAACTCCTCAAAACCAATTTAATGAAACTATTTTCTTAAAGATAAGTATAACATATTACCCTTATTCTGGAGTTGAAAAAAACTAGCGAGACTAGGATTGACCTTTTGAATTTATTTAAAGAGTAAAATGCTGATCAAGGTCAAAATAGCTGGTCCACCTTGCTTCAAAATAATTTTCTTATCTGCTGTAAGAGAGCCATAAGCCGCAGCCCCAATCACAAATAAGACAAAAATAGTCACAATTTCTAAATTCTGTGAGAAATAAATGCCATACAAGAGAAAGAGTCCTAGCAGAGCATTATAAATCCCTTGATTTTTAAACAATGAGCTTACGGACGGACGAACCAGTTCTTCCTTTTTCATGTTAAAAACACGACTAGTTGCATCTGATTGCGTTGCAATACTTTCCAAATAAAAAATGTAAAAATGCTCCAAAGCAACAATCGTTGCTAAAATGATTGTCATAATTGACATCTATTTCTCCTTAAATTTCTATATTTTCAATACCCAAAACCAATTTATTTAATAAACGGCTGAGTTCTGTTCTTTCAGACTCTGTTAAGATACTTTCCATCTCTTCCTTAACCTTGATATGCTTCAGAGGTGGATTCACCACTAACTGCTCCCTTGGCATACTTCGTAGCCTCTACCAACACTTCCCGCTGATTTTCAGGATTACGATGACGCTCCACCAAACCTGCCTTTTCCAAAATCTTAAAATGTCGGGTTAAAGCAGCCTGATCAATCTTCAAACGCTCCTGAACCGCCATTTGATTACAAGGAGAATGCTCCAGCAAAAACAGTAAAATCTGATACCGTGTCAAACTAATCCCAAGCCTTTTTTCAAATAATTGCGTGCTCGCTTGCTCAGACAAGCGGAGTTGATACAGTAAATCTTGAATCTCTAGCATTTCTTCCTCTTTTCTATTGATTCATCAATAGTTGATAAATCAAGTATAATGCAAAGTAAAATAAATTGCAAGAATTACGCTTGGATTATTACAAGATGGTAACTTCCTTCACATTGACAAACAAAAAAACGAACGAGACTCGCTTCCTATCACGAAAGCTAGATCTCATTCGTCAAAATGATATTACAAAGTCTGGTTTATCCATTCATTGAAACGTGAACGTGGTCATAGTGGTTTTCTGTCACGCTACCACGGTCTGGCATTGGGTTCCAAGTATTAGCTGGTCCATATTTACTATCGAATGGAGCATAGAAACGTTGTTTCCAGATGATGTAACTAATGCCACGGCTGGCCATGTTTTGAATAGCATATTCCGCAATCTTATCCCCTAGTTCTGAACTTTCTGGTACCATAAAGTCGATAGCCAAACCTTTTCCGTGATCTCCACTGTCTCCCTGGACGGTAACCACTAAAGGATGTGATACCAAACAAGTTGGCAATTTCTTCTTTAAAAGGCAGCTGTTTGTGGTTGAAGGCCTGCATTTTCAGATTTTCGCTACTGCAAGTCCAGCATAATCAGGCGCTGCTGGAGCCGCGTAAATTGTTGAAATTATTTTCGTCTCTTCTGGTTGATAAGTAGAAACTGCTGGTGTAGCTTCACTTGATGCTACTTCTTTTACTTCTTCTGAACTTGTTGCAGTTGTCTCGGTTGCTTTTTCTTCTACTGGAGTTGTAGTTTCTTCCCCTGCTGGCTCAGCTTGAAGACCTGCTTGTGTTTCCTGCTTCTCAGCTAGAGTCGTTGCCTGAGGCGCTTCTTCTGCAACTGCACTGCTTGTTTCAGCTGTTTGCTCAGCTGACGTAGAAGAGTCTGTAGATGGTGCCACTTCTTCTGCAGCAGTCACTGTCTCTGTAACTTCTGAATTTGATGCTACTTCTTTTGTGCTTGTAATTTCTACCGCTTTTGGAGTTTCAGCAATCGGTTGAGAAAGGTCTGCAACCTGAATAGTTTGATCATCAACAGTCACTTTGATTAGTTGTCAAATCTACTGTCGCAGTTGTCGCTTCTTCACTAGAATCTGCTTGAGGAGTTTGGATTTCAACTTCCGTTACTTCTTCTGCTTCATTGACAGTTGTTGTCAAAACAGTTTCTGGGAAAATCAAGTCCATATTTCGTAATTTTTATTTCAAATTCGCAAGAACTGTGACATCTACACCCAAGGCTTCTGCAATAGTGCTCAAGGTATCACCATACTGAACTGTATAGCTTGTTTTGTTGTCCATTTTAGTCAAATCATTTTGGATTTGCTCAACACTACGTGCAGTCCAAAGAACTTCTTCTGCTTGAGTTGCCAATACTGGAGCAAATGACAAGGCTACTGTTGAAGCTAATACTATTCTTTTCTTCATTCTTTCAAATTCCTTTCAAATGAGTACCTGTCTATCATAACACAAAAAAATGTAGAAAAAAAAAGCCCTCTCGGGCCTATTTAACAGAACTGTCTATTCGTTGTAACAAAACTCAGTTACTTGAAATAGTTTGTTAGGTCTCTGTCACAGAAACTGACACAATCTTTCTATTCCTCATCCCTCAAAAAAATGATGGGAATATCTCTAGGGTCTTGAATCCTGTGATTCCCTTCATAAGACGACTCTAAAAAGTTGATACTTTGAATCCCACTATTCTGAGCAAATTCCACATCCAGAGTCCGATCCCCTATATAATAGGTCTTCTCAGGATCCAACTGATACTTGTCTAACAGATAGGTAGCCGCTTCTGGACTTGGCTTCCGCGCAAAGCCACTCTGACTGGTTAAAATCTCTGTAAAATAGGATTCCAACCTCAAGTCTCTTAAAATAGTAAGAGCATTGTCCCCCTTATGAGTATAGACAAACTGCTGAATCCCTGCTTGGTCTGCCCAAGCCAACACCTCACGCGCACCTGGCATTAAGACTACCTGAGCATTCTTCTCAGATAGACTCTGGGCACGCACCTGATTGAGCACTTTTCCACATCCAGCTTTTCTCTTCTGCCACCTGCACAAGCAAATCCTGCACAGAATACTTTGAGGATAAACTCTCTCACCTTCTCCTTATCATAAGGAATAGAAAACTGAGCAAAAGTCTCCTCAATCCCTGATAAAATCGCTTCATAAGAGTCCAATAAAGTCCCGTCTAAATCCCAAATAAAAGCTGTTTTTTGCATTTCCTATCCTTTCAAGCTCATATAACGCTGGTAACGGTAACGTAGAAATAACCAACGAAAACCATTATCCAAAAGAGTTCCTGCCCAAATACCAGGCAAGCCCCAACCAAGCACAATTCCCATCAGATATCCTGTCCCAATGCGGATACACCACATCCCTATACTTGTCGCATAAAAGGGAAGCCGAGCATTCCCCAAAGCCCTGCCAAACTGCCGTATAGATGACTGTCCCTGTCGTCATAGGAGTACCAAGTAGTGAAAAAAGTGTCACTAGAACACTAGCCTCAACCGCTAGAGAATCAGTCGTATAGAGATGAGTCAGTGGTATACCCAAGGCATAGATACTAAAGGTCAAGGGTAACATGAGAAAAAGAGAAAGCCAAAAGGTTTGCTTGCTCAAACTAGCGACTCTTTTCCCAATTATCCTCTCCAACTGCTCGAGCCACTAGCATGACCGTTGCCGTAGCAACGCCAAAGGCAGGCATGTAGTTAAACTGGGTCAAGACTTCTCCGACTCGCATTTCCAGCCACTGCCTCCGTCCCAAAAGAAACGACCAAGGCAATGATCACGACATCTCCAGCCCGCATCATAAGACGCTCTCCAGCTGCTGGCAAAGCTAAGGTCAATAGTTCCTTATCTAAACCAAAAGTCGGTTTCTCAAAAGGCAGCTTTAATTGCGACCATAAAATCACAAGACCTACCAAACGAGACAGAATTGTCCCCCAAGCAACACCAGCTATCCCCATATCCAGAACAAAAATAGCTAGACTTGAAAAAAGAATATTCAAGGCATTGGATAAAAAGACTCACATAGAGGGGCAAACGTGGATTATGAGTTGCACGAATCAAAGGCACCCAGACTTGTCATTAATCCAAGAAGAACAATCGATCCCACCCACCAAAGAAAGATAGAGTCCTCCACTCTCAGCCACAGCCTTCTCAGTTCCCAAAAGTCCTATCATCTCTTGTCCAGCGAAGATAGACAAAGCTCCTAAAAGGAAACTTAATAGTAAGGTAATTTTCAACGCCTCAGTCACATGATAGGCTAGCTTAGACTGATCCTTCTGCCCCAAACTTTTTGAAATAACACTGGAAATAGCAGCTCCCAGAGCGATGAAAATCGCCTGGTAAATCGTGATAATATTGCCAGCTACTGATACACCCGAAATAGCTATCAAGCCCAAGTGGGCTACCAAGTAACTGTCCACCATCCCCATGAGCATCTGCAAAAAGTTTTCCCCCATAGCTGGTAAGGCAATATTAAGAATGTCTTTATTTTTCTTAAACAATCTTTCCTCCTGATGAAAAGAAACTCAGTTGGTTTCCCAACCGAGTTTACTCCTCTATCTTAAAGTCCTAGATAATCCTCGACTGCAGTTTGCATATCGCTAGCTGCAACAGTTGTCTTGTGACGAACTGGAGCTGTTTCAAGCCCATCAACTGCTGGTGGCACAGCCACTCCTGAAATGTCATGTAATTGAGCCAAAGGCTTCAAAAGTCAGTCAAACCTGACTTTCCCTGTTACAGCTTCTACTGCAACCACTGGGAACTTGTATGGACTAGCTGTTGAAGCAATCACTGTCTTAGTCACATCTCCAGTAGCAGCTTGGTATTTCTTATAAACTGCTGAGGCAACCGCCGTATGTGGATCCTCGATATAAGAATCTGACTCATAAACACGCTTGATTTCTGCTGCTGTTTCTTCCTCAGTCGCATATTCAGCCGCAAAGAGCTCCAAGAATCTCTGCATCAAAATCAGTCAATTCATATTGTCCTTGTGTATTCAAGGCATTCATGAGTTCAGCTGTCTTAACCGCATCATTACCCAAAAGATGGAAAATCAAACGCTCCAAGTTTGAAGATACCAAAGATATCCATAGATGGACTAGTTGTTACCTTTAAACTCACGTTTCTTATCATAAACACGTGTCTTGAAAGAAGTCTGTCAAAACATTGTTGTCATTTGAAGCACAGATCAATTTACCAACTGGTAAACCAATTTGTTTGGCATAAAAGGCAGCCAAGATATTTCCAAAGTTTCCTGTTGGTACTGTGAAGTTGACCTTATCACCAGCCACAATCTCACCAGTCTTAACCAACTGAGCATAGGCATAAACATAATAAACAATCTGTGGTACCAAACGACCGATATTCATAGAGTTAGCTGATGAAAATTGCAACTTTATTGGCAGCCAATTTTTCACGAAGAGCCACATCGTTAAACATATGCTTCACATTTGTTTGCGCATCGTCAAAGTTACCATCAATAGCGATAACATGAGTATTGTCGCCAGTCTGAGTGGTCATTTGCAACTCTTGTACCTTGCTGACACCATCCTTTGGATAAAAGACGATAATCTCAGTACCAGGAACATCCGCAAACCCTGCCATAGCAGCTTTCCCAGTATCACCAGATGTCGCTGTTAAGATGACAATCTTGTTCTCCAAACCATGTTTCTTAGCAGCTGTTGTCATAAAGTATGGCAAGATAGACAAGGCCATATCCTTAAAAGCAATCGTTGAACCATGGAAAAGTTCCAAGTTATATTGTCCGTCTAATTTCACTAATGGTGCGATAGCTGGAGTATCAAATTTGCTATCGTAGGCATTGTTGATACAGTAGTCCAACTCCTCAGCTGTAAAGTCATCTAAAAATGCTGACAAAACTAACTTAGCAACTTCCTGATAAGAAGCATCTTTCAATTTGTCAAAGTCCAAATCTACCTTTGGATAAGTAAGCGGTGTAAACAAACCACCGTCCGTTGCCAAACCTTGCAAAATTGCTTGGCTAGCAGTTACTGTATTGTTGGCATCACGCGTTGATTGATAAACTAATGTCATTACTCTCTATCCTTTATCTATAGTCTCTTCCATTATATCATGATTTTTCAGAAAATTCTCCTTTTATAAGAGAAATTATAGGCCCAATTCTTCTTTCAAAGGCTGTAAGTAGGTCATTTCTTGCTTATTTCTCATCTCCAGTCCTTCCTCAGCTAGCAGGAGTAAGTCTTTTGAAAATTTCAATAATCGCAGTTTCTTCCTCATCTGTAAGCTTCTTCTTAGAAAATTGTCGTCTTAAAAACTTGTAATTTCGACCCAAATTCTTTAAAGAAAGGTGCTGTTTCTAAGTAAGCTTCTAACTTATCTAAATTAACCAACAATCCTAAGTGAAAAGCTGCTGAAGCGAAGGTTCTATCTAGAGGTTGAGTACACACACTACGAAACTCAACTGTTCCGCGAGTCGTTAAGTCTTGGTACTGATAACTACGATGAGTTTCAAAATCCTTCTCTTGAGGGTAAATAAGAACCTCATCCCCATTAAGAGCATATGCTTGGATTTCAGATGTAGCCAAATAGTCCCTAGCCTGAATCGGATAAAAATAATAGGTTTGCCCATCACGTTCCGCAGTAAAAATTGCAGAATGATCTAGATAATCAAAAAAATCATCCTCATCTTTAAAGAGTCTAGCATTGACCCCGACGTTCTCTGGATAGATACCATGCATCGATTCTTCCCAGAAAATATCCCTTGAAATTTTCGTATCCCAATCCTGCACCTGAAAACTCAGAATTAGCAAATAAATAAGCTTTTAGCCGCTTCAATCTGGGTAAAAAGCATTAATCACTCGATAAGTAGTTAGATTTCTTGAAACATCCAACTGAACCTGACTTTCCCACAGATAAAAAGCACCATATTCAGGGATAATGATGTAAGTCTGATTTAGTCACATTCTTACTCAACTTCAAATAATTCATCAACATTTGATAGCGTGAATAGACTACTGGACTGTTCTCATTTTTATCCCAGTTAGGATGAATCCCACAACCAAAAATAGTATGGTTTGATTCCCCTAAGTTCCTTTGAATAACATCCATGTATTGTTGAAATCGTTGCTCTACTTCTTCGATAGACACAGCCTTTGCAAATGCAAATTCGATTGTCGTCTAAGAAACCTCAAAGACAATACTATCCTGACTTTTACAATCAACAAGCTGTATAGGATGCCCAAAATCATCAGCCTTTTTAATAGTAAAGTTTAAAGCAGAAGCAAGATAGCTCATTAAATTCTGCACAACTGTAAAATCCGTAGCTTGTCCATCTAAATTAACAACTGGGAACTCTAACTCAATTCCGATAAATAACGTTGGATGGGTATTAATATTTTTAAAATAGCGCTTTTTTAGTAACTCGATAGAACTAAACATGTCCTTAACTCTTTCAAAAAAAATAAAAATATGAATACTATTATACCAAAAATAACTTAAAAACAAGTAGAATCTAAATATGGTATGAACCACTAGGTAGATAGTAAATTATGAACTAGTAACCTATAAAAATTTAACTGAAACTTGAAGAAATAATAGAAGTAACTATGATACTAAAAAAATAATTATCTCCAATTGTTAAGTCAAGTGCAACAAAGTTGTTCCTCTGATTAAGTGAGTATCTTTTAAGAGCCTGAGCCAAAATAAAAAAAGTCCCATATCATCTATAATGAAAAGCGACCAAACAACTCATTAGAAAGATTCATATGGAACAATTACATTTTATCACAAAACTACTCTATATTAAAGACCCTAATATCCGTTTTGTAGATGTTGTTAATAGGGGTAACTTCTCAAAACAACTTCCACTTGCCTAGCCAAAGTGGAAATTAGTCTAAAACGGATTTTTATGGTGGAATTAAGTATGAGATGTTTGAATTAGAAATGAGGTCTACTATGACAAAACATAAACACCTTACCCTTTCAGACCGTAATAATATCCAATTAGGCTTAGAGCGCGGTGAAACCTTCAAAGCTATTGGACAGTCCATTCTAAAAGACCCGACTACTGTTTCTAAAGAAGTCAAACGAAATAAACAAATTAGAGACTCTACCTCTAACAACCTTCCTTGCCCTTTACTCGATAAGGCTACCTTTGTCTGTAATGGCTGTCCTAAAAGAAGACAGAATTGTGTCTATAAGAAGATCTTCTACCTCGCTAAACAAGCTCAAAAACAGTACGAACAAACTCTTGTAGAAGCTCGTGAAGGAATTCCTCTCAACTCTCAGACTTTCTGGGATATGGACAAAATCATTTCTGATGGGGTTAAAAAGGGACAACACATCTATGATATCCTCAAAACTCATAACCTTGATGTCAGTTCCTCAACTGTCTATCGACACATCCGAAAAGGTTACCTATCTATCGCTCCTATTGATCTAGCCAGAGCCGTTAAATTCAAAGAGAGACGGAAAAGTAAGCTACCTTCCATTCCTAAAGAGGCTAAAAAAGGCCGTTCCTATGAGGATTTTAAAAACTATTTATCCCTTAATCAACTAGACTCTTGGCTAGAAATGGATACAGTTCTGGGCAGGATGGGAGGTAAAGTCCTACTGACCTTCAATCTATCTTTCTGTAACTTTATCTTCGCTAGACTTCTGGATAATAAAACTGCCCTTGAGGTTACCAAATACCTTTATAAAATCAAGAACACTCTTCACCAAGCTGACAAAGATTTCTTCCAACTCTTCCCTGTCATCCTGACAGATAATGGTGGAGAGTTTGCCAGGGTCGATGATATCGAAATGGATGTGCGAGGAGAGAGTAAACTCTTCTTTTGTGACCCTAATCGCTCTGACCAGAAAGGCAGAATTGAGAAAAATCACACGCTGATTCGCGACATTCTACCTAAAGGAACTTCTTTTGACAATTTAACTCAAGAGAACATCAATCTCGTCTGTTCGCATGTCAACAGCGTCAAACGTGCTGCTTTGAATGGAAAGTCAGCCTATGAGCTCTTTGCCTTTACTTACGGAGAAGAGGTTCCTAAGCTTCTTGGTATTTCTAAAATACCTGCAGAAGATGTCTATCAGTCGTCTAAATTATTCCAACATAAGTTCTAAAAACTAACCTTCAACCTCATTCAAACGTCTCACACTAACTTCCACCATAGCGGAACTTAATCTGAAACGCTTTCAGATAAGGGGATTTTGTGCGCTCTTTTTTTCTATTCCTTTCGGCTACAAAAGCGATGAAATCAAGCATGATTAAAACCAGTGGAACTTACCCTGACACGGATTTTCACTGGTTTTTATGATTTTTATCAGACTAACTTCCACTTGAATTAGCGGTGGAACTTAGTTTGGAAATTTAGTTGTTGTTAATAGGGATACACACAAGAAAATCATTGCTAAATTGGATTATGATGCCCCATCTTGTTCTGATTGTGGAAGTCAAATGAAGAAATATGACTTTCAAAAACCGTCTAAGATCCCTTACCTCGAAACGACTGGTATCCCTACTAGAATTCTTCTTAGAAAGCGTCGTTTTAAGTGCTATCAGTGTTCAAAAATGGCGGTGGCTGAGACTTCTCTCGTCAAGAAGAATCACCAAATTCCTCGTATTATCAACCAAAAGATTGCTCAGAAGCTGATTGAAAAGACTTCTATGACCGATATTGCTCATCAGCTGGCCATTTCAACTTCAACTGTTATTCGCAAGCTCAATGACTTTCACTTTAAGCATGATTTTTCTTGTCTTCCAGAGATTATGTCTTGGGATGAGTGCGCTTTTACAAAGGAAAAGATGAGCTTCATTGCGCAAGATTTTGAAAAGCTCGATATCATCGCTGTTCTTGAGGGAAGAACACAAGCTATCATTCAAAATCACTTTCTTCGATACGATAGAGCAGTCCGATGTCGAGTCAAAATTATTACTATGGATATGTTTAGTCCCTACTATGACTTAGCTAAACAGCTTCGCCTTTCAAATTTCTAGGCTCAGGCTGAAACAGTCTCCCAGACTGTTTCACTCCCGAATGCTAAAATTGTTCTTGATCGCTTTCACCCTTCGTTATTATATTTCTAAACTCAGGCTAAAACAGTCCACTGGACTGTTTTACTCCAACACCTAAGCCGTGCCATGAGTCGTGTGCGTGTCCAAACCATGAATCAGTTCCATCGAAAATCACATGAATACAAGGCTATCAAGCGCTACTGGAAGCTCATCCAACAAGATAGACGCAAACTCAGTGATAAACGATTTTATCGTCCTGCTTTTCGCATGCACTTGACCAATAAAGAGATTCTAGACAAGCTTTTGAGCTATTCAGAAGACTTGAAATGCCACTATCATCTCTATCAGCTCTTGCTTTTTCACTTTCAGAATAAGGAACCGGAGAAATTTTTCGGACTCATTGAGGACAATCTAAAAGAGGTTCATCCTCTTTTTCAGACTATCTTTAAAACCTTTCTAAAAGACAAAGATAAAATCGTCAATGCCCTTCAACTACCCTATTCTAACGCCAAATTGGAAGCGACCAATAATCTCATCAAACTTATCAAACGCAATGCCTTTGGTTTTCGGAACTTTGAAAACTTCAAAAAACGGATTTTTCATCGCTCTGAACATCAAAAAAGAAAGGACGAAATGTGTCCTTTCTCGAGCTTAGCTTTTCCTCAACCCACTACAGTTGACAAAGAGCCACCTTAAGTATCTTTGAAAAATCGGGAAGACAGGATTCGAACCTGCGACACCTTGGTCCCAAACCAAGTACTCTACCAAGCTGAGCTACTTCCCGTGTTAAATAGAAAAATGCACCCTAGAGGAGTCGAACCTCTAACCGCCTGATTCGTAGTCAGGTACTCTATCCAGTTGAGCTAAGGGTGCCCTATATTTTATGCCGAGGACCGGAATCGAACCGGTACGATCGTTACCAATCGCAGGATTTTAAGTCCTGTGCGTCTGCCAGTTCCGCCACCCCGGCCTCTTAAAGCGAACGACGGGATTCGAACCCGCGACCCCCACCTTGGCAAGGTGGTGTTCTACCACTGAACTACGTTCGCACTGTTTTTCTCTACATAAAAATGCCGGCTACATGACTTGAACACGCGACCCTCTGATTACAAATCAGATGCTCTACCAACTGAGCTAAGCCGGCTCATTTATTATATCTTAATGCGGGTTAAGGGACTTGAACCCCCACGCCGTTAAGCGCCAGATCCTAAATCTGGTGCGTCTGCCAATTCCGCCAAACCCGCATATATGACCCGTACTGGGCTCGAACCAGTGACCCATTGATTAAAAGTCAATTGCTCTACCAACTGAGCTAACGAGTCTAAAATAACTTACGTTATCTTAAACGGTCCCGACGGGAATCGAACCCGCGATCTTCGCCGTGACAGGGCGACGTGATAACCGCTACACTACGGGACCTATGGGAGTTAACGGGATCGAACCGCTGACCCTCTGCTTGTAAGGCAGATGCTCTCCCAGCTGAGCTAAACTCCCTCTAGCTAAGCGACTTCCATATCTCACAGGGGGCAACCCCCAACTACTTCCGGCGTTCTAGGGCTTAACTTCTGTGTTCGGCATGGGTACAGGTGTATCTCCTAGGCTATCGTCACTTAACTCTGAGTAATACCTACTCAAAATTGAATATCTATCAAATCAAGAAAACCTCAGCTTTCGTATTCTCAGTTACTTTGGATAAGTCCTCGAGCTATTAGTATTAGTCCGCTTCATGTGTCGCCACACTTCCACTTCTAACCTATCTACCTGATCATCTCTCAGGGCTCTTACTGATATATAATCATGGGAAATCTCATCTTGAGGTGGGTTTCACACTTAGATGCTTTCAGCGTTTATCCCTTCCCTACATAGCTACCCAGCGATGCCTTTGGCAAGACAACTGGTACACCAGCGGTAAGTCCACTCTGGTCCTCTCGTACTAGGAGCAGATCCTCTCAAATTTCCTACGCCCGCGACGGATAGGGACCGAACTGTCTCACGACGTTCTGAACCCAGCTCGCGTGCCGCTTTAATGGGCGAACAGCCCAACCCTTGGGACCGACTACAGCCCCAGGATGCGACGAGCCGACATCGAGGTGCCAAACCTCCCCGTCGATGTGAACTCTTGGGGGAGATAAGCCTGTTATCCCCAGGGTAGCTTTTATCCGTTGAGCGATGGCCCTTCCATACGGAACCACCGGATCACTAAGCCCGACTTTCGTCCCTGCTCGAGTTGTAGCTCTCGCAGTCAAGCTCCCTTATACCTTTACACTCTGCGAATGATTTCCAACCATTCTGAGGGAACCTTTGGGCGCCTCCGTTACCTTTTAGGAGGCGACCGCCCCAGTCAAACTGCCCGTCAGACACTGTCTCCGATAGGGATCACCTATCTGGGTTAGAGTGGCCATAACACAAGGGTAGTATCCCAACAACGTCTCCTTCGAAACTGGCGTCCCGATCTCATAGACTCCTACCTATCCTGTACATGTGGTACAGACACTCAATATCAAACTGCAGTAAAGCTCCATGGGGTCTTTCCGTCCTGTCGCGGGTAACCTGCATCTTCACAGGTACTAAAATTTCACCGAGTCTCTCGTTGAGACAGTGCCCCAAATCATTACGCCTTTTCGTGCGGGTCGGAACTTACCCGACAAGGAATTTCGCTACCTTAGGACCGTTATAGTTACGGCCGCCGTTTACTGGGGCTTCAATTCATACCTTCGCTTGCGCTAAGCACTCCTCTTAACCTTCCAGCACCGGGCAGGCGTCACCCCCTATACATCATCTTACGATTTAGCAGAGAGCTGTGTTTTTGATAAACAGTTGCTTGGGCCTATTCACTGCGGCTGACATAAAGTCAGCACCCCTTCTCCCGAAGTTACGGGGTCATTTTGCCGAGTTCCTTAACGAGAGTTCTCTCGCTCACCTGAGGCTACTCGCCTCGACTACCTGTGTCGGTTTGCGGTACGGGTAGAGTATGTTTAAACGCTAGAAGCTTTTCTTGGCAGTGTGACATCACTAACTTCGCTACTAAACTTCGCTCCCCATCACAGCTCAATGTTATAGATAGAAACATTTAACTCCTATCACACCTCACTGCTTAGACAGACACTTCCAATCGTCTGCTTTAGTTAGCCTACTGCGTCCCTCCATCACTACATACTCTAGTACAGGAATATCAACCTGTTGTCCATCGGATACACCTTTCGGTCTCTCCTTAGGTCCCGACTAACCCAGGGCGGACGAGCCTTCCCCTGGAAACCTTAGTCTTACGGTGGACAGGATTCTCACCTGTCTTTCGCTACTCATACCGGCATTCTCACTTCTATGCGTTCCAGCGCTCCTCACGGTACACCTTCTCCACACATAGAACGCTCTCCTACCATACCTATAAAGGTATCCACAGCTTCGGTAAATTGTTTTAGCCCCGGTACATTTTCGGCGCAGGGTCACTCGACTAGTGAGCTATTACGCACTCTTTGAATGAATAGCTGCTTCTAAGCTAACATCCTAGTTGTCTGTGCAACCCCACATCCTTTTCCACTTAACAATTATTTTGGGACCTTAGCTGGTGGTCTGGGCTGTTTCCCTTTCGACTACGGATCTTAGCACTCGCAGTCTGACTGCCGACCATAATTCATTGGCATTCGGAGTTTATCTGAGATTGGTAATCCGGGATGGACCCCTCACCCAAACAGTGCTCTACCTCCAAGAATCTCTAATGTCGACGCTAGCCCTAAAGCTATTTCGGAGAGAACCAGCTATCTCCAAGTTCGTTTGGAATTTCTCCGCTACCCACAAGTCATCCAAGCACTTTTCAACGTGCCCTGGTTCGGTCCTCCAGTGCGTCTTACCGCACCTTCAACCTGCTCATGGGTAGGTCACATGGTTTCGGGTCTACGTCATGATACTAATCCGCCCTATTCAGACTCGGTTTCCCTACGGCTCCGTCTCTTCAACTTAACCTCGCATCATAACGTAACTCGCCGGTTCATTCTACAAAGGCACGCTCTCACCCATTAACGGGCTCGAACTTGTTGTAGGCACACGGTTTCAGGTTCTATTTCACTCCCTCCCGGGGTGCTTTTCACCTTTCCCTCACGGTACTGGTTCACTATCGGTCACTAGGGAGTATTTAGGGTTGGGAGATGGTCCTCCCAGATTCCGACGGGATTTCACGTGTCCCGCCGTACTCAGGATTCTGCTAGGTACAAAGACTATTTTAAATACGAGGCTCTTACTCTCTTTGGCTGATTTTCCCAAATCATTCTTCTATAATCTTTGAGTCCACATTGCAGTCCTACAACCCCGAAGAGTAAACTCTTCGGTTTGCCCTCCTGCCGTTTCGCTCGCCGCTACTAAGGCAATCGCTTTTGCTTTCTCTTCCTGCAGCTACTTAGATGTTTCAGTTCACTGCGTCTTCCTCCTCATATCCTTAACAGATACGGGTAACAGGTAGTACCTGTTGGGTTCCCCCATTCGGAAATCCCTGGATCATCGCTTACTTACAGCTACCCAAGGCATATCGTCGTTTGTCACGTCCTTCTTCGGCTCCTAGTGCCAAGGCATCCACCGTGCGCCCTTATTAACTTAACCTTATTTTTTTGACCTTTCAGTCATAAACTCTTATTAATACTACAGCGTTTTTCGGTTTATTTTTTTCTTGTTACTATTTGATATAGATATTCAATTTTCAATGTGCATTACTTGGTGATCTCTCACCAATGGAGCCTAGCAGGGATCGAACCGCTGACCTCCTGCGTGCAAAGCAGGCGCTCTCCCAGCTGAGCTAAGGCCCCACAAGACCTCTCAAGACTAAACAAGACCAATGTGCATTCCTTTATCCTTAGAAAGGAGGTGATCCAGCCGCACCTTCCGATACGGCTACCTTGTTACGACTTCACCCCAATCATCTATCCCACCTTAGGCGGCTGGCTCCAAAAGGTTACCTCACCGACTTCGGGTGTTACAAACCTCGTGGTGTGACGGGCGGTGTGTACAAGGCCCGGGAACGTATTCACCGCGGCGTGCTGATCCGCGATTACTAGCGATTCCGACTTCATGTAGGCGAGTTGCAGCCTACAATCCGAACTGAGACTGGCTTTAAGAGATTAGCTTGCCGTCACCGGCTTGCGACTCGTTGTACCAGCCATTGTAGCACGTGTGTAGCCCAGGTCATAAGGGGCATGATGATTTGACGTCATCCCCACCTTCCTCCGGTTTATTACCGGCAGTCTCGCCAGAGTGCCCAACTGAATGATGGCAACTAACAATAGGGGTTGCGCTCGTTGCGGGACTTAACCCAACATCTCACGACACGAGCTGACGACAACCATGCACCACCTGTCACCTCTGTCCCGAAGGAAAACTCTATCTCTAGAGCGGTCAGAGGGATGTCAAGACTCTGGTAAGGTTCTTCGCGTTGCTTCGAATTAAAACCACATGCTCCACCGCTTGTGCGGGCCCCCGTCAATTCCTTTTGAGTTTCAACCTTGCGGTCGTACTCCCCAGGCGGAGTGCTTAATGCGTTAGCTACGGCACTAAACCCCGGAAAGGGTCTAACACCCTAGCACTCATCGTTTACGGCGTGGACTACCAGGGTATCTAATCCTGTTTGCTCCCCACGCTTTCGAGCCTCAGCGTCAGTTACAAGCCAGAGAGCCGCTTTCGCCACCGGTGTTCCTCCATATATCTACGCATTTCACCGCTACACATGGAATTCCACTCTCCCTCTTGCACTCAAGTTAAACAGTTTCCAAAGCGTACTATGGTTAAGCCACAGCCTTTAACTTCAGACTTATCTAACCGCCTGCGCTCGCTTTACGCCCAATAAATCCGGACAACGCTCGGGACCTACGTATTACCGCGGCTGCTGGCACGTAGTTAGCCGTCCCTTTCTGGTAAGATACCGTCACAGTGTGAACTTTCCACTCTCACACTCGTTCTTCTCTTACAACAGAGCTTTACGATCCGAAAACCTTCTTCACTCACGCGGCGTTGCTCGGTCAGACTTCCGTCCATTGCCGAAGATTCCCTACTGCTGCCTCCCTGTAGGAGTCTGGGCCGTGTCTCAGTCCCAGTGTGGCCGATCACCCTCTCAGGTCGGCTATGTATCGTCGCCTTGGTGAGCCGTTACCCCACCAACTAGCTAATACAACGCAGGTCCATCTGGTAGTGATGCAATTGCACCTTTTGAAGTAAATGTCATGCAACATCTCACTATTATGCGGTATTAGCTATCGTTTCCAATAGTTATCCCCCGCTACCAGGCAGGTTACCTACGCGTTACTCACCCGTTCGCAACTCATCCAGAAGAGCAAGCTCCTCCTTCAGCGTTCTACTTGCATGTATTAGGCACGCCGCCAGCGTTCGTCCTGAGCCAGGATCAAACTCTCATTAAAAGTTTGAGTTCTCACTCATTTCTGTCACTGACAGATTTATTGTTTTTTCATTGTTCAGTACTACAACCTTAGTTGTAGTGCCCTGCACATTGGTTCGTCTTGTTCAGTTTTCAAAGGTCTTTGTCACTCACTTCTCTCAAGTGACAACTATATTAGTATATCACAGCTGCTTTTTCTTGTCAACACTTTTTTGAAACTTTTTTAAAACTTTTTTTCAATCAGTATTTCATCCGCAACATACCATAGTCCGTACGGGATTCGAACCCGTGTTACCGCCGTGAAAAGGCGGTGTCTTAACCCCTTGACCAACGGACCAGAGTTGTTATTTTCAACTCTTACTATTATACCCACTTTTCTAACTTTGTCAACACCTTTTTCTATTTTTTTCAAATTAAGTAAAAAGAGCCAGAATTATACTGACTCTTCTATTGATTATTAAACTTAGAAGCACGTTCTTCTCCCCACCAATATGGGATTAGTTCTGCGACTTTAACTGTTTTTCTTATATTATAGTCCATCATGAATTCTGCATCTTTATTTTCAGCATTAAGCTCTAAAAGGAATTCTCTACAAGCACCGCAAGGCATGGCTGAACTTCCACCATAAGGTGGTTTGTCTCGAAAGGCTAAGACTTTTTTAACCTTAGTTTGTCCTGAAAATTGGTACATATTAAAGAGTGCCGCACGCTCTGCGCAGAGATGGAATACTCCACAGGTTCCCTCCATACAGAATCCTGTAAATATTTGTCCATCTTCTGCTTCTACTGCAGCAACGACATGATTAGCATAAACAAAATCAGATACTTCATGTGGATTATGCAATTTCTGTGCTTCTTCGTACATCTTTTCCCAGATGTCCATTATTGTACCCTTCTTACTTAGAGATTTCCTTTAACATATTTTCGATATGCTGGATTGATTTTTCACGACCTAACAAGAAGATCGTATCTGGCAATTCTGGTCCATGCATTTCACCTGAAACAGCGATACGAATAGGCATGAAAAGATTTTTCCCTTTAATACCTGTTTCTTTTTGGACTGCTTTAATTTGTGGGAAGATATTTTCTGTTACAAATTCATCATCTGTCATCGCTTCAAGTTTTGCTTTGAAAGGCTTCAAGAACTGTTGGGACTGTTTCTCCCGCCATGACTTCACGCTCTGCTTCTGTCAATTCTGGGAAAATCTGAGAAGAAAGAGATCTGTCAATGGGATAATCTCATCTACTGATTTCATTTGTGGTTTATAGAGCTCAACTAATTTTTCAGCCTTGTCAGTCAATCGACCCTGCTTCCTCTAAGAATGGTTTTGCCATTTCAAAGATGGTTTCTAGTTTCT
>BNJS01004209.1_pt1 | contig 187325 bp, 268 predicted proteins | sample 8540461 | NCBI WGS metagenome assembly BNJS01 (sample SAMD00202454, study PRJDB9452) | human saliva metagenome | isolation source: human saliva | place: Japan
AGGGCGAATGGAATCTCTGTTGTGTGCGGAATGTACCGTATGACAGGAATTAAGCTCCGACTGTTGTGGCTTTATATTCAACCGACGCACCATCGGACGGCATATCATAATTCACCACGCCGCGACGTGCCAAACATCCTCGCAGTATATGCCTCGTAAGCGCAGCATGTGCGACGTTGTCCAAGTGCGTCAGATAAAGACGGGCGTTAGGCGCAGTCATTGCAACGCAGTGAACATCCTCATCGTTCATGATGAGGCGTCCGTTTTCGCTTTGTTTTCCCTACTATACTATCACAGACGCGGCGGTGTGACAACTGCGGGGGCTATCCCCCGCGGCAAAACCAAAAATGCGCAGGCCTCCGCATAGGAAACCTTGCGCATATATCCGTCATTGCTAGGGATCGCCGAATCCTACCGAAAATCCTCATCGCTGAAATACATCTGCCGATACTCCCTTAGATTTTCCAAATTCCTAGACATCTCTCCGATTTCCCGCCGTGTATCCTTCTTGCGCGGATGATACGACAAGACATTAAAACTGGTGATCACATAGTATTCGTCATCACAAATGAAGAGTTTCGCATGCGCATTATCGCGAAACATCGAAAAATGTCGATACTTCTGAAACGCCTGCTTTAATTCCTTTGCGATTTCCTCAGATCGCCGCTGTTTCCAATCGTCTTTCTGATTTTTTTCTTCTTTTTCTCCCTCTTCTCCTATGCCGTAGCGAATCTTCACCTTTACGCCGGCCTTGAGCAGCTTTTTCAATGTCTGTCTTGAAGGATGTTTTTATATATCACGTCATCGTTCAGCCACGGAGAAAAGATATTGAGCTCCGCCTTTGCATTCTGCACAGATTCTCTAAATACTTTTAGGATATCAAGCGTCTCCAGGATATCCGTCCGCGTTTCATCTGTGCGATAATCGACATCTTTACGCATCTCTTCGAGTTTTTTTCTTCGATTCTAGGTAAAGGCTCTCAATCTCCTCTTTGTCTTTCGATGCTTGCGCCAGACTCTGTCTTGTCTTTGCAAGTTTTTGCATCGCTGTCCGCTCTCTCATCCCTGAGTTTTTTTGCAGCTCGGCCTCATGGGCGGCGCGCTCCTGCTCCGTCTTGGCATCTTGGCTTTGGATCAGCTCCTCTAATTCTGCCGTATACCGATCCTGCGCGGTCTTCTCCCGTTCCAACTGTGCAAGCATCGTCTGCAACTTCATAAGCTCCTCGACATATTGCTCCTTTTTCGACATAAGACAGGTCCTCCGCCTCTTTGCGAGAGCGTGCCGAAAAAGCCGTGATGTCGGCGTTCAGTGTTTCTATTCTTGCATTCGCCGCACGCAGATCTTCTTCCCGTGCGCTCAACTTCGACCGCAGCGCCGTGATCTCCTCATTCTTCGCGCGAATCATCGTTTCATAATTCTGCGTGACTTCCGCCAGCGCGTTGTTCCGCTCGGATTTCATTTGTTGGATGAGTTTATGATGCTGCGCAATGATTCTCTGTTTTTTTCCGTCTCCTTCTCTTCCACCGTCGCAGCCGATCTCACTTCCGCTACATGAAGTTTTTTTCCTGCATCTCCTCCTGCACTGTACGCAGCTGCATCTCGTATGTATCGTTGGAAAATTTTTTAAGCTCGGCAATCTTTCGATCCATCTCTTCTTTGGGGACATACGATTCCTGCACTTCCTGCAAGCGCTCAATCTCGGCCCGAAGAGCGTTTTCCACATCCTTCCTCGGTATATAGCTTTTCCACTCGGCAAGCTCTTTTTCCAGCAGCGTGATGGTTTCCTTTTGTTCTGCAACAGTTTTTTCTGGATCTTTTGCAAAAAAATGCTGCATGATGAACCGAAGCAGCATGATACCGGCGACGAACCACAAGCTGGATCTGATCTCGGGGAGCACGGTTCCAACGAGGGCGGCAACAGCGGCAATGACAAAGCACTGCCGCTCCACCGATTGCAGAGTGTACCGCGCATCGTAAACGGCATAGCCGATACAGAAAAATGTAACGATTGCGGCACACAGTGACAGTACAGGCGGGAATACATAGATCAGCACTGCGGCAATAAGCGTGGCCCCTAGAAACAAAAATCTCACGATTCATGCCGGCATCCCCCTTTTACTCTGTGAAAATCTTCTTCGCTTTAATTTCAAGCGCGCCTTCATATACGTCAATCTTCCCCGTCACATGAACCGGTGCGCCGGAATTATGTGCGCTGCGTACGACTTCAACGCGTGCCGGATTCTTTGCCGCGTCGGACGAGAACAGAACGCCTTTGATCGTCGCGTCGGAGTTCATAGATTTTACCGTAAAAAAAGACATGTCCCTTTCCTTCAGTGACCTTGATAATCTTCCCGACAATCGTTACATTCTGCCCCTTCATCTCCGCGCCGATCTGCCCGATCTCAACCGCGTCGCTGTCCGTGCTCTTTTTTCCCGCAGCACCGTCACTCCCTCCATTGACAGCTGCCGGCGCATCAGAACTCCCCGACTCCGTGTTCTTTGAGACATTGTCGCCGGTATCCTTCGCTCCGGCGGGCGCACCGGCTTGTTCTTCCGCCTGCGTGGATGTGCCCGGCTGCGTCGAAGATTCCCCCACTGCGTATATCCATAATAGGCACCTGCACAAACAAAAAAATAATCACCAGCCAAATACCAAACATCTTTTTGACTCATCGTATATACACCCCTTCTACTTTATAAAAAAATCATATGAGAAATATTCTACCGTCCCATATAGAAATCCTCTGAAAGGCCAATATATTTTTTTCATATTGAGGCAGAACATCCATCAAAAAAACGCCCGAAATATTGATTCCGATATTCCCGTAAATTCTCCGTGTTCCCCGATCTCGCCGCGGGTATTTGCGTTGAATTTTTCCGCAAAAAGAGCGGATTAAGGAAACACTGATAAATTCTTATGTTGCGCAACTCTGCCTCGAAAGATTACAATAGAGAAAGACAATAAACGATGAGGGAGAGACAAAAATGGTGCAGCAAACATTTACAGACATGGAATACGCAAACCGTAACAGAACAACAAAGCGTGAAGCCTTCCTGGATGCCATGGAATCCATCATCCCTTGGAAAGAATGGATGGAACTCATTGCGCCGTTCTACGTCCAGAAAGAGCGTGGCAGAAAGTTAATCCCGCTCGAAACGATGCTGCGCGTGTATCTCATGCAGAACTGGTTCGGTCTCTCGGACGAGAGAATCGAGGATGCAATCTATGACAGCTATGCCATGAAGCGCTTCCTGAAGATCGACTTCTCCATCGAACGGACACCGGATGCTACGACACTCCTGCACTTTCGACACCTGCTGGAAAAGCATGACATCACCCGTAAGATGTTCGATGACGTGAAAGAGCGGCTGGACGCCGCAGGACTCATCATGCACGGCGGTACAATCGTTGACGCCACCATCATCCATGCACCAAGCTCGACCAAGAACGCCACGAAGACCCGCGATACTGAAATGCACTCCGTCAGGAAAGGGAATCAATGGTTCTTCGGCATGAAGATTCATTCCGGTACGGATGCGGCAACAGGCTACGTTCATACGATCACAGCGACCGCCGCCAACGTGCACGACATTACCCAAACCCATGCGCTGATCCGCGAAGATGATCATACGGTCTATGGGGATTCGGGGTATCTCGGTGTGGAAAAGCGCGCAGAAATCCTTGAAGATCCTCATCTATCGAGCGTGGATTACCGTATTGCGAAAAGACCTTCACAGAACCGCACAACAAAGGCGTATGCAGGAGTCAACTGGGACAAGAAGATCGAACACGAGAAAACTTCCATCCGCTGCAAGGTGGAGCATCCGTTCCTCATTGTGAAGCGGCTGTTCCAAGCGGGCAGGACAAGGTATCGTGGCATCAAGAAGAACCTGCTCCGTTACTATCTGCTCTTTGCATCGGCGAACCTCGTCATGTGTTTGAGGGCAGGAAGGCAGAGGGCGTTCTGCATGACAATGGGATAAGTGCGCCCTTTTTCCCAAATTTCCCGGTGAAACGGGCGATTCGGGGAAGAAAAAGGGGCAATGAGAGCAGTATTGCACGCTCTTTTGTATTGCAATTTGTGAAATTTGTGTCTGCGGATCAGCTGGCTGTGATTATCCACTATTTATCAGTGATTCCCTAGCTATGCATCGAAACTTCCGCGTCACGTCGGCTGCAGAGAGGAAACGCGGGATTTTTCGCTACTGCATCTGCGCCGCTTGGCATCCGCCTTGCCAAAAAAGCATGGCTTAAAAATGGCTGCGGCGGACGCCGACGCGGCACGAAAGCATTCGGCATAGCGCGGCATTCCCAGCGCTGCATCAAATCTTGCGCGTCACTTCGATTATGAGGCGCACCACTCCCCCATTGGGCGGCGCGCATATATTGTAACTTGATGTTTTCTATTATAACACACCTTGGCAAGAGGGGACTGTGTCTTTGCGCACGGGCTACGGATATAAAAATCGCCGATTCTTTACGAATCGGCGATTTGTAGCAGATATGAACGTTTGTCGTCATTTTAGGAGGCCGTCGAAATATGCCAATAAACCGTGTTTGGTCAGTGGGTCTCTGCCGCCGCCTAGTACAATTGTGCGCGCTTTCTGCATCCGCTCCTTGTCGATGATTTCCTTGTGTGCCGAAGCGTTTCGTAGGATACGCAGAGCCTCTAGGTGGGAGAGCAGTCCCCATTTGATACCGTCTTTCCATAGAGGGCGGCATGCCTTCGGTTCGACGTATTCGCGTTTCAGTTCTCCAAGCGCATAGCGCTTTTGACACGCTCGCATCCAATCGATGCGCGATAACCTCGTAGAGGGATACTTCGACGGCCTTTGCGTATTCGACGGCAATACAAGAAAAATCGCCCTGTGTAAACCCTTCGTTAATCGAATGATACAGTTCGGCTGTCGCAATAAATGCAAACATCTCATTGCTGCGAATGTTGCTGTAGCTTTCCTTGGCGTGTTTTTAGGCGCTCTTGGTACAACGTGGGAATTCGCCCATGAGACGATTCCTATCCGCTTTTATCGCCTCATTTTTCTTGGCGTATACGCTCTTCCTCCGATTTTTGCGCAGGCGGCAGCCTCAAGTGCTTCATTTAGTTTTTTTGACTGTAGCTTTCAGCATAGAGGGCAAATTTTTTTCTCGTTCTTTTTCTAAAGCCCGGTTGATACGGGAGATTTCCTCATCTTTTTTTCCTGAATAGCACGGTCTTTATGCCGGATGATTTTATTGTTCTCTTTAATGGTGATGTCTTGTTGCCGGGTCGTTTCTTTCAGGCGCTTTATTTCTTCCACATATGCTGCAATCTGTACTTCGTAGGTTGCGGAGATTACATTCGGAACGCTGTTTGCAAGACGTTCCTCCTCCGGCGTCATGTTTTTCTTCCAGTAGGATGAGACGCTTATAGCATTCGTCTGCACCATTTTGTATGTAGGCTATCTTCTCTGTAATATCCCGTGAAATATGCCCTTTCTCATCAACGAGCGAAATATTCATATACTCAGCTGCGATATCGATGGACATATTCAGTAAGCGATTGTATGATGGTTTTTATTTTTTTGGATAGGACGCTGCCATCACAGATAAGTTAATTATGCGTCCAAACATGCTGGAGAATCTATCGAAGTCCCTATTAATTTTTTTGAGGTGCTGAATGCCCTCGTCGTAGTGTTGAAAGAGTTTGGTTCCTTCGGCTTCGGCGATGCGCGCCTTTTCTTCACATTCTTTGGCATCTTGATAGGCTTTATTCACTTGCTTATTCGCCATATAGCCCCCAACGGCAAGCGCAGGTATGGCGATGATGGAACCGAGTACGACGGTGCCGCCTGCGATGCCGAGACCGCCGGAGGCAATAGAGCCGCCGCCGAAGGATGCTAAAAGAGCATTCGTGAAAGCAGCGCCGGACAGCGAGGATATGGCGGTGCCTGTACTTGCTGTGCCGAGCGCCGCCATGAGCGCCGCTGCCCCGCCGCCTGCCGCTGCGCCTGCGATTCCGCCTTTTGATAAAGAGACGCCGGCAACGTTCAGGCCGCTGAGGGACACACTCTGTTCAAGCGGTTGGTACCCTGCTCTGTTTTTCGATACGAACAGCATCTTGATTTTTCGTCGTAATACAGCTTGTACTTTTTGTGCCGATTGCAGGGTTGTCTTGTACTTTTTCGGCAGAGTTCTCCGTAGTGAGCAGCTTCTATATTCATGGAGCGTTCGCGCCACGCTTGCTCTTTCTCTAGATTTTCTTTTATCTCTGTGCAGTAGGCTTCAATTCGTTTAATCTCATCGAATTTTTGTTTGTCATCAATGATTGTATTATAAAGAGTCCGAGTATTGTCGCTAATTGCCCCTCCTGCCCATTTCGCGCCTTTAAACATTGCCTTTCCGGCGAAGAATGCAGCGCTGCCGGCAAGAGCAGCGGCGGTCATCCATGAAGATGAATCGGAACCTCTTCCTGAACCCTTGTTGTTATTATCGGGACACATAGTAGCCTCCATTTCTATGATGAGCTTTAGGAAACACTGATAAATTCTTATGTTGCGCAACACTGCCTCGAAAGATTACAATAGAGAAAGACAATAAACGATGAGGGAGAGACAAAAATGGTGCAGCAAACATTTACAGACATGGAATACGCAAACCGTAACAGAACAACAAAGCGTGAAGCCTTTCTGGAAGCCATGGAATCGATCATTCCTTGGAACGAATGGATGGCACTCATCGCGCCGTACTATGTCCAGAAAGAGCGCGGCAGAAAACTGATCCCCCTAGAAACCATGCTGCGTATGTACCTTATGCAGAACTGGTTCGGTCTTTCCGATGAGGGAATCGAGGATGCAATTTACGACAGCTATGCCATGAAACACTTTCTGCAGATTGACTCTTCCACAGAACAGACACCCGATGCCACGACACTTCTGCATTTTCGGCATCTGTTGGAAAAGCACGACATCGCCCGCAAGATTTTTCGATGATGTGAAACAACGCCCTAGACGCGTCTGGACTCATCATGCACGGCGGCACGATTGTTGATGCAACCATCATTCATGCACCGAGTTCGACCAAGAACGCAACAAAGTCCCGTGACCCTGAGATGCACTCCACGAAGAAGGGGAATCAGTGGTACTTCGGCATGAAGATCCATTCCGGTGCGGATGCCGGAACAGGCTACGTCCATACGATCACAGCGACCGCCGCCAACGTGCACGACATTACCCAAACCCATGCGCTGATCCGCGAAGATGATCATACGGTCTATGGGGATTCGGGGTATCTCGGTGTGGAAAAAAACGCACGGAAATCCGAGAGAGGTCCGAGCTTTCAGACGTGGACTACCGCATTGCCCAAAGACCCTCGCAGAACCGCATGACGAAAGAATACAAATTTTTGCGTGGGAAACTGTAGAACTGATGCCTGTGGATAACGCAAGCCTTGTTATCCGTGTTTTTATCAGCGTTTCCTTTATTCCATACATTCCAATCTCCTCCATTACCTAATTCAGTGTCACAAAAAAATCTTTTTTTATTGCTACGATAATATTCTCCCACAAAAAATTTTTTTAACTGCCAAAAGAGGTTAATTATCTCAAGTATGGCAACAGGTGATATTTTTTTCCACATCCGCCAAAACAGTAGAATTTCCATGTCGATTTGATTGATATCGTATAAGGACAATTTTTTTGTATACTTATTTAAAACAAAGAATAATCCTTCATTTGCCTCACTGACGTACTCTATCGTAATATACCCTGAGTAGTCTTTATCGTAATTATAATGAATTTCTTGAACGCCTCCTTCGCTAGAATACGCCCCATAAGCATTAAATATATCCTGAAGTGTCATGCCAACCGATACCCCCTTTATTCGTGGTATAATTTGGTTTCAAGATATAAACATGCCCTAAATACCCATCCCAAGTATCAACGATGACAGAATCATCTTGGTTTATATACATATCATGTATAGAATAGCGATGATCTGACAACCAAATTCGATACCCATAGTAATTTAGGTATTTATACATATCCGTCTTATAACTTAGACCTCCAAGCACCTTGGCGTCATCTATATACGCATTCGCATAGCTCGCCATTGAACATATTGCGATCGCTAAAAAAATAAAACAATAGCCCTTCTCATTCTCACCACTCCTAATCACAAATTCAAAAAGCATCTACATATTTTTTTAATATTTTTTTCTCCTTCTATAGAAAAAAATCCTGCTACAAACAAAATTATTTCCCTCACAAAATCAATATCCCCCTCTCGTCATACACACTCTCGGATACGTCATTCCCGCAGCGCACAGCTCTGTCGAGCGCTATGATGAGCGCAATCACGCCGTCGATCTTCTCTGTGGACTTCTCCTTGTCTGCCTTGATGTTGCCCGCAGGGTCGGTGCGAATGAAGATGTTGTCTGCCATCTAGCGCATGACGGGATGCCCGCCGTGCGCTATTTTTCTTTTTCCAGAGTCAGCTTCATCAGCTCCTTGGTCGGAGAGCCCATAGCCTTGAAGCCCCTACCCGAATGGAACAACGGTGAAGTTCATCCCCTCGAGGTTCTGCACCATCTGTACCGCGCCACGTCGCTCAAAGACAATTTCGCGGATGTTGTACTTCTCGCTAAGCCGCTCAATAAACGCCTCGATAAAGCCGTAATGTACGTCATTTTCTCCGGATTTATGATAACCAGATAGTTTCCATACAGACGAGATTCGGAAATCTATGTTGCTTCCTTGCTATGAGGTCAGCATCCAGAACGGCAATCTTCATCATCCCTTGAGCGCGGTAGGCGCTCCATGCCGATTTTCCTGCAGAACCACCGAATGTGGTGATGCAGTTCTGCTTTACGATATCCAAAATCTCATTCTCTTTGAAAAGGAATGTGCATCTGACTATAATGTAGGATGGGGGGCATTATAGTCAGATGAGCAGATGAAATTTCTGGATCAGTGGATACAGGGAAATTTATAGGAGTTGCTGATATGCCATCAAAGATTTTTTTCTGCAAAATAAACGAACACAACAAAGAAGAGCCTCCAAACGTCTGTTATGACAAATGGAATCTCTTTTTATGTCCTAGGGGCTTCATCCCCCACGCCAATCTCAATCCCGCCCTTGAAAAACAACGACTGCCGCTCCGTCCTCCTTGACCACGATGTAATCGAGTAGTCCGCACCATAGCTCCTCGTCAAACGCAACCTGCTCCCCCATTGATGCCATAGAGCGTGTGAATCATGGTCTCCAAGGTCTTTCTCTTGCCCTCCCTCTCGGCAATTTGCTCATCCAACCTCGCTAGATGCCCCTGCTTTTTTTCACATAGAGTCCACGAATCTCATTTTCCTGTTTCAGATATGCCGTCTGATCCTGTGCCACCCGTGCGTTTTCGCGAATCAGTGTTTCAAGCCGTTCTGCCAAAACGCCGAGTTCCTGCTCTACTTTATCCCGTTCCTCCGTCAGCTGCCCCGTTTGGCAAACACCGTCAATCAGGGATCTGAGTTCCGCAATCACACGCTCTTTGATTTCTACCAAAGAGTTCAGTGCTTTGACGAAAATCCTCTTGATTTCTTCCTCCGTCAGATGCCTTGTGCTGCACGGCTTGCCCTTTTGGGCATATTTCTTGTTGCAGCGGTAGATGACCCTGCGGTACTTATCCGTGGAGTGCCAGACCTTCGCACCGTACCATGCGCTGCAGCAGCCGCATTTGATTTTATTCGCGAAGATGCTCACACCGCTGTGCTTTCCTCTCTTTTCACGCTCCTTGATTTCTGTCTGCACAAAGTCGAATAAGTCCGGAGGGATAATCGCCTCGTGGTGTTCTTCCACATAATACTGCGGAATCTCGCCCGTATTCTTCCGTCTCGTTTTATCGAGGAAGTCCGCCGTATACTCCTTCTGGATCAGCGCATCGCCACGGTACTTCTCATTTGTGAGGATGGAGCGCACCGTGGAGATGTACCACTTGTCCTTTCCCGACGGGGATTTGATGCCCCGCTTCTCCAGTTCCTTTGTAATCGCATAGAAGGATCGCCCGCCAAGGAAGAGTTTGTAGATGAGCCTTACGATTTTTCGCCTGTTCTTCGTTGATTTTTGAAATCCTTGTCATAGCCGAGAAATGCGCTGTAACCCACACTGGTCTTACCCTCGGCAAACTGCTTCCGTTTGCCCCATGTGGTGTTTTCCGAGATGCTACGACTTTCCTCCTGCGCCAGGCTGGACATAATTGTGATGAGGAGTTCGCCGCGTGAATCAAACGTCCAGATATTCTCTTTTTCAAAGTAAATCTCTACGCCATGTTCCTTGAGCTTTCGGACGTTTTTGGAGAGAGTCCACGGTGTTTTCTCGCAAAACGGCTAACCGACTTCGTGATGATAAGATCAATCTTGCCGGCAAGGGCATCCTCGATCATCTGGTTGAAGCCATCACGCTTCTTTGTGTTGGTTCCACTTTATCCCCTCATCGGAGTACATGCCGACGAAATCCCAGTCTGCACGGCTCTCGATGTAGTTCTTGTAATGTGCCATCTGCATTTCATAACTGGAAGCCTGTTCTTCATGATCGGTCGAAACTCTGGCATACCCCTGCCGTTCTGCGCCGCCTTGGTTCTGCCGTAACCTCAGACCGAAAGATTTTTAGGGCTTGCAGGGATTACCCGCACTGTCTTTGCCATCGGTATGCGCCTCCTTCTTTCAAATGGAAAACAACTTCATCGTCGGATATGATGATCCGCTCGACACTCTGCACAATCTGTCCTGCGCAGCAGTCGCCGAAGAAGGAGGCCGCAGCTTCCCTCAATTCGGATTCGGGCAATCTCTTTAGTTGGCATTTCGTGCGTGGCTGACTGCAAACCCACACCTTATTGCCCTTCGTCCAGTTGTGGCGCTCGCACTTGCTGCCGCAGGATGCGCAGTAGATTTTATTTATGAAGGGATTGCTGCCTCTCTCCCCTGTGTATTTTCGTGCAATCCTTTTTCACCCGCCCGTTTGCCATGTGAAATTCCACGCAATCGCCATGAACGACAATCTTGGTCACCTCGCGCCGAAGTTCTGCGGCATCGAAATCTTCTTTTTTTCCATAACGGCTCTGACCGCAGCCACAAGTTCCTCTTCCTTGATTGGACGGCTGTCGCAAATGTGTCGGCCTTTTTCTCTCCCGCGTGTTGCACACCCAGCGCTTGTCCTTCCCTGCCGTCCTGCGACTCAATCCACCGCTGCAGCAGCCACACTTGACCATCCCTGAGAACGGCAGCAAGATTGGCTTGCGGCTGGCAGTTTCTTCGGCTCTCAGTTTCCGTATCTCCCGTACCTTGTCGAAGTCTACCTTTGACACGAGCGGCTCGAACAGTCCTTCCACCAAATACATAGGCAACTCGCCTTTATTCCGCTTACGGATATGACCTTCCGTGATATAGTTCTTCTGCAATGCCATTGTGCCCGTGTAGGAGATGTTGGAGAGAATATCCTTTACCGTGGTCTGCTCGATTGGTCTCCCCTGCCGTCCTGTGATTCCGCGCCCCACGAGTGTCTTTTGCGATGGCGTAGGCAGATTCTCCGGCAAGGTATCTCCGGAATATCTCCTTGACGATCTCGCCCTCGGAAGGAACGATGCGGAACATCTCTCCGTCCCATTGGTAGCCGTACGGTGCTTTATGCCCGTTCGGAATCCCTTGTGCGAACCGTCTCCGTACGCCCCACCGAATGTTGTCGCCGATGCTTCTGCTCTCCTCTTGGGCAAAGGATGCGAGCAGCGTCAAGAGAAGTTCCCCGTCCTCGGATGTGGAATAAATGTTCTCACGCTCGAAACGAACGGCGATCCCCTTCTCTTTCAGCTGTCGAACGGTATGAAGGCAATCTACGGTATCTCTGGCAAAACGGCTGATGCTTTTAACGAGCACCAGATCAATCTTTCCGGCATCGCAGTCCGCAATGAGCCGCTTGAACTCCGTCCGATGCGTGGTACTTGTGCCTGTGATACCTTCGTCCGCATACACACCTGCGTATTCCCATGCGGGGTTCTTTTGGATGAGACTGCTGTAGTAACTGACCTGCGCTGCAAGAGAGTGGTGAAGCGTATCCACAGAGACGCGGGCGTATGCCGCAACACGCAGCTTTTTCTGCAATATAGGGCTTGGTTGGACTCTTCGTATCTTCATGGTGCTCCCTCCTTTCCACTCCCATGTTCCCGTACTATCCGCACGATAGCAAGTCAATATCTGAAAATAGTACGCCTATGACGGGGTGATATTTCTCGCGCATTTTCGCTTCAAACGCAAGATACTCGTCCTCTGACAAAAGCCCACTCTGCAGCATTTTCCATGAGGCACGCATCACCATCTGATACGTCATTTCCCGAAGTCCTTCTTCCTTGCTCATCTCAATATCTCCCTTCATGAAGCAGCAGACAAAAACGGCTCTTGTGGTCACCTTTTTGGGGCATAAAAATAACCCGACGGTAAGCCGCCGGGCGTTGAGGTTAAGCTGTTATTTATCTCTGAGACTGTGCATCATGTCCTGTAGTTTCTGCGGGACGGGAAGCCCCATCCGTGCTGCGTTCTCTATGATCGAGATCCCCTCATTCGAGATGTAGAAGAAGATTACGGCGGAACGCAAAACACAGCCGCTGCCGATGATGTGGGTATCGAGGACATTCGCCACGCCCACAAGAGTGAAGATGCAGACCTTCTTGCAGATTCCCTTGAAGCCGATGGCACTCGACAGTTTCTTTTCCACAATCGCACGCAAAACACCCGTGATGTAATCCGTTGCCACAAACACAACGAGGGCATAGAGCAGATCGTCGAAATTGCCGAGGAACTCCCCGACCACGATGCCGATGCCCGCCGCATAGAGACGTATTGTCAAAATCTGATCCATCATCAAAAACCTCCTGCTTTCTTCCATTTTTCCGAGATGATTCATCCTGCGCAGACGGTAGTTGTAGCATCCGCGCATCAGTTCCGTAAACTGACCGTCTTTCCATAAATATAAGGGCGATCCAGTGCTGACCAGATATTTTCCCTGTCCAAGAGGGCAGAGGCTTGTACGAGCCGTTGGATTTGTTGGAATCTCCATGAGCAGCTCGTCCTTTGCACTGTAAATCTTTGAAATGTATTTTTTCCCGGAGATAAGATAATCCAGATTTGCAGGAAAGCGCATATACATACCGTCATGGAGGGGATAGCGGATGCTGTAATCCGGTGCGCTCCATCTGCTTTCCGAAGTATGGGATTCCCCTGTAACAGAGTCTCTTGACGTTGTTTTGGTTTTCTCCATCCAAGGCTCAAGATTGCTGCCATCGAAGAACACATAACGGTCTGTGCTGACATGGCTTCCGTCTCCCCCATGCTCTGATGTTGCGTGCCATATCATCACTTTGAATTTTCCTGTTTTATCCACCCGCCCGCCTTCTGTTTGACAGCTATAGAGGTCAGTAGGACCGGATACGGCGGGAGCACCAAACATCTGCACAAGATCGTATGCGGCGATGATCTCTCCGTTGCATTTAACAGCGAGGATACTGTCACGCTGATCTGCCCCGATGAGCGGGAATACGAGGACATTCACAGCTTCGAGGGTATAGAGATTTCCCCGCTCATCCATTTCGGCATCAAGCATTCCATAGCCTGTAACATACGCGAAGTGGCGACTGCTGTTGACCATCCATATATCCTCTTTGGAAAAGCCGAGCGGATGAATCTTTCCTTTTGCATAGTACGAATGGAGCATCTGGTTTTTTTGATCTTTCCACTTTATTTGGAGGAGCGGTATGCCGGAAAGGGCATTCGTTGGAATGTAGCTGTTGCCACTCTCGGATTCATGCCCGTAGACGCAGCGACCGTCCGTCCAGATCCATTCGCCCGGATAAACGGAGCGGTTTCCAATGCAGGTAAGCCACGCTCCATCGGCAAGAACGTTATTGCCACGCACCTCGGTTACTCTCGCTCTGTGCATCGTCTCACGCTCCCACGATAACGGCTGTGCCGCCCTTTGAAATCTGCACCCACACAAGACTTCCGTCACTGGTGTTGCAATCCACTGCCACACGGAAGGGATAGGATCGCTCGCCGATATGGACGCGACCATTCTGAATCCTGCCGCGCTGTGCCTTCTGTTCCTCTGCCCCGCTCTTTTTCCGTCCTTCTCGGAGTGCTTGTGCAAGCCCTATAACGCCGCGCATCAAAACCACCTCACCATCTTGATTGTCTGCCGCAGAATACGCGGCGTGAGTTCCACCGTATTGGACTGAAGGAAATACTCGTGCCCCTCGAAGCGGATGCGCTCGGTAAAAATCGACAATATGGTCAATGTCCGGGATGCCGTTTTTGAATCCGTGCGCGAATCTCCACCGTAACTGTTTCCTGCGTCTTGCGGTTGAGCCATTCGATCTCTCTCGTCAGCATCCGTAAATATTCTGCGCCCACAACGGGAAACTCGGTGTCGATGAGCGAGGAATACGGCAGCGTATCGTCACTGGCGTAATGACCGCCGAGGCTCAGATTCGACTGCTCAATGGTGAAGAGACTCGCCTTGCCGCCGGGCTTTCCCTGCGACAAACTGCTCCCCTCAAGCACGCCGTCCACGTAGACGGTGGTCGCATACCATCCGTAACCGAGCGGCGCATGGTAGGTAATGCGCTCCGTCCCCTTCTCACGGCTCCAATCCTCCCAGTCGTATTCCGTATGCTTCTTTCCGTCATTGACGGGTTCTGTTGTACGCTCCCACTCTTTGAAGAGATAAACGTCGCGCCCTGTGGAGGCATATGCGTAATCCGTACGGCTTGTCGAGCCGTCCACATTATGCGTACGCTTTTCTGCGAGATACTCCCCATCATAGGAATAGGTGCTGTAGCCGTTTTCATTCGTCTCACGCACGAGAAAGCCATTGGAGTACGTTCGGCTGATCTCATGGAACGAAATCGTCCCCGTGAATGGAACAGGAACAGTGTCCTCCTCGTTGTGCGCCCCGTTGGAATCCTTATGCGAACTGTGCCAAACAGAACGCAGAAGTTTCCGCTCAATGGTCGGCTGCGCGTGCGGCCAGTCCGTAATATCCACCACGGATTCCTCCATGTCACGCTGAATGATATGGAGCGTGTCGCCCCGTATGAACACATTGATCTGACGCTGCGGCAGTTTTGCCGTCCATCCGAAAAGAGCCGCGATAAAGTCATGATACGTCATTCCACTCCCCTCGAAGTTCTGCGACGGTGTGAAATCATCGGTCAGACGATGAAGCCGAAGCCCGAGTGCCGATGCAATTTCCGCAGCATAGTGCGACACCTTTGCCCTCTCAACGTAAATGTGGATAGGCGTGTAGAGCAACACATCCCTGCTGTACGTCCCCTTGACAGACTGCACGATACCGCGCTGACTTGTTTCCTCGACAAGGAAGCGAAAGTCGTAGTCCATCACCCGACCTTGGATGTTAGCGCCGATGGGGAGAAGATTCACGGTTTCGAGTTGAATGTTATCCGAGAGACTGAGTTCGCCGAGCGTCACGGAGAACGAGCGAATCCCGCGCCCTCTAAACTCTGCGTAAGTAAGCGTATGTGGAATATCAATCCTCGTGTCTGCCAATATATGCAAAGACTTGATAAGCTGACGTGCTGTATCTGTTCCAACGGAGCAGAATTGTCCGATACGCCGCAACGTATCTGTATTTGCCGATTCCGTCCGTCCAATCCGTCGGAGCAGCTTTCCTCTGATTGAGACTTTCACGCCTGTTTGGAGCAGCCGCCATGTGTCGGCGTGAACCACGCAGGATGTGCGAAGTTCCCGCATCAGGTCACACGTCAGTTTTACCGGCTCTCGAACCATCGGGATAAACGTGATGTAAACAGCGGGGTGGAGGTGGATACGCCCAAAAGGAAACCACGAGATGAGGACACTTGGCTTCAGCTTGATACTCATGTCCCCGCTCTCCATCCAAACTGTCGCTCTGCAAGCTCTGCAATTCTCAAAGGCGTGTCGTATGCTCCCATAACGTACCCCGCCGTATCTTGCCCTGCGATATGTCTGCCGTGTTCCGTAATTATGCCGCCGCTCTTTTTCAATCGCTGTCAGAGCGCACAGCCCCTCTGCTGTTCGATAGGCGGGCTTTGCAAAGGGCGCAATACTGACCACACGGGAGTTCCCTCCGTACTGCGAGATAAGCGACGAAACATCGACCGACTGCAGAAGCTCCTGCCCCTGCCGCCGTCGCTTCATAGCTGCCATCGCCGCAGTCGGTCATGTTTGTTTGTGTTGCTGTGATCGGCAGCAAAGCGATCTGCTCGCGTGGGTCAATCGGCGCATCCGATAGGATAAGATTCGAGATGAGGGCGCGGTTGTTGTCACTGAATATCTTGATGGTTCGCGAATCATACGAGAGGTTTATATCCCTCTTATTGCAAAAATTCATGATCGTTGACGACGACGTGCAGGATGCCATTGTTCTCATTCCCCTGCTTGATGTGAAGCCATACGGTACTCATTGCATACATGGGAATAATCTCAGCGATGTCGGACTTGTAAAAAAAGCGAGTTGGTTCCTGCGAGTCCGGAAAAGGTCAAGCTGCGATAACCTCTCAGGTAGATGCCGTTTTGATACCCGATACCAAGTGAAAAATCGACATCATCACGCCCTTTTACCCCGAGAATATACAAATCGAACTTTCCGTAAAATTCCGTCGGAACTTCGGAAAGTTCGACTCCCCGCTCTTTGGAAGGCTGCCAAAAAGATACACCCGTCTTGCTGTACTGCTCACCCGTCACTGTTGTACCGCCGCTGGTCGAAAGCAACTCCGCATAGCCCGGATTGATGTACTTGAACGACATGACACACCTCCTAGTCCGAAACAAGCAGCCCTTCTGCTTTGAAGGTCGACACTCACATCGCTTTGTGGCTGCTCATCGGAAGAACTCGTTGCTTTCACCCAGAAAACGACATTCGTAGCACCGACACCCGAAAGTGCAATCTCATCCTTCCAGTCCGCCGCAGTCAGAACGGTATCAGCCATATAATTGCTATCCGTCGCAACTTTCCACTTGTCCGCATGATCGCCAACGAATTTGATTGTAAGTGTTCCGTCAATGTGGAAGCCGCTCTCGCAGCGCACGGCACACTTGACGGCTTTCTGCTCGCCCTTGCCCGCATCGAGCAAAACGGAGATCGGTGCAAGTTCCGTCCCGGAGCTGACTTCCGTCCCGTCTTTGCCACCCTCGGTTGGATTGTTCATATAGATATGCAGCTTCTCAGCCATTTTCACACCCTCCAAAATTCCAGTGAAATCTTATAGACCTTCGGGAAATGCGCCATATACTCGTAGGATTTCACCACAACACGCATAGAGGGACGGATATTTCCGCCCTCGTCCGTTACGGACACCATCGTGCGGCTGTCCCAGTAGCCCTTGATTTTCTCCCAATCGGTGTCAGTAACCGTGACTGAACAGGAAATACGGTCGCCCTCTGCAACGTGACCGAAATCCTGCACGACCGCACCGCCCACAATCTCCAAGAGCTGCTGACGGTCGTCGGGAACGATCTGCCAGTTTTTCAACGGAGAGTGTCCGCACCTCACCAATTTGAATATGAATTGGAATCACCCCCAAGCGCGTTCTCAACGGCAGGTCGAATGCGGTCGGCAACGTGGTCAGCAAGCATCCGCATCCCCTCGTTGTCCTCCGTGACGGCGTTCTCGATTTGCACCTGTATGTGGATCTGTCGATTGTCTGTCATGGATGGTGCGGACTGATTCCCTTGTTGTGGAACACTCGCACCCCTGCCCCACAGTTTGAATGCTCTGCGCCTGTTGCCCCAATCCTGCCATCATCTGAGAGTAGGAAAACTCCTGCCCGTTGACACGAATATGCGAACTGTCCGCACGATGCTCAGGGCTGAAGTTTGGCAGCAGATTTTCCATCGCCCATTTGCGCCCCTCTTGGAACTGCTGCAGGAGTTCCGGCGTCAGCCTCAGATCCTCCGCTGTGAACTTATTCTTCTTGCGAAGATACTCCATCAGCCCAACCTGCCCGGACTCCTTGAATACCTGCAGTTCCTCTTTCTGGGAGCGCAGGACTTCCAGCGCGGCGTTGCGCTTGGCATCGAGTTTCTGCTTCTCCGCCCAACGTGTCGCTTCGACCTCATCCAGTCCCTTCTGCACCCACGCATCTTTTTTTCCCGTTCAATCTCGGCAAGACGGTTCTCGAGTTCTGTTTTTCCAGATGGAGTCAATATTGGTGGCAACATCTCGCTCCCACTGCTCCATGACACGCGCCTTGCTCTCACTGAGCCACGCCTGCGTCTGCACCTCATCCAAGCCCTTCTGACGGAAGGCATCGGCTTCGCGGGCGATGGAGTCCAGTTTGTTCTGCAGATCGGTCTTGTAGAGCGCATTCGCCTTGTCCACAACGTCGCGCTGGAAGTCGGCGTAGATTTTCGCTTCCTTTGCCAAGCGGTATTCGTCGATCAGATGCGGATCTGCGCCCTTCTGAAAGAACTCAAAGGATTCACGATCCAGCGCATGAATACTGTTCTGGATGTCCGTATGCGTCAGTGTATATAAGCTGTCCGTCAGCTGCGCGGTCGCCTTTGCAGATTCACTGACCGTCTTTGCGGCATCTTTCTCAGCCGCCGCACGGATTGCCGCAGCTTTGGCATTCTGCTCCTGCGCCTTGGCATTCTTCTCCGCTTCGGCACGCGCCTTCTCCTCTGCCGCCACTTTCTCCTTGGCGAGTTTCTGCTGTTCTTGGTACTGCTTGTATTCGTCGCCATAGAGTGCATCAAGAACCGTACCACCGAGGAACGGGATCGCAATCAGCGGAGATGCTACGGGATGATTCTTTATGAGCCACGAATTTGCCTCGGCGTGCTCATTGACCTTATGAATCTGTTCACCGACAAAGCCCGCAAGCTCTGCAACGGTCTTGAGTGCTTCACCCCAACCAAGGACAGCGTCCTTGATCTCGTCCTTGTTGTCGCGAATTGTCTCGATGAACGTCTGGAAACTGTCGTTGATCTCCGGCATGAGTTCCTCGGCGGCAGGAAGTAGTGCCGCACCGAGGGCAAGTTTCAGCTGTCCCGCTTCCATCTCCATCGCACGCCACTTGAGGTACGTCTCGTGCGCCTGTTCGGGGTCGAGCAGTCCCGTAGTCTTAACACGCGAGGAAATGGTCATCAGATCGTCATACTGCTCAAGAATCGGAATAAGAGCCGCACCACGCGCACCGAGCACCTCGGCGGTATACGCTTCCTCCATTCCCGCCTCGCTTGCGGTCTTGTATCCCTTGGCAAGCTGTGCCAGCTGGTCATTCAGCGGCAGGAGATTGCCCTGCTGATCTTTGAGCGCAATACCAAAGCGCGAGAGTGCGTGAGACGTGTCATTGCCGCTCTCTCCCGCTGCGGATACCTGCTTATCAAGACGAGCAATGAGAGGGATAATGCTCTTGATGTCCGTATCCGCAAGCTGAAACATACGCCCCAGTTCAGCGGCTTCCCCGCAGAGACATGAAGCCGTTGCGTCAGCTTATAGACGTTCTCACCTGCAAGCATTGCGTCCTTCGTTATATTGAACAGTCCCGCGCCCGTCGCAGCGACGGCCATAACTGCGGCCATCTTTGTCGAGAGAACATTGAATCCGCTCGTAAGATTCCGAACACCCGCCTGTGCCGCCGTCATGCCCGCTGAGATACGTCCACCGAGCGTGCCAGAGAGAACCGCGCTCTCCTTGAGATGATGATTCAGTTTCCGCACCTCGGCTTCGGTCTGTGCGACGGTTCGTTGCTGACGCAGGAGATTGCTCTCCGCACGGCGATAGGATGCGCTGTCCACGCCATCATTCTTCTTTGCGGATTGGAGGACAGCGGCAAGAATCTGTTCCTTCTGCCGCTGAATATCCAACTCGCGATTGATCGCCTGATGGCGCACCTTGATCTTGTCCAGCTCCGTACCCACACCATCGAGTTTGGCAAGATCGGCATCGAGTTTCAGATGGATGTTGTTTGCCTTGCTGTTCAGCCGAGCGATGGAATCTGAGACGGTTTTTCCCCGCCGTGTCAAAGTCCAGCTGCAGCTGTGCGATGTTGAGACCGATGTCGAGATAGAGTTCATCAATCTTTTGTCCGCGCTTTGCCACTCCATCTCCCTCCCTACATCACGTCGTCAATAAAGCGTTCACATTGCTGCTGTTCGCACAGTGCCGTTACCACAAGCTGATCGAGCAGGAATCCAATCTCATGTGAATCAATCTCGTGCATCGTCCACCCGTAGGCGGACTGCAGCCGCTCGTAGTAACGCAGTAAATTCTGATACGGGGAAAGAACTACACCCCTTTCCCCGCCTCCCCGTTTGGGAGGTTCACCAGTTTGGAAAAACGTCAGCGACTGAATCCATCGAAAAAAAGCGCACGGGTGAGCGGCACAATGTCCGCCACATCCACATTTTTCCTCCACGGATTCCCTTGTCACTTCCTCCCGTCCGAATCCAAGGACAATCAGTCGGACGTGCTCGTCCAGAAAATCTTCAAGGCTCAGACCTTCTTTGTCGGCATCAAAAAAAGGCAAGGAATTCGCGCCAGACCTTCATCTTCGGAGGATTTGGCACAATCTCCCTGCCCTCAATATGCAGTGTTGGTTTTTCCATGATCCGCTCCCTCATACCTGCTCGTACCACTTCGTCCCAGTCTCAGTGGCAAAGCCCGCCGCCTCCTCGTCTGCCTTGGCGTAGGACAGCCCGTCCGAGAGACGGTAGATCGCCTTTGCCGTCAGTGTCGGCGTGTCGAACTGAATACTCTCCTGCTTCGAGTTGCCAGATTCCGAGGGTTCCGTGAATTGGACTTTGTAGAATTTGGTGTATCTCTTCTTGCCGTTGCGCTTATCCGACTGAAAGAGCACGGCGAAGTACGGAGCGACATCGTCCTTGCCCGCCTTCATCACGCCGTTTTTCGATACTGTGTCCCAGAAGGTACGCCGTGTATTCCAGAGGAAGCGCAGCCGTGTCAAATGTCAGATCGTAGGATGCGGTATTCGATGCCGTATCCACGGACTGACCGTCGGCGAATAACTCCGCCTGATTCGTCTGCGGCTTGATGTCCACCTTGCGGAGCAGTTTTTCCGAGCGGAATCGGAGCTTCGTAGGTCGCCGCTCCTCCTGCCACATCGGTGAGCATCTTCGCGATGTGAAGTTTCTGGATGTTGATGAACTGCCCGCTTGTCAGATTCCCTGCGGGCTTTGCTGTTGGTGTTGGACTTGGCATTTTATTCTCCCTCCACTGCTGTTCTGTAATCTGTGATTTCCACAAAAAAATATCTTTCTCTGTCAGTTCCTGCGTCTGTGCACGGACAAATCCGAGTGGCAAGAGCGCGTTCTGCACGGCGTGATGAATTTCCCGAAAGCGTCCATCCTTCGTCAGAATGTGGATGCGTACCGTCACGCGCCGTTCCAACTCCGTGCCGTCTGCCGAAAGAGCAGGAACATCCGAAATGACGGAGTATACGAGAACGGGATACGTCCCCGCATTGGGACTGCGTCCGTGATAGATGCCCTTCTTTCCGTGAGCGAGAAGCTGCGAGAGTGTCTTGGAGCGCACAAGTGACTGATACACCATCTTCGCAATACTCATTTCCCTCTCCTCCGTATTGACATACGGACGGCATCCACGATGGCAGAACGGATACCGTCCTTCTTTGCGTCAAGCGCGGGATAGAGAAATGGGCGGTTGATGCGCGGGCTGAATTCGACGAGTGTACCGTAGAATACGCCATCCTGAGATTCCGCATCTGCTGCGATGCGCCAGACGGAGCCGTCCCGTTTGCGCGACCGCTTGTGGATAGAGTCACGGAGTGCGCCTTTGACCACGCGCTTATCTGTTCCCGTATAGACGGGACAGCGGTTCTTCGCCTCCGCGACCACATCGTCTGCGCCGTGTGCGAGGGCATCCTTTGCCGCAGCCGTCGCCTCCGCGCCGAGTTCCGACAATATTTTCTCGGCAGAGACGAACCCTCTATATCTAGCCATCCTCCACCAACTCCCTGCATTCTATAACAAGCCATCGCTTCTTCCCACCGAGCGGATACGGCGGCGAAATCGGCGTGAGCGTTTTGTCACCCCAACGGATACGATCTGTCACTCGTACATCCATGCGGTAACGAATGACGATGCGGTAATCCACCTCCTGCACCTTCTCCGCATATCCGTCCGAGATTTTTTTGCCGCAAACGGCAGAACAAGCGCCCATGCCTTTGCAATCTCCTGCGTTGTTTGCGCGAGGATATTTCCCTCATCGTCCGTATCCGTTACGGGACGCAGGATGGAGATTCGATGACGCAGTTCGCTCATTGACACTCTCACCTAAAAGACCTCCTTCCGCACACCGAAGAGAAGCGAGCGCAGTGTCAGCGCAAGCCCTCTGTGATCCGCTTCCTCTCTGTGTTCATAGAGATAGGAGACGGCGTAGAGAATTGCAACGCGCACAATCGCCTGATCTTCGACCTTGGACAGCTTCTTCACGCGCAGAAGTGCCGTACAAATCTGTTCTGCCGTTTCCGTAAAGTGCGTGAGAAGGTCATCCTCCTCATCCCCGTCAATCCTAAGATACTGCTTGACTGCTTCAAGCGGCACAAGCATAGAACCACCTCCCCTCTTTGCCGCAAACATACATCACCCCTTCATCTTGAGTGTCTGCACAGCCTCTTCAAGAACGAGTTTGCCGTCCACGCGCTCCTTCATGACGTAGCCGACCATGCCGTTGCCAGCGAACAGCTCTTTGAGTTCCTGCAGCGCACGGGTGCCGCGATCCCCGATGTTGTAGTAGGAATAATCGCCGAATGCGATGACGGTCTTACCCGCCTCGACAGCGGGCATATATGCCGAGGAATAGACGGGATAGCCGAGCAGACGGTCAGGCTCGCCCATCTGATACGACGGCTGCCAGAAATACGCACCGTTCGCGTCCTTGAGTTTGCGGATGCTTGCAAGCGTCTGGTCGTTGACGATGAACGCCGCATTCTTGCGGTAGGGACGCTTGAGGCTGTAGACGAGCGTCACGAGTTCATCCGCCTTTGAGATCGGCTGCCGCCGTGGTAACGGATGTCTTTGCCGAAATGAGAAGCCCCTTCGGCTTGTGCGTCCCGTCGCCGTTGAGGAATGCGTCCTCCTCTGCGTTGCCAAGCGCCTTGCCGAACTGCTCGATGAGGTAGTTCTCAAGGTTGAAGGCGTTGTCGTAGAGAAGCTCCTCCGTCACCTTGACCGCGACGTGGAGTTTGTGCGCGTCAAGAACGATCTGGTCGAAGGTCGCGTCCCCGAAGGTGAGCGGCGCGCCTTCCTCAATCCACGCTGCCGCAGGTTTTGTGGCGGCGATGTTGATCTTGTGCTCTCCGCTCGTTGTGATGACCGTCGCAAGCGGGCGCAGGACGTTCTCCTCATTCAGAACGTCGATCAGACGCTGATCGTATTCCTCAGGAACGAGATAGCCGCCGTTTGCATCCACGCCCTCCTGCAGGACGTTCTCCACCTGACGGAAGTTCGTGCGAAGTGCCTTGAGCATTGCCGCACCGTATGCCTCGCTTGCACGTCCCGTCTTTTTCCGCATTGAGCGCAGCCCCCGGCAGATTGGTGATCGCCGCCGTTACGGGCTTTGCAAGCTGCGCGTCGAGAATCGCCTGACGCTCCATGCGCTCGATGTCCTTCCCGAGCGCAAGCACCTCATTCTCCATCTGCTCGTACGCTTTGGCATCCTCTGCCGTAAGGCGGCCATCCTTCTCGTGTTCGTCGAGGAACTGCTTTGCCTGTTCCCACATTTCTGCACGCTTCTCGCGCATTGCCATGATCTTATCCATGATCTTTTTTTCCCTCCGTTAATGTGAAATAGAAAAAGAGCCGTCGTTTGATCGGCTCTGCATCGACATTATGTGTTCCCTGCCCGAATTTCGAGAGCAGAGAGTTCGTGACGGCGGCACGGGAGAAGATCAGCCCGTCTGCCGTATCCGTCACAGGGACGCTGTGCGTCCGTATAGAGAACAGAATCCGCAAATCCAAGCTCCACGGCTTTCTTTGCATTCATCCACGTCTCGGCATCCATCAGCCGTGAAATCTTCGCACGGGAAAGTCCCGTCTTGAGTTCATAGGCGTTGATGATGCTCTCTTTGATCTCGGCAAGGAATGTGATTGTCCGCTCCATCTCATGTGTGTCTCCGATGGAAACGGTCATCGGATTGTGGATCATTAACATCCCCAAGGGCGAAATCTCAACCGTTGATCCTGCCATCGCAACGACGGATGCGGCAGAAGCGGCAATCCCGTCAATCTTGACGGCAACATTCCCCTTATACTCCATGAGCATATTGTAGATCTGCGCCGCCGCATAGCAGTCCCCGCCCGGTGAATTGATCCAGAGGTCAATATCTCCCTCTGCGGCATTCAGTTCAGAACGAAAGATTGCAGGTGTGACCTCATCGCCCCACCACGTCTCGTCCGAGATTTCACCATCCAGAAGCAAGACACGCTTCTCTCCCTCGTTCCGTACCCAGTTCCAAAATTTACGTTTCATCACTTACTCCCTTCTGCCTTACGGCAAAGAGTCCTGCGTCCCTCAGTTTTGTCATATTCCCGTTGATGAGGTACAAATCACCGCCCTCGGTAGATTCAATCGGATTCATGTCCTCAAGGCTGCGGATGTCGTTCGCCGATAGCCATCCGTTCTGCCGCCCGATGGCATATCCCTCCATGCGGCTCTTGTAGTCTCCGCGCAGCAGCCCGTCTACATTGAAGCGGATGAAGTAGTCCTTCCGCTCCTTCTCCGTCAGCAATGCTTTTTGAAGCGACTGCTCCCATCGCATGACCCACGGATTCAAAGTGTATTTGACGAACTCCAAGGACTGCTGCTCGATATTCGAAAACGAGGATTTCTCCAAATCCCCGACCATATGCGGCGGCACACGGTAGAGCCGTGCAATCTCGTCGATCTGGAACTTCCTCGTTTCAAGGAACTGCGCCTCCTCGGGTGGTATGGCAATCTGCTGATACTTTACGCCTTCCTCAAGCACGGCAATCCTGCCCGTGTTCATCGTGCCGCCGTAGACGGCGTGCCAGCTATCACGGAGCTTCGACGGGTCTTTGAGAACACCCGGATGTTCGAGCACGCCGCCCGGACGCGCACCGTTCTTGAAGAATGCCGCGCCGTATTCCTCCGTCGCAAGCGCGATGCCGATGGCGTTCTTTGCCATAGCGATGGGAGAATAGCCGACCAGGCCGTCGAAGCCAAGTCCCGGAATATGCAGCACATCCTCACGCCGCAGCCGAATCTGTCCCTTGTCTGCAAAGTTCGGATTCTCCTCCGTGCTTCTCGTGTAGGTGTAGTAAAGTTTACCCGTGCGGCTGTCGCGGCTGACCTCCATCTTGTCCGGGAGGAGCGGATAGAGTCCGAGAACCTTGCCCCTGCCGTCCCGCAAAATTTGTGCGTAGGCATTTCCCCACAGGAGGAGATGTGCCATAAGCGTCTCACGAAAGACGAAACTCGTCATTTCGGGATTCGGAGCATCGTGGAGCAGGAAGTACAGCGGATGCTCCGGTACACGCTCTTTGCCCTGACCTTGATAGGCGTAGACGTGAAGCGGCAGTCCCGCGATGGATTCCGCGAGGATGCGCACACAGGCATAGACCGCCGTGGTCTGCATTGCAGTACGCTCATTGACCGCCTTGCCCGCCGCCGTCTGCCCAAATAAAAAGGACAAGCCGCCGAGATGATTCTGGGGCTTGTCCCGCGAACGGAAGAGTTTGCTGAATAGGTTCATGGAAACCTCCATTTCAAAAGATGATAGCAAAAGCGCCGCCCTTCCGAGCGGCGCTCCGTAGTTTCAGCTTAGAAGATTTCGATGCAGGAAAGCTCCATGCTGTTGATTGCGGCCGTGAATCTTGCCCCCCGCGCAATCTCGTCGGCGGCTTTCAAAAGTTCCTCCGGCGTTGGATCTCCGCCCATCTGGCAAATACTGGCATTGGCTTTGATGTCCCAGAAAACCTTGCGGGCTTCCCAATCCGTCTTGTCATAATCCCTCTCTTTGCGAACCTCGATGCGGATGTAGCTGTCGTGGTTGCTCTCGTTTGCCCAGCCCATCGTGTTTTCCTGCAGCTTGAGTCCATACTCGGCAGCCTTGCTCTCGATGATCTTGGCGATTTCCTGCTTGTTCATTTTCTTTTCCTCCGTTTCTTGGTTCTTCGGTTTTCCCTTTCGGTATGTGTATATTCCCGTACTATCACAGAAATAGCAAGACCATATGTGCGTATACAATCGCCCTAAAACACCCACACGCCGCGATTCTCATACACCGATTCCGACGTATCATTTCCACACCGAATTGCACGATCCAGAGCCATGATGAGTGCAATCACGCCGTCAATCTTCTCGGTGGATTTCTCCTTGTCTGCCTTGATGTTTCCCGCGGGATCGGTGCGAATGAAGATGTTGTCTGCCATCCAGCGCATGACGGGATGCCCGCCGTGCGCTATTTTTCTTTTCCAGCGTCAGCTTCATCAGCTCCTTGGTCGGCGGACTCATGTCCTGAAGCCCTGACCGAACGGAACAACGGTGAAGCCCATCCCCTCAAGGTTCTGCACCATCTGCACCGCGCCCCATCGGTCAAAATGCAATCTCGCGAATGTTGTACTTCTCGCCAAGCCGCTCAATGAACGCCTCGATAAATCCGTAGTGAACCACATTTCCCTCGGTGGTCATGAGGAATCCCTTTTTCTCCCACACGTCATACGGCACATGGTCGCGCCGTACACGAAGGTCAACATTCTCCTCGGGAATCCAAAAAAATATGGAAGCACGGAAAATGCCTCATCCTCCTCTATCGGAGGGAACACGAGCACAAATGCTGTAATATCCATCGTGGAGGAAAGATCAAGACCGCCGTAACAGACACGGCCCTCTAGTTCTTCTGCAGCCACGGGTATGGCACACGCATCCCACTTATCCATCGGCATCCACCGCACGGACTGCTTCACCCATTGATTCAAGCGAAGCTGACGGAAACTGTTCTCCTCGGCGGGATTCTGCCGTGCCGAATCGCACGCCGCTTGTACCTTGTCGATGCCGACCGTAATGCCAAGCGACGGATTCGACCGTTTCCAGACCTCCGGGTCTGTCCAGTCCTCATCCTCCTTCGCTCCGTAGATCACGGGATAGAAGGTCGGGTCGATCTTTCGCCCTTCGAGAATATCCTTTGCTTTCTGGTGCGTCTCGTAGCAGATGGACTGGGTATCCGTCCCTGCCGTGGTAATGAGGAAATAGAGCGGCTGCATACGCGCATCACCAGAGCCTTTCGTCATAACGTCAAAGAGCTTGCGATTCGGCTGTGTGTGCAGTTCGTCGAATACAACGCCGTGAATGTTGAAGCCGTGTTTCGAGTAGGCTTCTGCCGAAAGCACCTGATAGAAGCTATTTGTCGGCAGATAGACCATCCGCTTCTGGGAGGCGAGGATCTTCACCCGTTTGCCGAGTGCAGGACACATCCGCACCATATCTGCTGCGACCTCAAAGACAATGCTCGCCTGTTGACGGTCGGCGGCGCAGCCGTAGACTTCGGCACGCTCCTCCCCGTCTCCACAGCAGAGGAGGAGTGCGACGGCGGCGGCAAGTTCACTGTTGTGGGTTGGAATGAAGGATTCCCCTACCAGATAACAATGGCTTCTGCTGTCCACTTGAATGCACTGCATAGGGACTCTCTCTGAGAGCGGCACGATGTCTGTCAGATAATGAAAAACAGGCGCGAGTGACGGGCAGGTTTCTTTCCTTGATCTGCAGCGTCTTTGCCACAGGGATTCGGATAATGGAGCGACGTGCCTCCTTTTCGTTATCCCGATATTTTTCTCTGTGCTTCATTGTTCGGCGATAGATTTCACCCGTAGTCCAAAGGACGGAGCGCGGCTCCCCGATGATATAATCCACATTCCAGAGATGCCGCTCTCCCGCAACAATGGAAGAACCGTCACGGAAGGTCAGTCGATAGGCTTGCTCCGTATCATCCACATCGCTTTTGGCGACAACACGGCAGGGCTGTCCGTTTTTCATCAAAAACGGTATCTCCGACGCGAATATCGCCCATTGTGGTAAAACCGCTCGGTGTGGGGATTTTTCGTATTGAGAGCAAGCTGTTTTTCCCTGTTTCTTGGGAATCTCCACATACGCCGTATTGAACTGCCGATACCCGTTCGGCTTCAAGATGCCGAAGATATCACGAATGATGCGCTCCTGCCAGTCGATCAGCTCGAAAGGCTTCCCTGCCCACGTCCCCTTCGTATGGCATAGGCACTCGATGAAGCCCACCGCATAGTCCGCAGCGGCTTTGTCATAGTGCGCGTCCTCTGCCATGAACTTTGTCGGCTTGTAGTCCGTCAGTTTCCGCAAGCAATCACCCCCATCAAAAAAGAGCCGCCGTCAGCGACTCACAATATCTGAAACGAGAAGCAGCCCCGAAGGGCTGTTTTGTTGTTCGGCGTGGCTTAGATGCGCTTCATGCACCAAGCCATCGCGTGTCCGCCGTCCTCAAAAAGCTCCGTGGCGGCTTCGACGAGGTTCAGGCGGCATTCGATGTCCGCGAAGCCTGTCTCCTCCGGCGTTTCGACCATCTCGTAGACGCCTGCGTGGAAGCCCCAGCACTCCATCCCGACCACAAGGATCTGCTCGCCGTAGCGAAGGATTGCGCCGCTCGTCCCGAACCGCATCTCATCGAGGTGCTCCATCGTGGTGGTCTTCGGCCATCTTGCTTCTGCGTTTTTCATTTTCGTTTCCTCCTTTGTGTAGGTTGTTCCCTTCGTCATGTGTATATATGCCTCTATACGCAGAATATAGCAAGTCATATTTTGGATAAACCACACTTATTTTTTTCGAGAGAAACACAGCCCCGAAAGGCTGTGCTGAATCGCTGAAGCTATCGGCTATTATTCGCCCTGTGAGGATAAACCGTACATACGCCGCGCGGTCTTCCTCGATGAAGCAGACAAGTTCGTAGAAGCCCATCTCAAACGCCATGCACTGAACACCGGGAACGTCGAACATATTCACTCGCCCCGAGTTGCGGATGTCTATGATCTGTGCGAAAAATTTTCTCGTTCATGACTGACCGCCTTTCTGTACGATGCGGAAGGAGTCCACGCCGGGGATAAGGCTCAGTGACGATCCTGTCTCCCATCGGACGAGAAGCTGTCCCGCATCATCAACGCCCATGACCTCGCCCATCGTTCCCCATCGGCGGGGCTTGCCGATCATCCATCGAGAGGAGTTCCACCTTTGTCCCGTGCGGGTGCTGCTCTCGAAGTGCGACGATCTGCTCTCTACTCGGAAAACCGCATGATGCTCAGCCTCCTTCCGATGTCCGTTCTTGAACGCGCTGCTGCCCGTGAGGTTCTGCAGGAGAATCTTGCGCGACTGTTTGTAGGCGTTTCCGATCATGCCAAGACGCAGGAGGAAGCAGCGGAATGCGTATTTCTCGTTGTCCACAATCTTCTCCTTTGCCGTGACGCGCTTCTGCGTCCGTGCCATCAGGCAGAGTTTGCTGATGAACTCAGCGTATGCCTTTGCCGTCTCGTCGGTGATCGTGCCGTGCAGCCATGCAAAGGTGATGCGGTCATCGGTGAGCGTGTAAGTCGCTTCTCGGATGTCAAAGGCGTGGCGAATCAGCCGTCCCTTGCTCAGAAGGAGTGCGTCTAGATTCTGTAATGCCGTCTCGGTGAAAAAGGGTGCGCGGGAGGCTGATGGAAAGGCTGTCCTCGTCGGGTTCTGCCATCACCGCCTCCATCGGAGCATGTTCTTCTACCACCGTTTCTTCTGGCATCTGCTCATCATCTGTCGCCGCTTCCGTCAGGATCGGCGCGTCTGCCGCTGTGTTCGCGCAGGAAGCCTTGTTCTCCCCGTCCTCGGACGTGAAGCCCGCCTCGCGCAGTGCCGCGCGCACACGCGCAAGTGTCGCTTTGTCGGTGGCATCGTCGAAGCAAAGGCTGCCGTCCTTCGTGATCTCGAATGCGCCGATCTTGTAGGAAAATGTCGGTGCGCCGCAGTAGGCAGGCTTCGTGTCGAGCACCTTGCTGACTCCCGCGACCATCGCCTTGCGCTCTTCCTTTTGGATGTTGTAATTGACCTTCATGGTGATTACCTCCCCTTCATGAACTTTGGTCATTACATTCATCACTCACGTGGGAAGAATTAGCAAGCGGATTGTGTTGTATACACCGAATCACCGAAATGTGCAATTCCTGTGAGGACGTAGAACACACAAGGAAGTGCGACACCGTTCCCCACATCTTGTACTCTGCCGCATCCGAGTGCGGATTCTTCAGCCATCTGCGAATCTGACCGTATCGGTCTTGGGCTTCTTGCCACCCTGTGATTTTTTTCGGTGCGTCTCAAAGACCGTGCGCCAGAACGCCATCTCTTCCTCCGTGGGATTCTTCCGTTTCAAGTCCCCGCACACCATCCGTCGGGAAAGCCCTGCAAGCGTCCGCACTCGGTCGGTGTCAGTCTCCGCACGGCATAGACGGGGCTGATTGACGACCATCGGGTCTTTAGAAGTCCCGTGCCATCAGCGTCGGGCATTTCTCCTTTGCCAAAATGAGAGTGGCAGCCCGTGGTCATGGCATAGATCGGCATGACGGTCAGCAGTGTTGAGCGTAAAACTCACATTCTCTGCGATACCGCTTCCCTGCGGGCCGTTCTTCTCTGGGCGTCCCGATCATCGAGCCTTGGATGGAGACAACGGCAACGCCGCCCTGACAACATGAGAGATTCCCGCCGCTCTGGTCAATCGTCCGCGCCCGTCTCAGTCTCATAGATGCCCGGAGTGCGGATTGTCGGATTTCATCGCGTTGGACTGGAACGAGGAGATGCCCGTATGCCTGTACGTCCTTCAGCACGAGCGGCTGATTGTTGCCGCCCGTTCCATAGTGGCGGAGCACGCTCGGACAGATTTCCAGAGGACCGTTGTACCGCGCATCCGAGCCGTGTGACTCGAATACGGCGGGAACGGTTTTCGGCACGCAGCGTCGGAGACTGTCTCCTCCGCATAGCCGATGCTGCGGCTCTGTGCGGAATGCTCGGTACAGAACCCCGCACTTATCCGCCCGCTTGCCGTTCCAGTGCCATCCGCAAAGCTCTCGGGCAATGCCTTGCCACGCAGCGAAGCACGGCGCAAGATCCCCGCGCACGCTTTCGGTGTCAAATAGTATCTGTCCGGCACATGATCCTCCAAAAATCTGCGACAAGGTAGATTCTGCGCCGACGCTGTGGAACTCCCCAGCCCTGTGCGTCCATGAGCCGGTAAGCAATGCTCCATCCGTCTCCCATGAAGAATGTCTGCGTATGCCCATCCGCCCTTTTTGAGGCAAAAGGCACCTCGGGTGCTTTCGGCTCTTTGATGCGGACAATCTCTGTGAGGACAGATTGGAAATCCCGTCCGCCCGAACTTGAGAACGCTCCTGCGACATTCTCCCAGACGATAAACCTTGGGTATCTTCCATTCGTTGCACACCTCATTTCCCGAACAATGCGGACGGCCTCAAAGAACAGTATGGACTCCTGCCCATGCAGCCCCTCCCGCCGTCCCGCGATACTGAGATTCGTACAGGGCGATCCGAAACGTGATAATGTCCACAGGCTCGATCTCATCGCCCGTGAATCCGATGGATGTCTCCAAGATGTTTGACGGAGGGCAGCCGCTTCGTAGTGACGCGAATCGGGAACGGCTCAACTTCCGATGCCCATATCGGTGTAATCCCCGCGAGAACCGCCCCCAAATGTGAAGCCCCCACTCCCGTCAAACAAACTGCCAAGCGTCATCATTTTACAGAATGAGGCGCGGTCATACGCTCAAGCATCTTGCCCGTCATCCAGATTGCGCCCTCGATGACAAGCGGTAGGAAGATGCGGTCGCGGAAGCTGCACCATCCCGTCTCCTTCTCCGCGCTCTCTTTCAGTGCCGCCGTGTACGCCGCCGACACCTCACGAGCGGCGGGAAGCCCCTTCTCGTGCAGCCAGAGGACGGTCGCTTCCTTTGCCTCCGTCCGTACAAAGTCCCCCACATGATTCTTCAACTCATTTTGAATGTGTTCCAGTTTCATCTTCAACACTCTCCTTCATAGTCCGTTACCCCACGCGCAATCGCACGTGCAAATTCATCCTGCCGGCTGCGGAGCAACTGCGCATCGCCCGCATGGTCGATAAACGCAAGCTCCACGAGTACGGCGACCGCATTGGTATTGCTCAGAACATACAGACCGTTGACACCGGGCTTTGCGCCCTTCACGCCGCGATCCACAGTACCGAGCGCATCCACAATCTGGTTCTGGATGCACTGTGCCAGTATCTCCCTGCGCCGCTTCCGTAGAAGTACCAGACCTCTGTCCCGTTCGCACTGCCGTTACAAGCGTTGCAGTGAACAGAGATAAACACATCGGCATCCGCACGATTGGAAGCCGAGACGACTTCATGCAGACTGTCCGACTGCAAACATCCAACAACTTCTACACCTGCGGCAGCGAGATAACCCGCCACAAGGTCAGCGACATTCTTTGCCACATCACATTCCCGCAGCCCATACCCGCACGCGCCGGGGTCGGGATTTCCGTCCGGCGCATGACCCGGATTCAAAAACACACGCATCAAGATTCCTCCTTTGGTTTCGGCACATCCACATACGGAATGCGCTCACCATCACGTTCCAAAAACACATCTTCGGCATTCCCGTCTTTGCTCTGAATGTACCTCTCAACAGCGACATCCACGAACTTCGGCTCAAGCTCCACGCCATAGCAGATACGGTTCAACTGCTCACAGGCAATCAGCGTCGAGGCCGAGCCGAGGAAGCCGTCGAGTACGATGCCGTTCGTCTGCGTACACTGCTTGATGAGATACGCCAGAAGCGGCACGGGCTTTGAGGACGGATGACCGCAGCCGTCCTTCTTCGAATCCTTGATACGATCGAATGCAAAGACGGTGGTCTGCTTCTGATCGCCGTACCACCTGTGCCGTCCGTCCTTCCTCCATCCCCAGATGATCGGCTCGTGGATGTACTTCCAGTCCGTGCGCGTAAGAACCAGTCGGTCTTTCTTCCAAACCAAGCCCTGCGCCAACTTTTAAAGCCCGCATCCTCATAAGCGTCATGAAAGATGCGGGCTTTTTGCCGTTGCGTAGAAAAACGTAGATGGATGCGTCCGTCGCCATCGCCGAGTGAAAGGCGATAAAGGCAGATTTGAGGAACTCGTAGGCGTCCTTGTCATTCAGATCATCGTTCTTGATTTTCCCCGATGTGCTTTCAAGCTGGATCATGTATGGGGGATCCGTGCAGACGAGATTTACCTTTTTCCTCGCCGAGCAGCCGCTCGTACGTCTCCGGGAGAGTGGAATCTCCGCAGATAACACGGTGCTTTCCGAGATGCCAGACATCTCCTATTTGGGCAACGCAGGGCTTTGCGAGTTCTGCATCCACGTCAAAGGCATCTTCCTGCGCTTCACCATCATCCAGTGAGAGCAGATCGGCAATCTCGGATTCGTCAAAGCCCGTGAGCGAGATGTCAAAGTCCATGCCTTGCAGGGCTTCCATCTCGACGCGCAGCATATCTTCATCCCATCCTGCGTCGAGTGCGAAACGGTTGTCTGCGAGGATGTATGCCTTCTTCTGCGCCTCGGTCAGATGGTCGACGAATACGCACGGGACGCTCTCCATCCCCTCTGCCCGCGCCGCCGCAACACGCCCGTGTCCTGCGAGAATGCCGTAGTCCTTGTCGATGATGACGGGACTGACGAATCCAAACTCACGCAGACTGCCGCGCAGCTTGTTGATCTGCTCGGGCGAGTGCGTCCGTGCATTGTTGGCATACGGGACAAGTTTTCTGATTGGAACGAGCTTCATCTCAGATGTTGTTTTGTTCAAATGACTTCCCTCCTTACTTCCTCGAACGCAGCAGCCGTTCCATCCGATCGCTCCTGCGGAGAGCCGACGAATGTGGTGGTACAGTTCTGCTTTACGATGTCGAATATCTCATACCAGAGCAGATTGGACTGTTTCTGGAATGCCTGTCCCATCTGGACAAAGGGGCTTGCAATCGCACCTCCTGTCGTCGGATGCTTGCCAATGAGCCCGTATTGACTCATCGCCTCCTCGCACTGGATGAAGCGGGCAAATGCCTGAGCGTAGCTTTCAATCAGGCGCGGATTCACAAGCCGCTCACAGCCTCGCTCCTTCAGCCACAGCCATGTCTCACGAAAAATCTCATCCGCACCGAGCGGTTTTCCGTTCCTCTGCCGTGCAGACAGGAACTCGCTCGGTGTTGGCATCTCCTCACCGTAGAGGTCGGCAGCATCCACAAGGTCTGTCCCGTCCAGTTCCGTCATGGGGAACTCCATGATGTGCGCCGTTCGCCCGCCCGCAATCTTGTCTCGCCAGTGGCTCGGGTTTGTCTCCCGCGCGGATGCGCCGTCCTCCACGATTTGTTCCGTCACGCGCCATCTTCTCGCCCCTTTCCTTAATACCCTGTTTGAACCGACGTTTTTTTGTGCGTGCGCCCCTCCCCGGTCCAGTAACGGCGCGGTTTTAGAGATTTGACCGCCCCCTGGGAGGGTCTAGCGGTCGCCTCTGCTACGCTGGTGAATTCGCTCATGACAGGACACGCAGAGCGACATCAGATTCTCCGTATCATGCGTGCCACCGTCCGAAATCGGTTGGATGTGATGCACGAGTGTTGCGTGGATGTATCTGCCCCGCTCTTTGCAGCACTCGCAAAGTGGATGCGCTGCCAAGTGTCGGTCACGGATTTTCTTCCACGAACCTCCGTATCTCTTATGCTGATCGTAGCCACGAGCGAAGTGGTCATAATGCCTCTGCATCGTTTTTTCGTGCGTCTCACAGTAGCAACTCTTTCGATCCGTGAGGTTCGGACAGCCTGTCATGCGGCAGGGTCGTTTCGGCTTTCTCGGCATCGTTTCACCTCCTCGATGGCATGAAAAAACCTCCGCTGGGATTGCTCCCATTGGAGGTCGAGCCTTTAAGCATACTTTTCATAACACCATTTTACCATGTCAACACTGGAACTCAAGAGAATTATAGTGAAGTCTTTTTGCGTGATTTCAAAACGGCTTTTGATGGCCGGGACGAGTTTCGTAACATTGGCGTTAATATTGTCTGTATCGATATGGATAATCTCCCAATCCTCGCCCAGCTTCCAAATGATGACTTCATCTCGCTTTCGCTGCTTATCTGCATGATCCTTGCCATGAAACGGTCTGCCGTCAATCTCTAGGGCGACCTTATATTCTGGGATAACGAAGTCTATGGAATAATTAAAAATCTTCACTTGATGACGGATCTTTAATCCTTTACGGACAAGTTCCAACGCAGTCATGATTTCTTCTGTGCTCTGAAACCAACCTGGTCGGTCGATATTTCTTTTTTTATTACATCATATGCCCGTTGATATTTTTTTCTATAGGTGCCACCTTGCTGATTCTTTTTGATTGCTTCTTCCAGCTTGCGTCCCTTTTTTTCTGTTGCAAGAAAGTTGTTGCCGGCTTTTTCTTACTGCCGAAAAAAAGCTACGACACTTGGGACAGGTAATTTTCATCCCCTTTTTATACGTCCAAGTCGTGACTGGCGCTCCGCAAATATGGCACTCTGGGTAATAAACCTCAAAACCATACTTATCCTTACCGATAGAAATATTGTCTTCTAGTGCTTCCTGATAACTCATGACCTATCTACCTCCGCTACAAGAATCTTATCCACAGCAGTGAGCGCTTTGGAATGGAGAATATGCACCCAGCGGGAAGTATAGTGCATCTCGCCCGCAATCTCGTCCCACGACATGAAGCTGAGATACCGAAGTTCCAACAGCATGAGTGCGTTGGTATCCTGCACCTTGCTGATGGTCGCCATAACCTCACGCTTCAAATCCACCAAATGGTCGATGTCATCGTTGATTTCATTTTTCCAAGTCGACAATCTTGTCGATGGTATCCGCCAAGCGATGGACATTCCTCGTGCCACTGACAGGCTCCGTTCCCATTGTGGACGTGGCTCTGGTAGCAAGATCACGCAGAGAGTCCACTTGGCGGAGCTTGCTGTTGACCCGTTGGTCAATACGATACGCCTGACTGAGATATTCTTTCGCCGTCATGCAAATTCCCCCTCCAACTTTTCAAGCAGCCACTCTCCATCGAGACTGGTCAACTGTCCAAACCATGCGGAACGGAAGAACCACTCCGTCTCAGAGCGCATCGCTGCCGCTGCAACATTCTCTGCGTCTTTGGCAAGAGCCGTTCGTGCCCACCGATAGTCTTTCGCCGCCTGCTCGACGATGGCGTTTGCCAGAATCTCATAACTCATCATGTCACCTCTGCTTTGACGGCCTCAATCAGTGCCGTCTGTGTCTTGTCCTTCCGCTTCAACGCACGAAGGATTCTCTCGTCAATCGTGCCCTCGGCGATGATGTGCTGCACCACGACGGTCTTGGCACTCTGCCCCTGCCGATAGAGCCGTGCCACGGTCTGCTGATAGAGTTCCAAGCTCCATGTGATGCCAAACCACACAAGGGTCGAGCCGCCGCTCTGAAGGTTCAGTCCGTGACCTGCGCTCGCCGGATGGATCAGGGCGACGGGGATTTCTCCACGATTCCAACGAGCAATTGCCTCGTCCGTATCCAGTCGGACGCACGGCACGCGCTTTTCGATGCGCTCTGCATCATGCCTGAACCAATATGCCACGAGGAGCGGCTTGCCGTTCATGCTCTCAACGATGTCCTCCAAGGCATCCAGTTTGCGGTCATGGATATGCAGGGTAGTTCCATCGTCGGTATAAACCGCACCGTTCGCCATCTGTGCGATCTTGCCCGACAGAACTCCTGCATTTGCCGCCGTCACCTCATCGCCTTTTAGTTGGAGGACAAGCTGCTCGCACATATCGGCGTACATTTTTCTTCTCTTCCTCATTCATGCGTACGATGTATTCACTCTCGATCAGCTCCGGCATCCCTCAGATGGTCGGCGGCTTTCATGGAGATGGTTATGTCAGAGATTTTTCTCATAAATCCGCTCCTCGGCTCCGGGAAGTGGCGCGTAGGAGAATACCACCTGCCCGTTGCGCTTGTCCGGCGTGAAGTAATCCTGCCGATACTTCGTAATGAACCGCCCCAGACGCTGTCCCATGTCGAGTACCTTGAACTCTGCAAAGAGATCCATCAAGCCGTTGCCGGATGGCGTTCCCGTAAGTCCGATGACTCTCTTCGCCAAGGGGCGAACCTTCATGAGTGCCTTGAACCGCTTGCTGCTCCAATTCTTGAACGAGGAGAGTTCATCAATCACGATGGCATCGTAGGAGAAGTCTGTTTTTCTCCACGAGCCACGGCACGTTCTCGCGGTTGATGATGTAGAGGGAGGCTTGCTTGCGGAGTGCTGCCAATCTCTTTCTCTGTCCCAACCACTACGGAGTAGTGAAGATGTTTCAGATGCTCCCACTTTCCGATTTCCTGCGGCCATGTGTTCCGTGCCACACGGAGCGGCGCGATAACGAGAATGCGGGAAATCTCGAATCGGTCAAACAGCAGATCATTGAGGGCTGTGAGAGTAATTACCGTCTTTCCTCAGCCCAAGCCCATATCCAGGAGTACGGCGGCAGTTTTATGGCTTTCGATAAAATCGATGGCGTACTGCTGGTAATCATGCGGTATGAACTTCACGGGGCATCACCTCCAATCTCAACGGAATTCATTACCGAAACACTTCCTGCAGCACATCCACATGATAGGTGTTTACCATGCCATATTTTGCATCGTACTCCTTGCCGATGTGGTACCCCTGCTTTCTGGACATTGCCGAGGCTTTGCGTCCGAGTCTTGCGGCGGCATCCCGACTCACGCCACGAACTCCCATGAGATTGGCATAGCCGATGATGGTGTAGTGGTGCTCATCGATAGTAATCTGCTTGGACTCGACCTCAAGAAGCCGCTCGTCCACCTTGTCAATCCGGGCATTTGCCGCCTTGATTGCCTTTGCCTGCTCCACCATTCGCTGTGCGCTGTATAGCAGAAATTCCTCGGGTGTCATGTTCTTCGCAACTTTGAAGTAACTGTCTTCAAGCTGTTCAAATACATCCCACGCCCGCTCCGTCCCAAGCATCTTGCTGTGACGGGCAGCGCCTCTCTCCGTCCAGAGATACAGATGACGTGTTTTCGGGGAAATTTGCAGTTCGATATTTTTCGACCTGCAAACGGAAGGTCTGTAAATCCTGCCCTTCCAGAACAAAGAAGTGTTTCCCCGCAATAAATCGCACACGGTTGTTGTTGAAGTTCTGCTGAATCTGCTTCGGGGCGCATCCATACGCCTCGGCAAGCTGCTCCGTGGTCATGACACGGATGCTGTTGTGTTCCAATACCATAAGTTCATTCATGGTCGATTTCCTCCAATACGCTGTCAATTTGATCTATCTTGTCAATCACATACACCTTGAATCCAAGCCGCCGAAGCAGCCTGTGCCGTGCCAGCTGCAAGGCTCTCGGCTTCTTCCCCGGTGCTTTCAGTTCCACAAAGCCCATTCTGCCGCCGGGCAGAAGCACCAGTCGGTCGGGCATTCCATCGAATCCCGGCGAGGTAAACTTTGGTGCGATGCCGCCCATCGCTCTGGTTCTTGCTGCAAGTTTCTGCTCAATCGTCCGTTCGTACAACTTTTTCCTCCTGTAACATGAGGTTGTATCACTTCTAAAGCCAGTCATATCAACGGATTCACGTTGTTTCTTGTTACAAGGCTACAGAAAAAAATCCCTATATACGCATATATGCGCGTATTCGCGTTTTTCATGTACGGAATTATTATGTTTCTATTTACATATATAAATCTTGTAACTTGTAACAAAGCCTTATGGTACGGGCTTTGCTGCAAGTTACAACTTCCGTACAAGTTACAAGCGGCGATAGATCCTCTGCAGTCCGTAAATTGCGATACGTTGGGGTGTGGGCTGTTTTTTTCCCATTCAGGAAGTCTGGACATGATGGCTGCTATCGCATAGCTGTCCATGGAACGCAAATCCTCTTTTTTCCTGCTGAAGCACTCACACCAAATCTCCATGTTGCTGACAATCACGCGCACGTCTGTCCCCACGGGAGTCGTATCATCGCCCCGCAAAAACTCCCGCCGCTGATAGAGATCCATCTCGTCCCAGTTGGCGGGAAGCAGCGTATCGAGATAGAGACGCACCAAACCTTCACGCTCATCGTGCTCCATCGCTTCCCGCTGCTCCTCTTTGGCATATTCCTCCAAGTCCGGGGGCAGATACAGCTTTTTCTCCGACATCGGCGAGAATCATCACCTCCGCCCAGATCTGCCGCACAAGCTCCGAGGTCATCTGCCAGGGCCTATATTTGCTGCTGCCGCTCAGTTTAATGTTCCAATAGCGGCGGTTTCCTGTGATGTCTCTCAGATACCCGTTCTCGCTGTTGGTCGTGCCGAAGAATACACACTGGCGCGGATGGGAGGTCACCCGCCTGCCGAAACTCGCCCGATACTTGTCATCTACTCTGGAAACAAAAGCCTTTACTTTGTCGAGGTCGGCTTTCTTCATTCCGGCAAGCTCACCAATTTCGAGAATCCAGTAGCCCTGCAGCTTTTCGGCGGCGGTCTTGTCGTTCATATCCGATAAGGTCAGACTGTCGGAGAACCAATCCATGCCAAGGTTGGCGATGAAGGTGGATTTTCCGATGCCCTGTGCGCCGTTGAGAACTGGCATATAGTCAAACTTGATGCCCGGCTCTTTGATGCGCCGATAGGCGGCGCACAGTACCTTCCGACTGACGGCACGGGTGTAAGCGTTATCCGCTGCGCCCAGGTAGTCGATGAGAAGCGTGTCCACTCTCGCCACACCGTCCCAAGGAGGCAGTGCCGCAAAATACTCCCGTATCGGATGGTAGGATCGGTCGTCCACGGCTTTCGCGACGGCGATGTCATAGTTTCGCGCCGAGAACGTGCCGTAGTTGTCATCCACATAGCAGATGAGCTGGGCATCGTCCGCATCCCGCCAGAACTTACCGGGATGTGCCCACGGGACTTCCCCCTTGATCTCCATGCCGTCTGCCAGCTGATTAAAGACAATGTTTTTCATGTAAGGATCGTTTTGCATGATGAGCTTGATGTTGTAGAGGGAGTTCTCAAGCTGTGCGGACTTTTTTTCTGCCGCACCAGTTTTGCTTTTCCAGTCTTCCTCCTCGGCAAAGTCCTCGACAGCCCGTTCCTGCCGCTCCTTGAGTGCAAGGGTACGTACCTTTTTCATCCTTGGCGGCAAACTCAGCCATCTGAGTGAAATCGCCGTCAAAGAGATGCGTCCCTACAAGGTCGTATGCGTTGCACAGCTGGCCGTAGGCAGGATCGGAGGCATGGTGGCTGTAAGCGAATTTGCCGTCATAAATCATCACGCCGGGAATGCTCGCCGATTTCGTATAGCCCCACCGATTCTCGTCGGTGGTCGGCTCATACACATCGGAGAGAAAGGTCTGCATCACTTCCTGGATGGGATAGGCACGGCAAAACGCTCCTACAATGCCCTCCTTGCTCAGAGGGTCGGCTTGTCTTTTGCGCTCCCTTTCCACCGCTTTTTTTTCACCCGGCGCGGTCGGCAGGGAGCTGCAGTCCTGCCAGTTCGGATGCGTTGCCAAAAACACATCGGGGTCGAGCCAGTCGCCCTCATATTGGCGGCAGATGTACTCCCCGTCGGAAGAGGCGGTCGGCCAGTACATCAGCTGATTGATCTTGAAGGAACAGAGATCAACCGTATCCATGCCAATTTCGTCTGCAAGATAGCGGGCGATGGCATTATACTCATCCGGTGTGACATCCCGCGTCAGCGGTACAAGGATTCTCGCCCGTGGTGCTTCCGGGGTATGGCTGTGGGTTGTGTAGACAATGGCGCAATGCTTGAAGGCGAAGGCATCGAAACAGCCCGGCTTCAGTCGGTCATGATCCAAGGTAATCATGGAGCGGCTGATGACCTCGGTCGCTTTCCGACGTGTCCCTTTCAGCGTTCCCGGCAAGAATCCGCCCTTATCCTTCACAGCATCTTTCTCGCGTTTTTTTCATAGCATGATACTGTGCACTCGTTTCAGCGGTTCGGATGGGGCTCTGCAGTTTTTCCCAAAGTTCTTCCATCGTCATTTTTCTTGCGTGCCAGACAAGTGCCGAGCGACTGTTCCCAAGGCAAAATGCTAATTCTCTCATACACGCACCTTCCTCACCCTCGGTGTCTGTCCGTATTCAAATCTTGCCTGCCGTGCCAGCTTGAACGCCTGTACAGTGGCAGCGTCATCTCTGTCCATCGTATAGCTGCTGTCATCGCCGAAAAGCTCAAACTTGCCCTGTTTGTTGATGCCGGGGTGAGCAACGAAGTAATCTCCGTCGATGGTCTGAAAGTTGAAGGGTACGGTCCGCCGCCAAAACTGGGGAAACCGTAACGCCCCCACTCGCGGCAGTAGGATTCAATATCTCCAATACCGTCTCCGTCAGGAATCCCGGGAACAACGAGGAGCGGGTGCTTACCTTGGCTGAACTGGTTGATTTTGGCGGCATCGGCTCTGCTCATCTTCCCCTTGACCTCCACATAGAGATCCCCGCCTGCTCTCCCCGCTACATCATGGAGCAGGAAGTCCGGCAAATAGTGCTGCCCGTTATTGAGCACATATCCCTCCGGCTCGTACTCCCAGCGGACACCGCAGGCGTCGAAGAACACTGCCCACCGCGCCTCTAAGCGTGAGCGGAAAAGATAGCCCTTGTATTCTGTCTCGATTACCTTCATGGCGAAACCTCCTCACATTTCGTGGTGAAATAACGGATGTTCTTCCGCAGCCTCCCGGCATGAGCAATCTCTGCTTCCATACCGTCGGTGATCCTCTCGCCGAACACCCAGACCTCGCTGCACAGCCGCAGAAGCTCAAGATTCATGGACATCGCCTTTTCGCGCTCGTCAATCTCTGACAGGAACTGTGGGAAGTACAGGTGCGGCGCAAGAGGAACCCTCCCCTTCTCCACAGCAAATTTGCAGTATTGCCGCGCCCGCATGACGTTGACGCGTGGGCTGTCCCGATAGGGTGAGCAGATATAAACAAATCTGCCCTCCCGGCTTACCTTAGTCAGAGCGACGTATGCCGTAGGGTCGGCATAGCCCTCGTGGTTTCTGCGCTCGATCATTTCTCACACCGCACCTTTCGGCTGCATTCCGTGCAGCAGATCGCGGTGCCGAACAGAGTCAAACTCCGCATCGCCGAAGAACTCATTGAGATCAACAGGCACTTCCGCTCCGCAGCGCGGACAATGGCAAAAAGACATTCTCATCGTTGATTTCCACCGTGACCTCCATAGCGTCATTGATGTTTTTCCTTAACATAGAACATAAAGGCTTTCCTCCTTCAGAAAAACACCGGGCGTCATTGCCCTTCACTATTGAAAGGACAGAAGATCGGATTCTTAGCGGATAAATCCGCAAAATTTTTTTCCTTTCCTTATAAATGCCAGAGCCAAAAAGTGGCTCTATTTTTTTCGCTAAAAAAATAGCCGTTGCTGTCCTTTCAATAGCGAGAGGCAGAAACGGAAAAAAATATTTAAATTTTTATCCGCTGAAAACTCAGGTTTCTGTCCTTTCAATAGTGAAGGGGCAGGAAAGCCCCTCGGAAAGAGAGGTACATCCACATGGAAACTCAGAACGACAAGGAACTGGCAGAAGTGCTGGTCGCCATCAGCATCATTGCCAGGCGACTTGCGGACAAGCTGTCGGAAGGAGGGAGCGAGGATGGAAAACCTTGCAGCGAAGATTGAATCCCTGCGGCTCTCGGCGAAATCCATCATAGACGTCGCCGACGAACTGTCAAAGAGCCTGCAGGCAGAAGAGCCGAACGCGCCGTCTCTTGAGGATGTTCGGCACAAACTGATCCTTGCGGCGCAGGCGGGATTCAGTGCAGAGGTCAAGGCTCTTATCACGAAATACGGAGCCGATCGCCTGTCGGCAGTTGACCCGTCCCACTATGCAGCGCTTCTTGCAGAAGCCGATGCCATCGGAGGAGTGAAGAACCGTGAGTAAGCATTCCCTGCTCTCAGCATCGGCAAGCCAACGCTGGATTGCCTGCCCGCCGTCGGCAAGGCTCTCTGAGGAATACGCCGACAAGCCCAGCGAATACGCCCAAGCCGGAACCGACTGCCACGAACTTTGCGCCTACAAGGTGGAAAAGGCTCTGGGCAGGAAGATTCGAAATCCCGTCAAGCACCTCTCCTTCTACGACGAGGAGATGGATGAATGCTCCGACGGCTACCGGGATTTCGTCTTGGAGTGCGTAGCACAGGCCAAGACATCCTGCAACGATCCGCTCGTCCTCGTGGAGCAAAGACTGGATTACTCCCGCTATGTGGGCGTGGAGGGAAGTTTCGGCACGGGCGACTGCGTGATTGTCGCCGACGGTATGCTGTATGTCATTGACTACAAGCATGGACTCGGTGTACTGGTGTCGGCTGAGAAGAACAGTCAACTCTCCTGCTACGCCCTTGGCGCATTGGACTTGTTCGATGGAATCTACAACATCGAGCGCATCACCCTCGTCATCTATCAGCCTCGCCGGGCAAACATCAGCCTGTACGAGATGGGAAAAGACGAATTGCTCTCATGGGCAAATGACATCCTCGCCCCCGCTGCCAAACTGGCGCAGGAAGGCAAAAGGCGAATTCAAGGCGGGAGATCATTGCCAGTTTTGCAAAGGCCAAGGCGAACTGCCGAAAACGCGCCGAATACAACCTGGAACTCGCCAAGTACGACTTCGAGATGCCTGCCACCTTGGAGGACAGCGAGATAGCCGCCATCCTGCCGAGGATCGACGAGTTGGCATCTTGGGCGAGCGATGTCAAGGATTATGCCCTGCAAAAAGCTCTCTCCGGCACCCGGTTTGATGGCTTCAAGGTAGTCGAAGGCCGCTCTAACAGAAAGTACACCGATGAGGATGCCGTAGCCAAGGCAATCAAGGCGGCAGGCTTTTGAGCCGTATGAACAAAAAGCTCCTCAGTATCACCGCCATGAGCCATGTACTTGGCAAGAAGAAGTTTGAGGAACTCTTAGGCGAGCTGGTCTATAAGCCGGCTGGAAAGCCGGTGCTTGTTCCCGACAGCGACAAGCGTCCGGCAATGAACACTGCAGCAGATGATTTCAAGGAAATTTGAGGAGGAAACCACCATGGCAAAATTTGCAATCCCAACAAAAAGTTATCACGGGCGTTAAGACTCGTTGGAGCTACGCCAACGTCTGGGAGCCGAAGAGCATCAACGGCGGTGCTCCCAAGTATAGCGTGTCACTCATCATCCCCAAGAGCGACACGGTAACGGTTGGAAAAAAATCAAGGATGCTATCAAGGCCGCCTACGAGGAAGGCCAGAGCAAGCTGAAAGGCAACAACAAGTCCGTCCCCGCCCTCTCGAGCATTAAGATGCCTCTGCGCGATGGCGATCTTGAGCGTCCCGATGACGAAACGTACAAGGACAGCTACTTCATCAATGCCAACAGTGCCACGGCTCCCGGCATCGTGGACGCAGCTCGCCAGCCAATTCTCGAACGCTCCGAGGTGTATTCCGGTGTTTACGGTCGTGCCAGCATCAACTTCTATGCCTTCAACAGCAACGGCAACAAGGGCATCGCTTGCGGACTCAACAACCTGCAGAAGATTTCCGATGGTGAGCCGCTGGGAGGCAAGACTCGCGCCGAGGACGATTTCGCCGACGAGGACGAGGAGTTCCTCAGCTGATTAGACTATGCTTCTGCCAAAAGGCAGCGTGGAGAAATCCTCGCTGCCTTTTGGCAAGAAAGGACTCGCAATGAATACACTCTCCATTGACGTAGAGACATTTTCCGATGTGGACATTTCCAAATGTGGCGCATACAAATATGCAGAATCGCCCAGCTTCGAGATACTGCTCTTTGCCTATGCAGCAGACGGCGGCGAAGTGCAGGTCGTCGACCTTGCGGCTGGCGAGAAGATTCCACAGGAGATTCTGGCGGCTCTGACCGATGATAATGTCATCAAATGGGCGTTTAACGCCAACTTCGAGCGCATCTGCCTGTCACGCTATCTTTCAGACGTGGGATTTCTCCGGGATGCCTTCCTCAGCCCCGAAAGCTGGCACTGCACGATGGTTTGGGCGGCGTACATGGGGCTTCCCCTCTCCCTTTCCGCCGTAGGCAGCGTTCTCGGACTTGAAGAACAGAAAATGTCCGAAGGAAAATCTCTCATCCGTTATTTCTGCACGCCCTGCACAGCCACCAAAACGAACGGCGGCAGAGTCCGCAATCTCCCCAGCCATGCCCCGGACAAGTGGGCAATGTTCAAGGCGTACAACAAGCGCGATGTCAAGGTCGAGATGGCAATCCAGCATCGGCTCGCCAAGTTCCCCGTCCCGAACTTCCTTTGGGATGAATATCATCTCGACCAAGCAATCAACGATCGTGGCATCCGCATTGATATGGCGTTCGTGGATAACGCCATCGCTATCGATGCTCGATCTCGCGATGAGTTGTCCGGGCGAATGAAACAACTCACAGGTCTGGACAATCCCAACTCTGTGCAGCAAATGAAAGGATGGCTATCTCAGCATGGAGCGGAGACGGATTCTCTCGACAAAATGGCTGTGCTGGAACTTCTGAAGAATGCGCCGTCGGAACTTTCCGAGGTTCTGTCCCTGCGGCAGCAGCTTGCCAAGTCCTCCGTGAAGAAATACATTGCCATGAAGAATGTCTCCTGTGCGGATCATCGTGCCAGAGGGACATTCAGATTTTATGGTGCGAACCGTACGGGGAGATTTTTCCGGCAAGAACATTCAGCTCCAAAAATCTTCCTCAAAATTACATGGAGCATTTGGAAGATGTCCGCACGCTTGTCCGACGAGGCGATTTTCGAATCCCTCAACGTCCTCTACGACTCTGTTCCCAATGTTTTTGTCGCAGCTTATCCGCACAGCCTTTATTCCGAAGGAGGGAAAAAAATTCATTGTCGCTGACTTCTCAGCCATCGAGGCGCGAGTGTTGTCATGGCTTGCCAAGGAGCGATGGCGCATGGATGTTTTTCGAGAGCAACGGCGACATCTACTGCGCCACAGCAGGCAGGATGTTTCACTGCAATGTAGTCAAGCATGGCGAGAACGGGCATCTTCGGCAAAAAGGGAAGCAGGCAGAACTGGCCTGTGGTTATGGCGGATCCGTCGGTGCGCTGAAAGCGTTCGGCGCATTGGAATCCGGAATGAAGGAAGATGAGCTGAAGCCGCTCGTGGATGCTTGGCGTGCGGCAAATCCGAACATCGTGGATTTCTGGTGGGCAGTGGATCGTGCGGCAAAGGATTGCATCAGGGAACGCAGCACAAAGGTCACGCACGGCATCCGATTCATCTATCAGAGCGGTATGATGTTCATCGAACTTCCGAGCGGCAGACGGCTTTCCTACGTAAAAACCGCGCATCGGAGAGAATCAGTTCGGCGGCGAATCCGTCACTTACATGGGACTCGATCTCTCGAAAAAGTGGGCGCGGATTGAATCCTACGGTCCGAAGCTCGTGGAGAATATCACGCAGGCGATCAGTCGCGACATTCTCTGCTATGCCATGCAAACGCTGCGGACGATGGACATTGTTGCACACGTCCATGATGAACTCATCATCGAATGCGACGAGCAGGTCTCCCTTCCTGTCATTTGTGAGCAGATGGAAAGAACCCCACCTTGGGCGGAAGGTCTCCTGCTTCGCGCCGAGGGTTTCGAATGCCGCTTCTATCAGAAAAAAATTGAAAAGGGGCATCCTATCGCTTTGACAGGATGCCCCCTCTTTATTCTGTTTACCTCATATCCGGTGCAAGCAAGGCGCGGATCGCCTTGATTTTGTCCGATACCGTCCGCTGCTTCATACCCAACTTGTCGGCAATTGCCTGCTGGGTATTGTCGTCAAGGAGCAGCTTGAAAATCTCACCGTGCTTGGGACTGAGCGTAGCCGCCTTTTTCAATTAATGCGTCCAGCAAAATCCTGTGCAGCACTTCATCCTCCATCCTTGTTACCAAAGGGCTGTCAATTGACCTCTTGCCACAGGAATCACTGAACTCGCCACGATGGGCTTCAAGGTTTTTTTCCGCAATGTATTCCGTAGAAGCCGAGCAGTTTTTCTCCTTGATGATGTCGCCGTTCAAGAATCCCGGGCATTGGTCGCAGTTCTTTTCGCAACGGATGAGCCGCCCCGTTTTGGGGCTTCTGACCATGCAGCGGCGCTCACGCGCCTCCTGCTGCATTTCCCGACGCACTCCGTTCCAATACTCCCGATTGGAGCCGACAGGCCCCTGCGTTTTGTAGCACCCTATACGCCTTTGCCCTTGTTCCCTTGGCATAGTACGGCTTGTAGATTACAACATTGGCAGGGTCGAAGCCGCAAAGCGACTCGAAGCCCGGCTCCATAATAACAAAAAGGTTCTCGGTTTTACTCTGATTTGCCATTGGACTTGTTCTCCTCTGAATGAGGACAAGTCCACCATATGTATTTTTGTTGGCCATCATGAACGAATCCTCATTTCCTGATGACCAACCACCCCAGTAGGTTGGCGTTGACTAATATTTTGCCGCCTCTCCGCTCTGGGCACCCTCTCCGGAAAGGGTGAGCATTGAGGTGGCGAATCTCACAGAAATTTCACTCACTGTGTGGGCAAAATGTAAATCTGTGATATAATGATTAAGTACGGTTTGTTATGAAACAAAGTGATTGCTTCTTAACCGTACCTCTTGACTTCAGATTATTGTTAATTGGGTTAATTGCAATCCCCTAAAGCTGTTAATCCAGTTAATTGAGTTAATTTCTGACAATCAGAGACAAGGCAGGAAAAAAATATGATTCCATATTTGTGCGGCGGCACATTTCTCGCCCAGATTTTGCGGGCGATGGAGCGCACCACTACTTCTACCGACCATATGAATGGGCAAAAAGAAAGCCTCCCTGAACGAGAAATATTCAGGAGGCTGTTGTCTATATACAGGCTTGTTGAATTTCCTGCCGATGCCGGAGGCAGCATCAAAACATACGCCAGCCAGTTCAAGGTGTGTCAGAACTCCTTAGCTTCCTTTACGGGTTTCGCCGACAACGATTCCCGCATGAAATTTGACCGAGACGTACGGAGCGAGCGTTCCAAGGCTCTCTATATGATGTCCAATTTTGTTTCAGAATGCATCGATATTCCCAAAAACGGAGAGCAATTGGTGCGTTGTCTCCTCGGCATGATTAAGGATGACGACACCATAAAAATCAACAGATGAATTCTATATTTTGCCGGACGGAAGCCCGATCTCAAAGAAGGATATTGACAGCACGGACAAAAATCTACATTGAGCCATTCCTCCTCGGCGTGTGGCACTACGTTATCATGAACCGTGCCGAGAAAAAAACGAGCTGGGAGCGGAAACATATCAATCGTGGTATCCTAAACGTAACGATTACAGAGGGACTGTTGGGAGTGACATAACGATGTCTATAAACGTAACATCGGCAAAAAAATCGAAGAGCCTACTGAGACCGAAACTGATGGGATATTTGACTCGCAGGAATTTACTGCTCATGTTGAGCCACAAGAGCCAACAATCAACAACTACTACGACATTAAGATAAAAAAACAACATCCACGGAAATACGATTCAAAAATCTGACGCTGTCATAGGAGGAACTTGAAATTGGTAAGTGAACTGCAAACCGTTCTTCCTCCGCTTCTGAATACGTATGTGCCGGATGTTCAAAAGGAATGTTGCTGTAGGAATCAACAACCTTGTTGCCAATAATAAAATCGACCATCTGCACCTTAATATTCCATTGTCTGATGTGCCACCCCCTTCTTACACCCAATGCACAAGGAATAAATTTTAACCGCGATTATTACAACCTGTTCGTATGGGGCGCAGATTTAGAGATTGAACACCTCACCCCCTTCAAGGTGGCTTCTGACAGAGCCTTAACGGAGTTTATGGACAGCGATGTAAAAGAGATCTTTTTCGACTTTGAAGGATGATTCGACAGTACAGAAGGTGATTTCCTTTCCATGCCTGTTTGCCAATGAGAACAGACATGGCGGATGGGCAGATACGGATCAGTCTGTCGGCTTTGGCTATATTAAACAGATCAAGGTTCGAAGAAACGGCGTGATGATCTATCCTCACGTCATTTATCGCCTTCCACAGCAGAGAATAAACGAAGCGTTATTTGAATTGGATTTATATGGCGATTCCTCTTATAACGAATTCAATCGTTCTCATTGGAGCATAAAGAAAATCGATTTAATCGCTGAACTTGTTGATATGGGATTCCCACTATTATGAGGCAACCAATGGAAAAAGATACACAACTTGAAAAATGGGTAAACTTGGAAGATGTAGCTGAATATCTCAGCGTTAGCAAGGATACGGTCAGAGCATGGATAAGGGGAAATAAGATACCGTTTTATAAAGCGGGAAAACGCTATAAGTTTAAAATATCTGAAGTAGATGATTATGTAAGGAATGGAAAGATATCCGAATAGGAGTACGCATCATGGATGAAAAATTACCCGGAGTTGTCCAAAAGATCACCCTAAACACCAATACCTATCAGAATAGGAGCATAGAGCCGACGCTTATCAACTTCTTCTTCGGTAAGAATGGTGCGGGAAATCAACCATTGCTCAGTGCTTCAAGGGAAAAAGAGAAGGACTTTTTCCCGATGTATCTGCCTATGAGGTGTTGGTGTATAATCAAGACTTCATTCGTGAGAATTTGCAGGAAGACAGATCCATGCCGGGTGTATTCAGCATGAATGCCGAGGATATTGAAAAGCAAAACCAAATTTCTGCCAAACAGGAAGAACTCGATAAACTCCGGGAACAGTACACTACCAAAAAGAACACCAAAGAAGAGAAAGAAAATTTGCCTGCTTCGTTGCGGAGCGATTTGGAGGGCAGTTTCTGGAAACTCACGGACACTCCAAGAGCGGATTTTCCCAAGGCTGTCAAAGCAAAGATTTCCAATCGCATTACAAAAGCAACTGTATGTGACCAACTGCTAACAAATATCACAGCCAAGGAAATGAATCTCAACGAGCTTCATCGTCTTTACGATATTGCTTTCGGAAGCGACTCCACTACCTATACGGAATTAAAAAAGCCCCAGCTGCTCGCTGAGGACAAGATTGACGGTTTTGACTTGCTGAATGAGAAAATTATCAGCAGTTCCGACAAAGAATATGCCAAATTCATCCAAAGAATCGGTGCTACCGACTGGCTTAGACGCAGTCATGATACCTATGCTCATAAAACGGACGGGAAATGCCCATATTGTATGAAAAAAAGCTCGATGATGATTTTTGAAGAGCAATTTTCTGCCTGCTTTGACGAACATTATCGGCGGGATATACAGAAACTTCAAGACTTCATATCGGAATACGAGCAGAAAACTACGGCACTCATTACCCTGCTGCAAAATAACAAACTCGGTGCATTTCCTCAAATCGACTTCTCGGCATATGATGATAAAGTTGGTGCGCTGGCAACTACCATCAAGTTAAATAAGGAACACTTAGCCGATAAGGCGGAAACGCCGGGTGCTGTCAAAAAGCATAGAGCCACTTGATGACAAAAATAACAGAGATAGCTGCGTTGATTGATGGATTTAACCAAGACATCAAATCTTACAACGAAATTGTAAAAATCCCGTGCAACCAAACAGACCGAATGCGTGACTGCCGTATGGCAGCACATGGCCTTCTTGGTAAAATCTGCCAAGACAGACTACACAAAGAAGATGCACGCCAATAAAAACGAAACAGACGCTTTGAATGCCGAATTAAAAACGCTTACTGATAAAGGGAAAGCTCTCAGTCACGAAATAACCAACCTTGCCAAGGAAATCAAGGGAATAGATTCCACCATGCTTGCCATAAACAAAACTTTGTCCGACTCGGGCTTCCAAGGCTTCCATCTTAGGAAGAAGGGCAACAAGGATGAGGATAAAAGCAGGTATGTCATCGTCCGCGATGACAACTCCCCTGCCCATGGCTTGAGTGAGGGCGAGAAAAAAACTTTATTGCCTTCCTGTATTTCTATCACAAGGTATGGGGAAGAGAATCCGCCGATGCCATTTTCAAAGACAGAATCGTGGTCATCGACGACCCTGTGTCCAGTATGGACAGTAGCTCGCTTTTCATCGTCAGCACTATTATCCGTGAGTTGATCGGCATTTGTTACAACAATGGATATCCGGCAAGAGCGGATGCCAAACGATTTATCAGGCAAATGTTCATTCTGACTCACAACGCCTATTTCCTGCACGGGATTTCCTACGATAGAATAAAAGCAATGGGAATGTGTGAATTTCTATCTTGTAAAAAGACCAATAATATCTCCGAAGTCATCTGCTGCACAAAACATAATCCGCACGCGAAAGAGCCAACCATCCCCCATAATTACAATCCTGTCCAAAACTCCTATGCGGCACTTTGGCATGAATATGGCGAGGTAAAGTCTGCCATCGCCTTGAAACGGGTTATGCGGCACATACTGGACTATTACTTCCTGCAGATCAGCGGCTTCGAAGGGCACGTTCTCCGCGAACGCATCTTCAAGGACGAAACCGTATTCAACGATGCTGACGGGAACAGAGATGAAGAGCTTGTCCAATCCATCAATGCGTTATTGCAATATGTCGGCTCTGACACACAGGGATTTAATGCAGGATTCGATTATGTGGAAGATACCGAAGATATTCAAAGCCTCAAGTCTACCTTTGAGAAAGTGTTTGAGATTATGGGGCAAGATCAGCACTACCGCATGATGATGGAAACGGTGAGATCATAAAATATGCAGTGCTTGCTTACACTCGATATCCCCTTCTGTGTCCAGTTTTAGTATACCACTTCAGTTCTCACCATAGGATCGTTGCATTATTTGTGTGACGATCCTATTTTTATTTAAAAATCCCCCCTAGATAAAGCGAAAATCAGCTTAATCTGAGGGAGGATGAATACAACTAAATTTGCTCGTATGAATTTTTCTTGTTCGTACCCTTTTTGTGCTGCAACCATTTGTATGAGTATGGTATTGATGCGCTTCTTAATGGAGGTGATCAGCTCCTCTTTTTGGTCGGGCGGCATATAGGATTTTTTGACCGTTTCAAGCTGATTACGCAGCTTGCGGAGCTCTGCATCGAGAGGATTGTTTTTCTTCCGAGACTCGGTTTCCTCGTCTCCCTGCACATTTTTTTCCCTGCGAGTTCCTGTTTGGTCCTCGCGCGCGTCCAGCGCCCGTCCGGCAGCTGGTACTGGAATGCCGGATCACGGTCGGCAATCATATTTCTGAGGAATTTAACTTCATCGGCGCCTTCAGAGAGTGCCTCGTCAATTTCCGATGCCGTATAACGGATTGTCGATGTATCGTTGCCGCGGATACTGCGCTGCAGTTGCGCGTAAGTATTCTCTTGACCTTTTTCGTTTAGGGCGGCACGCCAGAGATCACCGGTTTCGTGGTAAACGCCGGATTTTAACGCATCATCGATTGTAAAAAAATTTCCCTCTTGTGAGCCGGGATAAAGATTCACGATAAGCATTTGCCGTGTCATTGAGTCCTGCATCTTTCAGTGCGGATAGAATTTCTCCGTGACTGTTATATGCCCCCTGCGCTACTTTTACCCAAATATCCTCTGCTTCGCGGTGGCGCGCCATGAAGTCAAGCTGTTTGACGCCGATATTGGCGAGTGAGCCGTTGTACGCATAGCGCATGGATGCCGCATACTTTGTTCCCGGAGAGTCAAAAATCCGGCGCAACGAATACCCCCGCACGGCTTTGTAATTCACTTGCATAGGATTTTGCCCGTGCGTATTCTTCACTCGTGTATTGTCCGCGGGCAATGCGTTTACCGGCTTCTTTATCTGCGGCTTCTATATTGGCGATCGCACCCATCGCGGCAAACAGGCGGTTATACCGTCGAAACTCCTCCGCACCGCCCGTGCGAATTTTATTTGCGAGGTTACGGTATTTTTCAAAGCGCTCATTTGACTCCGCGTGCAGAGGTGTAAAGAAATCAAGATGTTTTTTTGTGTCATGTTCGTCATAGAGATTTAGTCCGAGGAGAAAGTCGCCCTTGAGATCGGCTTCGAGATCGGCGGGGTCGATCTGCTCGAACATATCGTTGAAGTCTTTCTGAGCCTTCTCCGTCACTTCTTTTTGGCGCGCACGGTATTTTTCTTCAAATTCTTTGTCCATACCGGTGGTGACCGTTCCGTCAAATCGTTTGAAGTTGCTCAGAATCCAACGAACCCTGTCTGCCGGATCCATGTTTTTCGAGGCGTTCGCGTACACTCAAGTCCACTGTATAGGCAGGAGATTCCTGCGTCTGTGTTGGTTGCTGCGCTGTCGACATCTTTTTGATGACCGGGAGATGTATGTTGCTTGGCATCTACACCTGGGACAGCGGTAACGCTCGTATGTCCAACCTTGATCGACATTGTGTCACACTCCTTTGCTGACTATTTCCTCTAGATACTTTTTACTTATGAAACGATAAAACTATCATATTATATATCGAAATATCTGCTGAAGAAATTAAGGTATATACTATAGTCGCATTATGTAAATTTAATTTTTATTAAGGCTTGTTCGTATGATTATAATTAATCAGCCTTATGTGCTTTTGCTTAACACCGGCTTCAAAACTTCCTTGCCCAACGTATATCAAGACTGGCCGAAAAAGGTATCACCAGGATATGTAGAGGGATATCATTGGGTTATGGGGGCATTTACCGTTATTGCAGACTTTAGAGATGGTCTTTCAAAGAATGTAGATGGTCTTTATCCCTGCTTTATTACACAAATTAAGTTGGTTGGAAAGGATGAAAAATCGCCTCTACGATTTCAAAACTAACTCGAGTGTATCCGGTCCTGTAATTACAACACCGGACGGAATTGCAACTATTAGTTCTCTTCTGCCGCAGTCCTATGGACGGGATAAAGCCTTTTTCTGGAACGAAATTTATACACTCATATGACGTAAACAAAGTGTTTCTTTTTTTCCTCACATATAATCCAGACGCAACCAAACCGGAGGATAAACTCGTATTGCAAGTAAATCCGAGTACATTCTGCGAATTTGAGGAATTCCTGAATCTAAAAGATTAAGGCACAACCACTAGGTGTTCTCACCATAGGGCCGTTACATTATTTGTGTGACGATCCTGTTTTTTTATTCAAAAAAATCCCCCTAGATAAAGAAAAAAAATCAACTCAATCTGGAGGGATATGAATTCAACTAAATTTGCTCGTATGAATTTTTTTCTTGTTCGCGCCCTTTTGTGCCGCAACCATTTGTATGAGTATGGTATTGATGCGCTTCTTAATGGAGGTGATCAGCTCCTCTTTTTGGTCGGGCGGCATATAGGATTTTTGACCGTTTCAAGCTGATTACGCAGATTGCGGAGCTCTGCATCGAGAGGATTGTTTTTCTTCCGAGACTCGGTTTCCTCATCTCCCTGCACATTTTTTTCCCTGCGAGTTCTTGCTTCGTCTTCGCTCTCGCCCAGCGACCGTTCGGGAGCTGATATAAGTATGCCGGTTCGCGCTGACTGGCAAGCGTCCTGATGAAATTAACTTCATCCACACCTTCTGCAAGTGCCGCATTGATCTCTCTTGACGTGTACTGGATCGACGTTCCATCATCACCACGCATCGAGCGCTGCAGTGGCGTATAAGTATCGTCTTTTCCTCTTTCGTTTAATGCATACCACCAGAGAGCTCCGGTGCCATGCGAGAAGGGAAGTTCCATGACACGCGCTAAGGAATCGGTTCCTACTTGATCGCGCATGAATTCGCGATAAGCATTTGCTGTATCATCGAATCCCGCATCTTTTTAGCGCAGATAGGATCTCTCCGCGATTTTGATAAGTACCCTGCGCTACTTTTACCCAAATATCGTCCGCTTCGCGGTGGCGTGCCATGAAATCGAGTTGTTTAACGCCGATGTTGGCGAGCGAGCCATTATATTCGTAGCGTATCCCATTTGCATGTGCTACACCCGGGGAATCAAGATCTGCTGTGACAAATACGCCAGCGCGGTTTTGCAGTTCACTCGCGTAAGATGTTGCCCGTATGTACTCTTCACGGGTCGTGTGTCCGCGAGAAATACGTTTATTCAGTTCGGCATCTGCATACTCCTTATTGGAGATTGCAGCCATAGCGGCAAACATAAGATTATACTTCCGAAATTCTGTCTCGCCTCCACGTTGTATCTTAGTAGCGACATTACGGTACTTTTCGAATTTTGTATCTGCCTCTGTATAGAGTGGGGTAAAGAAATCAAGTCTTTTTTGGACGCGACGTTCAGTATAGAGATCCATTCCTAGAATTTCATCGCCAGTTAAGTATTCTTCGAGGGAATGTGGAGCAGGCGCCACAAACACAGCCGTGTTTTCTTTTTGCATCTTTTTCTCTGGTTATATCTTGTGCAGCGTGCCATTGTTTCAGAAATTCGTCTCGCGATTCAACGGTGATTTCCCCGTCAAATTGCTTGAAATTACTTAGCAGCCATTGGAGCCTTTCCCTGCCGTCCATCTTCTCCAACTGTGCGCGAGTGCTCAAATCGATGGCATAGGCAGGAGATGCTTGCTGCTGAGTAGTTTGCTGTGAGGCTGTCGTCTTTTTTTATTATTGGGAGATGCTTGCTGTTGAGCTTCCACGCCAGCGACAGCAGCTCTCATATGTCCAACCTTCATCGACATTGTGTCACACTCCTTTGCTGACAGATATCATAAGGCTTCTTAAATAAAATATCGAATTTACATTAAAAAAATAAGTCGCTAATTTTTGATGTTTTAGATAATTATTCCCTGCTCTCTCCCCAAAGAAGGCTCGTTTTCTGGTAAGCAGAGGCGGACTTTTCCAGTGCTCGGCGTGAGGAAAAACGCCAACCACAAAAACACAAAAAAACCCGAGACCGTTTGTATCTTGCGGTTCCGGGCTTTTTGAGCGGTATGCGATTGTATCGAAATCGGTAGGAATATATCTCCCCCTACACCTGGATCATTCCTCATCGTTGAACTTATTTTTCCAAAAAGCCGCATAAGAGCATCCTTGTCCGGCAAGACAAGTTCATACTTGCTGGCGAAAATCTGTGTATTGCCCTCCGGCAAAAGTCATTTCTACCACGGCATTATTTTTTTCTCCTTGCAGAGCAGAATACCAACAGTGGGATTCTCTGTCGCCAGTTTCACCTTGCGGTCATAATAGTTCACATACATCTGCATTTGCCCAAGATCCTGATGTGTAATGCTTCCAATCTTGAGATCAATGAGGACAAAAACATTGGAGCAGACGATTGAAAAATACCAGATCCACATAGAAGTGCTGTTCATCAAAGGTCAGTCGTTCCTGCCGACCTACAAAGGTATAGCCCTTTCCCAGTTCCAATAGAAAATGCTGCAATTCATCAATGATGCGCTGCTCCAAATCAGACTCCGAATAGCGGCTCTCCTCGGGCATTCCTAAGAACTCCAAGATGTATGGATCTTTCACGATGTCCTCAGGGACGTTCCACAGTCATGCCCTGTTTGGATATCTCGGCGATAGCTTTCTTATCACGAGAAAGTGCCAGGCGCTCATAGAGAGCAGCGTTGAACTGTCGCTTCAACTCACGCAGACTCCATCGCTCGTTTGTAGCCTCATTTTCATAGAATTTACGTTCCTTGTCATTTGTGATGCGCATGAGGAACAAATAGTGCGACCAACTCAACGTGAATTGCGCAGAGAGTGTCTGCAAATTGGTCGGAGGCGGTTCAAAAATCCGAGACGCTGTTTCGGATTTCTGCGCGATCAATTCCCGAGACGGTATTTCGGAAATCACTTCGTTGCTATATGTAATGTAAAAACGACGCATATTCTCGAGATTATCTACCGAGAATCCTCTGCCAAAGCGATTCGTAAGATTTTTCGAGAGTTCCTTTAAGACGCTCTTTCCATACTCCGCCCGCAGCGCCCCCTTTTGCTCATGCTCTACAATCATGCGCCCAATTTCATAGTAAGTAACGATCATTGTGGAGTTGACCACAGTGACAACATGCTGTTTGGCATTTTCAATAAGAGCGGCGATTTGCTCCACCAAATGATCGTTGCTTTCCATATTCGCTAATTCTTTGCTCATGCTCACACCTACAAAAATAAAAACGCCCCCAAGTGTGCATAAAAACATCGGCTTCCAGAGGCTTGAGAGAGAAGTCCCTTTCAGTAGTTAATGCTATATTTTCCCCTGCCTTCACCTACAGGAAATCAGTGAAAGCGTGGATTATCAATGTTTTCACGCCGCCTCTCGATCATCATTACATTGTATCGTTATCGACGTTACGTCGTTCATTGCCGCTACCAAAATGATACTAGAGGGAAACGTCAGTGTTGCGTTCGCACGCGAGACGGTAATCTGGCGATCCTCAATCGGTTCGCGCAGCACCTCAAGCGTCTTCTTGCTGAACTCCGGCAGCTCGTCGAGAAAGAGCACGCCGTGATGCGCAAGTGTCACCTCGCCCGGACGCGGGATGCTCCCGCCGCCGATCATCGCCACCGTCGAGGATGTATGATGCGGACTGCGGAAGGGCGCGTGGTTACAAGCCCCGTATCCTTGCCGAGCAGCCCCGAGATGCTGTAAATCTTCGTGATCTCGATGGCTTCTTGCTTCGTCAGTTCCGGCAGGATCGAACTCATCCGACGTGCCAGCATCGTCTTGCCCGAACCGGGTACGCCAACCATGAGGACATTATGTCCGCCAGCCGCTGCAATCTCAAGCGCACGTTTCGCCTGATACTGCCCCTGTACGTCCGCAAAGTCATCGGTGAAGGCCGCATCCTTTTTTTCTGTTCTGTTGCATGTGGCACGGCAGGAGTCAGCACCTCTGTGCCGGTCAGATGGCGCACAAGCTGCGCCAGATTCTCGACCGCATAGACCTTCAGCCCGTCAATCAGGAGTGCCTCATCTGCATTGGAGGGAGCAACGTAAAACTCCGTAAGTCCCCGCTCACGCGCCGTGATTGCCATCGGGAGAATGCCGCTGATCGGACGGCAGTTTCCATCAAGGGAGAGTTCCGCAGAGAAGAGTGCGCTCTGCACCGCCGCCTCCGGAACAATGCCGTAGGATGCAAGAAGTCCGACGGCAATCGGCAGATCAAGCCCGGAACTGTCCTTTCGCACATCGGCGGGCGCAAGATTCACCGTCACACGCTCCTGCCGCAGCTGAATACCGGAGTTGCGAATGGCAGTCCGCACCCGCTCCTTCGACTCCTTCACCGACGTATCGGGAAGCCCCACCAGTTCAAAGCCCGGCAGCCCCGGCGATACATCCACCTCCACGTCGATAATCCGTCCATCTATCCCTGAGGGTCGTCGCACCATAGGTCTTTGCAAACAACGGCCTTCCCTCCCACGTTTCAAATATAAGAAAATTATAACACAGGATAGGGGAAGATGGCTAATGATTCTTTGCAACAAAAAAAGAGATTCCAGACGTCCAGGTAGAGCGAATGGAATCTCTGTGGTGAGAAATCTTAGTAAAAATACTGATAATAAAGTTCAACCTTGCTATTTGAACGCTCTACTACTCCCACTGGAGAATTTTTCCACAGAAAATTAAGCGATTAAAATAATAGCTATTTTTTCGATAGGAAAGTAGTCTGCCGGAACGGGGGCAAGGATGCCAACGAAAATGAAGTCCTCTGTGCCCGTGTTCTTCATGCCGTGGCACATCCCCTTTGCAGAGACGATGACATCCCCCTTTTCGATAGGGCGTTCCTCGCCGATTGCTGGATAGAAAACGCCCTCACCTTGAATGCAGATCCAGATATCGTCCGCTTTGGCGTGTCCGTGCGGCTTGATTGTTTGCCCCGGCTTTAGCACCCAAACAACCCCGCTCGTCGACTCCGTCGCGTAGATCGGTGTGCGCGTCGCGACATCGCCCGATTTCGCCACTTCGGCGAGACGATAACGGCGTGTCTCGAAATCGTTTGTAATCGCCTTGCTCATCACGTTTTTCTCCTCTCGTACAATCATTGGTTGAAATATTCCATGTTATTATAATTCGGTTCGTTGTAAAATGAAGTTGAACAGCTAAACAAAAAAACAAAAATCCATAGTGACATCCCGTGCTATAATGCTCATGTACGGTAAGGAAGCAAGCAACCGAAAACAAGAGATAGACCGCCAGCACTACACTATTCCGAACCAAAGACCAAAAGATAAGCATTGTGGGAAAATCTAAACTTTTGGATTTTTCCTACAATGCCAACTACGACGGAATCCCTCCCACTCCTTATATCTTTCTGTATACATTGAATTTGTATTTAGTAAAATGCAGACAACACCACGGATCGGCTTTTGGTTGGACAATTCCAACCAAACACCACAGCAGACAGCAGAAAACATTCTGAACGCTAGGAAGCCGGTATGATTGTTACATATAAGGGAAGAAAAAAATTTCTTTTAGGTACTTGCTTTCCTAAAACTGATGTGATACAATGATTTAATCCAGAAAAGGAGTAAAAAATATGCGGCAAGGTATTCTTAAATAAAACTATAATCAAATAGTGGGAACAAAGGATTATGATAGCTCCTTTTGTAGGGGCTTAGTTTTTTGTACCCAATTTAAGAATACTTTTGCCTTATCAATTTTGACATATCCCCAAAAACAGCAATCACAAACAGGTGTATGCTGTATATGTGTATGTCCGCAACTTATAATCCCCAGTGGTAAAAGTATTTTACTGCTGGGGATTTTTATGCCCTTTGGGGCTGTAAAGGGAGGACAATCACATGAAAATAATCAATATTGGAATTCTTGCCCATGTAGACGCTGGAAAGACGACCTTGACGGAGAGCCTGCTATATGCCAGCGGAGCCATTTCAGAACCGGGGAGCGTCGAAAAAGGGACAACGAGGACGGACACCATGTTTTTGGAGCGGCAGCGTGGGATTACCATTCAAGCGGCAGTCACTTCCTTCCAGTGGCACAGATGTAAAGTTAACATTGTGGATACGCCCGGCCACATGGATTTTTTGGCGGAGGTGTACCGCTCTTTGGCTGTTTTAGATGGGGCCATCTTGGTGATCTCCGCTAAAGATGGCGTGCAGGCCCAGACCCGTATTCTGTTCCATGCCCTGCGGAAAATGAACATTCCCACCGTTATCTTTATCAACAAGATCGACCAGGCTGGCGTTGATTTGCAGAGCGTGGTTCAGTCTGTTCGGGATAAGCTCTCCGCCGATATTATCATCAAGCAGACGGTGTCGCTGTCCCCGGAAATAGTCCTGGAGGAAAATACCGACATAGAAGCATGGGATGCGGTCATCGAAAATAACGATGAATTATTGGAAAAGTATATCGCAGGAGAACCAATCAGCCGGGAAAAACTTGCGCGGGAGGAACAGCAGCGGGTTCAAGACGCCTCCCTGTTCCCAGTCTATCATGGCAGCGCCAAAAATGGCCTTGGCATTCAACCGTTGATGGATGCGGTGACAGGGCTGTTCCAACCGATTGGGGAACAGGGGGGCGCCGCCCTATGCGGCAGCGTTTTCAAGGTTGAGTACACCGATTGCGGCCAGCGGCGTGTCTATCTACGGTTATACAGCGGAACGCTGCGCCTGCGGGATACGGTGGCCCTGGCCGGGAGAGAAAAGCTGAAAATCACAGAGATGCGTATTCCATCCAAAGGGGAAATTGTTCGGACAGACACCGCTTATCAGGGTGAAATTGTTATCCTTCCCAGCGACAGTGTGAGGTTAAACGATGTATTAGGGGACCAAACCCGGCTCCCTCGTAAAAGGTGGCGCGAGGACCCCCTCCCCATGCTGCGGACGACGATTGCGCCGAAAACGGCAGCGCAAAGAGAACGGCTGCTGGACGCTCTTACGCAACTTGCGGATACTGACCCGCTTTTGCGTTGCGAAGTGGATTCCATCACCCATGAGATCATTCTTTCTTTTTTGGGCCGGGTGCAGTTGGAGGTTGTTTCCGCTTTGCTGTCGGAAAAATACAAGCTTGAAACAGTGGTAAAGGAACCCTCCGTCATTTATATGGAGCGGCCGCTCAAAGCAGCCAGCCACACCATCCATATCGAGGTGCCGCCCAACCCGTTTTGGGCATCCATAGGACTGTCTGTTACACCACTCTCGCTTGGCTCCGGTGTACAATACGAGAGCCGGGTTTCGCTGGGATACTTGAACCAGAGTTTTCAAAACGCTGTCAGGGATGGTATCCGTTACGGGCTGGAGCAGGGCTTGTTCGGCTGGAACGTAACGGACTGTAAGATTTGCTTTGAATACGGGCTTTATTACAGTCCGGTCAGCACGCCGGCGGACTTCCGCTCATTGGCCCCGATTGTATTGGAACAGGCATTGAAGGAATCGGGGACGCAGCTGCTGGAACCTTATCTCTCCTTCATCCTCTATGCGCCCCAGGAATACCTTTCCAGGGCTTATCATGATGCACCGAAATACTGTGCCACCATCGAAACGGCCCAGGTAAAAAAGGATGAAGTTGTCTTTACTGGCGAGATTCCCGCCCGCTGTATACAGGCATACCGTACTGATCTGGCCTTTTACACCAACGGGCGGAGCGTATGCCTTACAGAGCTGAAAGGATATCAGGCCGCTGTCGGTCAGCCGGTCATCCAGCCCCGCCGTCCAAACAGCCGCCTGGACAAGGTGCGCCATATGTTTCAGAAGGTAATGTAAAGATACATAATCGTCAAGACGGCAACAATCAGAAGTTATGGAGGGTAACAATGGAATATAGTAAGGAAGATTTAATGGAAGCAAAAAGCAAATTTGGGGGAGTAGGATGCAAGGAGTCCGACGGCAATCGGCAGATCAAGCCCGGAGCTGTCCTTTCGCACATCGGCGGGCGCAAGATTCACCGTCACCCTCTCCTGCCGCAGCTGAATGCCGGAGTTCCGAATCGCCGTGCGTACCCGCTCCTTCGACTCCTTCACCGACGTATCGGGAAGCCCCACCAGTTCAAAGCCCGGCAGCCCCGGCGATACATCCACCTCCACGTCGATAATCCGTCCATCTATCCCGAGGGTCGTCGCACCATAGGTCTTTGCAAACAACGGCCTTCCCTCCCACGTTTCAAATATAAGAAAAATTATAACACAGGATAGGGGAAGATGGCTAATGATTCTTTGCAACGAAAAAAAGAGATTCCAGACGTCCAGGTAGAGCGAATGGAATCTCTGTGGTGAGAAATCTTAGTAAAATACTGATAATAAAGTTCAACCTTGCTATTTGAACGCTCTACTACTCCCACTGGAGAATTTTTCCACAGAAAATTAAGCGATTAAAATAATAGCTATTTTTTTCGATAGGAAAGTAGTCTGCCGGAACGGGGGCAAGGATGCCAACGAAAATGAAGTCCTCTGTGCCCGTGTTCTTCATGCCGTGGCACATCCCCTTTGCAGAGACGATGACATCCCCCTTTTCGATAGGGCGTTCCTCGCCGATTGCTGGATAGAAAACGCCCTCACCTTGAATGCAGATCCAGATATCGTCCGCTTTGGCGTGTCCGTGCGGCTTGATTGTTTGCCCCGGCTTTAGCACCCAAACAACCCCGCTCGTCGACTCCGTCGCGTAGATCGGTGTGCGCGTCGCGACATCGCCCGATTTCGCCACTTCGGCGAGACGATAACGGCGTGTCTCGAAATCGTTTGTAATCGCCTTGCTCATCACGTTTTTCTCCTCTCGTACAATCATTGGTTGAAATATTCCATGTTATTATAATTCGGTTCGTTGTAAAAATGAAGTTGAACAGCTAAACAAAAACAAAAATCCATAGTGACATCCCGTGCTATAATGCTCATGTACGGTAAGGAAGCAAGCAACCGAAAAACAAGAGATAGACCGCCAGCACTACACTATTCCGAACCAAAGACCAAAAAGATAAGCATTGTGGGAAAATCTAAACTTTTTGGATTTTTCCTACAATGCCAACTACGACGGAATCCCTCCCACTCCTTATATCTTTCTGTATACATTGAATTTGTATTTAGTAAAATGCAGACAACACCACGGATCGGCTTTTGGTTGGACAATTCCAACCAAACACCACAGCAGACAGCAGAAAACATTCTGAACGCTAGGAAGCCGGTATGATTGTTACATATAAGGGGAAGAAAAAAATTTCTTTTAGGTACTTGCTTTCCTAAAACTGATGTGATACAATGATTTAATCCAGAAAAGGAGTAAAAAATATGCGGCAAGGTATTCTTAAATAAAACTATAATCAAATAGTGGGAACAAAGGATTATGATAGCTCCTTTTGTAGGGGCTTAGTTTTTTGTACCCAATTTAAGAATACTTTTGCCTTATCAATTTTGACATATCCCCAAAAACAGCAATCACAAACAGGTGTATGCTGTATATGTGTATGTCCGCAACTTATAATCCCCAGTGGTAAAAGTATTTTACTGCTGGGGATTTTTATGCCCTTTGGGGCTGTAAAGGGAGGACAATCACATGAAAATAATCAATATTGGAATTCTTGCCCATGTAGACGCTGGAAAGACGACCTTGACGGAGAGCCTGCTATATGCCAGCGGAGCCATTTCAGAACCGGGGAGCGTCGAAAAAGGGACAACGAGGACGGACACCATGTTTTTTTGGAGCGGCAGCGTGGGATTACCATTCAAGCGGCAGTCACTTCCTTCCAGTGGCACAGATGTAAAGTTAACATTGTGGATACGCCCGGCCACATGGATTTTTTGGCGGAGGTGTACCGCTCTTTGGCTGTTTTAGATGGGGCCATCTTGGTGATCTCCGCTAAAGATGGCGTGCAGGCCCAGACCCGTATTCTGTTCCATGCCCTGCGGAAAATGAACATTCCCACCGTTATCTTTATCAACAAGATCGACCAGGCTGGCGTTGATTTGCAGAGCGTGGTTCAGTCTGTTCGGGATAAGCTCTCCGCCGATATTATCATCAAGCAGACGGTGTCGCTGTCCCCGGAAATAGTCCTGGAGGAAAATACCGACATAGAAGCATGGGATGCGGTCATCGAAAATAACGATGAATTATTGGAAAAGTATATCGCAGGAGAACCAATCAGCCGGGAAAAACTTGCGCGGGAGGAACAGCAGCGGGTTCAAGACGCCTCCCTGTTCCCAGTCTATCATGGCAGCGCCAAAAATGGCCTTGGCATTCAACCGTTGATGGATGCGGTGACAGGGCTGTTCCAACCGATTGGGGAACAGGGGGCGCCGCCCCTATGCGGCAGCGTTTTTCAAGGTTGAGTACACCGATTGCGGCCAGCGGCGTGTCTATCTACGGTTATACAGCGGAACGCTGCGCCTGCGGGATACGGTGGCCCTGGCCGGGAGAGAAAAGCTGAAAATCACAGAGATGCGTATTCCATCCAAAGGGGAAATTGTTCGGACAGACACCGCTTATCAGGGTGAAATTGTTATCCTTCCCAGCGACAGTGTGAGGTTAAACGATGTATTAGGGGACCAAACCCGGCTCCCTCGTAAAAGGTGGCGCGAGGACCCCCTCCCCATGCTGCGGACGACGATTGCGCCGAAAACGGCAGCGCAAAGAGAACGGCTGCTGGACGCTCTTACGCAACTTGCGGATACTGACCCGCTTTTGCGTTGCGAAGTGGATTCCATCACCCATGAGATCATTCTTTCTTTTTTGGGCCGGGTGCAGTTGGAGGTTGTTTCCGCTTTGCTGTCGGAAAAATACAAGCTTGAAACAGTGGTAAAGGAACCCTCCGTCATTTATATGGAGCGGCCGCTCAAAGCAGCCAGCCACACCATCCATATCGAGGTGCCGCCCAACCCGTTTTGGGCATCCATAGGACTGTCTGTTACACCACTCTCGCTTGGCTCCGGTGTACAATACGAGAGCCGGGTTTCGCTGGGATACTTGAACCAGAGTTTTCAAAACGCTGTCAGGGATGGTATCCGTTACGGGCTGGAGCAGGGCTTGTTCGGCTGGAACGTAACGGACTGTAAGATTTGCTTTGAATACGGGCTTTATTACAGTCCGGTCAGCACGCCGGCGGACTTCCGCTCATTGGCCCCGATTGTATTGGAACAGGCATTGAAGGAATCGGGGACGCAGCTGCTGGAACCTTATCTCTCCTTCATCCTCTATGCGCCCCAGGAATACCTTTCCAGGGCTTATCATGATGCACCGAAATACTGTGCCACCATCGAAACGGCCCAGGTAAAAAAGGATGAAGTTGTCTTTACTGGCGAGATTCCCGCCCGCTGTATACAGGCATACCGTACTGATCTGGCCTTTTACACCAACGGGCGGAGCGTATGCCTTACAGAGCTGAAAGGATATCAGGCCGCTGTCGGTCAGCCGGTCATCCAGCCCCGCCGTCCAAACAGCCGCCTGGACAAGGTGCGCCATATGTTTCAGAAGGTAATGTAAAGATACATAATCGTCAAGACGGCAACAATCAGAAGTTATGGAGGGTAACAATGGAATATAGTAAGGAAGATTTAATGGCTCTTCGCATTTGAGGGTGTAAGCAAAAAAGCAAATTTGGGGAGTAGGATGCAAGGAGTCCGACGGCAATCGGCAGATCAAGCCCGAGCTGTCCTTTCGCACATCGGCGGGCGCAAGATTCACCGTCACCCTCTCCTGCCGCAGCTGAATGCCGGAGTTCCGAATCGCCGTGCGTACCCGCTCCTTCGACTCCTTCACCGACGTATCGGGAAGCCCCACCAGTTCAAAGCCCGGCAGCCCGGGCGACACATCCACCTCAACGTCGATAATCTGTCCATCTATCCCGAGGGTCGTCGCACCATAGGTCTTTGCAAACAATGGCCTTCCCTCCTACGTTTCAAATATAAGAAAATTATAACACAGGATAGGGGAAGATGGCTAATGATTCTTTGCAAAAGAAAAAGAGATTCCAAACGCTAGGTAGGGCGAATGGAATCTTCTCATTAATGAGGCATTATTCACTCATGAAGATATTTTTTTCTAGTTTTTAAGCCAATATTTTCCATTTCTTTAAGTAGATTTTTTTCTACCTCTTTAATATTAGTCAAATTATTTTTAGAATACTGCAGTATTCCATTCACGGTTAAATACATAAACTCCTTATAGTGTATAAAAACCTCCTCATCATAAAAGCTTACGAGCCGCCTCACATAAGTTTTTTTGCAGGTGGGAATAGATTATCCCTTATAGCTCTAGTAGCATTATCTTCAAGATTACTAATAGACGTTCCCTCGTTGAACCAAAAATTTGATTCACAAGCATCTATTGTCCAGACTAATTCACAGGACTCTTCATCCCCCTCTCCTACTCTACGAAGTATTTTTCCGTAAATCTTCTGTCTCATGAGTTGGCAGCTTGTTTACCCATTCCGTTATGCTTTTTATCACAAAAACAGGCGTGGTCCCTTCCCTCTTGATTCCGCTTTAACAGCTTTAAGAAAAGTTTCGCCACTTATATTCCAAGCTCTTTTCTAGTTTTTTTGTCAATAATATTTCTTATCTCAGAAATATATATATTCTCGCGTTCACCTTGTGCAATGCCTCCTCGAAATAAAAATAGGTTCAGCTTTATGCGGGTGAAAATCAATTCCATCATAATCAATAAAATGCTCTGAATCCACGCACTCCATATCTAAAAAAATTTTTTTGAAAAAGACTTAGCGGATAACATAAATACTGTAGCCATAAAATATGAGAGATTTCTCATGAACAAAAGGAGTATCGTTTTTTTGGAAATAATCACAATCGAATCACTGGCGCTAATGAAATAGTCAAATGTACTAAATCTACTTCTTTCTGAAAGCGCCCAACTTTCTTTCGGATTATGTTTTTTTCAAACTCCTCTTGAGGATAGAGTTTATCGTCCATAAACGCTGTTTTCATTCTATCCTGAACTATACATAATACATCATTAACCTTAGCCATATCTTGCTTTATGAGTCTGGAAAATCCTAAAATATCTAAATACGCTATAAGCATTTCGCTTCCCCTCATGACTAACTTCCTTAAAAAGACATAACACAGAAAATATGTCTTTACCAAAGCTTTTTTTCAAAAACGTATGAGGCTAACCATGTATCACTGTAACATTTTTGGTACAGATTGTATAACATAGATCACTCCGCATCAAATCATCCTTTACCACGCTCCGCAATTTCCGCGTGATAAAATGCAATCTTATTATCGAGTGCCTCCATATGTGCGTGCAGCTTCTCCACCTCTGCCGCAAGATTGGCGCGATGCGCTGTGAGCATTTCCATCCGCACCGAAAGGGTGCCATCGCCCTCTGCCCGCAATGCGGCATAGCGCCGAATCTCCCGAATTGGCATCCCCGTCTCCTTGAGTCGCAGGATGAATGCTGCCCACGCAACATCTCGTTCAGAGTAGCACCGCCGATTCGCCACCGTACGCTCCGGCAGGAGCAGTCCCTCATGCTCATAATAACGCAGCGTATGAATTCCCAGCCCTGTTTTTCCGTGAAAATTCACCAATACTATATTCCATAAAATCCTCTCCTTGACATAGAGTATACTCTACATTGTAAAGTAGTGCCAGAAGGAGGATTTCATCATGAGCAAACAAAACAACAGATACACCGTCATCACGGGAGCAAGCTCCGGCATCGGAGCGGCGACAGCAAAAAGCATTCGCTGAGCGCGGACACAACCTCATCCTTATTGCACGGCGCACAGAGCGACTAAATGCCCCTAAAGGAAGAGATTCTTGCCGCACATCCGGCACTGGACATCGTTATCAAAACTGCCGATCTCTCTCTGTCGAGAACGTCACACAAGTCTATGATACAATAAAAGCCTTACCTATTGGGACATGGATCAACAATGCGGGCTTTGGAAGCTATGGCGCAGTCGGCACATCCAACCTTGACAAAAATCAGACAAATGCTTCATCTAAACATCGAGGCACTGACCGTCTTTTCCACACTCTTCGTACGAGACTTCGCTGAGATAGAAGATACGCAGCTGATCAACATTTCCTCCGTCGGCGGCTACACCATTGTCCCAACTGCTGTCACCCTACTGCGCAACAAAATTCTATGTCAGTGCATTCACCGAGGGACTCGCACATGAACTAATAGCACGCGGCGCGAAGCTCCGTGCAAAGCTCCTTGCCCCCGCTGCAACGCAGACCGAGTTCGGCGCAGTCGCGAACAACAACGCCGCCTATGACTATGACAAGGCGTTCGGCACCTATCACACAAGCAACCAAATGGCAGAGTTCCTTCTTGCCCCTATACGATAGCGACCAGACAATCGGTATCGTTGATCGCGAGACCTTCGCATTTCGTTTGTGCCTGCCACAGTTTCCTTTATGCGAGAGGTTCTGCACATAATCAAAATGTAGTCGATGAGTAATTAAGCCATCTCCTTATAATGCACCGTCAACGTATGCAGTCTTGTGCGGATCACATCTCTGAGTGCCAAAGGCTCGACTGTTTGCACTGCATCCCCATAGTGGATAAAGTAATCCGCGATGAACTCCTCCTCGCCCACATTGTAAAATCCATGGATATAGTACCGCCCATTCTCCTCCACAAGTCGCATGGATGGATAGTGTTCTTTATAAAAGAAATCCCGTCCCTGTGCCGTAATCTCGACGACAAAGGAGAGTGCATCGACACGGCAATAGAGATCCTCTGCGGGATGAGCAAAGGACGAGAGAGGCATCCCCGCCACATCCCTACACTCCTCCACCGCAGTGATGCGGTCACACCGAAAGACACGCGCCTGCCCCATCTCGAAATCATGTGCCGTCCCATACCACTGCCCATACGCTGCGCGAATCTCGAAGAACTGCACTGTATAGCGGCGCAGTTCTTTCTTTTGATAATAAATCACGCAGGGCTGCTCCCGTACAGCAAACTGTAAAATATCCCGCAAACATGCACTCTCATTCGCGTGCTTCGTTACATCGAGGCGCAGAATATCCGCGATGCGGTGCAGAGATGTCCTGTGGAGAGGGGCGCATTCCTCAAATTTTTCCCGCAGACGCACCACATCCAGATGAAACGGCGTCGTCTGATAGGCATCGAGTGTACGCATGGCAACGTAGAGCGCATACATTTCGTCCACGGTAAAAAGGATCGGCGTAAGTATACGATTCGGTAGAATCCCATATGACCCGCCACGTCCTGTGCGGGTAAAAATTGGCAGTCCCAACTCCTCAAGTGCACGCACATCGCGCAGAGCGGAGCTGCGCGAAATACTGTATCGCTCCATCAGATCACGCAGTCGAAAAGAGTTCTTTCCCGAAAGATAACGTATCATATCGTTCAGACGCTCGGATTTATTCATACACATCCTCCATAAAGGTGCCGCAAATTGACACCTTTTTATACTATACTACAACTATTCCACAAAGAAAAGGAGTATGGATATGAACATGAGTAACGAATTTCTGCGCCTGATGGCAGCACATCAAGACCTCGCACTTGCAACATCGGTGGACAATACGCCCCATGTGCGCATTGTGAATTTTGTCTATGCAGAGGAGAAAAAGCTCGTCTACTTCGCAACCTTTCCAGACAATGCAAAGGTTGGTGAAATCGACGCAAACCATACAGTTTCGTTCACCACGATCCCTCATGACGGGGAACGGCACACGTCCGTGCCATCGGCACTGCCGCGAAGAGCAAGCGCAGTATCTTCGACCTCGCCGATACATTCACAGCAAAGATTCCGGGCTACGACGAAACAATTGCTGCGGTCGGTGACGCACTCATTGTCTACGAGATCACATTTCCCACTGCGACAGTGACCGTCGATATGGAACACAGTGGAACGGTGACGATTTGAGTGTTGCTGCCCCATACCGATGATTGAAGGGCATCTTTCTTAGGGCGACTGAAAGGTCGTCCTTTTTGCTGCGTCTGTTGCGAGGCTACTTCTGGTAAATGGAATCTTCTGCGTGATGGAATCTTTTTGCGTGATGGAATCTTTTTGCGTGAAAGGTGATCTCTTGAATTTATATCTTCATCCCCCAACACCAATTTCAATCCCGCCTTTGAAAAACAACGACCACCAGCCCGTCCTCCTTGACCACAACGTGATCGAGCAGTCCGGCCCATAGCTCCTCATCAAACGCAACCTGCTCCCCCGTCGATACCGCATACCGCTTGAATCATGCCCTCCAAGGTATTTCTCTTGCTCTCCCTCTCGGCAATTTGCTCGTCCAACTTCTCCAAACTCCCCTGCTTTTTCCAGATAGCGTGCGCGAATCTCATTCTCTTGATTCAGATACGCATTCTGGTCCTGTGCTACCCGTGCATTCTCACGAATCAGTTTTTCAAGCCGTTCTGCCAAAACGCCGAGTTCCTGCTCTACTTTATCCCGTTCCTCCGTCAGCTCTACCGTTTGGCAAACGTCGTCAATCAGGGATTGGAGTTCCACAATCACCTTCTCTTTGACTTCCACCAAGGAATTCAGTGCCTTGACGAAAATTCGTTTGATTTCCTCTTCCGTCAAATGCCGTGTGCTGCACGGCTTGCCCTTGTGGGCGTATTTCTTGTTGCAGCGGTAGATGACTCTGCGGTACTTATCCGTGGAGTGCCACACCTTCGCACCGTACCACCCGCCGCAACAGCCGCATCTGATCTTGTTCGCAAAGATGCTCACGCCGCTGTGCTTGCCTCTCTTTTCGCGCTCCTTGATTTCTGTCTGCACAAAGTCGAACAAGTCCGGCGGGATGATCGCCTCGTGATGTTCCTCCACATAGTACTGCGGAATCTCGCCCGTATTCTTCCGTCGCGTCTTATCGAGGAAGTCCGCCGTATACTCTTTCTGGATCAGCGCATCGCCACGGTACTTCTCGTTGGTAAGAATGGAGCGCACCGTGGAAATGTACCACTTATCCTTTCCCGACGGGGATTTGATGCAACGCTTCTCCAACTCCTTGGTGATGGCATAGAAGGATCGCCCGCCAAGGAAGAGTTTGTAGATGAGCCTTACAATTTTCGCCTGTTCTTCGTTGATTTTCGAAGTCCTTGTCATAGCCGAGAAAAGCACTGTAGCCCACACTGGTCTTGCCCTCAGCGAACTGCTTCCGCTTTCCCCATGTGGTGTTCTCCGAGATGCTGCGGCTCTCCTCCTGCGCTAGGCTGGACATAATCGTTATAAGGAGTTCTCCGCGCGTGTCGAACGTCCAGATGTTCTCCTTCTCGAAGTAAATCTCTACACCGTTTTCCTTGAGCTTACGGACATTCTGCAGCGAGTCCACGGTGTTTCTTGCGAAACGGCTGACAGACTTTGTGATGATGAGGTCGATCTTGCCGGCAAGGGCATCCTCGATCATCTGGTTGAACCCGTCACGCTTCTTTGTGTTGGTGCCGCTGATGCCCTCGTCCGAATACATACCGACGAAATCCCAGTCTGCACGGCTCTCGATGTAGTTCTTGTAATGCGCCATCTGCATTTCGTAACTGGAAGCCTGTTCTTCATGATCGGTCGAAACTCTGGCATATCCTGCCGTTCTGCGCCGCCTTGGTTCTGCCGTAACCTCAGAACGAAAGATTTTTAGGGCTTGCCGGGATTACCCGCACTGTCTTTGCCATCGGTAGGCACCTCCTTCTTTGAGTTGAAATATGACCTCATCGTCGGATATGATGATCCGCTCGACGTTCTGCACAATCTTGCCCTCGTAGCCATTGCAAAAGAAGGATGCCGCAGCTTCCCTCAGCTCGGATTCGGGCAATCTCCTCAGTTGGCACTTTGTGCGTGGCTGACTGCAAGACCACACCTTAGTTCCCTTCGTCCATGTATCCCGCTCACACTTGCTGCCGCAGGAAGTACAGTAGACTTTGTTCGTAAAGGGATTACTGCCGCGCTGCCCGTTGTAGATGCGGGCAGTCTTTTTTATGCGTCCGTTGACAAGATGGAAGTCGATTCGATCACCGTGAATGACGATCTTGGACACCTTTCGCCGAAGTTTTGTGGCATCGAAATCTTCCTTCTCCATGACGTCTCTGACCGCAGCCACAAGCTCCTCTTCCCTGATTGGACGGCTGTCACAGGATTCCCCTACCTTTCCGCTCTCTTGTGTTGCAGCCCCATCGCCTGTACTTCCCAGCGGTTCTTCTGCTGAAGCCGCTGCCGCAGCATCCGCATTTCACCATTCCGGAAAACGGAAGAAGAACAGGATTCCGATTGGCCGCCCTTCGGCTCTCCGTTTCCGTATCTCCTGCACCTTGTCGAAATCTTCCTTTGACACCAGAGGCTCGAACACTCCATCCACCAGATAAAGCGGCAGTTCGCCTTTATTCCGTTTGCGGATATGCCCCTCGCTGATGTAGTTCTTCTGCAGTGCCATTGTGCCCGTATAGGAGATGTTGGAGAGGATGTCCTTTACTGTGGTCTGCTCGATTGGTCTCCCCTGCCGCCCCGTGATTCCACGTCCCGCGAGTATCTTTTGAGATGGCGTATGCGGATTCTCCTGCAAGGTATCTGCGGTAAATCTCCTTGACGATCTCGCCCTCTGCTTGGATAATGCGGAACATCTCACCGTCCCATCGGTAGCCGTACGGTGCTTTATGCCCGTTCGGGATCCCCTGTGCGAACCGCCTCCGCACGCCCCATCGGATGTTGTCGCCGATGCTTCTGCTCTCTTCTTGAGCAAAGGATGCAAGCAGCGTCAAGAGCAGCTCTCCGTCCTCGGATGTGGAATCAATGTTCTCGCGTTCGAAGCGGACGGCAATCCCCTTCTCTTTCAGCCGTCGAACGGTATGAAGGCAATCCACTGTATCTCTGGCAAAACGACTGATGCTTTTTAACGAGCACCAAATCAATCTTCCCGGCGTTGCAGTCGGCGATCAGCCGCTTGAACTCCGTCCGATGCGTGGTGCTTGTGCCTGTGATACCTTCATCCGCATACACGCCTGCGTATTCCCATGCGGGATTTTTCTGGATGAGACTGCTGTAGTAACTGACCTGCGCCGCAAGAGAGTGATGAAGCGCATCCACAGAAACACGGGCGTATGCAGCCACACGCAGCTTTTTTTCTGCAATGTCTGAGTTTGTTGGACTCTTCGTATCTTCATGGTGCTCCCTCCTTTTCCAGTCCCATATTCCCGTACTATCCGCACGATAGCAAGTCAATATCCGAAAATAAAAGCCCAATAACGGGACGATATTTCTCGCGCATTTTCGCTTCAAACGCAAGATACTCGTCCTCTGACAAAAGTCCGCTCTGCAGCATTTTCCATGAAGCACGCATCACCATCTGATACGTCATTTCCCGAAGACCATCTTCCTTGCTCATTTCAACATCTCCCTTCATGGAACAGCAGACAAAAAAACGGCTCTTTTGGTCACCCTTACAGGCATAAAAATAACCCGACGGTAAGCCGCCGGGCGTTGAGGTTAAACGAATTATTTATTTTTGAAGGCTGTGCATTATGTCCCTGCAATTTCTGCGGAATGGGAAGCCCCATCCGCGCTGCGTTCTCGATGATCGAGATCCCTTCATTCGAGATGTAGAAGAAGATCACGGCGGAACGCAAAACACAGCCGCTGCCGATGATGTGGGTATCGAGGACATTCGCCACGCCGACAAGGGTGAAGATGCAGACTTTCTTGCAGATTCCCTTGAAGCCGATCGCACTGGACAACTTCTTCTCCACAATCGCACGGAGAACACCTGTAACGTAATCCGTCGCGACAAATGCGACAAGTGCATAGAGCAGATCGTCGAAGCTGCCAAGAAACTCTCCGACCACGATACCAATGCCCTGCCGCATAAAGACGTATGGTAAGAATATGATCCATGCTAAACACCTCCTGCTTTTTTCCATTTCCCGAGATGATTCATCCTGCGCAGACGGTAGTTATAGCATCCACGCAGCAGCTGCGTAAGCTGACCGGCTTTCCATAAATATAAGGGCGATCCCGTGCTGACCAGATATTTCCCCTGTCCCAGTGGGCAGAGACTTGTACGGGCAGTTGGATTCGTTTCCAGTTCCATAAGCAGCTCATCCTTTGCACTGTAAATCTTTGAAATATACTTTTTTTCCCGGAGATAAGATAATCCAGATTTGCAGGAAAGCGCATATACATTCCATCATGGAGCGGATAGCGGACACTGTAATCCGGTGCGCTCCATCTGCTTTCCGAAGTATGGGATTCCCCTGTAACAGAGTCTCTTGACGTTGTTTTGGTTTTCTCCATCCAAGGCTCAAGATTGCTGCCATCGAAGAACACATAACGGTCTGTGCTGACATGGCTTCCGTTTTCCCCATGCTCTGATATGGAGTGCCATATCATCACTTTGAAGTTCCCAGCTTTATCCACCCGCCCGCCTTCTGTTTGACAGCTATAGAGGTCAGTGGGACCGGATACGGCGGGAGCACCAAACATCTGCACAAGATCGTATGAGGCAATAATCTCTCCGTTGCGTTTTGACAGAGAGAACACTGTCACGCTGATCTGCCCCGATGAGCGGGAACACGAGAACATTTACAGCTTCGAGGGTATAGAGATTTCCCCGTTCATCCATTTCGGCATCGAGCATTCCATAGCCTGAGACATACGCGAAGTGGCGGCTGCTGTTGACCATACATATATCCTCTTGGGAAAAAGCCGAGCGGATGGATCTTTCCTTTTTGCGTAGTACGAATGGAGCATCTGGTTTTTTTGATCCTTCCACTTTATTTGGAGGAGCGGTATGCCGGAAAGAACATTCGTCGGAACATAGCAGCTGCCACCCTCGGATTCATGTCCGTAGACGCATCGACCATCCGTCCAGATCCATTCGCCCTCCCGAACGGAGCGATTCCCAATGCAGGTAAGCCACGATCCGTCAGCAAGCACCCGATTCCCGCTCACAGCTTTTACTATCGCTCTGTGCATAAGCTCACGCTCCCTACGATAACGGCGGTACCGCCCTTTGAAATCTGTACCCACACAAACTGCCATCTGACGTATTGCAGTCCACTGCGGCACGGAAGGGGTAGGATCGCTCGCCGATATGAACACGTCCATTCTGAATCCTGCCGCGCTGTGCCTGTGACTCAACCACCTTCGAGTTCTTTATCCCCACCCGTATTGCTGCCGCAAGTCCAAGAATGCCATTCATCCGTACCACCTCACCATCTTGATGGTCTGCCGCAAAAGACGCGGCGTAAGTTCCACCGTGTTCGACTGCAAGAAATACTCATGCCCCTCAAATCGGATACGCTCAGTGAAATCGACGATGTGGTCAATGTCGGGAACGCCGTTTTGAATCCGTGCGCGAATTTCCACCGTAACTGTTTCCTGCGTTTTGCGGTTGAGCCACTCTATTTCTCGTGTCAAGGCACGCAGATAGTCCGTACCCACAACGGGAAACTCGGTGTCGATGAGGGAAGAATACGGAAGCTCATCATCGCTCGCGTAACTTGCACCAAGGCTGAGATTCGACTGCTCGACGGTGAACTGACTCGCCTTGCCGCCGGGTTTTCCCTGCGATAAACTGCTCCCCTCAAGCACGCCATCCACATAAACCGTGGTCGCATACCATCCGTAGCCGAGCGGCGCGTGATAGGTGATACGCTCCGTTCCTTTCTCACGGCTCCAATCCTCCCATTCATATTCCGTGTGCTTCTTCCCATCATTGACCGCCTCGGTGGTACGTTCCCATTCCTTAAAGAGATATACGTCGCGCCCCGTGGAGGCGTAAGCATAATCCGTGCGGCTTGTAGAGACCATCCACGTTGTGCGTGCGTTTTTCGGCAAGATATTCGCCATCGTAGATATAGGTACTGTAGCCGTTCTCATTTGTCTCACGGACGAGAAAGCCGTTGGAGTAAGTGCGGCTGATCTCTTTGAAGGAAATCGTACCCGTGAAGGGAACGGGTACAGTGTCCTCCTCGTTGTGCGCTCCGTTTGAATCGTTGTGAGAGCCGTGCCAGACGGAACGAACGAGTTTCCGTTCGATGGTCGGCTGCGCGTGCGGCCAGTTCGTAATATCGACCACGGATTCCTCCATGCCGCGCTGAATGATGTGGAGCGTATCTCCACGAATAAAGACGTTGATCTGCTGCTGCGGCAGTTTTCGCTGTCCAGCCGAAGATCGCGGAGATGAAAGTCATGATACGTCATTCCACTCCCCTCGAAGTTCTGCGATGGCGTGAAATCATCGGTTAGACGGTGTAATTTCAAACCAAGTGCCGCCGCAATCTCGGCAGCATAGCGTGATACCTTTGCCCGCTCGACGTAGATATGGATGGGCGTGTAGAGGAGAGTGTCCTTACTGTACGTCCCCTTGACGGACTGCACGATGCCGCGCTGACTTGTTTCCTCCACGAGAAAACGGAAGGCATAATCCATCACCCGTCCTTCTACACACGCGCCGATGGGGAGCGGATTCACCGTTTCGAGTTGAATGTTATCCGAGAGACTGAGTTCGCCGAGCGTCACGGAGAACGAGCGAATCCCCCGCTCCTTGAACTCTGCATAGGTCAGTGTATGAGGAATCTCGATTTTCGTGTCTGCAACGATGCATGACTGTTTGACAAGAGTCCGCTTCGTATCTACGAGAACCGTACCACAGCGGCCAATGCGCCGCTCTGTGTCGCCCATTACTGTGATTTTCTTAACGATCCGAATATCGCGCAGGGTATCTGCACGCATGGCGATGGATGTGTTGAGACGGCGCGACGTATCTCCGCGCACCTGCACGGATTGACGGAATACGGGAATCACCGTGGCGTATATGATTGGTTTTAGGTGAATACGTCCCATCGGCAGCCATGCGATGCAGACGGCGGGTTTCAGCTTGATGCTCATGTCCCCGCTCTCCATCCGAACTGCCGTCCCGTGAGTTCTGCAACGATCATAGAGACAGTGCGCGTGTCCATAACGGTGGAATTCGGATTCTGCTCTACAATGTGCCTTCCGTATTCCGTAACATTCCCGCCACTCTTTTCAAGTCGCCGTCAGAGCACACAATCCCTCTGCCGTGCGGTAGGCGGGATTGCCGAGAGAGAAATCCCCGTCACACGCGAGTCCGCGCCATACTGCGCGGATAGAGCGACAACATCCACCGTTTGCAGAATCTCCTGATTCGCAGCCATCGCCTCATAGCTTCCATCGCTGCAGTCGGTCATATCCGTCTGTGTCGCTTGGACGGGCAGTATGATAACCTGTTCCCGTGGGCTGATCTCCTCATCCGAGAGGATGAGGTTCGAGATGAGAATGTCTTCGGTTCTGCTGTAAACCGTTATGGTCTTTTCACTGGAACTGTAGGCGTACCAAAAAGAGCAGTCCTGCTTGTTGCAAACTTCACGTTCGTTCAGGAGCGCCCGAAAGATACCGTCATTGTTCTGCCCTGGTTTGACATGAAACCACAAAGTATTGACTGCATTTGCGCGAATGCTGTCGGAAGTGGCAATGGTATCGTTATTGTTATTCCCCTTCATGCGCCACCTGCTCCAGGACGTTTCCGCGCTAACGATGATGTAGCCTCCAATCGCAAGGGTAAGTTTGGCGCGGTCTGCATTCTCCGGTGCTTTGAAGTACAGATCCAGTTTCCCGTAAAGCTCTGTAGGGAATTCTGAAATCGTCAGACCCTTTATCACTGGTCGGCTGCCAGAAGGATATGCCCGTCTTACTGTACTGCTCCCCTGTTACCGTCGTGCCACCACCAACTGAGAGCAGCTCCGCATAGCCCGGATTGATGTATTTGAATGCCATACGAACCTCCTCAATTCGACACAAGCAGCCCCTCTGCCTGAATGTCCACGCTCACATCCTGCTGCGGCGGCTCATCTGCACTACTGAGTGCCTTGACCCAGAAGACGGTATTCGTATCGCCGACATTGGATAATGAGATACTGTCTTTCCACTCGGCGGACTCCAATGCGGTCTCGGCAGTGTATTTGTTATCCGTCGCGGCTTTCCACTTATCCGCATGATCGCCGACGAATTTGATTGTCAAAACTCCGTCGATATGGAAGCCGCTCTCGCAGCGCACGGCGCACTTGACGGCTTTCTGCTCACCCTTGCCCGCATCGAGCAGGACGGAGATGGGCGCAAGTTCCGTGCCGGAGCTGACCTCCGTCCCATCCTTGCTGCCCTCTGTCGGATTGTTCATATAGATATGCAAGAGTTCTGCCATTGTCACACCCTCCAAAATTCCAGAGACAGTTTATATACCTTCGGGAAATGAGCCACGTACTCGTAGGACTTCACCAATACGCGCACAGAGGGCAGGAGATTCCCGCCCTCGTCCGTTACGGACACCATCGTGCGGCTGTCCCAATATGTCTTGATTTTCTCCCAATCGACGGCAGTCACAACAACGGCGCAGGAAATGCGGTCGCCTTCTGCGATATGACCGAAATCCTGAACCACTGCGCCGCCAACAATCTCCAAAAGCTGCTGACGGTCGTCGGGAACGATCTGCCAGTTCTCGACACTCAGCGTTCTAACCTCACCAATGTGAATATGAATTGGAATCACCTCCCAGTGCGTTCTCGACGGCAGGGCGAATGCGGTCGGCAACATGATCGGCAAGCATACGCATTCCCTCGTTGTCCTCCGTGACGGCGTTCTCGATTTGCACCTGTATGTGAATCTGACGGTTGTCTGTCATGGATGGAGCAGTCTGACCGCTGTTCCGCGCGTCGGATGCGGAAGAAACGCCTTGCACCTGCCGCCCGAGTTCCGACATCATCCCCGCATAGGAGAACTCCTGTCCATTGACACGAATGCGTGAATTGTCCTCACGCTTCTCGGGAGCGAAATTCGGCAGGAGATTCTCCATCGCCCATTTACGCCCGGACTGAAACTGCTGCAAGAGTTCCGGTGTCAGCCCCAAGTCCTCCGCTGTGAACTTATTCTTCTTGCGAAGATACTCCATCAGCCCGACTTGCCCGGACTGCTTGAATACCTTCAGCTCCTCTTTCTGGGAGCGGAGGACTTCCAGCGCGGCGTTGCGCTTGGCATCGAGTTTCTGCTTCTCTGCCCAACGTGTCGCCTCGACCTCATCCAGACCTTTCTGTACCCACGCATCCTTCTCGCGCTCAATCTCTGCAAGGCGATTTTTCGAGTTCCGTTTTCCAGATCGAGTCAATATTGGAAGCGACATCACGCTCCCACTGCTCCATGACACGCGCCTTGCTCTCACTGAGCCAGTTCTGCGTGTGTACCTCATCCAAGCCCTTCTGGCGAAAGGCATCGGCTTCACGAACGATGGAGTCCAGCTTGTTTTGGAGATCCGTCTTGTAAAGCGCATCCGCCTTGTCCACAACGTCCCGCTGAAAGTCAGCGTAGATTTTCGCTTCCTTCGCAAGACGGTATTCGTCGATCAGATGCGGATCTGCGCCCTTCTGGAAGGATTCGAAGGCTTCGCGATCCAGAGCGTGTAGAGTGTTCTGGATGTCCGTGTGTGTCAGTGTATATAAATTGTCCGTCAGTTGTGCGGTCGCCTTTGCAGACTCGCTGACCGTCTTTGCAGCATCTTTCTCTGCCGCCGCACGGATTTTCGCAGCTTTGGCATTCTGCTCCTGCGCCTTGGCGTTCTTCTCCGCTTCGGCACGCGCCTTCTCCTCTGCCGCAGCCTTTTTCTTTTGCGAGTTTCTGCTGTTCCAGATATTGCTTGTATTCGTCCCCATAGAGAGCGTCGAGAACCGTACCGCCGAGGAACGGAACAGCAATCAGCGGAGATGCCACAGGATGATTCTTCATGAGCCACGAATTCGCTTCTGCGTGTTCATTGACCGTATGAATCTGTTCCCCAACAAAGCCCGCAAGTTCTGCAACGGTCTTGAGTGCTTCACCCCATCCGAGCACGGCATCTTTGATCTCGTCCTTGTTGTCGCGAATCGTTTCAACAAGAGACTCGAAGCCGTCATTGATCTCCGGCATGAGTTCTTCGGCGGCAGGGAAGGAGTGCCGCGCCGAGGGCAAGTTTCAGCTGTCCCGCCTCCATCTCCATTTCGCGCCATTTGAGATACGTCTCGTGCGCCTGTGCCGGGTCAAGCAATCCCGTGGTCTTGACCTGCGAGGAAATGGTCATCAGATCGTCATACTGTTCGAGAATCGGAATGAGCGCCGTACCACGCGCACCGAGCACTTCTGCGGTATACGCTTCCTCCATCCCCGCTTCGCTTGCGGTCTTGTATCCCTTGGCAAGCTGCGCCAGCTGCTCATTGAGTGGCAGGAGATTCCCCTGTTGGTCTTTGAGGGCAATCCCGAAACGAGAGAGGGCGCGAGAGGTGTCATTCCCGCTCTCCCCCGTAGCAGATACCTGCTTGTCCAGACGTGCAATCAGAGGAATGACACTCTTGATGTCCGTATCTGCAAGCTGAAACACCTGATTGAGTGTCGCCGCCTCACCTGCGGACACATGAAGACGCTGCGTGAGCTTGTAGACGTTCTCGCCAGCAAGCATCGCGTCTTTCGTGATATTAAACAGTCCCGCGCCTGTTGCGGCGACTGCCATGACCGCAGCCATCTTCGCGGAGAGTATATTGAATCCGCTCGTGAGATTCTTGACACCCGCCTGTGCCGCCGTCATGCCCGCTGAGATGCGCCCACCGAGCGTGCCGGAGAGGACGGCGCTCTCTTTGAGCCGTGCATTCAGTTTCCGCACCTCGGCTTCGGTCTGTGCGACGGTTCGTTGCTGACGCAGGAGATTGCTCTCCGCACGGCGATAGGATGCGCTGTCCACGCCATCATTCTTCTTTGCGGATTGGAGGACAGCGGCAAGAATCTGTTCTTTCTGCCGCTGAATATCCAGTTCGCGATTGATCGCCTGGTGGCGCACCTTGATCTTGTCTAGCTCCGTGCCCCACACCGTCGAGTTTGGCAAGGTCAGCATCCAGTTTGAGGTGAATGTTGTTTGCCTTGCCGTTCAGCCGTGCGATGGAATCCGAGACGGTCTTGCCCGCCGTGTCGAAAATCCAGCTGCAGCTGTGCAATGTTGAGACCGATGTCGAGATAGAGTTCATCAATCTTTTGTCCGCGCTTTGCCACTCTATCCCCTCCCTACATCACGTCGTCAATAAATCGCTCGGACGATCTTTCTTCGCAGATCGCCGTCACCACAAGCTGATCGAGCAGGAATCCAATCTCATGTGAATCAACCTCGTGCATCGTCCATCCATAGGGTGGACTGCAGCCGCTCGTAGTAACGCAGTAAATTCTGGTACGGAGAAAGAACTACACCTCTTTCTCCCGCTTCCCCGTTTGGGAGGTTTACCAGTTTGGAGAAGGTCAGTGACTGAATCCAACGGAAAAAGCGCACGTGTCAGTGGTACAATGTCCGCTACATCGACATACTCCTCCACGGATTCCTTTGTCACTTCCTCACGTCCGAAGCCGAGAACGATTAGACGGACGTGCTCGTCCAGAAAGTCCTCAAGATCCATGTCCTGTTTCTCTGCATCAAAAAGCAAGGAACTCGCGCCATACCTTCATCTTCGGAGGATTCGGCACGATCTCCTTGCCCGCAATATGCAGTATCGGTGTATCCATCGTAACCTCCCTCAGACCTGCTCGTACCACTTCGTTCCCGTCTCAGCGGCAAAGCCCGCCGCCTCCTCGTCTGCCTTTGCGTAGGACAGTCCGTCCGAGAGACGGTAGATTGCCTTTGCCGTCAGCGTCGGCGTATCGAACTGAATGCTCTCCTGCTTCGAGTTGCCGCTCTCCGAGGGTTCCGTGAATTGGACTTTGTAGAATTTAGTGAACCGTTTCTTCCCGTTGCGCTTGTCTGACTGGAAGAGGACGGCAAAGTATGGTGCGACATCATCCTTACCCGCCTTCATCACACCGTTCTCGATACTGTGCCCCAAAAGGTAAGCCGTATATTCGAGCGGCAATGCGGTAGTGTCGAAGGTAAGGTCGTAAGATGCGGTGTTGGATGCTGTGTCTACGGACTGTCCGTCCGCAAAAAGCTCCGCCTGATTCGTCTGCGGCTTGATGTCCACCTTACGGAGCAGTTTCCCAAGCGGGAATCGGAGCCTCGTAGGTCGCTGCTCCTCCTGGCACATCGGTGAGCATCTTCGCGATATGAAGTTTCTGGATGTTGATGAACTGTCCGCTTGTAAGATTCCCTGCGGGCTTTGCTGTTGGTGTTGGACTTGGCATTTTATTCTCCCTCCACTGCTGTTCTGTAATCTGTGATTTCCACGAAAAATATCTTTCTCTGTCAGTTCCTGCGTCTGCGCACGGACAAAAGTCGAGTGGCAAAAGCGCGTTCTGCACGGCGTGATGAATCTCTCCGAATCTACCATCCTTCGTCAGAATATGGATACGCACCGTGATTCGGCGTTCCAACTCCGCACCGTCTGCCGAGAGCGCGGGAACGTCGGAAATGACGGAGTAAACGAGAATCGGATACGTCCCCGCATTGGGACTGCGCCCGTGGTAGATGCTCTTCTTTCCATGCGCGAGAAGCTGCGTCAGCTCCTTGGAGCGCACAAGTGCCTGATACACCATCTTGGCAACACTCATTTTCCCCTCCTCCGAATCGCCGTACGCACAGCATCGACGATGGCAGAACGAATACCGTCCTTCTTGGCATCGAGCGCGGGATAGAGGAACGGCTTGTTAATACGTGGGCTGAACTCAACGAGCACGCCGTAGAATACGCCATCCTGAGACGCTGCATCTGCCGCTATGCGCCAAACAGAACCGTCCTTCCTGCGCAGTCGCTTATGGATTGAGTCACGGAGTGCGCCCTTTACCACGCGCTTATCTGTTCCCGTATAGACAGGGACAGCGGTTCTTTGCCTCTGCGACCACATCGTCCGCGCCATGCGCAGGGCTTCCTTTGCCGCAGTCGTTGCCTCCGCGCCGAGTTCCGAAAGGATCTTCTCGGCAGAGACGAAACCTCTATATCTAGCCATCTTCCACCAACTCCCTGCATTCCATCACGAGCCATCGCTTCTTCCCTCCAAGCGGATACGGCGGCGCGATTGGTGTGAGCGTTTTGTCACCCCAACGAATACGATCCGTCACTTTTACATCTTTGCAGTAACGAATGACGATGCGGTAATCCACCTCCTGCACCTTCTCCGCATATCCGTCGGAGATTTTTTTGCCGCAAAGGGCAGAACGAGTGCCCATGCTTTCCCGACTTCCTGTGTTGTTTGCGCGAGGATATTTCCCTCATCGTCCGTATCCGTGACGGGACGCAGGAAAGTGATTCGATGACGCAGTTCGCTCATGGACACTCTCACCTAAAAGTCCTCCTTCCGTACACCGAAAAGCAAGGAGCGAAGCGTCAGCGCAAGCCCTCTGTGATCCGCTTCCTCCCGATGTTCATAGAGATAGGACACGGCATAGAGCACCGCGACACGCACGATTGCCTGATCTTCGACCTTGGACAGCTTCTTCACACGCAGGAGAGCCGTACAAATCTGTTCTGCCGTTTCCGTAAAGTGCATGAGGAGATCGTCCTCATCGTCGGTATCTACACGCAGATACTGCTTGACTGCTGCAAGTGGCACAAGCATAGAACCACCTCCCTCTTTGCCGCAAAACTAAAGTCCGTCAAATTGGTGCTGAATTTATCAGCGCTTCCATACATCAGCCCTTCATCTTGAGCGTCTGCACGGCTTCCTCGAGGACGAGTTTGCCGTCTACACGCTCCTTCATGACGTAGCCGACCATGCCGTTGCCCTGCAAACAGCTCCTTGAGTTCCTGCAGGGAACGTGTCCCACGGTCGCCGATGTTGTAGTAGGAGTAATCGCCGAATGCGATGACGATCTTTCCCGCCTCGACAGCGGGCATATACGCCGAGGAGTAGACGGGGTAGCCGAGCAGACGGTCTGGTTCACCCATCTGGTACGATGGCTGCCAAAAATATGCACCGTTGGCATCCTTGAGCTTTCGGATGCTTGCAAGCGTCTGGTCGTTGACGATGAACGCCGCATTCTTGCGGTAGGGACGCTTGAGACTGTAGACGAGCGTCACGAGTTCGTCCGCCTTGATGTCTGCCGCCGCCGTGGTGACGGATGTCTTTGCCGAGGTGAGAAGTCCCTTCGGCTTGTGCGTGCCGTCGCCGCTCAGGAATGCATCCTCCTCTGCGTTGCCGAGAGCCTTGCCGAACTGCTCGATGAGATAGCTCTCAATGTTGAAGGCGTTGTCGTAGAGAAGCTCTTCCGTCACCTTGACCGCGACGTGGAGCTTGTGTGCGTCGAGAACAATCTGGTCAAAGGTCGCGTCGCCGAAGGTAAGCGCAGCTCCCTCCTCGATCCACGATGCCGCAGGTTTGGTGGCGGCAATGTTGATCTTGTGTTCGCCGCTCGTGGTGATAACCGTCGCAAGCGGACGCAGGACATTCTCTTCGCTGAGTACGTCGATGAGACGTTTGTCATATTCCTCGGGAACGAGATAGCCTCCGCTGGCATCCGTCCCCTCCTGCAGGACGTTCTCCACCTGCCGAAAGTTCGTACGGAGAGCTTTGAGCATCGCAGAGCGGTATGCCTCGCTTGCACGCCCCGTCTTTTCTGCATTGAACGCAGCCCCCGGAGTGTTGGTGATTGCTGCCGTTACAGGCTTTTGCAAGCTGCGCGTCAAGAATCGCCTGACGCTCTATGCGCTCGATGTCCTTGCCAAGCGCGAGTACCTCGTTCTCCATCTGCTCATACGCCTTGGCATCTTCGGCTGTAAGATGCCCGTCCTTTTCGTGAGAATCCAGAAACTGCTTTGCCTGTTCCCACATTTCTGCACGCTTCTCGCGCATTGCCATGATCTTATCCATGATCTTTTTCCCTCCGTTAATGTGAAATAGAAAAGAGCCGTCGTTTGATCGGCTCTGCATCGACATTATTTGTTTGTGTCCCCTGCCCGAATTTCGAGAGCAGAGAGTTCGTGACGGCGGCGCGGGAGAAGATCAGCCCGTCCGCCGCAGCACTCGTGAGATGTTCCCTATTCTCATAGAGAACGGAATCCGCAAACCCAAGTTCCACTGCTTTCTTTGCATTCATCCATGTCTCGGCATCCATGAGACGTGAAATCTTCGCACGGGAAAGTCCCGTCTTGAGTTCGTAGGCATTGATAATGCTCTCCTTGATTTCAGAGAGGAACGTAATTGTCCGCTCCATCTCGTGCGTGTCTCCGATAGAAACGGTCATCGGATTATGCAGCATCAACAAACCCTAGAGGAGAAATCTCGACGGTCGATCCTGCCATCGCAACGACGGATGCGGCGGAAGCGGCAATCCCGTCAATCTTGACCGTGACCTCGCCGGGATATTCCATCAGCATATTGTAGATCTGTGCCGCTGCATAACAGTCGCCGCCCGGTGAGTTGATCCAGAGGTCAATATCTCCCTCGGCGGCGTTCAGCTCAGAGCGAAACATCTGGGGCGTGACCTCATCGCCCCACCACGTTTCATCCGAAATCTCACCGTCCAGAAGCAAGATTCGCTTCTCTCCTTCGTTCCGTACCCAGTTCCAAAATTTACGTTTCATCACTTACTCCCTTCTGCCTAGCGGCAAACAGCCCTGCGTCCCTCAGTTTTGTCATATTCCCGTTGATGAGATAGAGATCGCCACCCTCGTCCGCTTCGATGGGGTTCATGTCCTCAAGACTGCGGATGTCGTTCGCCGAGAGCCATCCGTTCTGCCGCCCGATGGCGTATCCCTCCATACGGCTCTTGTAATCTCCGCGCAGAAGCCCGTCCACATTGAAGCGGATGAAGTAGTCCTTCCGCTCCTTGTCCGTCAGCAGAGCCTTTTGAAGCGACTGCTCCCAACGAACCACCCACGGATTCAAAGTGTATTTGACGAACTCAAGCGACTGCTGCTCGATATTGGAAAAATGAGGATTTCTCCAAGTCTCCTACCATATGCGGCGGCACACGATAGAGCCGTGCGATCTCGTCGATCTGGAACTTCCTCGTCTCTAGGAACTGCGCCTCCTCGGGTGGAATGGCAATCTGCTGATACTTTACACCTTCCTCAAGAACAGCAATCCTGCCCGTGTTCATCGTGCCGCCGTAAACGGCGTGCCAACTCTCACGGAGCTTCGACGGGTCTTTGAGGACACCCGGATGTTCGAGTACGCCACCCGGACGCGCTCCGTTCTTGAAGAATGCCGCACCGTATTCCTCCGTTGCAAGCGCGATCCCGATGGCGTTCTTTGCCATAGCGATTGGACTGTAGCCAACCAGACCATCGAAGCCGAGTCCCGGAATGTGAAGCACATCCTCAGGGCGCAGACGAATCTGCCCCTTGTCCGCAAAATTCGGATTCTCCTCCGTGCTTCGCGTATAGGTGTAGTAGAGTTCCCCCGTGCGGCTGTCGCGGCTGACCTCCATCTTATCCGGGAGGAGCGGATAAAGTCCGAGAACACGCCCTCTGCCATCCCGCAAAAATTTGTGCGTAGGCATTCCCCCACAGGAGGAGATGCGCCATAAGCGTCTCACGAAAGACAAAACTCGTCATCTCGGGATTTGGCGCATCGTGGAGCAGAAAATACAACGGGTGCTCCGGCACGCGCTCCTTGCCCCTGCCCTTGGTAGACATAGACGTGAAGCGGCAGCCCTGCGATGGATTCTGCGAGGATGCGGACACAGGCATAGACTGCCGTCGTCTGCATTGCCGTCCGTTCGTTGACCGCCTTTCCTGCCGCCGTCTGCCCGAACAAAAAGGACAAGCCACCGAGGTGATTTGTGGGCTTGTCCCGCGAACGAAAGAGTTTTTGTGAAGAAGTTCATGGAAACCTCCATTTCCAAAACGGTATGAAAAAAAGCCTTACCACAGAAGATGATGAGAGCAAGAGCACCGCCCTTTCGAGCGGTGCTCCGTAGTTTCAGCTTAGAAGATTTCGATGCAGGAAAGCTCCATGCTGTTGATGTCGGCTGTGAATTTCGCGCCCCGCGCAATCTCGTCGGCGGCTTTCAAAAGTTCCTCCGGCGTTGGATCCCCGCCCATCTGGCAAATGCCGGCGTTGGCTTTGATGTCCCAGAAAACCTTGCGGGCTTCCCAATCCGTCTTGTCATAATCCCTCTCTTTGCGAACCTCGATGCGGATGTAGCTGTCGTGGTTGCTCTCGTTTGCCCAGCCCATCGTGTTTTCCTGCAGCTTGAGTCCGTACTCGGCAGCCTTGCTCTCGATGATCTTGGCGATTTCCTGCTTGTTCATTTTCTTTTTCCTCCGTTTCTTGGTTCTTCGGTTTTTCCCTTTCGGTATGTGTATATTCCCGTACTATCACAGAAATAGCAAGGCCATATGTGCGTATACAATCGCCCTAAAATGCCCATATGCCGCGACTCTCATACACCGATTCCGACGTATCATTTCCACAGCGGATCGCACGATCCAGAGCCATGATGAGGGCGATCACGCCGTCGATCTTCTCGGTGGACTTCTCCTTATCTGCCTTGATGTTCCCCGCAGGGTCGGTGCGAATGAAGATGTTGTCTGCCATCCAGCGCATGACGGGATGCCCGCCGTGCGCTATTTTCTTTTCCAAGGTCAGCTTCATCAGCTCCTTGGTCGGCGGACTCATATCCTTGAAGCCCTGACCGAATGGAACAACGGTGAAGCCCATCCCCTCGAGGTTCTGCACCATCTGCACTGCACCCCATCGGTCGAAGGCAATCTCGCGAATGTTGTACTTCTCGCCAAGTTTCTCAATGAACGCCTCGATGAATCCGTAATGCACGACATTCCCCTCTGTCGTTTGTACGTAGCCCTGTCTCTCCCACACGTCATACGGCACATGGTCACGCCGCACACGAAGGTCGATGTTCTCCTCGGGAATCCAGAAATACGGAAGCACGGCAAACGGCTCATCCTCCTCCGTCGGAGGGAACACGAGGACAAACGCCGTAATGTCCATCGTAGAGGAAAGGTCAAGACCGCCGTAGCAGACACAGCCCTCTAAGGACTCAGCGTCAACATGGGCGTCACAGCTATCCCACTTGTCCATCGGCATCCACCGCACGGACTGCTTCACCCATTGGTTCAGTCGAAGCTGACGGAAGCTGTTCTCCTCGGCTGGATTCTGCCGTGCAGAGTCGCAAGCCGCCTGTACCTTGTCGATGCCGACTGTGATACCAAGCGACGGATTCGACCGTTTCCAAACCTCCGGGTCTGTCCAGTCCTCATCTTCCTTCGCTCCGTAGATCACGGGATAGAAGGTCGAATCAATCTTTCGCCCTTCCAGAATATCCACTGCTTTCTGATGTGTCTCGTAGCAGATGGACTGCATATCCGTTCCTGCCGTGGTGATAAGGAAGTAAAGCGGCTGCATTCGCGCATCGCCGGAGCCTTTCGTCATAACGTCAAAGAGCTTGCGGTTCGGCTGCGTGTGCAGCTCATCAAATACCACGCCGTGAATGTTGAAGCCGTGCTTTGAATATGCCTCTGCCGAAAGCACCTGATAGAAGCTGTTCGTCGGCAGATATACCATCCGCTTCTGGGAGGCAAGGATCTTCACTCGCTTGCTGAGGGCGGGACACATACGCACCATGTCTGCTGCGACCTCGAACACGATGCTCGCCTGTTGACGATCGGCAGCACAGCCATACACCTCGGCTCGCTCCTCCCCATCGCCGCAACAAAGGAGGAGTGCGACAGCGGCGGCGAGTTCGCTGTTGTGCGTTGGCACGAAGGATTCCCCTACCAGATAGCAGTGACTTGCACTATCCACTTGAATGCACTGCATGGGGACTCGCTCTGAGAGCGACACGATGTCTGCCAGATAATGAAAACAGGAGCGAGTTTCTTTAACCCGCTCCCGTTTCCGGCAGATTTTCCGATGCAGTTTTGATGTTGGTTGATCGTCAAATGTAGTGAACCGTATGATGTAGAGGGTTTCCCCTGTCGGCTTTCCGCATCGCGTAGACGGTGCTTCTGTCATGGCATTCTTGATGCCGAGACTCCACAAGAGTTCGCGTACCGATTCGGCAAGCTGTTTGATGGTGCTGACGTAGACGCTCTGCGCCTTCCGATTCCCGATGCACCCGTCAGAATCCATCAGACCTTGCAAGAGTTCCCAACGCTGACGCTCCGAGGCTCTTAGATATGCGACTGGGATAACCTTATCTCGGAATGTCGGAACGAGGATGCTCTTTAGTTCCTCATAGTACACGCGCACACTTCCCGGCTGAGGAATGCTGTTGTATGGAGCATACGGCACACTCTGTGTGACCGCCTGTACGTCCTTATCGCAGATAGTAATTTCGGGCTTTGTGGCACATCCGTTGCCGATCCAGTATCCGTAAAGATACGGATCAACAGGAAGATCACACTCTGCGAGATTCAGCGATTTTTGCCACAGGGATTCGGATAATGGAACGGCGTGCCTCCTTCTCGTTATCCCGATATTTTTCTCTGTACCTCATCGTTCGGCTGTAGATTTCACCCGTTGTCCAAAGCATGGATCGCGGCTCGCCGATGATGTGCTCCACATTCCAGAGATGCCGTTCCCCTGCGACGATGGACGAGCCGTCACGAAAAAGTCAGCCGATAGGCTTGCTCGGTGTCATCCACATCGCTCTTTGCAACAACACGGCAGGGCTGTCCGTTTTCGTCAAAAACGGTATCTCCGACGCGAATATCGCCCATTGTGGTAAATCCCTCGGGTGTGGGGATTTTTCGTATCAAGAGTAAGCTGTTTTCCTTGTTTCTTGGGAATCTCAACATACGCCGTGTTGAACTGCCGATAGCCGTTCGGTTTCAAAAATTCCGAAAAATGTCTCGGATAATGCGCTCCCTGCCAGTCGATCAGCTCGAAGGGCTTTCCTGCCCACGTCCCCTTCGTATGGCACAGGCACTCGATGAAGCCGACGGCATAGTCCGCAGCGGCTTTGTCATAGTGTGCGTCCTCTGCCATGAACCTCGTCGGCTTGTAATCCGTCAGTTTCCGCAAGCGATCACCCCCATCAAAAAAGCCGCTCAATAGCGGCAATACGAGAAGCAGCCCCGAAGGGCTGTTTTTTGTTCGGCGTGGCTTAGATGCGCTTCATGCACCATGCCATCGCGTGCCCGCCGTCCTCAAAAAGCTCCGTGGCGGCTTCGACGAGGTTCAGGCGGCATTCAATGTCTGCCAGTCCCGTCTCCTCCGGCGTTTCAACCATCTCGTAGACGGCTGCGTGGAATCCCCAGCATTCCATCCCGACGACAAGGATCTGCTCGCCGTAGCGAAGGATCGCGCCGCTTGTCCCGAACCGCATCTCATCGAGGTGCTCCATCGTGGTGGTCTTCGGCCATCTTGCTTCTGCGTTCTTCATTTTGTGTTCCTCGCTTTCTGTGTGTAGGTTATTTCCTTCGGCCATGTACATATATGTCTCTAAACGCAGAATATAGCAAGTCATATTTCGGATAAACCACACTTATATTTTCGAGAGAAACACAGCCCCGAAAGGCTGTGCAGAATCGCTAGAATCGTCGGCTATTTTTCACCCGTGAGGATAAATCGTACATACGTCGCACGGTCTTCCTCGATGAAGCAGACCAGTTCGTAGAACCCCATCTCGAACGCCATCCGCTGAACTCTGGGGACGTCGAACATATTCACCCGCCCGGAGTTGCGGATATCCATGATCTGTGCGAAAACCTTCTCGTTCATGATCTGCCCCCTTTCTGCACGATGCGGAAGGAGTCCACACCAGAGATCAGACTGAGTGACGAGCCTGTCTCCCATCGGACAAGAAGCTGTCCCGCATCGTCAACGCCCAGAACCTCGCCCCTCGTTCCCATCGGTGGGGCTTGCGGATCATCCATTCCGAGGAGTTCCACCTTTGCCCCGTTCGGGTACCGCTTACGAAGTGCGGCGATCTGTTCCTTACTCGGAAACCGCATGATCCTCAGCCTCCTTCCGATGTCCGCTCTTGAACGCGCTGCTGCCGATGAGGTTCTGCAGGAGAATCTTACGCGACTGCTTGTAGGCGCTCCCGATCATGCCGAGGCGCAGGAGGAAGCAGCGGAATGCGTATTTCTCGTTGTCCACAATCTTCTCCTTTGCCGTAACGCGCTTTTGCGCCCGTGCCATCAGGCAGAGTTTACTGATGAACTCAGCGTATGCCTTTGCCGTCTCGTCGGTGATCGTGCCGTGCAGCCATGCGAAGGTGATGCGGTCATCGGTCAGCGTGTAGGTCGCTTCCCTGATGTCAAAGGCGTGGCGAATCAGCCGTCCCTTGCTCAGAAGAAGTGCATCCAGATTCTGCAGTGCCGTCTCGGTGAAAAGGCTGCGCGGGAGACTGATGGAAAGGCTGTCCTCATCGGGTTCTTCCATCACTGCCTCCATTGGAGCAGGTTCTTCTACCACCGTTTCTGCCGGTGTCGGCTCATCATCTGCCGCCGCTTCCGTCTGAATCGGCTCATTCGCCCCTGTGTCCGCACAGGAAGCCTCGTTCTCCCAATCCTCGGACATAAAGCCATCCTCGCTCAGTGCCATGCGCACACGCGCAACGGTCGCTTCATCGGTGGCATCGTCGAAGCAAAGGCTGCCGTCCTTCATGATCTCGAATGCGCCGATTTTGTAGGAAAATGTCGGTGCGCCGCAGTAGACGGGCTTTTTCACCGAGCACCTTGCCGATGATCCCGACCATCGCCTTGCGCTCTTCCTTTTTGGATGTTGTAATTGACCTTCATGGTGGTTTCCTCCTTCATGTACTTTGGTCATTACATTCATCACTCGTATGGGAAGAATTAGCAAGCAGAATCTGTTGTATACACCATAGCCATCTAGGAGGATAAACTGCCGAATACCATCATTTCGCAGAATGGGGCGCGGTCATGCGCTCAAGCATCTTGCCCGTCATCCAGATCGCCCCATCAATGACAAGCGGTAGGAAGATGCGGTCACGGAATCTGCACCATCCCGTCTCCTTCTCCGCGCTCTCTTTCAGTGCCGCCGTGTACGCCGCCGACACCTCACGCGCTGCGGGAAGTCCCTTCTCGTGCAGCCAGAGGACGGTCGCTTCCTTCGCCTCCGTCCGTACAAAAATCCCCCACATGATTCTTCAGTTCATTTTTGAATGTGTTCCAGTTTCATCTTCAACACTCTCCTTCATAGTCCGTTACCCCACGCGCAATGGCACGGGCAAATTCATCCTGCTGCGTCCCAAGAAGCTCTGCATCGCCCTCATGGTCGATAAATGCAAGCTCCACGAGTACGGCGACCGCATCCGTGTTGCTTAGAACGTACAGCCCGTTGACACCGGGCTTTGCCCCCTTTGTGCCGCGATCTGTAGTCCCCAATGACGTGACAATCTGGTTCTGAATGCAGCTTGCCAGGTCTCCCCTGCGCCGCTTCCGTAGAAGTGCCAGACCTCCGTTCCGTTTGCCGCGCCGTTACAGGCGTTGCAGTGGATGGAGATGAATACGTCCGCATCGCTGTTGTTGGAAGCCGAGACTACTTCATGGAGGCTATCAGATTGCAGACAGCCGACCACCTCGACACCTGCGGCAGCGAGATACCCCGCCACAAGGTCAGCGACATTCTTTGCAACGTCGCATTCCCGCAGCCCATACCCGCACGCGCCGGGGTCGGGATTCCCGTCCGGCGCATGACCCGGATTCAAAAACACACGCATCACGATTCCTCCTTCGATTTCGGCACGTCCGCATACGGAATGCGCTCACCGTCACGTTCCAAAAAAACACATCTTCGGCATTGCTGTCTTTGCTCTGAATGTACCTCTCAACAGCGACATCCACGAATTTCGGCTCAACCTCCACACCGTAACAGATACGCCCCAACTGCTCACAGGCAATGAGCGTTGATGCCGAGCCGAGGAAGCCGTCAAGTACGACACCGTTTGTCTGCGTACACTGCTTGACAAGGTACGCGATAAGCGGCACGGGCTTTGAGGATGGATGACCGCAGCCGTCTTTCTTCGAGTCCTTGATGCGATCAAATGCAAAGACCGTGGTCTGCTTCTGGTCGCCGTACCATCTGTGCCGCCCGTCCTTTCGCCATCCCCAGATGATCGGCTCGTGGATGTACTTCCAGTCCGTGCGTGTGAGGACAAGACGGTCTTTCTTCCACACCAGTCCCGCGCCAACTTTAAAGCCCGCATCTTCATAAGCGTCATGAAAGATGCGGGCTTTTTGCCGTTGCGTAGAAAAACGTAGATGGAGGCGTCTGTCGCCATTGCCGAGTGGAAGGCGGTAAAGGCAGATTTGAGGAACTCGTAGGCGTCCTTGTCATTCAGATCATCGTTCTTGATCTTCCCGGAGGAACTTTCCAGAGCCACAAAATACGGCGGGTCCGTACAGACAAGGTTGACCTTCTCGCCGCCGAGCAGCCGCTCGTATGTCTCCGGCAGAGTGGAATCGCCGCAGATAACACGGTGCTTGCCGAGATGCCATACATCGCCTGTTTTGGCGACACATGGCTTTTGCAGTTCTGCGTCCACATCGAAGTCGTCTTCCTGCGCTTCACCATCATCCAGTGAGAGCAGGTCAGCAATTTCAGCTTCGTCGAAGCCCGTGAGCGAGATATCGAAGTCCATGTCCTGCAAGGCTTCCATCTCGATGCGCAGCATATCTTCATCCCATCCTGCGTCGAGGGCGAAACGGTTGTCTGCGAGGATATACGCTTTCTTCTGAGCCTCGGTCAGATGATCGACAAAGACACAGGGAACGCTCTCTATCCCCTCCGCCCGCGCTGCCGCAACACGTCCGTGTCCTGCGAGAATGCCATAGTCCTTGTCGATGATGACGGGACTGACGAATCCGAACTCGCGTAGACTTCCGCGCAGCTTGTTGATTTGTTCGGGCGAGTGCGTCCGTGCATTGTTGGCATACGGGACGAGCTTGCTGATTGGAACGAGCTTCATCTCCGATGTTGTTTTTATTCAAATCACTTCCCTCCTTACTTCCTCGAACGCAGCAGCCGTTCCATCCGATCCTCCTGCGGAGAACCGACGAATGTGGTGGTGCAGTTCTGCTTTACGATGTCGAATATCTCATACCAGAGCAGATTGGACTGCTTCTGAAACGCCTGTCCCATCTGGACGAAGGGGCTTGCAATCGCGCCTCCTGTCGTCGGATGCTTGCCAATGAGTCCGTATTGACTCATTGCTTCCTCACATTGGATGAAGCGGGCAAATGCCTGCGCATAGCTTTCGATGAGGCGAGGATTTACGAGACGCTCACAGCCGCGCTCCTTCAGCCATAGCCATGTCTCGCGGAAAATTTCATCCGCACCGAGCGGTTTTCCGTTCCTCTGCCGTGCCGACAGGAACTCACTCGGCGTTGGCATCTCCTCACCGTAGAGGTTAGCGGCATCCACAAGGTCTGTGCCGTCCAGTTCCGTCATTGGGAACCCCATGATGTGCGCCGTGCGCCCGCCCGCAATCTTATCTGCGAGTGGTTCGGGCTTATCTCCCGCCCGGATGCGTCGTCCTCCGCGATTTGTTCCGTCCCGCGCCATCTTCTCGCCCCCTTCCTTTAATACCCCCGTTTGAACCGACGTTTTTTTGTGCGTACTCCCCTCCCCGGTCCAGTAACGGCGTGGTTTTAGAGATTTAACCGCCCCCTAGGGGGTATCCATCGCCTCTGCCGCGCTGATGAATCCGCTCATGACAAGACACGCAGAGCGACATCAAATTGCTCTCACCGTGCGTGCCGCCGTCGGCGAGAGGTCGAATATGATGCACAAGCGTTGCGAGAACATATCTCCCCTGCTCTTTGCATTTCTCGCAGATCGGATGCCCTGCCAAATGTCGGTCACGGATCCTGCGCCATACGCTGCCATACCGCTCGTGCTGATCGTACCCACGCGTGAAGTGGTCGTAATGTCGCTGCATGACTTTCTCGTGCTCCTCACAGTAACAGCTTTTTCCGGTCTGTAAGATTCGGACAGCCTGTCATTCGACAAGGGCGCTTTGGTTTTTCTCGGCATTGCGTTTCTCCATCAAAAAGCCCTCACGGAGAATTGCTTCTCCAAGAAGGCTGATTCCATATCCTATTTTTCGCTGAGTATATCATATCACTGTCAAGGTAGTGACATCAAGACGACATCGACTGCCATTTAGTGACATTTAGTGACATCGGAGAAATATTTTTTTCAGTCCAACGCCATGCAGACGGTAGATTTGACGAAGACCAAGTTTCATCTCCGTCGCAATCTCTGCCCACGAGCGGTAACCCATATAACGGAGATACAGGACACGCCGTGCCTCTTTGTCCTCCACCCTGCTGTATCGTTTCGTAGATTTTCGGAGCGCAGATCGACAAGCCGATCAATCTCAGCGTCGATCTTCTCTTCACGCTCGATGATTTTTTTGCAATGGTGTCGGAAAGCTGCGACGTGTTCCTCGTTGCATTGCTCGGCATTCCCGTAATCACGGCGGTAGTCTTTTTCTGCCATACTGCGAAGAACTGAGACCTCCTCCAACATACTCTGGATTTCATTGTCGATGTTTCGTGCCTGACTGAGATACTCTTTCGCGATCATGCAAATTCCCCTCCAACTTCTGAAGAAGCCATTCCCCATCCAGACTTGTCAACTGCCCAAACCATGCAGAACGAAAGAACCGCTCCGTTTCGCTACGCATCGCTGCCGCCGCAACATTCTCCGGGTCTTTGCCGAGAGCCGTCCGCGCCCAGCGATAATCCTTTGCCGCCTGTTCGACGATGGCGTTTGCCAGAACCTCATAGTTCATGATGTTACCTCCGCTTTGACGGCTTCAATCAGAGCCGTCTGAGTCTTGTCCTTTCGTTTCAAGGCACGGAGGATTCTCTCGTCAATCGTGCCCTCGGCGATGATGTGCTGCACCACCACAGTGTTTGAGTTCTGTCCCTGCCGATAGAGCCGTGCCACGGTCTGCTGATAGAGTTCCAAACTCCAAGTGATACCGAACCACACCAAGCTCGAACCGCCGCTCTGAAGGTTGAGGCCATGACCTGCGCTCGCCGGATGGATCAGGGCGACGGGGATTTCACCACGATTCCATCGGGCGATTGTCTCATCCGTATCCAGTCGGACGCATGGCACGCGCTTTTCGACGCGCTCTGCGTCATGACGAAACCAGTACGCCACGAGGAGCGGCTTGCCGTTCATGCTCTCGATGATGTCTTCCAAGGCATCAAGTTTGCGGTCATGTATATGCAGCGTAGCTCCATCGTCGGTGTAGACTGCGCCGTTTGCCATCTGCACGAGTTTTCCCGGACAAGACACCGGCATTTGCCGCCGTCACCTCATCGCCCTTCATCTGCAAAACCAACTGCTCGCACATCTCGGCATACATTTTCTTCTCTTCCTCATCCATGCGGACGCTGTATTCGCTCTCAATCAGCTCGGGCATCCTCAGATGATCGGCGGCTTTCATGGAGATGGTGATATCGGAGATTTTTCTCGTAGATCCGCTCCTCGGCTTCTGGCAAGGGAGCGTAGGAGAAGACCACCCTGTCCATTTCGCTTGTCCGGTTTGAAGTAATCTTGCCGATACTTCGTAATGAACCGCCCCAGACGCTGTCCCATGTCGAGTACCTTGAACTCCGCGAACAAGTCCATCAAGCCGTTGCTGGTTGGCGTTCCCGTCAGCCCAATGACTCTCTTTGCCAAGGGACGAACCTTCATGAGTGCCTTGAAGCGTTTACTGCTCCAATTCTTGAACGAGGAGAGTTCGTCAATCACGATGGCATCGTAGGAGAAGGCTGTTTTCTCCACGAGCCACGGCACGTTCTCGCGGTTGATGATGTAGAGGGAGGCTTGCTTGCGAAGTGCCTCCCGACGTTCTTTCTCCGTCCCCACTGCTACGGAGTAGTGAAGATGTTTCAGATGCTCCCACTTGTCGATTTCCTGCGGCCATGTGTTTCTTGCCACTCGAAGCGGAGCGATGACGAGGACGCGGGAAATCTCGAAGCAATCAAAAAGCAAGTTATTGAGGGCTGTGAGGGTAATCACAGTTTTTCCCAAGTCCCATATCCAAGAGTACGGCGGCAGTCGGATGACTCTCGATAAAGTCGATAGCGTACTGCTGGTAATCATGCGGTATGAACTTCACAGGGCATCACCTCCAATCTCATCTGAATTCATTACCGAAACACTTCCTGCAGCACATCCACATGATAGGTGTTCACCATGCCGTACTTGGCATCGTACTCCTTGCCGATGTGATAGCCCTGCTTTCTGGACATTGCCGAGGCTTTGCGTCCGAGTCTTGCGGCGGCATCCCGACTCACGCCACGAACTCCCATGAGATTGGCATAGCCGATGATGGTGTAGTGGTGCTCATCGATAGTCATCTGCTTGGATTCGACCTCAAGAAGCCGCTCGTCCACCTTGTCAATCCGGGCATTTGCCGCCTTGATCGCCTTTGCCTGTTCCACCATTCGCTGTGCGCTGCACAGCAGAAATTCCTCGGGTGTCATGTTCCTCATGGGATTGAAATAGCTTTCTTCCAGCTCATCGAAAACATCCCACGCCCGCTCAGTTCCGAGCATTTTGCTGTGACGCGCCGCCCCTTGTTTCGTCCAAAGAATCAGAGACGGTGCGCGACTCCCGACAACTGACTCGATATTTTCGAGTGAGTCCTTGAAGGCCTTGAGATCAGCACCTTCAAGTTTGAAGTAATGCTTCCCCTCAACGAATCGCTCCCTGTTGTTCTTAAAATTCTGCTGGATATGAATTGTCTTGCATCCATATGCCTCGGCAAGCTGCTCCGTTGTCATGACACGGATGTCATTGTGTTCCAAAACCGTAAGTTCATTCATGGTCGATCTCCTCCAATACGCTGTCAATCTGATTTATCTCGTCAATCACATACACCTTGAATCCCAGCCGCCGAAGCAGCCTGTGCCGCGCCATCTGCAAGGCTCTCGGCTTCTTCCCCGGCGCTTTCAGCTCCACAAAGCCCACCCTGCCGCCGGGCAAGAGCGCCAGGCGGTCGGGCATCCCGTCGAATCCCGGCGAGGTGAACTTGGGCGCGATGCCTCCCATCGCTTTGACTCTTGCTACAAGCGCCTGCTCAATATCTTTTTTTCCCGCATCTTGTTCTCCTGTTCCACGCTCCGTTCCATGCGCCTGTTCCACCCCTCCATCCAGTCATATCAAGACTTCTGATGCTTTTACGGAACAACGATGCACAGGATTTTTTTCTCCTTACGCGCGTATGCGTATGCTCGCGTGCGCACTATTATTTTTTTATATATTTTTATTTAATATATAAATATTGTTCCCTTGTACCGAAGCCTTATACAGCAAAGCTTTGAACGTGGAACAACTGCGGCACAAGTCACAAGCGGCTGTAAATTCTCTGCTTGCCATAGATCGGGATGCGTCTCGGCTCGGGCAGTTTCTGCCATTCGGGGATCTTTGCCATAATGGCAGCGATGGCATAGCTGTCGATGGGACGCAGATCCTCTTTCCGTCTGCCAAAACATTCACACCAGATCTCCATATTGCTGACGGTCTGACGCTTTTTCTGTCCCTCGTGCGGAAAGATCGTCGCCGCTCAGGAAGTCCCGCCGTTCATAAAGCCCCATCTGATTCCAGTTGGCAGGAAGAAGTTCATCCAGATAGAGGCGCACCAATCCTTCACGCTCATCCTGCTCCGTAACGGCATCCTGCTCGGCTTTCGCCACGGACTCCAACTCTGCGTCAAGGTAGAGGGATTCCCCGGCATCATAATGCGCGACAGCCTCTGCCCAGATCTGCTTGATCTCCTCCAAGGAGAGATCCCACGGCTTCCTTTTTCCCGCCCGGTGTCTTGACCGTCCAAAAACGTCGGTTGCCCGTGCCGTCACGGAGATATGCGCCCTCGCAGTTGGTCGTGCCAAAGAAGATGCACTGTCTCGGATGCGGGGTAACACGCCGCCCGAAACTGGCTCTGTATTTATCATCCTGCCGCGAAATGAACGCCTTGACCTTGTCGATGTCGGCTTTCCGCATGCCCGCAAGTTCTCCGATTTCCATGATCCAGTAGCCTTGGAGTTTTTTTCGGCTGCGGTCTTGTCGTTCATGTCGGTCAGAGACAGGCTGTCGGAATACCACTCGCCGCCCAGAAGTGCCACAATCGTGGACTTTCCGATACCCCTGCGGTCCGTTCAGAACGAGAATGTTGTCAAACTTGATGCCGGGTTTCCGCACTCTTGCAACAGCGGCGCAGAGTGTCTTTCTCGTGACTGCACGTACATAGGCATTATCCGGCGCTCCAAGATAATCAATGAGCAGGGTGTCCAGACGCGGGACTTTATCCCACGGCGGCAGACTGTCTAAAAAAACTCACGGATGGGGTGATAGGAGCGGTCGTCGGCGACCTTGGTCACGCCGATCTCATAGTTTCGTGCCGAGAACGTTCCATAGTGATCGTCTACATAGCAGATGAGCTGCGCGTCATCTGCATCCCGCCAGAACCTCCCCGGATGCTTCCACGGGACTTCTCCCCGAATTTCCATATTGTCCGCCAGTTGGTTGAATACGATCCCCTTCAAGACCGAATCATGCTCCATGATGAGTTTCAAATTGCGCAGGGAGTTGACCAGTACGCCGTTCTTGTCACGAACGAGTGCCGTCTCCCAATCACTGCCCTCAAAAATCCTGTGCCGCCGTCTCCCTCCGCTCGGCGAGGAGCAAGGAGGAAACGAGTTCATCGCGACTGGCAAGTTCTGCCATCGCCGCAAAGGACTTCTTGGAGTCATCGTCACCGAACTTATGGATTCGAACGAGGTCAAATGCGTTCAGGAGTTTTTTTCGGAGGCAGGATCGGTTGCATGATGCGAGTATGCGAATTTGCCGTCATAGACGACCACACCCGCCGTTCCTTCGCCGGGGATGTAGTCATAACGCCCATCTACCGCCGACGGTGTATAGACCTCGGAGAGATGTTTCTCAATGACTTCCTCGATGCTGTAGGCACGGCAGAAGGCTCCGACGATGCCACTTTTCTGAAGCGGATCTGCCTGTGTGCTGACACTGTGCTTTACGGCTTCGGACTGGCGGGAAGATACCGGCCATTGTGTCACATCCCGCCAGTCATCGTATTTTTGCGAGATAGGCATCCACATCCAGCGGATCACCGTCCTGCTCCTCAAATATGAACTCGCCGTTGGCCGGACAGGAAGCCCAGTACATCATGCGGTTTGCCTGATAGGTGGAGTCATCGAAATACTCCATGCCGATCTGTTTCGCGACCATACGCATGAACGGCGCATATTCTTCCTCACTGACTTCACGGGAGAAGGGCATCACGAGACGATACCGCTGATGTTGTGGCGCATGACTGTGTGTGGAGTAGATGAAGAAACGTGCGCCCGCAAGCACGGACAATGCTTTACCGAGAAAATCCTCCCCTTCGGGAATGTGATCAGCATCGAGCGCACCGCACTCTCTGCTGATGACATGACCTTTCTTCCGAATGCCGCCTCTCAGCCAGCCGCCGACAAAGCCACCCTGGTCTTTGGCAATATCCCGCTGTGCCTTCGGCAGTTTCGGATACTCTTCCACGGTTTCCGAGGTACGGATGGGATGACGGTTGCGCTCTTTGATGTCCTCCCAGCTCATTTCTTTGTTTTTGTACCGCTTCTCGGTATTACGATTACAGACCGCGATTTTCATGGAGCAAGCACCTCCTCGCATTTGGTTGTGAAATAACGGATGTTCTTCCGCAGTCTCCCGGCATGAGCAATCTCCGTTTCCATGCCCTCGGTGATTCGCTCGCCGAACACCCAGACCTCGCCGCACAGCCTCAGAAGCTCGAAGTTCATATCCATCGCTTTCTCCCGCTCATCTACCTCCGACATGAACTGAGGAAAGTACAAGTGCGGCGCAAGGGGAATCCGTCCCCTGCTCACAGCAAACTTGCAGTACTGCCGCGCCCGCATGACATTGACGCGCGGATTGTCCCGATAGGGAGAGCAGATGTAGGTGAACAGATTCTGTCGGAATACCTTGGTGAGAGCTGCGTGCGCTGTAGGATCGGCATAGCCCTCGTGATTTCTTCTCTCAATCATTTCTCGCACCTCATCTTCCTGCTGCACTCCGTGCAGCAGATCGCCGTGCCGAAGAGGTCGAACTCCGCATCGCCGAAAAACTCGTTGAGGTCGACAGGCACTTCCGCTCCGCAGCGCGGACAATGGCAAAAGACATTCTCATCGTTGATTTCCACCGTGACCTCCAGAGCCTCATTGATGTTTTTCCTTGACATAGAACATAAAGGCTTTCCTCCCTTTGAAAACTGATTAGTTCCTCTCATCAGTAAGAGGACGAACAGGGAGGTTTTGGTCACCAAAAATCCTCCCATTTTTCACGGGAGGATTGAAGTCAATCTTTCTGATAGAATTGGCACTCGAAACCATCGGCACGGAGCGGGAGTCCGTCTGCCCAAGGCGGGGTTCGCGCCATCTGCTCACACACGGCAACAAGAGAGACTCGCTCGTCGCATTCGATGATGAGTTCGTCATGGACGTGCGCGACAATGTCCATCGTTCGCAGCGTCTGCATGGCATAACAGAGAATGTCACGGCTGATTGCCTGCGTGATGTTTTCCACGAGCTTCGGGCCGTAGGATTCGATCCGCGCCCACTTTTTCGATAGGTCGAGTCCCATATAGGTGATGGATTCGCCGCCAAACCGATTCTCTCCAATGCGCGGCTTCACATAGGAAAGCCGTCTGCCACTCGGTAGTTCGATGAACATCATGCTGCCCTGATAGATGAACCGGATACCGTGCGTGATTTTTTTGTGCTGCGTTCCTTGATGCAGTCCTTTGCGGCACGATCCACAGCCCACCAGAAATCCACTATGCTCAGATTTGCTGCACGCCAAGCATCCACGAGCGGCTTCAGCTCCTCTTCCTTCATCCCGGACTCCAATGCGCCGAACGCTTTCAGCGCACCGACGGATCCGCCGTAGCCGCAGTTGTGGACTAATTTTTCCCGATACGGTAAAACGGTGATGCTTTCCGGCATTTCTGATGTCATAAAGTCGAGCCGTGCGCTGATGATACGCCAATTCTTCCTTTTTCTCGCTGACAGCTGTCTCCGCAGCTTTGATAATCTCCGAACGAGTCATTCCTGCGGACAGTTTTTCTCGTTACCACAGCGCGGCAATAAGGCCAATACTCCTGATGAAACTCCGACAAAACCGTAATTCTGCGGTTTGCTTGATTTTGCGCTCTGGGTACAAAGCGTAGATTCCCTTTGGTGTAATTTCCGTTCGTATCGATGCGATCCAGTTCCATCGAGCGTGAGGGCAGACCGAATGTTTTTTTATGAGATACAGACCTGCCTCCGTCACACTCGGAAAATCGAACTTGATCCCTCGCCCTCCATACAGAGGGTACGCCCTGTCGTTCGGGTTCTCGCAGCGTTGTTTTGCTGCTGTGAGTCGTCTGTCCAACCAAGATGGAATCTGTCTCGGTTGCGAACAGCTCTGGCAGCCCTTCGATTTCCCGCTGCGAAGATTGTCCAAGTACTGCCACTGGATTGCACCGCATCCCGTACATTTTGTCAGAACGTAGCAATGATTCATTGCCGCATTCCATCTCTTTTCCGGGCTGATGATTCTCACCCAGCCGAATTGCCGTCCCACCATCTCCTGTTTGTACGAGATGTGCGCCGCAGGAGGCGGCATCTCCAAACTGTATCGGCTGCGATTTCCCCTGAACCCAGACGAGATGATCCGGGGTTGCTGTAAGACCTTCATAGGTAATTACCTCCCGTTCGCCTTTGAAAATGACACCATCATGGCTGACCCAGCTTTCTCCGTCCCAGAGCAAATGCTCCGCACGGACATACTCAATAGGGACAAGTCCTTCATTCGTAAGGACAAGCTGTCCCTCAGCGATACACGCCAGTTCTGCCTGTTTCCCTTTTTGCCTGAGATGCCCGTTCTCACCGTGTTTCACTACATTACAATGAAACATCCTGCCCGCCGTAGCGCAGTAGATATCGCCGTTACCCTCAAAAACATCCATGCGCCATCGCTCCTTGGCAAGCCATGATAGCACCCGCGCTTCGATGGCAGAGAAGTCCGCAACGATGAATTTTCTGCCCTCCTTCGGGATAAAGGCAGTGCGAATCAGCTGCGACAACACATCCGGTACGGGGTCATAGAGCATTTCCAGTGCCGCATAATTTCCCTGCCGCACAAGGTCACGAGCGCATTTGAGGTCGGAGAGATGATTCTGCGGAAGATTTTGCAGTTGCACGATGCGTCCCGCAAAACGTCCGGTGCGATTTGCTCCGTAAAATTGAAACATTCCCCGTGCACGGCTGTCCACACAGACGGCATTTCTCATCGCCTGATATTTCTTCACCGAGGATTTCGCGAGTTGCTGACGAAGCACCAATACATCGGAGACAGGAGACTGGGCGGTCTTGAGCAAAAGCTGTCACAGACTTCTTATCAAGTGACTCCGTTTCAACACCGCGCTCTTTGAGCCATTCTTTCATCTGCGCCACGCTGTTCGGATTCTCAAGCCTGGTCAGAGCTTTCAGGCGTTCCATCAACTTGTCCTTTGTGGTCGCGTCAATCTGGACGGCATTCTCCACGAGAGGCATATCAAGCCGTATTCCACGATCATTGATTTCTTGGTCGAGCACATACTCCTCCCATACCGATTGCGGCACAGGATATTTGGACAGACGTTTCTGTATTGCCGTCTCCACTTCGACATCACGGCGATTATAGGCTTTTGAAGAGTTCCCACTTCTCTCCTGTGGGTTCGTGGAACGGAGGTGTAGAAAAAGATCGAATGAGTGCCTTGCCCTCGGTCATTTTCTGCTCTTCCAGTCCCAACACTCTGCCCACGGCGGCAAGCGATAATGGCAAGCCCATGTAGGCAGACCAGACCATTGTGCATCGCCAGCTGTGGGGATTCAGAAAACAGGGCACACTCTTTGGAAAGCGGATGATTGTCACGGAACGGATCGAGGTCTATCCCCAAGTCCGACAAGTAACGCGACAGACACACACGCTCAAAGTTGGCATTAAACGCCCACTTGATGACGCTCTCATCGATCAGTGCGTCCAAAATTTCCTGCGGAATCTGCTCTCCATTGGCAATATCGATGACCTCCACCGTGCCTCCATCCACGGCATAGCCGAAAAGCAGGATCGCAAAGTCCTCTGCCTCTGCGTAACGATAAACGCCGCTTTTTCCCAATATCTACACTGCTCCGAGTTTCAAGATCGATAGAAATAGACTTCATGTCACTTCTCCTTCTTCGACAAAGGCAGCGAGGACGAATCCCCGCTGCCCGTGTCACCTAGTCCCTATTTAGCTGAGGAAATCTTCGTCCTCATCGGCGAAGTCATCCTCGGCGCGTGTCTTGCCGCCGAGCGGCTCACCGTCGGAAATCTTCTGCAGGTTGTTCAGCCCGCAAGCGATGCCCTTGTTGCCGTTCGAGTTGAATGCGTAGAAGTTGATGCTTGCGCGTCCGTAAACGCCGGAGTAGACCTCCGAGTGCTCGATGATCGGATTGCGGGCAGCATCCACGATGCCGGGAGCCGTAGCCGAGTTGGCGTTGATGAAGTAGCTGTCCTTGTATGCCGCATCGTCCGGGCGTTCCACATCGCCGTCACGGAGTGGGTTCTTGATCGCCGTGAGTGCGGGCACGGACTTGCTGCTGCCCTTGAGCTTTGATTGCCCTTCCTCGTACGCCGCCTGAATGGCGTTCTTGACTGCGGTCACGGTCTTGGTGTCGGACTTGGGAATAATAAGCGACACACTGTACTTCGGCGTACCGCCGTTGATGGACTTTGCCTGCCAGACGTTGGCATAGCTCCAACGTGTCTTGACACCCGTGATCACTTTTTGTCGGATTGATAACTTTTGCCATGGTACTTTTCCTCAACTTTCCTTAAAAATCTTCTGCTGCAGTATTCATCACAGGCCGCTTGTCGCTCATCGGAGCAAGGGTTGGTTTCCCCTGTGGCTTTACGATGAAGCCTCCGAGCAGTTCCTCAAACTTATTTTTTCCGAGCAGACTGGTCATCGCTGTAATCCCGAGCAGTTTCTGCTCATACGGCTCGAAGCCCGCTTCTTTGACGGTTTTTAGCGACAACCGCCTCGTCAGTGTATTTCCGATTCGAGCGACCTTCGACCAGTTTCCAGTCCGTCCACTGTTTTTCCTTGAATCGCCCGCTGCAAGGCGTATTCCTTGATGTCGCTGACCCATGCGGCGAGCGTGTCGGCTTTTGCAAGCACCGCCTCCACCTCGGCATCCTCCAGTGTCGGCGGCATCTCGAAGTCATACCGGGCGAGTTCCAGATTGTACTCTACCCGTTTACGGCAGGTCGCCTTGATCTTGCAGAACTGACAGTGCGCCCCTGCACTGAACTCGCCTTCTCCTGCGTGTGCCAGTTTTGCCGCAGGTACAAGCGTATCTGCCGCCCATGCCAGAAGGTCGGCTTTCGAGATGCTGAACTCCGAGATGTTGGCGAGACGAGGTTGGAAGATCACCATCCGTACCTCTTCGATGTCATAGAGACCGTCGAACATCTGGATGCACCCGAGCGCGTAACACATCATCTGCGGATTGTGGTCAGCACTGACCTCGATGCCTTTGCCGTGCTTGTAGTCCACAATGCAGACTTTCTTGCCCGAAATGATGAGCGTGTCAGCTGTGCCGAAGCCATCCGGCACGAACGCCGAGAAATCGACGCGCTGCTCCACCGACACCATCGTGTCCTTGCTCTCGGCACGGAACTGCTCGACCTGCTCCATCACGAACTGGCAGTATGCCTCAGCACACTCTTCCATCTCAGTGTCATAGGAAGTGAGATGCTTGGTCGGATCGCGTACCCGCTCACCCAGAGCCTTGCGGAGTTTGTACTCGCAGAGCATATGCGCATCCGTCCCCTGGGCTGCGTACGCACTCGGCGTGTCGGATTTCTCCGCATTGAGTCGTGCCGACGGCGGACAGGCGATCCAACGTGCGGCAGAGGATGCAGAGAGGAGGGCATGCTTACGTGCCAATGTGCTCAGCCTCCTTCAAGAGTGCCGCATACTGCTCCGGTGCGATGTCGCTGAGTTTGTCCGCACCGAACTTGGCAATCAGTGCCTTGACGGCGGCACTGTGTCCTTCGACAGAGAGTTTCGCAAGTACGGCGCGTACCTCCTCAAGGGTCGGTGCTTCTGTCTTCTCCGTTGGCAACGGTTCCTCTCCTTCGGAACTCTGCACGAATTCCTCCAAGACATTAACCAGTCGGTGAAGAGCGCCGATAAGCTCGGCTATTGCTTCATTTTTCCTCCCGCATGGAGATCACTTCCTTTCGATTGACTGCGGGTATTTTTCACCTTCCTATAAAGAAGAGGACACCGCCGTATGTTTTTGGTCACCGATTTTTTACATAAAAATCTTTGAGCTGTGCCTGAAGCCCTGGCATGAACTTATTCATGCGCTTACGAATGCTTTCCTTAGATTTGAAGCCGACAGCGGTGGCAATGGCACGCTCCGACTCTCCCGCCGCTCTGCGGACGAGAATTTCATGGTCGATGGGATCGAGTTCACCGAGAGCCTCGTACAATTTGCGATTGCGCTCTCTGCAACTGACGGTCTCGGTGACATCCTCGTGAACGGGAAGCGCGGGATCGTTGAGTTCCACCGCACGCTCCAAGGAGATTGTCCGATACACGGGATGTGAGCATCCATCACAGCTGCGGTTGGCGCAGCAGGGTTTTCCTTCATAGATACAGTGCTGCTCGCGCTTTTCCCGCTTATCCTCCCGCCAGATGGGGCGCATGACGACGGAGTATTGCTCGGTATCGACCGGCGCATAAATCGCCTGTCCCGATGCCTTGAGGAATTTCTCGCCGGTTGCTTTGCGACGGACGAGCTCATCCATCCCCGTATCTCTGGTTCCACCATTTTCGTGAATCTGGATTGGGACGGGAACATACACGCCCAGCTTCTTACTGAGCTGAAAAACGATGCCCTTGCTGTTGGAGAGCCTTGACCTCCTGCGCAGAGTAGTCTTTGATAATACCGTTAAGCTGGATTTTTCATAGTTTTGCGTTCCTTTCGTTCTTGCCGAACGGCGGGATGCAAAACTACGCACGGGCTTCAGTCCGAAAATGGGCATAAAGAAGCACGGTGGGAGCATAGGAATACTGACAGGCTCGTTACCTGTCAGCATCCCTATTCGCATCCCGCCGTCCTATGGCCATCTTGGACAACAGATTGACTTACCTAGGGAAACCAAATTTGAATCTTCCTACCACCACCTTAAAAAGCTTTCTCTACATAGAAGCGGACACATACATCCGATTTGGTCACCGCTTTTTTTGATTAGAATTTTTCCTTATAAAAATCAGAAAAAGCCGTGCTATAATTGATACATGCACAATCGTCAAAAAATAAAGCCCCAGAGATTCAATCTCTGAGGCTCATCCTATATGCAATAGTGTTGCTGTAAATAGTAAACAGCAGTCAATAGCGTCAACTGCGTTAATAGTGTCAATACTTGCAAATGAGGTATTTTTTTATGCTGGAAAACAAAGAATACGTATTATGCGGCGGCACCTTCTTCACCCTGCTTCTTCAGGCAAGAAAACAGAGAACTGCCGCTAGGAAAAAAATGCGGTTGGCGAAAAGGACGGTCTGAATGACAGCGAGGTTCTTGAAGGGCTCATCCGTGTGGCTTTCCCCGACTATATTTCTCCTGCGGGACGTTCGATCCGAACCCATACTTCTTCATATAAAGCGTGCAGACTCTCTGCCAATGAATATCTTCCATTCGATAAAGAGGAGCTCATCCACACCTTTGACCATGAGATAAAAAGAGACTTTTTCCTCCCCGCTTCAGCGCATGTGCCAATTTTCATCGTCCTTCATCGATGAGAAAAAAACATGGGGAGCTGGCTCATTCGCGCCATTCTCGATACGATCAGCCGAGATCCCAGTATCACAGATGAAATATTCTACGTTGACCAAAACGGTCATCCAATGGATAAAAAGCATCTGCTCACGGTGCAGAACATCGAACTGCAGCCGTTTCTTCTTGGTGTTTGGCATTTTTATTTTTATCGAACCGAGCAGATAACACCGTTGGTGCAACTACGATTGATTCATGGCATGATCGACCTACTGTAAAGAGAGCAAAGCGCAAGTTTAATTCAGAGGTTGGAAAGAACTGGGGCAATAGTGTTTCTGTCCATATAATTCAGGTCGACGAACCTGTATCAGGCGAGCATAAAGATTCCATCAGACCACGTAAGGTTCTGGTCGATAAGAGGTCTAGCGATTTTTGATCTAGACTGGGCGAGCCGACGTAGTATGCGTTCTCCCCAAAGACGAATATCGCGCATACCTTAAAAAAATACTCGTGAAAAAAATACAATAAATTGAAAACTCTTCTTTATAACGATGCGCCCGTGGAGTTTTTATAATTTTTTTACATCTGCAACAACATCGAGCAAAGAATCTATATTAAAAAAAGAACAGTTACCGCAGGAAAATTATAGAAAACAGCACAGCACAGTTACTGCACGAGTGTTCAAATTTTCATCTTGATTTCCGGTACGGGCGGTCTCGGAAAATCGATGATGATGCGTCACCTTCTTTTTGGATTCCATAGAGCATTTTTGATGAGTTTGGGAAAATTCCTATCTTTATTCCTTTGAAGGACTACAGTGATTCCTATGACAGCTTATTGGATTACATTTTTGAAAAATTTGAGGGTCTCGGTGGATCTAAAAAACTAAACGACCTCTCAAAACTACTCTCACATGGATCGTGCTTGCTACTGTTTGATGGCTTAGATGAAATAAAAATCAGACTGTAGGAAGAAGTTCGAACATGACCTTGAATTTTTTTGCCGACAAGTACACCGATAACATGTTCGTCATATCCTCTCGCCCAGCCGGAGCATTTATATCCCTTCATAGATTTACCGTACTCAACCTCTGCCCATTTACTAAAGAACAGGCACTTTCACTGATTGACAAGTTGGATTTTAGACCGGACGAGCCGGCAATCAAGGCGAATTTCCGAAATGAATTAGATAACACCCTATTTCGTACACATATGGAGTTCACCGAAAATCCACTCCTTCTCACCATCATGCTTATGACGTATGAGCAATTTGCAGAGATTCCATCAAAAATGCATATTTTTTACAGAGAGGCATACATCACATTATCCCAAAAACACGATGCAAGCAAAGGAGCATACAAACGTGTCTTAAAGACAGGATTGACTGCAGATCGGTTTGCAGACTATTTTTGCTGAGTTCTGTGCACGAAGCTATCGTGATGAGAAGTTTGAATTTCACGGATCTTCTGTTTGACCAGTATTTTAACAGTCTGCACGAACGTACAAAAAGAACTGCATAACGTCACGCCGTCGGATTTCAGAGATGACCTCGTTGAAAATATGTGCCTTATGTTTTACGAGAACGGAAAGTATCATTTTCACCCATCGCTCTTTTCCAAGAGTATTTCTGCGCCTTGTACTTTTCAAAAGCAAAAGGACAAAAACTTGAAAGCGAATTGGTGATTTTTTTGAAAAACAAGAATCGCCGTCACTACTCAGATAAGGCATTCAATATGCTGTATGACATGATCCCGGAGAAAATTGAAGAGTATATATTCTCTCCATTTCTAAAATCACTCTTTGTAATGTGCGACGCTAAAAATGGCTATTGGACCTTTCTTGAGGAACTGTATCCTGTACTGTACTATGAGAGCGGAGAGACAAGCCTATGGATTCGAAATGAAGCAAACTCCTTTATTTACAATGCAATTATCAGAATCCAAGATATAGCTGCGACATTGGACTTTGATGAATTACCACAAGAGGATGAATATCTTATGGATGAATGGGTTTATCTTGATTCAGATTATAAATCCCCTGAGTTCGAATCGGGTTCTCTGATAAACAAGAATGCCGTACCTTGGGAATATAAGGAGTACTTCGGAGAGCCTGAGGTCGTCGGAAGATATTATGAAATTGATATCGAAGCCATCCTAAGAAATCCAGAGAAACACGAAGATACTATCCACTTACTTGAAAGTGATGACTTTCCAATAAGGGCAGAGTTTTTAGCCGTTAGAGCATATATGCAGGAACTTATCGATAAAGAGCAGGCTGTTGGCGACGATTTGTTTGATTTGTTTCAGTAGCTCAAACTTTGCAATCCCCCTATTCCAAGTTTCTGTTTATCACTTCAATAACTACACAGGCAGGAAGTTCCAATAACGTTTAACAACTGTGTAAGGGATAAGCTAATTTTTTTCCTTCTCATGCCCAGCTACATAAAAAAAACCGAGGGATGCAACACACCAGTTATCGAGGAGGTAAAGCATCATGAAAGAAATTCAACCAGTGTCCATCTCGTCGGCCACAGCCACTCCAAATATCAGTCGATTTATTTACACTACGTAATCAACAGGTAATGCTTGCCAGCGATCTTGCTATGCTCTACCAAGTGGAGATACGGGTTCTGAATCAGGCTGTGAAGCGGAATCAGAAAAGATTTCCCGAAAGATATTGCTTCCAGTTAACCAAGGAGGAGGCAAACTTGACATCACAAATCGTGATGTCAAGTTCCGCACATGGCGGGCGGCGAATCCTGCCTTACGCGTTTACCGAACAGAGTATAGCTATGTTGTCAGCAATTCTCCGCAGGAATATTTCTGTGGAATTAGTAAAGACTACCTCAAGAAAAATTTGGTTAATTGCTATTCACCAGCAAAAATTTGAGATCCCAATTTGGCACCTCAAAAGGAAAGGAACTTTTTATGAGTGAGAAAGCCCCTGATCAGACATCCATAGCGCCGATAGACACAAGCCACATACGGAATTTGGTATACACCGTTCGTGGCATTCAAGTCATGCTAGACTCAGATTTGGCGCGGCTTTATCAGGTAGAAACAAGGATACTGAACCGTAATGTAGCCCGCAACGCCCGTCGCTTTCCAGAGGATTTTCGCTTTCAACTCACAGAAGATGAGTTTGAAATCTTGAAATCCCAAATTGGGATTTCAAGTGACACTGTGCATGGCGGCAGACGCTATCTCCCCTACGTCTACACCGAGCAAGGGATTTCCATGCTGTCCGGAGTACTGCGAAGTGATGTCGCCATAGAGGTCAGCATCGGCATTATGCGGGCTTTTTGTTGAGATGCGACATTTCATCGCCAGCAATGCCCATCTTTTTCGAGCGCATAGAACGAATGGAGCTAAAGCAACTCGTCTCTCAAAAAGAAACCGATGAAAAATTCGAGCAAGTCTTTGACTTTATCCACGCCCACACGGAGTCCAGTCAAAAGATATTCTTCAACGGGCAAATCTACGATGCATTCAGCTTATTGGCGAGCTTGATTCAAAAAGGCAACCAAGGACATCATTCTCATTGACGGCTATGTAGATATAGGAACGCTCAATCTGCTGGCAAAAAAACAAGCTAATGTTTCCGTGGAAATCCACACATTCAACAATACGAGATTGACGGCAGCAGATATTGCGACCTTCAACAGTCAATATCCAACGCTTACCGTCAATCATACCAATGCATTTCATGACCGCTTCCTGATTCTTGACCACCAAGAGGCATATCACATTGGCGCATCGCTCAAAGATGCCGGAAAGAAATGTTTTGCCATCACGCTTTTTGCAAGATAAGGCTCTCCTACAGGAACTTCTGGCACATTTGTGAAAAAGACATTCACAGCTCTTCGAGGCCTGCAAGGAGTTGGGGGCAGACCTTCCGTTTTATGAATTACGAGGAAATGGACTTCGAGTTCATTTTTAAGGCTCCCCATAGTCCACTTTTTTTCTCATCCTAAATCTCCAAACCGACATAATGTCGGTTTGGATGTCGGTATAGCGTATAAAAATTCTGGAACTGGTCGTAGCTAATCCTAAAATAACAATAGTTGAAATGGCAGAAAGGCTAGGTGTCACAAAAAGAACAATTGAGCGCGAGATAAAACAGCTTCGTGAAACAGTCAGCATCGAGCGCATCGGCAGCAAGCGATTCGGACACTGGAAAATCAACAATTGAAACTATAGGGTCGAGGCATAAGAAACTCCCATGCACTCGACCCTATAGTTTTATGGAATTGATTTGTGTGATTCAATAAAGCATTAAGCAGAATCTCGTTCATCATTACATTGTATCGTTATCGACGTTACTTCGTTCATTGCCGCTACCAAAATGATACTAGAGGGAAACGTCAGCGTTGCGTTCGCACGCGACACGGTAATCTGGCGATCCTCGATCGGCTCACGCAGCACCTCAAGCGTCTTCTTGCTGAACTCCGGCAGCTCGTCGAGAAAGAGCACGCCGTGATGGGCAAGCGTCACCTCGCCCGGACGCGGAATGCTCCCGCCGCCGATCATCGCCACCGTCGAGGACGTATGATGCGGACTGCGGAAGGGGCGCGTGGTCACAAGCCCTGTATCCTTTCCGAGCAGCCCCGAGATGCTGTAAATCTTCGTGATCTCGATGGCTTCTTCCTTCGTCAGCTCCGGCAGAATCGAAGGCATCCGACGTGCCAGCATCGTCTTGCCCGAGCCGGGAACGCCAACCATGAGGACATTGTGCCCTCCTGCTGCCGCAATCTCAAGCGCACGTTTCGCCTGATACTGCCCCTGTACGTCCGCAAAGTCATCGGTAAACGCAGCGTCCTTTTTCTGTTCTGTTGCTTGTGGCTCAGCGGGAGTCAGTGTTTCTGCCCCTGTCAAATGACGCACAAGCTGCGCCAGATTCTCGACCGCATAGACCTTCAGTCCGTCAATCAGGAGTGCCTCGTCTGCATTGGACGGAGCAACGTAAAACTCTGTCAACCCATGTTCCCGCGCCGTGATTGCCATTGGGAGAATCCCGCTGATCGGTCGACAGTTTCCATCGAGGGAAAGCTCCGCAGAGAAGAGCGCATTCTGCACCGCCGCCTCTGGAACCATACCGTAGGATGCAAGGAGTCCGACGGCGATCGGCAGATCAAGCCCTGAACTGTCCTTTCGCACATCAGCAGGTGCAAGATTCACCGTCACCCGTTCCTGCCGCAGCTGGATGCCGGAGTTACGAATCGCCGTCCGTACCCGCTCCTTTGACTCCTTTACCGACGTATCGGGAAGACCGACCAGCTCAAAGCCCGGCAGCCCGGGCGACACATCCACCTCAACGTCGATAATCCGTCCATCTATCCCGAGGGTCGTCGCACCATAGGTCTTTGCAAACAACGGCCTTCCCTCCCACGTTTCAAATATAAGAAAAATTATAACACAGGATAGGGGAAGATGGCTAATGATTCTTTGCAACAAAAAAAGAGATTCCAGACGTCCAGGTAGAGCGAATGGAATCTCTGTGGTGAGAAATCTTAGTAAAATACTGATAATAAAGTTCAACCTTGCTATTTGAACGCTCTACTACTCCCACTGGAGAATTTTTTCCACAGAAAATTAAGCGATTAAAATAATAGCTATTTTTTTCGATAGGAAAGTAGTCTGCCGGAACGGGGGCAAGGATGCCAACGAAAATGAAGTCCTCTGTGCCCGTGTTCTTCATGCCGTGGCACATCCCCTTTGCAGAGACGATGACATCCCCCTTTTCGATAGGGCGTTCCTCGCCGATTGCTGGATAGAAAACGCCCTCACCTTGAATGCAGATCCAGATATCGTCCGCTTTGGCGTGTCCGTGCGGCTTGATTGTTTGCCCCGGCTTTAGCACCCAAACAACCCCGCTCGTCGACTCCGTCGCGTAGATCGGTGTGCGCGTCGCGACATCGCCCGATTTCGCCACTTCGGCGAGACGATAACGGCGTGTCTCGAAATCGTTTGTAATCGCCTTGCTCATCACGTTTTCTCCTCTCGTACAATCATTGGTTGAAATATTCCATGTTATTATAATTCGGTTCGTTGTAAAATGAAGTTGAACAGCTAAACAAAAACAAAATCCATAGTGACATCCCGTGCTATAATGGTTCTGCTACAAAACATCAGCAAAGGAGCACTATGGATTACCCCCATTCTACCACAACGGATGATATTGTCAAGAACAGTTGACAAATTTCTCACAAGGGAATGAACGCTTAAGTAGCTGCGGCAATAGAGTCATAGAACTGACGCCGCTTCACCATCGGAGGAAGCCCCCGTTTGTTGAACAAATCCGACGGTTGTTCCAATAGCTCATGAAGTATCGCCAAACCAGTACCTTCAACTCTTCGATTGTCATCTTCTTTGTGTCATAGCGTCCATAGAGCAGCTCGGACTTCATGCGCGCCCACATACTCTCACAGCGCGCATTGTCATGACAGCGTCCACCGGCACTGTTCATGCTTTGACGAATCCCATAGGTATGAATTGCCTCCCGATACAGCTGACTCGTATACTGGCTGCCGCGATCCGAGTGCAGGATTGCTCCCCTGAGCTTTGGGTAGGAGAGCATAGCGTTATCCAGCATCCTTACGCATAGAGAAGCCTTCATGTTCGTGTCCATAGACAGTCCGAGCACGCTGGCATCATAACAGTCAAAGAGTGCTGAAATGTAGAGTTTTCCGTCATACGCCGGAATCTTTGTCATGTCAGTGACACACTTGGAAAGAGGTGTGTCGGCAGTAAAATCGCGCCCCATGAGATCCTCTGACATCTGTGCCTTATGATCTGTTTTGGTGATACCGTTCGGTCTATGATTGGGGCGATGACTTAAGCCAATCTCTTCCATAACACGGTAAACAGTTCGTTCACTCGGAATACGGACGCCTTCCGGCTGTTTGATCTTGAGTGCCTGATACATGCGGATTCTTCCGTAGGTGTCGTTGCATTCGTCCTCTGCATGAATCTGCATCATGGCGTCGGCAAGTTCCTGATATTTCCATGGGCGGTCTTTGCTCGTCAAATACTGATAAAATCCCTGTCTCGTGACATGGAGCATCTTGCAGCAGAAGCTGATATTTCCTTTGAGGGCGCCATCTGAGGTCTTGAACGCAATCAACTTCATGCGTTCGTTTTTTTGTTGACTTCAGACGGCTCGCGGCGAAAAAAGCGCTTGCTTCCTCCAGAAAGTCATTCTCTTTCTTTAGCCGTCGAATTTCCTTCTCCTGTGCTTTGAGTTGTGCACGAAGCTGTACGAGTTCCTCGTGCAGACTTAGGGCACTCTGCGGTGTTTGCGTGCCACACCCAAGATCCAAATATCCAAGCCGATGAGCACGCATCCATGTATACATTGTGTTCTTGGAAATTCCCAGCTCTTTGGCGGCTTTCGCCTGACCGATTTCCTGCGCCAGCTTGATTGCCTGCACCTTAAATTCGTGATCGTATTGTCTGTTTGTTGCCATTTTGATCTCTCCTTCTCCTCTTTGACTTTATCTAAAAATCCTTGCAGAGAAGTTGTCAACTTTATTTATACAACATCATCTTGCCCGAGCCGGGTACACCCACCATAAGGACGTTATGCCCTCCTGCCGCTGCAATCTCAAGCGCACGCTTCGCCTGATACTATCCCTGCACATCCGCAAAGTCATCGGTAAAGGCATTGTCTTTTGTGTCTTTGATTGGTTTTGGCGCAGAAGGAGTCAACATCTCCGTGCCCGTCAAATGACGCACAAGCTGCGCCAGATTCTCTACTGCAAAGACCTTCAGTCCGTCAATAAGAAGTGCCTCGTCTGCATTGGACGGTGCAACGTAGAACTCCGTCAGACCGTTCTCCCGTGCCGTAATCGCCATCGGAAGGATGCCGCTGATCGGACGGCAGTTCCCATCGAGAGAGAGTTCTGCCGAGAACAGTGCGCTCTGCACTGCCGCCTCGGGAACCATACCGTAGGATGCAAGGAGTCCGACGGCAATCGGCAGATCAAGCCCGGAGCTGTCCTTTCGCACATCGGCGGGCGCAAGATTCACCGTCACCCTCTCCTGCCGCAGCTGAATGCCGGAGTTCCGAATCGCCGTGCGTACCCGCTCCTTCGACTCCTTCACCGACGTATCGGGAAGCCCCACCAGTTCAAAGCCCGGCAGCCCGGGCGACACATCCACCTCAACGTCGATAATCTGTCCATCTATCCCGAGGGTCGTCGCACCATAGGTCTTTGCAAACAAGGGCCTTCCCTCCTACGTTTCAAATATAAGAAAAATTATAACACAAGAGAGGGGAAGATGGCTAATGATTCTTTGTGAAAAAATCTGCCTGTAGCAGCCCCCATGCGGGAGGCTCTACACATAATGAAGAATTACGCTATCTCCTTATAATGCACCGTCAACGTATGCAGTCTTGTGCGGATCACATCTCTGAGTGCCAAAGGCTCGACTGTTTGCACTGCATCCCCATAGTGGATAAAGTAATCCGCGATGAACTCCTCCTCGCCCACATTGTAAAAATCCATGGATATAGTACCGCCCATTCTCCTCCACAAGTCGCATGGATGGATAGTGTTCTTTATAAAAGAAATCCCGTCCCTGTGCCGTAATCTCGACGACAAAGGAGAGTGCATCGACACGGCAATAGAGATCCTCTGCGGGATGAGCAAAGGATAAAAGTGGCATCCCCGTCACATCCGTACACTCCTCCACCACAGTGATGCGGCCACACCGAAAGACACGCGCCTGCTCCATCTCGAAATCATGCGTTGTGTCATACCATAAATGTGATATAATGATAGACATCTATTCGTCTGACCTGCTATTTACGAGGAGATGTCATTATGACACAGCGTCCTGCATTTGATGAGATTCGCTCATATGAGGAGTTTATAAAATATTATTGGTATCGAACAGAACTCGTAGAGATTTGCAAAAAGCTTGGAATTGCACACAGGGGGGTATAAAAAGATCTCAATCACAACATTGCAGAATACTTTAAAGGGAACATAGTCAAAGCCACTCCCCAAAAAGAGCAGATGATATCATCTGGAGCGATTTCCTTGGACACACCATTACTTGCTTGCAACTTTTCGTTCAACACAAAGTTTAGAACATATTTCTCAAATCTGACGAGGGTTTCTCCCTTTAAATTTACAGCAGATATGGCGACCGCATGGCGAAAGGTGAAAGCGGATCACGACACATCGTTTACTATACAGGACATGTTGAATGTATATAAGGGGATATCGACGTATGCAAAGTATGATTCTTCTGTATGCGAATGGAACCGCTTCTTAAAAGATTTCTGCGCTGATCCCATAAATGACAAGTTCAAATCAAAATTAAAGGCAGCTGCTATCCTATGGCGAATTGTTCGTGATTCCGATCAACCTAAAATGTATTCACGCACATTAGTGCAAGATCATTTAAAACAACTCGAAAAATCTTTTAAGGATAACACTTCTTAATTAATTTGTTGACCGTATTGTAAGAAACGCTGATAGCTGTAGTCCAACTTCTCTCAGCGCATCTTTTTCCCTGCCAATGTCCCCCTATAGAGTACCAATCTTCATCCGCTTTGTTTCCTTAAATAGAACAAACCTCTACATCCATCACGTCCATATTGTCCTCATGCTATCATCGGTGGACAATACGCCCCATGTGCGCATTGTGAATTTTGTCTATGCAGAGGAGAAAAAGCTCGTCTACTTCGCAACCTTTCCAGACAATGCAAAGGTTGGTGAAATCGACGCAAACCATACAGTTTCGTTCACCACGATCCCTCATGACGGGGGAACGGCACATGTCCGTGCCGTCGGCACTGCCGCGAAGAGCAAGCGCAGTATCTTCGACCTCGCCGATACATTCACAGCAAAGATTCCGGGCTACGACGAAACAATTGCTGCGGTCGGTGACGCACTCATTGTCTACGAGATCACATTTCCCACTGCGACAGTGACCGTCGATATGGAACACAGTGGAACGGTGACGATTTGAGTGTTGCTGCCCCATACCGATGATTGAAGGGCATCTTTCTTAGGGACTGTAACGAAATAGTGTTTTTGACACTACCGTTACAGCCCCTTTTTGCGGCTAAAATCGCAGGGCGATTTTACCTCAGCCCTTCACCAAAAGCTCATACTTCCTGCGTTCTCCGGGCGGGTGCAGAACGTCCATTGCCTTTTTCCATGGACAGCCCCGGCCGGTCCATTATTACAGTATTGCCTTGTATCGGCTGCGCTCCGCTGGGGGACAGATAGCGCGTCCATCGCCTTATCGGGCGTCCATTGCAGGTTCTCCATAAGATTGCGAATCGAACGCACCAACCCCTCTTGCTTGCCTTCCTGTCTGCCTTTTTCCAATCCCTTTTCCATTCCTATTTCCATCGCTTCCTCGGCACGCACCTGGAGGGCGCGCTCTTGATCCCATGCAAAGTTCAGCATATCGAAAACCTCCTCCTTATATTTCTTCCGGAAATAATCTCTTAGATAGTCATTCTTGATACAGTACTCAACCGCGTCGATAACGGCGGATTTGAGCATACTTCCATGATTGACGCTCTCGCGCACCTTGGCGATGAAGACACTATAGGGACTTTAACTCGTGACACCTTTCCAGGATGTCGCGCTTTGGCGCATCATTGATATTGATGATCTCGACTTCAAGCTCCATTGAACTCTTTTGCCTGCCGAAGGCCTCGGACAGCCGCAACATCTGGCGATCGGGTATCTCCGCTTCGCCGTTGTAGAGCACATAACAGCGCGGTGCGGGGAGCGAAATGAGCGCGCGCCGGTAGACCGCATCCGCGGGAATATACTGCCGATAGATCTCCATGAGATACATCGCGAGCCGCAGGGGCATATTCGCATTGATCGTGCTTTGATGCTCGGCGAGGATCACATGCCGATCGCGGACAAAGAAACTCACATCGTTCTTGATCCCTGAGAATAACGTCTCGTCGATGCCGGCGAGCTTGATCTCATCGGGAGACGCCGCGCTTCCCTCAAGTGCTTGATAGAGACCGGGCAGACGCAGCGGATCGTTGAATATATCGCGAAACAGCGAGTCCTTGTAATTGCGTTTCCCCGGTTTCATCACACGCTCATCTCCTTGTCCCTATTATACTATGAAAAAAACTTTTTGTGACAAGAGCAGCGGCGCATCGCCCGCATGAAAATGTGCAGCGAACGATTGAATTTCGTAAGCCGAGCTCGTTTTTTTGTTTTTTTGGCGGGCGAATCGCGGCGCATCCTGCGAGCGGAACCGAAAAAAACCGGCGGCCTGCGCAGCCCGTACGGAGCAGGGAGATCGGGCCGTCCGCCGCGGGAAATCGCGCATCCGGGACTGAAAATAAGATGAAAAATTATAACCTGATATAAAAATTTTTTTACTCATAAAGCTTGCAATTTGTTAATTCGCATGCTATGATGAAATCGTTCCAAGAGATTGGGAATCTATCGCAAAAAGGAAACAAGGATACTTCAGCGAGAATTCGCTCCTTTTGGAAATCGATAAAGTTCTATTTATCAGAAGGAGGAGTTTCTCATGAAGAAGACTCTCGTATCCGCGCTGGCAACGGCTCTTGTTGTCGGTGCGGCAAGCACCACGTTCGCCGCTGCGAACCCGTTCTCCGATGTGCCCCGCGATCACTGGGCATACGACGCCGTGACGCAGCTCGCGGCCGACGGCGTTGTCGAAGGCTACGGTGACGGCACGTTCCGCGGCGACCGCAACATCACGCGTTACGAGATGGCGCAGATGGTCGCAAAGGCGATGGCAAAGGGCGATATGTCCGCATCGGATCGCGCGCTCGTCGACCGCCTTGCCGCTGAATTCGCGGATGAGCTCAACAACCTAGGCGTCCGTGTCTCCAACCTCGAGCGCAATGCCGACATGGTGAAGTGGAACGGCAAACTCGAGTATACCTATACGAGTCAGCGCAAGAAGTTCAATCATACGAAGACGAACGATGACAATCTCTTGTTCCGCCTCGAACCGTCGGCTGAGATCAACAGCCACTGGCACGTGAACGCACGCCTTGATGCGGAGACCAAGCTGAAAACGGACGCGGGAGATGACGACGGAGACAAAGTCACGCTTAAACGGCTCTATGCACAGGGAGACTACGGCAACTTCCAGGTGAAACTCGGCAAGATGGAACTGCTCTCTGCCGAGGCGTATGCGAAACCCGGCGCTCTCGTGTTCGACGATGAGTTCTCGGGCGCCGAGGTCAGCTTTGGCAAGGATTTGAAGTTCAAACTGCAGGCCGGCCGCATTGATCTGGACGACGCCTTCGGCGCGCCCGGCGGCGGTCACGGTGCGCACAACCTGCCGGGGGATGAAGACGTGGCGAACTATCAGGGCGTCGAACTGCAGTATGACAAGAATAATGTCCTGCTGGGTGCGGGCTACTACCATCTGGGCTCCAATTATTTCAGAGGGATGCATTTCCACAGGAGAAATACGGTCCGGTACCTCAACGACAGAGCCGAGAATCTTAGAAACACGAAGGCGGATATCTGGGCCGTGAACGGCGGCGTCCGATTCGGCGACGCAGGCATGCTCTCCGGTGCTTACGCGGAGAACACAAAGGCGGACAATGCAAAGAGTTCCTGGCAGGTCACCTATGAGTACAAGGGGGCTGACCCGGAGGACAAGGGATCGTGGGGCGCTTATGTTGCCTACCGTAAACTCGGCGGATTCGCTTCCCCGTTCCCGACGAGCGACGGTGCCATGTGGGATACGAAGGGCGTAGAGCTCGGTACGGATTATACGCTTTTTCAAAAAAACGTAGTGCTCTCGGCGAAATATTTCCGCGGCAAGGAGATCTATGTCGGACCGACAGCTGACGACAAGGCGGAGAAACTCTTCGGCCGCGTCGAGTTCTTCTTCTAAAAATACTTGCGGCACCCGCCGCATAAGAAAAAGGGCTGTTGCACGAAACAACCGTGCAGCAGCCTCAATTTTATGTAAAAACACAGAAGCCGGTGTTTTCAAACACCGGCTTCTGGCGTAAAAATATGAGTATGCAAAACCAAATTTTACATAAGGATTATACATCCTACGGAGGCACATTTCAACCCAGTCTCCCCTCAACTTTGAATTTCAAATCAAGAAGGACGATCCCGTTCGCCTCCTGCTCCACTGCATCCATCAAATGGATCTTACACCACTGTACAGGAGCTTTTCGGCGTGCCGAGCGGAATCTCGTATCACCGCATCAGCTGCTTGCCATCCTCATCTACGCATACATGAATCAAATCTACAGTTCCCGCCGCATCGAGGAGGTATGCCTAAGGGACATCCACTTCATGTATCTGCTCGAAGGGCAACCCGCACCGGATCACACAACCATTGCCCGTTTTCGCAGGGATCACTTTGCCCCCTGCGCCAAGGAGATTCTGGCACAAATGGCACAGTTTCTTGCATCCGTTGGAGCCATCTCGTTTGAGAACCTCTTTGTCGACGGTACAAAGATCGAAGCCGTTGCGGGCAAGTACACCTTCGTTTGGAAAAAAAAGGCGTTGCAAAGAACCGTACCAAACTCATGGAGAAACTCGACACCTTTCTTGCCGGCGTAGAAAAAGAGTTCGGTATTCACCTGCGCCGTGGCTCTGAGATTCGCCTGCACCATCTGAAACGTCTGCGCCGACGTTTGAAACGCATCCAAAAAAAGAGCAAAACATCATCTTCGTTTACGGGAGTGGAAGACGAAAGACCGTGCTTCAGCGTACCATGGAGACATTGGACTCTTACATCAGCCGTCTGAAGGACTACACAAAGAAGCTGCACATCTGCGGAGATCGCAACAGCTTTTTCCAAGACAGATTATGAAGCGACCTTCATGCGGATGAAAAGAAGATGCCATGAAGAACGGTCAGTTAAAGCCGGCATATAATCTGCAATATGGCGTGAAGGCATCCTTTATCGTATGGGCAGGTGTTTACCCGAACCCAACAGATACACGGACACTCATCCCGTTTTTTGGAGGATTTTTCATGCACACATCGGAAAAAGGAGCCGAAAACTCGTCGCCGATGCAGGATATGAGAGTGAGGAGAACTACCTGTATTTGAGGGAAAAGGGACAGGCCTCCTACATCAAGCCGAACAACTACGAAGTGAGCAAGAAGCGCAAATGGAAGCAGGACATCGGGCGGCGGGAGAACATGAACTACCTTGCGGCGGAGGATGTCTACCGGTGCGCTGAGGGGCGGCGACTTGTTGTGACGGGGACGCGCAGGACAAAGAGTGCGCGCGGGTATGTGAGCGAAAAGACCATGTACACGTGTACAGACTGCAACGGCTGCGAAAGAAAGAAGCAGTGCATCCATGGCAACCACAGCAAGATACCAATGGAGGAACGAACCAAGAGATTGGAGGTTGCCAAGGTCTTTCAACGAGGCGTGCAAAGAACCTTGCACGGATCAAGAGCACGGAAGGCATCGTCCTGCGGATGAACCGCAGCATCCAGGCAGAGGGTGTCTTTGCACAGATCAAGGGAGCCTTTGGATTTCGCCGCTTTCTTACGAGAGGGCGTGCGAATGTCTTGGGTGAGACCATTCTGCTGGCACTGGCACACAACGTCTTCAAACTGCATCAAAAGATACAGAGCGGCACGTTGGAGCGGCATCTGGTATCATTGAGAGAAGCGGCATAAGAAGACGTCGGAAATAAATCAATAAGGGCACACGAATAAGGGCGAGCATTGCAATCGTCCTTATTCGTGTGCCCTATTTCTGTAGAGGTGCAAGTTTTTCGTTACCGTTGTTTCGCCGATCTGCCCCTATACGAAAAAGATGGACTGTTGCACAAAGATAAATTTACCTTCGTGCAACAGTCCCTTTTTGCGGCGTCTGTTGCGAGGCTACTTCTGGTAAATGGAATCTTTTGCGTGAAAGGTGATCTCTTGAATTTATATCTTCATCCCTCAATTGCAGTCCCAATCCCACCCTTGAAAACAACAACTACCGCGCCATCCTCCTTGACCACAATGTGATCAAGCAGTCCGCCCCATAGCTCCTCGTCAAACTCAACTAACTCTCCATTGATCCCACATACCACTTGAATCATGCCCTCCAAGGTATTTCTCTTGCTCTCCCTCTCTGCAATTTGCTCATCCAACCTCGCTAGATGCCCCTGCTTTTTCCACATAGAGTGCGCGAATCTCATTTTTCCTGTTTCAGATACGCCGTCTGATCCTGTGCCACCCGTGCATTCTCACGAATCAGTTTTTTTCAAGCCGTTCTGTCAAAACGCCGAGTTCCTGCTCTATTCTGTTACGCTCCTCAGTCAGCTCCTCCATCTGGCAAACGCTGTCAATCAGTGATCGCAATTCGGCAATCACGTTCTCTTTGACTTCCATCAAGGAGTTCAGTGCCTTGACGAAAATCTGTTTGATTTCCTCCTCCGTCAAGTGCCTCGTACCACACGGCTTGCCCTTGTGGGCATATTTTTTTGTTGCAGCGATAGATGACTCTGCGGTACTTATCCGTCGAATGCCATACCTTAGCCCCGTACCAACCGCCACAGCAGCCGCATTTGATTTTGTTCGCGAAGATGCTCACGCCGCTGTGCTTGCCATTCTGCTCTCTACGCTTTATCTCTGACTGGACGAAATCAAACAAGTCCGGCGGGATAATTGCCTCGTGATGCTCCTCCACATAATACTGCGGAATCTCGCCCGTGTTCTTCCGTCGCGTTTTATCGAGGAAGTCTGCCGTATACTCTTTTCTGGATCAGCGCATCCCCACGATACTTCTCGTTTGTGAGAATGGAACGCACCGTTGAAATGTACCACTTGTCCTTTCCCGACGGGGATTTGATGCCGCGCTTCTCCAGTTCCTTGGTAATGGCGTAGAAGGATCGCCCGCCAAGGAAGAGTTTGTAGATGAGCCTTACGATTTTTCGCCTGTTCTTCGTTTATTTTGAAATCCTTGTCATAGCCGAGAAACGCGCTGTAGCCGACACTGGTCTTGCCCTCGGCGAACTGCTTGCGCTTGCCCCATGTGGTGTTCTCCGAGATGCTGCGGCTCTCCTCCTGCGCTAGGCTGGACATAATCGTTATAAGGAGTTCCCCTGCACGCTTACTTTGATACAACGACATTTTTTTCCTCTGAACCCTTACATTTTTTTCCTGTACTCTGACATTTTTCAGGGTGTCAAAATAAGAAAAAGAGCGGGCATCGGCTTTTTCTCACCGGCTCCCCGCTCGTCGTTTATCTGTCCAGTTTTATCTCGCTCCCGTCCTTGAACGTGACGGTCACTTTGCTCTTATCGTGCACGGTGATGAAATCCACCATCGAAAGCCAGAGATCGTCATCGAACGTATCGATTAAATCCTGTTCTCTCAGTTTTCCCAGAAAAAAATGGAAACTTGTTCGCCCCGGACTGTTCGGTCGCTTATCTGTTCGACGACCTCATCATACCGCTTCTTTGCGCTTTCGTACCGCTCGACAAGGCTTTTGGTAGCGTTCCTCGTATGTCGTCTGGTCTTGGGCAATACGGGCATTTTTCCTTAATGCAGTCCTCCACCAGTCTTGCCGTGACATTCAGTTCATTTTTCCAGTGCCCTGCGCTCCTCGACAAGTGCCGTGGTGGAGAACAGCTTATCCCGCATCATTTCGTAGGTAGAGATAATTTCTTCTTTTTTTCGGCAAGCAGCAGATTGACGGCGCGAACGAACAGTTCCTTGATTTCGTCCTCTGTAAAATGCGGCGTGCTGCATTTCGTGCCACGAAACTTGTGATTGCATTGCCAAATAACCCGTTTGTACTTATCCGTGGAGTGCCACGTTTTTCGAGCCATACCAAGAACCGCAGTCGCCGCATCTGAGTTTGCTTGAGAAAATGCTGACGGAGCTGATTCTGTCCCTCCCCCGCTTGCGCCCCTCCATCATCCGCTGCACCATGTCGTAAACATCCGGGTCAATGATCGGCGCATGACTGTGTTCCACATAGTAGCTGGGGACTTGCCCGGTGTTCCTGACGGTTTTCTTAGTTAGAAAATCCGGGGTGAATGTCTTTTGGAGAAGTGCCCGCCCACAGTATTTCTCATTGCGAAGGATGCTTTTGACGGTGCTGTCACTCCATCGTGTTTTCCCACCGGGCGTTTTGATTCCTTCCTCGGTCAGAACTTTCGCGATACCGTAAGGGGACATCCCCTTGATGTAAAGCGCGTAAATCCTGCGGATCACCTTTGCCTCTTCCTCGTTGATGACAAGCGAACCATCCGCGCCTTTGTCATAACCGAGAAAATGGCTGTAGCCGAGGCTGAATTTTTCCATCCGTCATTTTCTTGCGGATGCCCCAATTCACATTCTCTGAGATGGAGCGGGATTCCTCCTGACTGAGGCTCGCCAAAATGGTCAATAGCATTTCCACTTTGGGATCAAATGTTTTAAGGTTCTCTTTCTCGAACCACACCTCTACCCCATGCTCTTTCAGTTTTCGTATGGTTGTGAGGCTGTCCACGGTGTTTCTCGCAAAGCGCGACACAGATTTCGTGAGAATCAGTTGGATGTTGCCGTCCAGGGCATCCTGCACCATCGCCTTGAATGCCTCACGCTTCCGGGTATTGCAGCCGCTGATTCCTTCATCGGCATATACCTTGACGAACGCCCAATCCGCACGGCTCTTGATGTACCGCTCGTAATAATCGCATTGGGCGGCATAGCTGCTCTGCTGTTCCTCCTCATCCGTAGAAACCCGCGCATACGCCGCAACTTTACGCTTTTCTGTGGCAGATAAGGGCTGCGCCGAGAATTTATTGACGCTGGCGGGGATGACCGTTACGCTTCTCATTGTCTATTCGCCTCCTTGTGGCAATGCGCCGTTCCTGCTTTTTTTCAGTTCAACCGTCCGCCGCTTTTGGACGGTATCGAACAGTTCTTTGCTGACAATCGGTGCGTGGTCATTCTCGATAACCTCATCCACACCACTTTCCGTAAACTGTCCCTTGATGGTTCGATTGCCGATGTAGAAATCGCTGTCGAGAACTGTTGTTACCACACGGCGGGAAAATCTGCCCCGAATGCTCTGATACCCCTTGGATTCGAGTTCACGCGAAATGTCGGAGATGTTCCATCCTTCGGCATAATACTGATACACCAACTGCACGGCTTCTGCCTCTTTGGGAACAATCACATAACCGTTTTGGCTCCATGTGTAACCGAAGGGCTTTCTGTGCGGGTCGGTGTATTTCTTCTCGTCCCGACTGAAATAATGGATGCGGGCGGTTTTCACCGTGCCATCATAAAAATGGAAGACGAGACTGTCCGTATCGGTGGTGAGAATCTTCTCCACCGTCCGTGCAAAAACATTCTCGTCAAATACCGTCAGCCCCAGAACCTCGTAGCACGCCTCCCTAAGCCGACACCCACGGATGTTCCTTGCATCGCACATTCGCTTGTGAATTTTGCCGTAGCAAAACCAATGCTCCTGCAAGCCGTCATGCCTGTTGGTTTTGGTCACGCCCTTGACGAAGTGTGCGCCGCATCTTCCGCAGATGATTTTTTTGCCGAGAAACAACTCGGCTTTTACAATGCGGTGTGCCGCAGGATTGAACTCATAGTTCGCCTTGATCTTCTCCTGTACCTTCTCGAACGTCTCGCGCTCGATGATCGGTTCGTGATTATCGGTGACAAGGTAGCGCGGAAGCTGCCCCGTGTTCTTGAAAATTTTGTGCGTCCGAGGGTTTTCCGTAAAATACCGCTGAAGGATGACATCACCGACGTAAACGGGATTCTCCAAAACATAGTGGATGAACGGTATCGAACAGGCATGTCCGTTCTCCTTGAGCCATTTGGCAGTATGACCGAGTGGGACATCCTTTAGGAAGTTATCGAATATGACGCGGACAGCCTCTGCCTCCTCCTCACAGACAACGAAGGTTTCTCCGTTCCAACGATAACCGTAAGCTGCGACATGCCATTGCTTCCCTCGCTCGAATTTCTTCCGGATCGCCCATTTGGCATTCTCGGACTGGCTGCGGCTTTCCTCTTCCGCAAAGCCTGCCAAAATGCTGAGTAAAAGTTCACCATCAGACGAGAGGGTATGTATATTCTCTTTTTCAAACCGCACTTCTACACCGATACCCTTTAGATGGCGCACGGTTTCCAATAGATCAACCGTGCTGCGGGCAAACCGCGAAATGCTCTTGCAGAGAACGATGTCTATTTTTCCCGGCATTGCAGTCGTCGATAAGGCGCTGAAATTCTGCCCTGCGCCGTATGTCGCCGCCGGAGATTCCGCTGTCGGCATAAACGCCGACATAAATCCATTCAGGATTCCTTTGGATAAGTTCGCTGAAATAGCTGATCTGCGCGGAAAGCGAGTGGTTCAGCCGATCCGATTCCATCGAGATACGGGCATACGCCGCCACACGTTTTCTCGGCTTTAGGGCGGTAACCGTAGGCTCGATTTTTTTCTTACCTCTGCCACTCTATCAACCTCCTTTCTTCTACTATATATTGCTCTACAAAGCGGATTTATCAAGCATTTTCCGAGATAAGCCGACCAAGATACGGCTGATATTTTGCAAGGAGCACGGTGTCGATTTCGGCATACTCATCCGCTGTGATGAGCCCCTTTGCCCGCATGGTCTTTGCTACGGAGAGCGACATGTGGTAGAGCATATCCGCGCGGTATTGTTCTTTACGCACGGATACCACCGCCTTGAAACCGCTCCGCGACATAACAGGCGTGGGAGCAATACTTCCGATGCTCACGCCGATAGGCAGAAAATATCCTGCCGCAATGAGCGCAGCGACAGGTTTCGCCTGTCGGCTTATTCCCTTTGTCACGATTCCTGCTCCACCACATCTCCCGACACTGAATCGAACAGAATTTCCGCTGCTTTCTCTTTGGTATCTGCACCAGAGGCTTGCCGCAAAAGAGACACACAGCAGATGTAGGACTCCCTGTCAGTTCGTTGTTGCGGCAAAAGGACTTCACGGTATTGACGGATATGCCGATCGACGAGGCTATCTTTTTGTATCCCAGTCCACCTCTGCGGAGTGTATGGATTTGCTGTTTCTGTTCTTTCGTCATAGAAAACACCTCCTGCAAGGTAGCCTTGGCAGGAGGTGAAAAGGACGTTTTTACTCTTTTTGATAGAAATTACATTCAAAACCATCGGCGCGAAGCAGGAGTCCGTCTGCCCAAGGCGGAGTTCGCGCCATCTGCGCACACACGGCAGAAAGCGCGACTCGCTCGTCGCATTCGATAATGAGTTCGTCATGGACGTGTGCGACAATATCCATCGTTCGCAGCGTCTGCATGGCGTAGCAGAGAATGTCACGGCTGATGGCCTGCGTGATGTTTTTCCACAAGTTTCGGACCGTAGGATTCGATCCGCGCCCACTTTTTTTCGAGAGGTCGAGTCCCATATAGGTGATGGATTCGCCGCCGAACGGATTCTCTCCGATGCGCGGTTTTACGTAGGAAAGCCGTCTGCTGCTCGGAAGTTCGATGAACATCATGCCACCCTGATAGATGAATCGGATGCCGTGCGTGACCTTCGTGCTGCGCGCCTTGATGCAGTCCTTTGCCGCACGATCCACTGCCCACCAGAAATCCACGATGTTCGGATTTGCCGAACGCCAAGCATCCACGAGCGGCTTCAGCTCCTCTTCCTTCATCCCGGACTCCAATGCGCCGAATGCCTTGAGCGCACCAACAGAGCCGCCATAGCCGCAGTTATGGACTAATTTTCCCCGATACGGTAAAACGGTGATGCTCTCCAGCATTTCGGATGTCATAAAGTCGAGCCGTGCGCTTATGATTCTCACCTAGCCGAATTGCCGTCCCTGTTTGTACGAGATGTGCGCCGCAGGAGGCGGCATCTCCAAACTGTATTGGCTGCGATTGCCCCTCGACCCAGACGAGATGATCTGGGGTTGCTGTAAGACCTTCATAGGTAATTACCTCCCGTTCACCCTTGAAAATGACACCATCATGGCTGACCCAGCTTTCTCCGTCCCAGAGCAAATGCTCCGTGCGAACACGCTCAATAGGAACGAGTCCTTCATTCGTAAGGACAAGCTGTCCCTCAGCGATACACGCCAGTTCTGCCTGCTTCCCTTTTTGCCGTAGATGCCCGTTCTCGCCATGCTTGACCACGTTGCAGTGGAACATTCTGCCCGCTGTGGCGCAGTAGATGTCGCCGTTCCCCTCAAATACGTCCATACGCCATCGCTCCTTGGCAAGCCATGACAGTACCCGTGCTTCGATGGCTGAAAAGTCCGCGACAATGAATTTTCTGCCCTCCTTGGGGATAAAAAGCAGTACGAATCAGCTGAGACAAGATGTCTGGGACAGACTCATAGAGCATTTCCAGTGCATCATAATTTCCCTGCCGCACGAGGGCACGAGCGCACTCAAGGTCGGCGAGATGGTTCTGAGGAAGATTTTTGTAATTGAATGTGGCGTCCACTGTTTCCTGTAATCCAAACTTTTCCATTTCTCCTCACGAGAAAATATCCTGTTGGTGTTTCGGCACAATACACCGATCCACTGAAATCAGATACTTCAGGCTTGATCCTTATTTCGTGGCAATTCTTAGGCGTTAGCCAAATATCTACTACATATGACTGATTCCAGTTGGGGTGCTTTTCAAGATTACGGTGTTTAAGTTTTATCACTGCAGCCCTGCCGCTCATATGTGCCAAAGCTTGAACAATATCAGCATTCTGCTTATTGCAAGTACTGTATTGAATGCTGTTCGGTGCTGGGCAGTAACCATCCCAGTGAGGCAATTCGTCAAAAAATATGTCGGGATTCTCATCAAGAAGCCAGAATCCGAAAGTCTTCGTTCTGAACTGCCGCAGCCAAAGGGGAACATTCCTTGCCGGGATGGTGATATTCGTGACATCCTTATATGTATGTACGGCAAACATAATTTCAGCCCTGCGGAGCAGCATTTTGCAACGAGCAATTTTTCGCTCTTTCTTGAAGTTGAATCTGACGCTTCCATCGGATGTATAGAATCCATCTGCTTGCGTCATAATCAAAACACGAAGCCAAGTTGGATTTGCGCAACCACGATGATAGCGATAACCATGGATGGGAATGGCAGGACGGCACTTTGACATTTCCTCAACCGTCATATCTTCCCACGCAGAGCCATAGCGACGCTGCACACGCATTTTGTGATCCGGAGTGCTGCATTGGTCGATACGGGTATCACGATATGTATACATTTTTCCCACTGTATTCGAAACATAGAGCCTTTGCCGACTGGAATGAAACCATCTCATTATTTGCGTTCCAAACCGCAATATGACTGCCATTCCACTTGTCTAAGCGTATCCATCCCTCTTTCGTTAATACCTCGTGGTCACCAGTAAGACACCAACGCCCGGTACGGTTCGCGCCATAGAACTGGAACATTCCCCGCGCACGTCCATCCGAACAAACGGTATTCTGCATCGCCTGATATTTCTTCACCGAAGACTTTGCAAGCTGCTGCCGAAGCATCAATACATCGGAGATAGGAGACTGGACAGTTGTGAGCAAAGCCATCACAGTCTTCTTGTCGAGCGACTCGGTTTCAACGCCCTGCTCCTTGAGCCATGCCTTCATCTGCGCCACGCTATTCGGATTCTCAAGCCCGGTCAGAGTTTTCAGCCTGTCCAACAGTTGATTTTTTTCGTAATCTCGTCAATCTGGACGGCATTCTCCACCAAGGGCATATCCAGACGTATCCCACGGTCATTGATCTCCTGGTCTAGCACATACTCCTCCCATACCGACGGAGGCACAGGATATTTGGACAGACGCTGTTGAATTGCCATCTCCACTTCGACATCACGGCGGTTGTAGGACTTGAAGAGTTCCCACTTCTCTCCCACAGTCTCGTGGAACGGAGGCGTTGAAAAAAATAGCGGATGAGTGCCTTGCCCTCGTTCATTTTCTGCTCTTCCAATCCCAACACCCGTCCGACGGCGGCAAGTGAGAGCGGAAGTCCCATGTAGGCAGACCAGACCATCGTGCATCGCCAGCTGTGGGGACTGAGGAAGTGATCGGACTCGGTAGTGTGAAGCATCCCCAAGTCCGACAAGTAGCGCGACAGGCATATACGTTCAAAGTTGGCGTTGAATGCCCACTTGATGATATTGTCATCGGTCAGTGCATCCAGAATCTTCTGCGGAATCTGCTCACCACCCACGAGGTCAATGACCCTGCGTCTCGCCTCCATCAATGGCATAGCCGAAGAGCAGGATTGCGAAGTCCTCTGCCTCGGCGTAACGATATACGCCGCTTTTTCCCAATATCCACACTGCTTCGCGTTTCGAGATCGATAGATAATGACTTCATGTTGTTTCTCCTCATGCGACAAAAGCAGCGAGGAAGAATCCCCGCTGCCCATGTCGGTCAACTCTTATTTAGCTGAGGAAATCCTCGTCCTCATCGGCGAAGTCATCCTCGGCACGGGTCTTACCGCCGAGCGGCTCACCGTCGGAAATCTTCTGCAGGTTGTTCAGCCCGCAAGCGATGCCCTTGTTGCCGTTCGAGTTGAATGCGTAGAAGTTGATGCTTGCGCGACCATAAACGCCGGAGTAGACCTCCGAGTGCTCAATGATCGGGTTACGGGCGGCATCCACAATACCGGGTGCTGTCGCACTGTTAGCATTGATGAAGTAACTGTCCTTGTACGCAGCATCGTCCGGACGTTCCATGTCTCCGTCACGGAGCGGGTTCTTGATCGCCGAGAGTGCGGGCACGGACTTGCTGCTCCCCTTGAGTTTGCTCTGCCCCTCATCGTATGCCGCCTGAATGGCGTTCTTCACTTCCGTGACCGTCTTGGTGTCGCTCTTCGGGATGATGAGCGACACGCTGAACTTCGGCGTACCGCCGTTGATGGACTTTGCCTGCCAGACGTTGGCATAGCTCCATCGTGTCTTGACACCCGTGATCACTTTTTGTCGGATTGATAACTTTTTGCCATGATGTGTTTTTCCTCAACTTTCTTCAAAAATCTTCTGCTGCGGTATTCATCGCAGGCCGCTTGTCGCTCATGGGAGCGAGGGTTGGTTTCCCCTGCGGTTTTACGATGAAGCCTCCGAGCAGTTCCTCAAACTTATTTTTTTCCGAGCAGACTGGTCATTGCCGTAATCCCGAGCAGTTTCTGCTCATATGGCTCATAGCCCGCTTCTTTGACTGTTTTGGCGACCGCCGCCTCGTCGGTGTATTTCCGATTGGAGCGACCCTCGACCAGCTTCCAGCCTGTCCACTGCTTGCCTTGGATTGCCCGCTGCAAGGCGTACTCCTTGATGTCGCTGACCCATGCGGCGAGCGTGTCAGCCTTTGCAAGCACCGCTTCTACTTCCGAATCTTCCAGTGTCGGTGGCATTTCGAAGTCATACCGGGCGAGTTCCAGATTGTACTCTGCCCGCTTGCGGCAGGTCGCCTTGATTTTGCAGAACTGACAGTGCGCCCCTGCACAGAACTCGCCTTCTCCTGCGTGTGCCAGTTTTGCCGCAGGTACAAGCGTATCTGCCGCCCATGCCAGAAGGTCGGCTTTCGAGATGCTGAACTTTGAGATGTTGGCGAGACGAGGTTGGAAGATCACCATCCGCACCTCTTCGATGTCGTAGAGACCGTCGAACATCTGGATGCAACCGAGCGCGTAACACATCATCTGCGGATTGTGGTCGGCACTGACCTCGATGCCCTTGCCGTGCTTGTAGTCCACAATACAGACGGTCATGCCGGAGATGATGAGCGTGTCAGCTGTACCAAAGCCATCCGGAACAAAGTCCGAGAAGTCCACTCGCTGTTCGACTGACACCATTGTGTCCTTGCTCTCGACGCAGAACTGACCGATCAGTTCCATCACGAACTGGCAGTACGCCTCAGCGCACTCTTCCATCTCACTGTCATAGGAAGACAGCTTCTTGGTCGGATCGCGCACCCGCTTACCCAGAGCCTTGCGGAGTTTGTACTCGCAGAGCGTATGCGCGTCCGTGCCTTGTGCAGCGTACTCGCTCGGCGTGTCGGATTGCTCCGCATTGAGCCGCGCCGACGGCGGACAGGCAATCCAACGTGCGGCAGAGGATGCCGAGAGGACGGCGTGTTTACGTGCCAATCTTCTCAGCCTCCTTCAGGAGTGCCGCATAATGCTCCGGCGCGATGTTCGACAACCTGTCCGCGCCATGCTTTTTCCAGCAAAGTACGGATTTCTGCCGTAAATCCCTCCCGAGATTTTTTTGAGCAAGAACGCACCGTACATCTTCGATGATCAGCGTAGCTTCCTGCGGAGCGATGGTTTCGACCTGTTCTGCAGGCGATTCCTCGAAAGCACGTACCAAACGCTCTGCCGCTCCAAGGAGCATTTCGCCGCAGCTGCGGATTTCCGACACCGCAAGTTCCAGTTCTTTCCTATCCACGACATACACCTCCCACGTCCTTGATGGCGATCTCTCGCACCGTATCTCCCGGCACGAGGATCGTCAGCTTGCATTTCTCACCCAACAGAAAGCGAAGGATCCGCTCCCGCAAGGTGATGTTCCGACAAGCGACAATGCCATCGTCCATTGACTCCTTGGAGACACTGATTTTTCAGATTGTGCTCCATTTTGCTTTTACCTCTCTTTCCGAGGGATTTTTCCTTCCCTCTGATAGGTAGCCTTGGGAGACCGGAAAAAGGACGTTTTTCTCAAAAATATTGCCCACCACGAAAAAAATTCGCAGTGGGCAACGATCCGTAATATTCATTTATCTCCGAGACTATGCATCATGTCCTGCAATTTCTGTGGGACGGGAAGCCCCATCCGTGCTGCGTTCTCTATGATCGAGATTCCTTCATTCGAGATGTAGAAGAAGATTACGGCAGAGCGCAGGACGCAGCCGCTGCCGATAATGTGGGTATCGAGGACATTCGCCACGCCAACAAGGGTGAAGATGCAGACCTTCTTGCAGATTCCCTTAAAGCCTATTGCACTCGACAGTTTCTTTTTCCACAATCGCACGGAGTACACCCGTGATGTAGTCCGTCACAACAAAAGCGACGAGTGCATAAAGCAGATCGTCAAAGCTGCCGAGGATCTCTCCGACAAAGATGCCGATGCCCGCCGCATAGAGACGTATTGTCAAAATCTGATCCATCATCAAAAACCTCCTGCCTTTTTTTCCATTTTTCCGAGATGATTCATCCTGCGCAGACGGTAGTTGTAGCATCCGCGCATCAGTTCCGTAAACTGACCATCTTCCCACAAATATAAGGGCGAGCCTGTGCTGACAAGATATTTCCCCTGTCCCAGAGGGCAGAGACTTGTACGGGCAGTCGGATTTGTTGGAATCTCCATGAGCAGCTCGTTCTTTGCGCTGTAAATCTTTGAGATATATTTTTTCCCGGAGATAAGATAGTCAAGATTTGCAGGAAAGCGCATATACATTCCATCATGGAGAGGATAGCGGACACTATAATCCGGTGCGCTCCATCTGCTTTCCGAAGTATGGGATTCCCCAGTAACAGAGTCTCTTGACGTTGTTTTGGTTTTCTCCATCCAAGGTTCAAGATTGCTGCCATCGAAGAACACATATCTGTCTGTGCTGCTCGAACTACCGTCTCCCCCATGCTCTGATATGGAGTGCCATATCATCACTTTGAAGTTCCCTTCTTTATCCACCCGCCCGCCTTCTGTTTGACAGCTATAGAGGTCAGTAGGACCGGATACGGCGGGAGCACCAAACATCTGCACAAGATCGTATGCGGCGATGATCTCGCCGTTGCATTTAACAGCGAGGATACTGTCACGCTGATCTACCCCAGTGAGGGGGAATACGAGGACATTCACAGCTTCGAGGGTATAGAGATTTCCCCGCTCATCCATTTCGGCATCAAGCATTCCATAGCCTGTAACATACGCGAAGTGGCGACTGCTGTTGACCATCCATATATCCTCTTTGGAAAAGCCGAGCGGATGAATCTTTCCTTTTGCGTAGTACAAATGGAGCATCTGGTTTTTTTGATCCTTCCACTTTATTTGGAGGAGCGGTATGCCGGAAAGGGCATTCGTTGGAATGTAGCTGCTGCCGCCCTCGGATTCATGCCCGTAGACACAGCGACCGTCCGTCCAGACCCACTCGCCCTCACGAACCGTTCGATTCCCAATACAGGTAAGCCACACGCCATCGGCAAGCACCTTATTTCCGCGCACCTCGCGCACTCTCGTCCTGTGCATCATCTCACGCTCCCACAATGACGGCCGTGCCGCCTTTTGAAATCTGCACCCACACGAGACAGCCATCCTCGGTGTTGCAGTCCACTGCCGCACGAAAGGGATATGACCGCTCCCCGATATGAACACGCCCGCTCCGAATGATGCCGCGCTGTGCCCTCTGTTCCTCTGCCCCGCTCTTTTTCCGTCCTTCTCGGAGTGCTTGTGCAAGCCCTATAACGCCGCGCATCAAAACCACCTCACCATCTTGATTGTCTGCCGCAGAATACGCGGCGTGAGTTCCACCGTATTGGACTGAAGGAAATACTCGTGCCCCTCGAAGCGGATGCGCTCGGTAAAATCGACAATATGGTCAATGTCCGGGATGCCGTTTTTGAATCCGTGCGCGAATCTCCACCGTAACTGTTTCCTGCGTCTTGCGGTTGAGCCATTCGATCTCTCTCGTCAGCATCCGTAAATATTCTGCGCCCACAACGGGAAACTCGGTGTCGATGAGCGAGGAATACGGCAGCGTATCGTCACTGGCGTAATGACCGCCGAGGCTCAGATTCGACTGCTCAATGGTGAAGAGACTCGCCTTGCCGCCGGGCTTTCCCTGCGACAAACTGCTCCCCTCAAGCACGCCGTCCACGTAGACGGTGGTCGCATACCATCCGTAACCGAGCGGCGCGTGGTAGGTGATGCGCTCTGTGCCCTTCTCGCGACTCCAATCCTCCCAGTCGTATTCCGTATGCTTCTTTCCGTCATTGACGGGTTCTGTTGTACGCTCCCACTCTTTGAAGAGATAAACGTCGCGACCTGTGGAGGCGTATGCGTAATCCGTACGGCTTGTCGAGCCGTCCACATTATGCGTACGCTTTTCTGCGAGATACTCCCCATCATAGGAATAGGTGCTGTAGCCGTTTTCATTCGTCTCACGCACGAGAAAGCCATTGGAGTACGTTCGGCTGATCTCATGGAACGAAATCGTCCCCGTGAATGGAACAGGAACAGTGTCCTCCTCGTTGTGCGCCCCGTTGGAATCCTTATGCGAACTGTGCCAAACAGAACGCAGAAGTTTCCGCTCAATGGTCGGCTGCGCGTGCGGCCAGTTCGTAATGTCGACGACGGATTCCTCCATGCCGCGCTGAATGATGTGGAGCGTATCGCCGCGAATAAAGACATTGATCTGACGCTGTGGGAGTTTTGCCGTCCATCCGAACAGTGCGGAGATGAAGTCATGGTAGGTCATGCCGCTGCCTTCGAAGTTCTGCGATGGGATGAACTCATCGGTCAGACGGTGAAGCCGAAGCCCCAGTGCCCCCGCAATCTCCGCAGCATAGTGCGACACCTTTGCCCTCTCAACGTAAATGTGGATAGGCGTGTAGAGCAACACATCCCTGCTGTACGTCCCCTTGACAGACTGCACGATACCGCGCTGACTTGTTTCCTCGACAAGGAAGCGGAAGGCATAGTCCATCACCCGACCTTGGATGTTAGCGCCGATGGCAAGCGGCTGGACGGTTTCAAATTGGATGTTGTCCGACAGGCTGAGTTCCCCGAGCGTCACAGAGAACGAGCGAATCCCGCGCTCCCTGAACTTTGCGTAGGTAAGCGTATGTGGAATCTCAATCCTCGTATCTGCCAATATATGCAGAGACTTGATAAGATGGCGTGCTGTATCTGCAGCGACGGAGCAGAATTGTCCGATACGCCGCAACGTATCTGTATTTGCCGATTCCGTCCGTCCAATCCGTCGGAGCAGCTTTCCTCTGATTGAGACTTTCACGCCTGTTTGGAGCAGCCGCCGTGTGTCGGCGTGAACCACGCAGGATGCGCGAAGTTCCCGCATCAGGTCACACGTCAGTTTTACCGGCTCTCGAACCATCGGGATAAACGTGATGTAAACAGCGGGGTGGAGGTGGATACGCCCAAAAGGAAACCACGAGATGAGGACACCTGGCTTCAGCTTGATACTCATGTCCCCGCTCTCCATCCAAACTGTCGCTCTGCAAGCTCTGCAATTCTCAAAGGCGTGTCGTATGCTCCCATAACGTACCCCGCCGTATCTTGCCCTACGATATGTCTTCCCCACTCCGTAATTGTGCCGCCGCCCTTTTCAATTGCTGTCAGAGCGCACAGCCCCTCTGCTGTTCGATAGGCGGGCTTTTGCAAACGGTGCAATACTGACCACACGGGAGTTCCCTCCATATTGCGAGATGAGTGCCGAAACATCGACCGACTGCAGAAGCTCCTGCCCTGCCGCCGTCGCTTCATAGCTGCCATCGCCGCAGTCGGTCATGTTTGTTTGTGTTGCCGTGATTGGCAGCAAAGCGATCTGCTCGCGTGGATCAATCGGGGCATCCGATAGGATAAGATTCGAGATGAGGGCACGATTGTTGTCGCTGAATATCTTGATGGTTCGTGAATCATATGAGAGGTTTATATCCCTCTTATTGCAAAATTCATGATCGTTGACGATGACATGCAGAATTCCGTTGTTCTCATTCCCCTGCTTGATGTGAAGCCATACGGTACTCATTGCGTACATGGGAATGATCTCAGCGATGTCAGACTTGTAAAAGAGAGTTGGTACCTGCGTACCCGGAAATGGTCAAACTGCGATAACCACTCAGGTAGATGCCGTTCTGATACCCAATGCCGAGTGAAAAAAATCGACATCATCACGCCCTTCTACTCCGAGGATATACAAATCGAACTTTCCGTAAAATTCCGTCGGGACTTCGGAAAGTTCGACTCCGCGCTCTTTGGAAGGCTGCCAAAAGATACGCCAGTCCTGCTGTACTGCTCCCCCGTCACCGTTGTGCCTCTGCTGGTCGAAAGCAGCTCGGCATAGCCTGGATTGATGTATTTGAACGACATGACACAACCTCCTAGTCCGAAACAAGCAGCCCTTCTGCTTGAAGGTCGACACTCACATCGCTTTGTGGCTGCTCATCGGAAGAACTCATCGCTTTCACCCAGAAAATGACATTCACAGTGCCGACACCGGAAAGTGCAATCTCATCCTTCCAATCTGCTGCTGTCAAAACGGTATCAGTCGTATAATTGTGATCCATCGCCACCTTCCACTTGTCCGCATGATCGCCGACGAACTTGATCATAAGTGTTCCGTCGATATGGAAGCCGCTCTCGCAGCGCACGGCGCACTTGACGGCTTTCTGCTCGCCCTTGCCCGCATCGAGCAGGACGGAGATGGGCGCGAGTTCCGTACCGGAGCTGACCTCTGTTCCGTCCTTGCCGCCCTCGGTTGGATTGTTCATATAGATATGCAAGAGTTCTGCCATTTTCACACCCTCCAAAATTCCAGTGAAATCTTATAGACCTTCGGGAAATGCGCCATATACTCATAGGATTTCACCACAACACGCATAGAGGGACGGATATTTCCGCCCTCGTCCGTTACGGACACCATCGTGCGGCTGTCCCAGTAGCCTTTGATTTTCTCCCATGCGGCAGAAGTGACCGTGACCGAACAGGAAATACGGTCGCCCTCCGTGATGTGTCCGAAATCCTGCACAACCGCGCCGCCGACAATTTCGAGGAGCTGCTGACGATCATCGGGAACGATCTGCCAGTTCTCGACACTCAGCGTTTTAACCTCACCAATGTGAATATGAATTGGAATCACCTCCAAGGGCATTCTCGACGGCAGGACGGATGCGGTCGGCGACATGATCGGCAAGCATACGCATTCCCTCGTTGTCCTCCGTGACGGCGTTTTCAATTTGTACCTGTATGTGAATCTGCCGATTGTCCGTCATGGAGGGAGCCGACTGAGTAGTATTTTGGGAGGACGGGATATTTTGTCTCCCTCCCTGCACGATCTGTGCCTGTTGTCCAAGCCCCTGCCATCATTTCCGAGTATGAGAACTCCTGCCCATTGACACGGATGTGGGAACTGTCCGCACGCTGCTCAAGGCGGAAGTTTGGAAGGAGATTCTCCATCGCCCATTTGCGCCCAGACTGAAACTGTTGGAGAAGCTCCGGTGTCAGCCCCAGATCCTCTGCCGTGAACTTGTTCTTCTTGCGAAGGTACTGCATCAGCCCGACTTGCCCGGACTGCTTGAATACCTTCAGCTCCTCTTTCTGGGAGCGGAGGACTTCCAGCGCGGCGTTGCGCTTGGCATCGAGTTTCTGCCTCTCTGCCCAACGTGTCGCCTCGACCTCATCCAGACCTTTCTGTACCCACGCATCCTTCTCGCGCTCAATCTCTGCAAGGCGATTTTCGAGTTCCGTTTTCCAGATCGAGTCTATATTGGATGCAACGTCCCGCTCCCACTGCTCCATCACTCGCGCCTTGCTCTCACTGAGCCAGTTCTGCGTCTGTAGCTCGTCCAAGCCCTTCTGGCGAAAGGCATCGGCTTCACGGGAGATGGAGTCCAGTTTGTTCTGCAGGTCGGTCTTGTAGAGCGCACTCGCCTTGTCCACAACATCCCGCTGAAAGTCGGCATAGATTTTCGCTTCCTTTGCCAGACGGTATTCATCAATGAGATGCGGATCTGCGCCCTTCCGGAAGAACTCGAAGGCCTCACGATCCAACGTATGAAGGCTGTTCTGAACGTCCGTGTGTGTCAGTGTATATAAATTGTCTGTCAGTTGTGCGGTCGCCTTTGCAGATTCACTGACCGTCTTTGCAGCATCTTTCTCGGCTGCCGCACGGATTTTTCGCAGCTTTGGCATTCTGCTCCTGCGCTTTGGCGTTCTTCTCCGCTTCGGCACGCGCCTTCTCCTCTGCTGTCGCTTTCTCCTTAGCGAGTTTCTGGTCTTCCTGATACTGTTTGTACTCATCGCCATAGAGCGCGTCGAGGACCGCACCACCGATAAACGGAATCGGGATAAGGGGCGCAGCCACGGGATGATTCTTCACGAGCCACGCATTCGCCTCGGCGTGTTCATTGACCTTATGAATCTGTTCTCCGACGAAGCCCGCAAGTTCCGCGACAGTCTTGAGTGCCTCGCCCCATCCGAGGACAGCGTCCTTGATCTCGTCCTTGTTGCCGCGAATCGTTTCAACGAGAGATTCAAAGCCATCATTGATCTCGGGCATGAGTTCCTCGGCGGCAGGGAAGCAGTGCCGCACCGAGCGCGAGTTTCAGCTGTCCCGCTTCCATCTCCATCGCACGCCACTTGAGATAGGGTCTCATGCGCCTGCTCCGGGTCAAGCAGCCCCGTGGTCTTGACACGAGAAGAAATGGTCATGAGATCGTCATACTGTTCGAGAATGGGGATAAGAGCCGCACCACGCGCCCCGAGCACCTCGGCGGTATATGCTTCCTCCATTCCCGCTTCGCTTGCCGTCTTATATCCCTTGGCAAGCTGCGCCAGCTGCTCATTGAGCGGCAGGAGATTCCCTTGCTGATCTTTGAGTGCGATGCCAAAACGGGAGAGGGCGCGTGTGGTATCGTTGCCGCTCTCTCCCGCAACGGATACCCTGTTTGTCCAAACGAGCGATCAGTGGAATAATGCCCTTGATGTCCGTACCCGCAAGCTGAAACATACGCCCCAGTTCAGCGGCTTCCCCCACAGAGACGTGAAGTCGTTGCGTCAGCTTGTAGACGTTCTCACCCGCAAGCATCGCGTCCTTGGTGATATTGAACAGTCCCGCACCCGTCGCCGTGACGGCCATAACTGCAGCCATCTTTGCAGACAGCACATTGAATCCGCTCGTTAGATTCTTGACACCCGCCTGTGCCGCCGTCATGCCCGCTGAGATACGTCCGCCGAGCGTGCCGGAGAGAACGGCACTTTCCTTGAGGCGATGATTCAGCTTTCGCACCTCGGCTTCGGTCTGTGCGACAGTTCGTTGCTGACGCAGGAGATTGCTCTCCGCACGGCGATAGGATGCGCTGTCCACGCCATCATTCTTCTTTGCGGATTGGAGGACAGCGGCAAGAATCTGTTCCTTCTGCCGCTGAATGTCGAGTTCTCGGTTGATCGCCTGATGGCGCACCTTGATCTTGTCGAGTTCTGTCCCCACGCCGTCGAGTTTGGCAAGGTCGGCATCCAGTTTCAGATGGATGTTATTCGCCTTGCTGTTGAGCCGCGCAATCGAATCCGAGACAGTTTTTCCCCGCCGTGTCAAAGTCCAACTGCAGCTGTGCAATGTTGAGACCGATGTCGAGATAGAGTTCATCAATCTTCTGTCCACGTTTTGCCACCCTATCCCTCCCTACATCACGTCGTCAATAAATCGCTCGGACAATCTTTCTTCGCAGATCGCCTTTACAACAAGCTGATCGAGCAAGAATCCTATCTCGTGTCCGTCGATTTCCTGCATTGTCCACCCGTAGGCGGACTGCAACCGCTCGTAGTAGCGCAGTAAGTTCCGGTACGGAGAAAGAACTACGCCTCTTTCCCCATCTCCTCGTTTGGGAGGTTCACCAGTTTGGAAAACGTCAACGACTGAACCCATCGAAAAGAGTGCACGTGTGAGCGGAACAATGTCCGCAACTTCTACATTTTCGTCGATGACTTCCTTCGTCACTTCCTCCCGTCCGAAGCCGAGGATGATCAGACTGACGTGCTCGTCCAAAAACCTCAAGATTCATGTCCTGTTTGTCGGCATCAAAAAAAGGCAAGGAACGTGCGCCAGACCTTCATCTTCGGAGGGTTCGGCGTGATCTCCCTGCCCGCAATCCATAGCGTTGGTTTTTTTCCATGATACGCTCCCTCATACCTGCTCGTACCACTTCGTCCCTGTCTCAGCGGCAAATCCCGCCGCCTCCTCATCTGCCTTGGCATAGGACAGCCCATCCGAGAGCCGGTAGATCGCCTTTGCCGTCAGTGTCGGCGTATCGAACTGAATACTCTCTTGCTTCGAGTTGCCAGATTCCGAGGGTTCCGTGAATTGGACTTTGTAGAATTTGGTGTATCTCTTCTTGCCGTTGCGCTTATCCGACTGAAAGAGCACGGCGAAGTACGGAGCGACATCGTCCTTGCCCGCCTTCATCACGCCGTTCTCGATACTATGTCCCAAAAGATAGGCTGTGTATTCCAAAGGAAGCGCGGCAGTATCGAAGGTCAAATCGTAGGATGCGGTATTCGACGCCGTATCCACGGACTGACCGTCGGCAAAAAGCTCCGCCTGATTCGTCTGTGGCTTGATGTCCACCTTCCGCAGAAGTTTTTCCGAGCGGAATCGGCTTCTCGTAAGTCGCACTTCCGCCCGCCTCATCAGTGAGCATCTTGGCAATGTGAAGTTTCTGAATGTTGATGAACTGCCCGCTCGTCAGATTCCCTGCGGGCTTTGCTGTTGGTATTGGACTTGGCATTTTATTCTCCCTCCACTGCTGTTCTGTAATCTGTGATTTCCACGAAAATATCTTTCTCTGTCAGTTCCTGGGTCTGCGCACGCACAAAGCCGAGTGGCAAAAGCGCGTTCTGCACGGCGTGATGAATCTCCCGAAAGCGTCCCTCCTTCGTCAGAATGTGGATACGCACCGTTATGCGGCGTTCCAATTCCTCACCATCTGCCGAGAGCGCAGGAACGTCTGAAATGACGGAGTAGACGAGAATCGGATACGTCCCCGCATCGGGACTGCGCCCGTGGTAGATGCCCTTTCGCCCATGCGCGAGAAGCTGCGTCAGCTCCTTTGAACGCACAAGTGCCTGATACACCATCCTTGCAATGCTCATTTCCCCCTCCTCCGTAGCACAGATCGCACGGCATCGACGATGGCAGAACGTATCCCGTCCTTCTTGGCGTCGAGCGCGGGATAGAGAAACGGCTTGTTGATGCGCGGGCTGAATTCGACGAGTGTACCGTAGAATACGCCATCCTGAGATTCCGCATCTGCTGCGATCCTCCAAACAGAGCCGTCCTTCCGGCGCAGCCGCTTGTGGATGGAATCCCGCAGCGCACCTTTGACTACACGCTTATCTGTTCCCGTATAGACGGGACAGCGGTTCTTCGCCTCTGCGACCACATCGTCCGCGCCGTGCGCGAGTGCTGCCTTTGCCGCAGCCGTCGCCTCCGCACCGAGTTCCGAGAGGATCTTCTCGGCAGAGACAAAACCTCGGTATCTAGCCATCTTCCACCAACTCCCTGCATTCTATGACAAGCCATTGTTTCTTCCCGCCAAGCGGATACGGTGGCGCAATCGGTGTGAGCCGCTTCCCATTCCACTGCACTAGGTCGGTCACGCGCACATCCGCACGGTAACGAATGACGATGCGGTAATCCACCTCCTGCACCTTCTCCGCATATCCGTCCGAGATTTTTGCCGCAAAGGGCAGAACGAGTGCCCAGGCTTTACCGACTTCCTGCACCGACGATGAAAGGATATTCCCCTCATCATCCATCTCCGTTACGGGACGCAGGATGGAAATCCGATGACGCAGTTCGCTCATAGACACCTGCATCTAAAAGACCTCCTTCCGCACGCCGAAGAGAAGAGACCGGAGTGTCAGTGCAAGCCCTCTGTGATCCGCTTCCTCCCGGTGCTCGTAGAGATAGGGACACGGCGTAGAGAATTGCAACGCGCACAATCGCCTGATCTTCGACCTTGGACAGCTTCTTCACACGCAGGAGAGCCGTACAAATCTGTTCTGCCGTTTCCGTAAAGTGCATGAGGAGATCGTCCTCATCGTCGGTATCTACACGCAGATACTGCTTGACTGCTGCAAGTGGCACAAGCATAGAACCACCTCCCCTCTTTGCCGCAAAACTAAAGTCCGTCAAATTGGTGCTGAATTTATCAGCGCTTCCATACATCAGCCCTTCATCTTGAGCGTCTGCACGGCTTCCTCGAGGACGAGTTTGCCGTCTACACGCTCCTTCATGACGTAGCCGACCATGCCGTTGCCTGCAAACAGCTCCTTGAGTTCCTGCAGGGAACGTGTCCCACGGTCGCCGATGTTGTAGTAGGAGTAATCGCCGAATGCGATGACGATCTTTCCCGCCTCGACAGCGGGCATATACGCCGAGGAGTAGACGGGGTAGCCGAGCAGACGGTCTGGTTCACCCATCTGGTACGATGGCTGCCAAAAAAATATGCACCGTTGGCATCGCTTGAGCTTTCGGATGCTTGCAAGCGTCTGGTCGTTGACGATGAACGCCGCATTCTTGCGGTAGGGACGCTTGAGACTGTAGACGAGCGTCACGAGTTCGTCCGCCTTGATGTCTGCCGCCGCCGTGGTGACGGATGTCTTTGCCGAGGTGAGAAGTCCCTTCGGCTTGTGCGTGCCGTCGCCGCTCAGGAATGCATCCTCCTCTGCGTTGCTGAGAGCCTTGCCGAACTGCTCGATGAGATAGCTCTCAATGTTGAAGGCGTTGTCGTGAGAAGCTCTTCCGTCACCTTGACCGCGACGTGGAGCTTGTGTGCGTCGAGAACAATCTGGTCAAAGGTCGCGTCGCCGAAGGTAAGCGCAGCTCCCTCCTCGATCCACGATGCCGCAGGCTTTGTAGCGGCAATGTTGATCTTGTGCTCCCCGCTCGTGGTGATTACCGTCGCAAGCGGACGCAGGACGTTCTCCTCATTCAGAACGTCGATGAGACGCTTGTCGTACTCCTCCGGCACGAGATAGCCGCCGCTGGCATCCGTCCCTTCCTGCAGGACGTTCTCCACCTGACGGAAGTTCGTGCGGAGTGCCCTCAGCATTGCTGCACGATATGCCTCGCTTGCACGTCCCGTCTTTTCCGTATTGAGCGCAGTACCCGGAATGTTGGTGATTGCCGCCGTCACGGGCTTTGCAAGCTGCGCGTCAAGAATCGTCTGACGCTCCATGCGCTCGATGTCCTTGCCGAGTGCAAGCACCTCGTTCTCCATCTGCTCGTATGCCTTGGCGTCCTCTGCCGTAAGGCGGCCATCCTTCTCGTGTTCATCGAGGAACTGCTTCGCCTGTTCCCACATTTCTGCACGCTTCTCGCGCATTGCCATGATCTTATCCATGTGTTTGTCCCTCCGTTAATGTGAAATAGAAAAGAGCCGTCTTTTTCAGAGACTCTGTATCGACATTGTGTGTTCCCTGCCCGAATTTCGAGAGCAGGGAGTTCGTGACAGCGGCACGGGAGAAGATCAGCCCGTCTGCCACTTCGGTCACAGGACGCTGAACGTCCGCATAGAGAACGGAATCCGCAAATCCAAGCTCCACCGCCTTCTTTGCATTCATCCATGTCTCGGCATCCATCAGCCGTGAAATCTTCGCACGGGACAGCCCCGTCTTGAGTTCATAGGCGTTGATAATGCTCTCCTTGATTTCGGCAAGGAACGTAATTGTCCGCTCCATCTCGTGTGTATCCCCGATGGAGACGGTCATGGGATTATGAATCATCAACATCCCCAAGGGAGAAATCTCAACCGTTGATCCTGCCATCGCAACAACGGATGCGGCAGATGCGGCAATCCCATCAATCTTGACATTGACGTTCCCCTTATACTCCATGAGCATATTGTAAATCTGTGCCGCCGCATAGCAGTCCCCGCCCGGAGAGTTGATCCAGAGGTCAATATCTCCCTCGGCGGCGTGAAGCTCAGATCGAAACATCTGAGGTGTAATTTCATCCCCCACCACGTTTCGTCCGAGATTTCACCGTCCAGAAGCAAGATTCGCTTCTCTCCCTCGTTCCGCACCCAGTTCCAAAATTTACGCTTCATTGCTTTCTTCCTCCTGTTGCCTACCTGCAAACAGCCCTGCATCCCTCAGTTTTGTCATATTCCCATTGATAAGATACAGATCCCCGCCCTCCTCCGCTTCGATGGGATTCATGTCCTCAAGGCTGCGGATGTCGTTCGCGGAGAGCCATCCGTTCTGCCGCCCTATGGCATAGCCCTCCATGCGGCTCTTGTAGTCCCCACGCAGCAGCCCGTCCACATTGAAGCGAATGAAGTAATCTTTCCGCTCTTTATCCGTCAGCAGTGCTTTTTGAAGCGACTGCTCCCAGCGCACAACCCACGGATTCAACGTATACTTCACGAACTCCAAGGACTGCTGCTCGATATTGTTGAAGCTGGATTTTTCCAAGTCGCCAATCATGTGCGGCGGCACACGATAGAGACGTGCAATCTCGTCGATCTGGAACTTCCTCGTCTCAAGGAACTGCGCCTCCTCGGGCGGTATGGCAATCTGCTGATACTTTACACCTTCCTCAAGAACGGCAATCCTGCCCGTGTTCATCGTGCCGCCGTAGACGGCGTGCCAGCTCTCACGGAGCTTCGACGGGTCTTTCAGAACCCCCGGATGTTCAAGAACGCCGCCCGGACGCGCACCGTTCTTGAAGAATGCCGCGCCGTATTCTTCCGTGGCAAGTGCAATCCCGATGGCGTTCTTTGCCATAGCGATGGGACTGTAGCCGACCAGACCGTCGAAGCCGAGTCCCGGAATGTGGAGGACATCCTCGCGTCGCAAACGAATCTGCCCCTTATCTTTGAAGTTCGGATTCTCCTCCGTGCTTCGCGTATAGGTGTAGTAGAGTTCCCCCGTGCGGCTGTCGCGACCGACCTCCATCTTGTCCGGGAGGAGCGGATAAAGTCCGAGAACACGTCCTCTGCCATCCCGCAAAATTTGTGCGTAAGCATTCCCCCACAGAAGAAGGTGACTCATCATTGTTTCGCGAAATATAAGGGAGGTCATCTCGGGATTCGGCGCATCATGGAGCAGGAAGTACAACGGATGCTCCGGCACACGCTCTTTGCCCTGCCCCTTGTAAGCGTAGACATGGAGCGGCAATCCTGCGATGGATTCGGCAAGGATGCGGACACAGGCGTAGACTGCCGTCGTCTGCATTGCCGTCCGTTCGTTGACCGCCTTGCCCGCCGCCGTCTGACCAAACAAAAAGGACAAGCCGCCAAGATGATTCTTGGGCTTGTCCCGCGAACGGAAGAGTTTGCTGAATAGGTTCATGGAAACCTCCATTTCAAAAGATGATAGTAGAAGCGCCGCCCTTCCGAGCGGCGCTCCCTCATTTCGGTTTAGAAGTTTTTCGATGCAGGAAAGCTCCATGCTGTTGATTGCGGCTGTGAATCTTGCCCCCCGCGCAATCTCGTCGGCGGCTTTCAAAAGTTCCTCCGGCGTTGGATCTCCGCCCATCTGGCAAATGCCGGCGTTGGCTTTGATGTCCCAGAAAACCTTGCGGGCTTCCCAATCCGTCTTGTCATAATCCCTCTCTTTGCGAACCTCGATGCGGATGTAGCTGTCGTGGTTGCTCTCGTTTGCCCAGCCCATCGTGCTTTCCTGCAGCTTGAGTCCGTACTCGGCAGCCTTGCTCTCGATGATCTTGGCGATTTCCTGCTTGTTCATTTTCTTTTCCTCCGTTTCTGGCTCCTTCGGTTTTCCCTTTCGGTATGTGTATATTCCCGTATAATCCGAGAAATAGCAAGGCCATATGTGAAGATAAAGCGTGTATACGATCGCCCTAAAACACCCACATCCCCCGACTCTCGTACACCGATTCCGAGGTATCATTCCCGCAGCGGATCGCACGATCCAGAGCCATGATGAGCGCAATCACGCCGTCGATCTTCTCGGTGGACTTCTCCTTATCTGCCTTGATGTTCCCCGCAGGGTCGGTGCGAATGAAGATGTTGTCTGCCATCCAGCGCATGACGGGATGCCCGCCGTGCGCTATTTTCTTTTCCAAGGTCAGCTTCATCAGCTCCTTGGTCGGCGGACTCATATCCTTGAAGCCCTGACCGAATGGAACAACGGTGAAGCCCATCCCCTCGAGGTTCTGCACCATCTGCACTGCACCCCATCGGTCGAAGGCAATCTCGCGAATGTTGTACTTCTCGCCAAGTTTCTCAATGAACGCCTCGATGAATCCGTAATGCACGACATTCCCCTCTGTCGTTTGTACGTAGCCCTGTCTCTCCCACACGTCATACGGCACATGGTCACGCCGCACACGTAGGTCGATATTCTCCTCGGGAATCCAGAAGTACGGAAGCACGGCAAACGGTTCATCCTCCTCCGTCGGAGGGAACACAAGCACAAATGCCGTAATGTCCATCGTGGAGGAAAGGTCAAGCCCGCCGTAGCAGACGCGACCTTCCAAAGGCTTCTGCATTCACGGGTATGGCACACGCATCCCACTTGTCCATCGGCATCCACCGTACGGACTGCTTCACCCACTGATTCAGACGAAGCTGACGAAAGCTGTTTTTCCTCGGCAGGATTCTGCCGCGCAGAGTCACAGGCTGCCTGTACCTTGTCAATGCCAACTGTAATCCCGAGGGACGGATTCGACCGTTTCCAGACCTCGGGATCTGTCCAGTCCTCATCTTCCTTCGCTCCATAGATCACGGGATAGAAGGTCGGATCAATCTTTCTCCCTTCCAGAATGTCCTTCGCCTTCTGATGCGTCTCGTAGCAGATGGACTGTGTATCCGTCCCCGCTGTGGTGATGAGGAAGTAGAGTGGCTGCATACGCGCATCGCCGGAGCCTTTCGTCATAACGTCAAAGAGCTTGCGGTTCGGCTGCGTGTGAAGTTCGTCGAACACAACGCCGTGAATGTTGAAGCCATGCTTCGAGTATGCCTCTGCCGAAAGAACCTGATAGAAACTGTTCGTCGGCAAATACACCATCCGCTTCTGGGAGGCGAGGATCTTCACTCGCTTGCTGAGTGCGGGACACATACGCACCATGTCGGCTGCGACCTCAAAAACGATGCTCGCCTGTTGACGGTCAGCGGCGCAACCATAAACCTCGGCTCGCTCCTCCCCATCGCCGCAGCAAAGAAGAAGTGCAACAGCAGCCGCAAGCTCGCTCTTCCCGTTCTTCTTCCCTATCTCGATATACGCCGTGTTGAACTGGCGATACCCATTCGGCTTCAAAGATGCCGAAAGATGTCTCGGATAATGCGCTCCTGCCAGTCGATCAGTTCAAAGGGCTTTCCCTGCCCACGTCCCCTTCGTATGGCACAGGCACTCGATAAAGCCCACCGCGTAGTCCGCAGCGGCTTTGTCATAGTGCGCGTCCTCTGCCATGAACTCCGTCGGCTTATAGTCCGTCAGTTTCCGCAAGCAATCATCCCCCATCAAAAAAAGCCGCCGTCAGCGACTCCAATAGCTGCAATACGAGAAGCAGCCCCGAAGGGCTCTTTTGTTGTTTCGGCGTGGCTTAGATGCGCTTCATGCACCAAGCCATCGCGTGCCCGCCGTCCTCAAAAAAAGCTCCGTGGCGGCTTCGACGAGGTTCAGGCGGCATTCGATGTCCGCGAAGCCCTGTCTCCTCCGGCGTTTCGACCATCTCGTAGACGGCTGCGTGGAAGCCCCAGCATTCCATCCCGACCACAAGGATCTGTTCGCCGTAGCGCAGGATCGCGCCGCTCGTCCCAAACCGCATCTCATCGAGGTGCTCCATCGTGGTGGTCTTTGGCCATCTTGCTTCTGCGCTTTTCATTTTCGTTTCCTCCTTTGTGTAGGTTGTTCCCTTCGTCATGTGTATATATCACTCTAAACGCAGAATATAGCAAGTCATATTTCAGATAAACTACACTTATTTTTCGAGAGAAACACAGCCCCGAAAGGCTGTGCTGAATCTCTGAAACTATCGGCTATTGCTCACCTGTGAGGATAAAGCGTACATACGCCGCACGGTCTTCCTCGATGAAGCAGACCAGTTCGTAGTAGCCCATCTCAAATGCAATGCGCTGAACACCGGGAACATCAAACATATTCACCCGCCCCGAATCGCGGATGTCCATGATCTGCGTGAAAATCGTCTCGTTCATGACTGACCGCCTTTCTCTGCAATGCGGAAGGAGTCCACGCCGGGGATCAGACTCAGCGAGGAGTCTGTCGCCCATCGGACGAGAAGCTGTCCCGCATCATCAACGCCCATGACCTCGCCCCTCGTTCCCGTCGGCGGGGCTTGCGGATCGTCCATTCCGAGGAGTTTCAGCTTCGTCCCATGCGGATACCGTTGCCGCAGTGCGGCGATCTGCTCCCTACTCGGAAAATGCATGGCGCTCATCTCCTTTCCGATGTCCGCTCTTGAATGCGCTGCTGCCCGTGAGATTCTGCAGGAGAATCTTGCGCGACTCTTTGTAGGCACTTCCGATCATGCCAAGGCGCAGGAGGAAGCAGCGGAATGCGTATTTCTCGTTGTCCACAATCTTCTCCTTCGCCGTGACACGCTTCTGCGCCCGTACCATCTCGCAGAGTTTGCTGATGAACTCAGCATACGCCTTTGCCGTCTCGTCGGTGATCGTCCCGTGCAGCCATGCAAAGGTGATGCGGTCGCCCTCTAGCGTGTAGGTCGCTTCTCGGATGTCAAAGGCGTGACGAATGAGCCGCCCCTTGCTCAGAAGGAGTGCGTCCAGATTCTGCAGTGCCGTCTCGGTGAAAAAGGCTGCGCGGGAGGCTTATGGAAAGGCTGTCCTCGTCGGGTTCTGCAATCGCTTCCTCTGTCGGAGCAGGTTCTGCCGCCGTTTCCGTCTGGATTGCCGTATCCACTGCCGCTTCCGTCCGACTCGGCTCGTCTGCCGCCGTGTCCCCGCAGGAAGCCTCGTCCTCCCCATCCTCGGACATGAAGCCCTCCTCGCGCAGTGCCGTGCGCACACGCGCAACGGTCGCTTTCGTCAATGGCATCGTCGAAGCAAAAGGCTACCGTCCTTCGTGATCTCAAATGCGCCGATCTTGTAGGAAAATGTCGGTGCGCCGCAGTAGGCAGGCTTCGTGTCGAGCACCTTGCTGACTACCGCGACCATCGCCTTGCGCTCTTCCTTTTTGGATGTTGTAATTGACCTTCATGATGATTACCCCCTTCATGTACTTTGGTCATTACATTCATCACTCACGTGGGAAGAATTAGCAAGCGGATTCTGTTGTATACACCGAATGCCCGAAATGTGTAATTCCTGTAAGGACATAAAACACACAGGGAAGTGCGACGCCGTTCCCCACATCTTGTACTCTGCCGCATCCGAGTGCGGATTCTTCAGCCATCTCCGAATCTGACCGTCGGTCTTGGGCTTCTTGCCACCCGTGATTTTTTTCGGTGCGTCTCAAAGACCGCGCGCCAGAACGCCATCTCTTCCTCAGTGGGTTCTTCCGTTTCAAGCCCCGCACACCATCCGTCGGGAAAGCCCTGCAAGCGTCCGCACTCGGTCGGTGTCAATCTCCGCACGGCATAGACGGGGTGATTGACGACCATCGGGTCTTTGAAGTCCCGTGCCATCAGCGTCGGGCATTTCTCCTTTGCAAAATGAGAGTGGCAGCCCGTCGTCATGGCATAGACGGCATGACGGTCAGAAGTGTTGAGCGTAAAACTCACATTCTCTGCGATACCGCTTCCCTGCGGGCCGTTCTTCTCCTGTCGCCCGATCATTGAGCCTTGGATGGAGACAACGGCAACACCACCCTGACAACATGAGGGATTCCCGCCGCTCTGGTCAATCGTCCGCGCCGTCTCCGTCTCATAGATGCCTGAGTGCGGATTGTCGGATTTCATGGCGTTGGACTGGAATGATGAAATCCCGTAGGCCTGTAGATCCTTCAACACAAGCGGCTGATTGTTGCCGCCCGTCCCGTAATGGCGAAGCACGGTCGGACAGATTTCCAGAGGACCGTTGTACCGCGCATCCGAGCCGTGTGACTCGAATACGGCGGGAACGGTTTCGGCACGCAGCGTCGGAGACTTCTCCTCCGCATAGCCGATGCTGCGGCTCTGTGCAGAATGCTCGGTACAGAAACCTGCACTTATCCGCCCGCTTGGCGTTCCAGTGCCATCCGCAAACTTTCGGGCAGTGCCTTGCCACGCAGCGAAGCTCGGCGCAAGATCCCCGCGCACGCTTTCGGTGTCAAATAGTATTTGTCCGGCACTTGATCCTCCAAAATCTGCGACAAGGTAGATTCTGCGCCGACGCTGTGGAACTCCCCAGCCCTGTGCGTCCATGAGCCGGTAAGCAATGCTCCATCCGTCTCCCAGAAGAATGTCTGCGTATGCCCATCCATCTTTTTTTGAGGCAAAGGCACCTCGGGTGCTTCCGGCTCTTTGATGCGGACAATCTCTGTGAGGACAGACTGGAAGTCCCGCCCCCGGAACTCGAGAATGCTCCCGCGACATTCTCCCCAGACGATGTATCTTGGGTATCTTCCATTCGTTGCACACCTCATTTCTCGCACGATACGAATTGCCTCGAAGAACAGTACGGATTCCTGCCCATGCAGCCCCTCCCGCCGTCCCGCGATACTGAGATTCGTACAGGGCGAGCCAAACGTGATAATGTCCACAGGCTCGATCTCATCCCCGTGAATCCGATGGATGTCTCCAAGATGTTTGACGGAGGGCAGCCGCTTCGTTGTGACGCGAATCGGGAACGGCTCAACTTCCGATGCCCATATCGGTGTAATCCCCGCAAGAATCCCTCCAAGTGTGAAGCCCCCGCTCCCGTCAAAGAGACTGCCGAGCGTGAGCGGCGTGTGCGTATTCACGCGCTCCCTCGTGCCGTCATACGTTCGAGCATCTTGCCCGTCATCCAGATTGCACCGTCGATGACAAGCGGCAGGAAGATGCGGTCACGGAATCTGCACCATCCTGTCTCCTTCTCCGCGCTCTCCTTCAGTGCCGCCGTGTACGCCGCCGACACCTCACGCGCTGCGGGAAGCCCCTTCTCGTGCAGCCAGAGGACGGTCGCTTCCTTCGCTTCCGTCCGCATGAAGTCCCCCCACATGGTTCTTCAGCTCGTTTTGAATGTGTTCCAGTTTCATCTTCAACACGCTCCTTCATAGTCCGTTACCCCACGCGCAATGGCGCGGGCAAATTCATCCTGTCGCGTACTGAGAAGCTGCACATCGCCCTCATGGTCGATAAACGCAAGCTCCACGAGCACTGCGACCGCATCCGTGTTGCTCAGAACATACAGACCGTTAACACCGGGCTTTGCGCCCTTTGTGCCGCGATCCGTAGTTCTGAGTGATGTGACAATCTGGTTCTGAATGCAGTTTGCCAGTGTCTCCCCTGCGCCGCTTCCGTAGAAGTACCAGACCTCCGTTCCGTTTGCCGTGCCGTTACAGGCGTTGCAGTGGATGGAGACGAATACATCCGCATCGCTGTTGTTGGAGGCCGAGACAACTTCATGCAGACTGTCGGATTGCATGTTGCCAACCACCTCGACACCTGCGGCACTCAGATACCCCGCCACAAGGTCTGCGACGTTCTTTGCAACGTCGCATTCCCGCAGCCCATACCCGCACGCGCCGGGGTCGGGATTTCCGTCCGGCGCATGACCCGGATTCAAAAAAACACACGCATCACGATTCCTCCTTTGGTTTTTGGCACATCTTTGTAAGAGATGCGCTCACCGTCACGTTCCAAAAAAATACATCTTCGGCATTCCCGTCTTTGCTCTGAATGTATCTTTCCACCGCCACATCCACGAACTTCGCCTCAACCTCCACGCCATAGCAGATACGGTTCAACTGCTCACAGGCAATGAGCGTTGATGCAGAACCAAGGAAGCCGTCAAGAACGATACCGTTCGTCTGCGTACACTGCTTGATGAGATACGCCAGAAGCTGCACGGGCTTCGAGGACGGATGTCCGCATCCGTCCTTCTTCGAGTCCTTGATGCGGTCGAATGCAAAGACAGTGGTCTGCTTCTGATCGCCGTACCACCTGTGCCGTCCGTCCTTCCTCCATCCCCAGATAATCGGCTCGTGGATGTACTTCCAGTCCGTGCGTGTGAGGACAAGGCGGTCTTTCTTCCACACCAGTCCTGCGCCAACTTTTAAAGCCCGCATCTTCATAAGCGTCATGAAAGATGCGGGCTTTTTTGCCGTTGCGTAGAATACGTAGATGGAAGCGTCCGTCGCCATCGCGGAGCGGAACGCCGTGAAGGCAGATTTGAGAAATTCATAAGCGTCTTTGTCATTCAGATCGTCGTTCTTGATTTTTCCCCGACGTGCTTTCCAGAGCCACAAAATACGGCGGGTCCGTGCAGACGAGGTTGACCTTCTCGCTGCCGAGCAGCCGCTCGTAGCTTTCGAGTTTCGTCGAATCTCCGCAGAGGACGCGATGCTTTCCGAGATACCAAAGGTCGCCCGCTTGAGCGACACACGGTTTCTGCAATTCTGCATCCACGTCGAAGTCGTCCTCCTGCGCCTCGTCGTCCGCCGAGAGCAAGTCGGCAATCTCCGCTTCATCGAACCCTGTGAGAGATACATCGAAGTCCATGCCCTGCAAAGGCTTCCATCTCGACGCGCAGCATTTCCTCGTCCCATCCCGCATCGAGTGCAAAGCGGTTGTCCGCGAGGATGTAGGCTTTCTTCTGCGCTTCCGTCAGATGCTCGGCAAAGACGCAAGGCACGCTTTCCATGCCCTCTGCCTTGGCGGCAGCAACACGTCCGTGCCCTGCAAGGATGCCGCAGTTCTTGTCAATGATAACGGGATTGATGAAGCCGAACTCGCGCAGACTGCCGCGCAGCTTGTTGATCTGCTCCGCCGAATGCGTCCGTGCATTGTTGGCATAAGGCACGAGCTTGTCGATAGCGACGAGCTTCATATCACTTGTGGTTTTGTTCAAGATTTACACCTCCTGCAATAACCTATGAACAAACCTGCGAATTGGTTATTCGATTCGCTAAATCTGTGTAAGGACGACATTTTTTTCCAAACTTGAAATTCGATCCATAAAGGCGGTTCAGGAACGCAATTCAGCTGTCCGGCAAACTGCCTGAATAGGCATTGTGCGCCAACATTGTACATTTGGGCGCAGGTGACTGCATCATGTGATTTCCCGAGAATTATTTGCTGCCCGTCAAGCATAATATTGGCTTCATACATTCCATTTTTGCGCTTTTTTTACGCCAATGTAGCCAAGCGTATTGGATGAGCGGATTCCCTTGTTGATACAATTCTGATGCTGCGTCGCTACACGCAGATTGCTCTTGCGGCAATCCAGCGGATTGCGGTTTATGTGGTCTACCACGAAAATGTCATCCTCAACACCCAAAAGCAGACGATGCAATCGCAATCGTTTTATCAGCTTTCCATGCGCTTTAATATCCGCAATAACATAATCGCTGTCCGCTTTTTTTATACCACCAATATCTCGACACGACATCCACATCTTCAGCGTCGATGAGAAATTTATCACCGCTCGGCAATGTTCCAACAGCTGTACTGCCTTTTGACGATAAAATTAAATTCCGGCTTGCATCGACTGCATTTGCCGGAATTTGAATAATGTGTTATCTCATATTGCGTGCGTAGGGAAATGCTGCCGCACCGCTTGCATCTGCACCGATATCGAAAATGTCCCTTGTCATCCTGTCCGCTCTTTTCGAGAACCTCATAGTTTCCGTAGGTTTTCCCGACTAAATCCAATGTGCGTAACTGCGCCTTGATTTTGTTAGCACACCAATGACATTTACAGTCCTTGCGCTTAAACGTCTCCGGGGATGTGTCGTATATTCTGCCACATCGACATTCGACGCGAATTCGCCGTCCCCCGGAGGACGATTTATTTCCTTCGCCCAATACAGTCAGCCAGCCAAACTGCTGACCTGGCAAATAGAATTTCTTGATTTTGCCGCTCATCTCATCCCCTCCTTGAACGAAGAAGCCGCTCCATCAAGTCGTCTTGCGGCGAAACGCCTTTGTATTCCGTTGAACAGTTATCGCGGACGATGGCGAATATCTCGCTCCACAGTCGATTGGTCTGCTTCATGTAGTTTTTGGCTCATGGCGACATAAGGCGATTGTATGGGCTGCGAGCTGATTGGATGCTTGCCCAGATAGCCGTATTTGCTGACCGCCTCCTCGCAGTGAATCCAGCGAGCCGCGCTCACGGCATATCGCTCCAATAGAGCAGGAGATACCAATTCCGCGCATCCGCGCCGCTCCAGCCATTTCCACGCTTCTTCGTAAAGTTCACTCGCCGAGAGTGTTGAGCCGTCACGCTGAGCAGCCGAAAGGAATTCCTTGGGAGGCGGCATTTCCACGCCCTCCGGCTCCGTGGCGATTTTTCTCAAAATCCAACACCTTCAGCTTGCGCTTGCCGGGATTGCCCTCAGTCACTTTTTTTCTGCCAAGGATTTTCTCGGTCTTCCTCCCGTGCCGGGTCGCGGACCTCTAAGCCCCATACTTTCGCCTCCTTAAAACTTTTCAAAACTTTTTGAGCATAAGTTTTAGCGTTTTGGGCTGTTTCATTGAGCATTTCCAGTGGCTGTCAGCCCCCGCTATGCCTAGCTCTCCGCCCAAAAATCACGCGACAAAGCCTGTCTCTCAACTGCCCGAAAAGTTATGCGAATTTTTTTCTGTCAAGCCCCTCCCCGGTCCAGTAATGGCGCGGTTTTAGAGATTTGACCGCCCCCTATGGGGGATAAGAACGTATTGCATTTGCTTCACTTTCGCGTTACAATAAGCAAAAGGAGGTTATCCATCATGTCCAAGACCGCAACAATCAATATGCGCATCGAACCGACAATCAAAGCGCAAGCTGAAACCGTTTTTTTCCAGTTTCGGTATCTCTGTTACCGACGCCATCAACATCTTTCTGCACGCATCCATCATGGAGGGAGGCTTTCCTTCCAACCGAAACAGCCTCGTTATAATAGGGAAACACTTCTTGCCATGCAGGAAGCACGCGACATCATGGATGGTAAAATTGAGCCGAAGCGTTATCCGTCACTGTCCGCACTGATGGATGATCTGGATGCGGAGGATGCCCATGCTTGATCTCGTCACCACCACGCAGTTTCGCAAGGATTTAAAGAAGCTGCGTAAACGTGGAACAGATATACAAAAGCTGGATGATGTTCTGCAAATGCTCTGCGCAGAAAAACACCTGCCCGAAAGGTATCGGGATCATGCGCTCGTTGGTGATTACATTGGTTTTCGCGAATGCCACATCATGCCGGACTGGCTACTCGTATATGCCATCGACAAAGGAAAACTGATTCTGACCGCTTCCCGCACGGGCTCGCATAGCGATCTCTTCTAGCCGATTCATTGGAATCGGCTTTTTTTATTTTGGAGTTCTGCGCTGATGAATCCATTCATGACAGGAGACGCAGAGAGACATCAGATTCTCCGTATCATGCGTGCCACCATCGGCGAGCGGCTTGATGTGATGCACGAGTGTCGCGAGAACGTATCTGCCCTGCTCTTTACATTGCTCGCAGAGCGAATGCCCCGCCAAATGACGGTCACGGATTTTCTTCCACGAACCTCCGTATCTCTTATGCTGATCGTAGCCGCGCGTGAACCTGTCATAATGTCGTTGCATCGTTTTCTCGTGCATCTCGCAGTAGCAACTCTTCCTGTCCGTTAGGTTCGGGCAGCCCGTCATGCGGCAGGGTCGCTTCGGCTTTCTCGGCATCGCTTCACCTCCATTGCGGCATGAAAAAAACCTCCGCCGGGATTGCTCCCATTGGAGGTCGTGCCTTTAAGCATACTTTTCATAACACCATTTTACCATGTCAACACCGGAACTCAAGAGAATTATAGTGAAGTCTTTTACGTGATTTCAAAACGGGATGGATTTCATCTCTCTGCAAGAATCTTATCCACGGCTGCGAGGGCTTTGGAATGGAGAATATGCACCCACCGGGAAGTATAGTGCATCTCGCCCGCAATCTCATCCCACGACATAAAGCTGAGATACCGAAGCTCCAACAGCATGAGTGCGTTGGTGTCCTGCACCTTGCTGATGGTCGCCATAACCTCACGTTTCAAATCTACCAAATGATCGATGTCATCGTTGATCTCATTTTCCAAGTCGACAATCTTGTCGATGGTATCCGCCAAGCGATGAACATTTCTCGTGCCACTGACAGGCTCCGTTCCCATTGTGGACGTAGCTCTGGTAGCAAGATCACGCAGGGAGTTCACTTGGCGGAGCTTGCTGTTGACCCGTTGGTCAATACGGTATGCCTGACTCAGATACTCTTTTTGCCGTCATGCAAATTCCCCTCCAACTTCTGAAGCAGCCATTCCCCATCCAGACTGGTCAGCAGCGCGAACCATGCGGAATGGAAGAACTGCTCCGTATCAGCACGCATATCAATCGCGTCTGCATTCTTCGCATCTTTAGCAAGAACTGCTCGTGCCCACCGATAATCCTTTGCCGCCTGTTCGACGATGGCGTTTGCAAGAATCTCATAGTTCATGATGTTACCTCCGCTTTGACGGCTTCAATCAGTGCCGCCTGTGTCTTGTCCTTCCGTTTCAAGGCACGGAGGATTCTCTCGTCAATCGTGCCCTCGGCGATGATGTGCTGCACCACCAGTGTTTTCGCTGTCTGTCCCTGCCGATAGAGCCGTGCCACGGTCTGCTGATAGAGTTCCAAGCTCCATGTGATACCGAACCACACCAAGGTCGAGCCGCCGCTCTGAAGGTTCAGTCCGTGACCTGCGCTCGCCGGATGGATCAGGGCGACGGAGATTTCACCGCGATTCCAACGGGCGATGGCGTCATCCGTATCCAGTCGGACGCACGGCACGCGCTTTTCAATCCGCTCTGCGTCATGCCTGAACCAATACGCCACGAGAAGCGGCTTGCCGTTCATGCTCTCTACGATGTCCTCCAAGGCATCCAGTTTGCGGTCGTGGATATGCAGCGTAGCTCCATCGTCAGTGTAAACCGCGCCGTTCGCCATCTGTGCGATCTTGCCCGACAGAACTCCTGCATTTGCCGCCGTCACCTCATCGCCCTTCATCTGCAAAACCAACTGCTCGCACATTTCGGTGTATATCTTCTTCTCAGCCTCATCCATGCGGACGCTGTATTCGCTCTCGATCAGCTCCGGCATCTTGAGGTGGTCGGCGGCTTTCATGGAGATGGTGATATCGGAGATTTTCTCGTAGATCCGCTCCTCGGCTCCGGGAAGTGGCGCGTAGGAGAACACCACCTGTCCGTTGCGCTTGTCCGGCGTGAAGTAATCCTGCCGATACTTCGTAATGAACCGCCCCAGTCGCTGTCCCATGTCGAGTACCTTGAACTCTGCGAACAAGTCCATCAAGCCGTTGCCGGATGGCGTTCCCGTCAGCCCGATGACTCTCTTTGCCGAGGGACGAACCTGCATAAGTGCCTTGAATCGCTTGCTGCTCCAATTCTTGAAGGACGAGAGTTCGTCAATCACGATGGCATCGTAGGTGAAGTCGGTTTTTCTCCACGAGCCACGGCACGTTCTCGCGGTTGATGATGTAGAGGGAGGTCTGCTTGCGAAGCGCATCCCGACGCTCTTTCTCCGTTCCGACTGCAACGGAATAGCGGATATGATTCAGATGCTCCCACTTGCCGATCTCCTGCGGCCATGTATTCCGTGCCACACGAAGCGGTGCAATAACGAGAACGCGAGAAATCTCAAAATGGTCAAAGAGCAGGGTCGTTGAGGGCCGTGAGAGTAATCACCGTTTTCCCAAGTCCCATATCCAGGAGTACGGCGGCAGTCGGATGGCTTTCGATAAAGTCGATGGCGTACTGCTGGTAATCATGCGGTATGAACTTCACAGTGCATCACCTCCTGAAAACTTCCTGCAGTACATCCACATGATAGGTGTTCACCAAGCCATATTTTGCATCGTACTCCTTGCCGATATGGTAGCCTTGCTTTCTGGACATTGCCGAGGCTTTGCGTCCGAGTCTTGCGGCGGCATCCCGGCTCACACCACGAACTCCCGTGAGGTTGGCATAGCCGATGATGGTGTAGTGGTGCTCATCGATAGTCATCTGCTTGGATTCGACCTCAAGAAGCCGCTCGTCCACCTTGTCAATCCGGGCATTTGCCGCCTTGATCGCCTTTGCCTGTTCCACCATTCGCTGTGCGCTGCACAGCAGAAATTCCTCGGGTGTCATGTTCCTCATGGGATTGAAATAGCTTTCTTCCAGCTCATCGAAAACATCCCACGCCCGCTCAGTTCCGAGCATTTTTGCTGTGACGCGCCGCCCCTTGTTTCGTCCAAAGAATCAGAGACGGTGCGCGACTCCCCGACAACTGACTCGATATTTTTCGAGTGAGTCCTTGAAGGCCTTGAGATCAGCACCTTCAAGTTTGAAGTAATGCTTCCCCTCAACGAATCGCTCCCTGTTGTTCTTAAAATTCTGCTGGATATGAATTGTCTTGCATCCATATGCCTCGGCAAGCTGCTCCGTTGTCATGACACGGATGTCATTGTGTTCCAAAACCGTAAGTTCATTCATGGTCGATCTCCTCCAATACGCTGTCAATCTGATTTATCTCGTCAATCACATACACCTTGAATCCCAGCCGCCGAAGCAGCCTGTGCCGCGCCATCTGCAAGGCTCTCGGCTTCTTCCCCGGCGCTTTCAGCTCCACAAAGCCCACCCTGCCGCCGGGCAAGAGCGCCAGGCGGTCGGGCATCCCGTCGAATCCCGGCGAGGTGAACTTGGGCGCGATGCCTCCCATCGCTTTGACTCTTGCTACAAGCGCCTGCTCAATATCTTTTTCCCGCATCTTGTTCTCCTGTTCCACGCTCCGTTCCATGCGCCTGTTCCACCCCTCCATCCAGTCATATCAAGACTTCTGATGCTTTACGGAACAACGATGCACAGGATTTTTTTCTCCTTACGCGCGTATGCGTATGCTCGCGTGCGCACTATTATTTTTTTATATTTTTATTTAATATATAAATATTGTTCCCTTGTACCGAAGCCTTATACAGCAAAGCTTTGAACGTGGAACAACTGCGGCACAAGTCACAAGCGGCTGTAAATTCTCTGCTTGCCATAGATCGGGATGCGTCTCGGCTCGGGCAGTTTCTGCCATTCGGGGATCTTTGCCATAATGGCAGCGATGGCATAGCTGTCGATGGGACGCAGATCCTCTTTCCGTCTGCCAAAACATTCACACCAGATCTCCATATTGCTGACGGTCTGACGCTTTTCTGTCCCTCGTGCGGAAAGATCGTCGCCGCTCAGGAAGTCCCGCCGTTCATAAAGCCCCATCTGATTCCAGTTGGCAGGAAGAAGTTCATCCAGATAGAGGCGCACCAATCCTTCACGCTCATCCTGCTCCGTAACGGCATCCTGCTCGGCTTTCGCCACGGACTCCAACTCTGCGTCAAGGTAGAGGGATTCCCCGGCATCATAATGCGCGACAGCCTCTGCCCAGATCTGCTTGATCTCCTCCAAGGAGAGATCCCACGGCTTCCTTTTTCCCGCCCGGTGTCTTGACCGTCCAAAAACGTCGGTTGCCCGTGCCGTCACGGAGATATGCGCCCTCGCAGTTGGTCGTGCCAAAGAAGATGCACTGTCTCGGATGCGGGGTAACACGCCGCCCGAAACTGGCTCTGTATTTATCATCCTGCCGCGAAATGAACGCCTTGACCTTGTCGATGTCGGCTTTCCGCATGCCCGCAAGTTCTCCGATTTCCATGATCCAGTAGCCTTGGAGTTTTTTTCGGCTGCGGTCTTGTCGTTCATGTCGGTCAGAGACAGGCTGTCGGAATACCACTCGCCGCCCAGAAGTGCCACAATCGTGGACTTTCCGATACCCTGCGGTCCGTTCAGAACGAGAATGTTGTCAAACTTGATGCCGGGTTTCCGCACTCTTGCAACAGCGGCGCAGAGTGTCTTTCTCGTGACTGCACGTACATAGGCATTATCCGGCGCTCCAAGATAATCAATGAGCAGGGTGTCCAGACGCGGGACTTTATCCCACGGCGGCAGACTGTCTAAAAACTCACGGATGGGGTGATAGGAGCGGTCGTCGGCGACCTTGGTCACGCCGATCTCATAGTTTCGTGCCGAGAACGTTCCATAGTGATCGTCTACATAGCAGATGAGCTGCGCGTCATCTGCATCCCGCCAGAACCTCCCCGGATGCTTCCACGGGACTTCTCCCCGAATTTCCATATTGTCCGCCAGTTGGTTGAATACGATCCCTTCAAGACCGAATCATGCTCCATGATGAGTTTCAAATTGCGCAGGGAGTTGACCAGTACGCCGTTCTTGTCACGAACGAGTGCCGTCTCCCAATCACTGCCCTCAAAATCCTGTGCCGCCGTCTCCCTCCGCTCGGCGAGGAGCAAGGAGGAAACGAGTTCATCGCGACTGGCAAGTTCTGCCATCGCCGCAAAGGACTTCTTGGAGTCATCGTCACCGAACTTATGGATTCGAACGAGGTCAAATGCGTTCAGGAGTTTTTTTCGGAGGCAGGATCGGTTGCATGATGCGAGTATGCGAATTTGCCGTCATAGACGACCACACCCGCCGTTCCTTCGCCGGGGATGTAGTCATAACGCCCATCTACCGCCGACGGTGTATAGACATCGGAGAGATGTTTCTCAATGACTTCCTCGATGCTGTAGGCACGGCAGAAGGCTCCGACGATGCCACTTTTCTGAAGCGGATCTGCCTGTGTGCTGACACTGTGCTTTACGGCTTCGGACTGGCGGGAAGATACCGGCCATTGTGTCACATCCCGCCAGTCATCGTATTTTTGCGAGATAGGCATCCACATCCAGCGGATCACCGTCCTGCTCCTCAAATATGAACTCGCCGTTGGACGGGCAGGAAGCCCAGTACATCATGCGGTTTGCCTGATAGGTGGAGTCATCGAAATACTCCATGCCGATCTGTTTTGCGACCATACGCATGAATGGTGCATATTCTTCCTCACTGACTTCGCGGAAGAACGGCATCACGAGACGATACCGCTGATGTTGTGGCGCATGACTGTGGGTGGAGTAGATGAAGAAACGTACGCCCGCGAGGACTTCTTTTGCTTTACCGAGAAAATCCTCCCCGTCGGGAATGTGATCAGCATCGAGCGCACCGCACTCCCTGCTGATGACATGACCTTTCTTCCGAATGCCGCCTCTCAGCCAGCCGCCGACAAAGCCGCCCTGGTCTTTGGCAATATCCCGCTGTGCCTTCGGCAGTTTCGGGTACTCTTCCACGGTTTCCGAGGTACGGATGGGATGACGGTTGCGCTCTTTGATGTCCTCCCAGCTCATTTCTTTGTTTTTGTACCGCTTCTCGGTATTGCGGTTACAGACAGCGATTTTCATGGAGCAAGTACCTCCTCGCATTTTGTTGTGAAATAGCGGATGTTCTTCCGCAGTCTCTCGGCATGAGCAATCTCCGCTGCCATGCCCTCGGTGATTCGGTCGCCGAACACCCAGACCTCGCCGCACAGCCTCAGAAGCTCGAGATTCATGGACATCACCTTCCCGCGCTCATCAATCTCTGACAGGAACTGCGGAAAGTACAGGTGCGGCGCAAGAGGAATGCGCCCCTTGCTCACAGCAAACTTGCAGTACTGCCGCGCCCGCATGACGTTGACGCGCGGATTGTCCCGATAGGGAGAGCAGATATAGGTAAACTGATTTTGTCGGAATACCTTGGTAAGAGCGGCATACGCCGTTGGGTCGGCGTAGCCCTCGTGGTTTCTTCTCTCAATCATTTCTCGCACCTCATCTTCCTGCTGCACTCCGTGCAGCAGATCGCCGTGCCGAAGAGGTCGAACTCCGCATCGCCGAAAAACTCGTTGAGGTCGACAGGCACTTCCGCTCCGCAGCGCGGACAATGGCAAAAGACATTCTCATCGTTGATTTCCACCGTGACCCCCAGAGTGTCATTGATGTTTTCCTTAACATAGAACATAAGATTTCCTCCCTTTTGAAACCTAGTTAATTCCTCTCATCAGTAAGAGGACGAACCGGGAGGTTTTGGTCACCAAAAAAATCCTCCTGATTTTTTTGCAGGAGGATGGAAATTAGTCTTTCTGATAGAATGCGCATTCAAAACCGTCGGCGCGGAGCAGAAGTCCGTCTGCCCAAGGTGGGGTTCGCGCCATCTGCTCACACAGGGCAACAAGAGAGACTCGCTCATCGCATTCGATGATGAGTTCGTCATGGACATGCGCGACAATGTCCATCGTTCGCAGCGTCTGCATGGCGTAGCAGAGAATGTCGCGGCTGATCGCCTGCGTGATGTTTTCCACAAGTTTCGGACCGTAGGATTCGATCCGCGCCCACTTTTTCGAGAGATCGAGTCCCATATAGGTGATGGATTCGCCGCCGAACGGATTCTCTCCGATGCGCGGTTTTACGTAGGAAAGCCGTCTGCTACTCGGAAGCTCAATGAACATCATGCTGCCCTGATAGATGAACCGAATACCGTGCGTGACTTTTGTGCTGCGCTCCTTGATGCAGTCCTTTGCCGCACGATCCACTGCCCACCAGAAATCCACGATATGCGGATTTGCCGAACGCCAAGCATCCACGAGCGGCTTTAGTTCCTCTTCCTTCATCCCGGATTCCAATGCGCCGAACGCTTTCAGCGCACCCACGGATCCGCCGTAGCCGCAGTTGTGGACTAATTTTCCCGATACGGTAAAACGGTCATGCTTTCCGGCATTTCTGATGTCATAAACGCGAGCCGTGCGCTGATAATTCTCACCCAGCCGAATTGCTGTCCCTGTTTGTACGAGATGTGCGCCGCAGGAGGCGGCATCTCCAAACTGTATCGGCTGCGATTTCCCCTGAACCCAGACGAGATGATCTGGGGTTGCTGTAAGACCTTCATAGGTAATTACCTCTCGTTCACCTTTGAAAATGACACCGTCATGGCTGACCCAGCTTTCTCCGTCCCATAGCAAATGCTCCGTGCAGACACACTCAATAGGGACAAGACCTTCATTCGTAAGGACAAGCTGCCCCTCGGCGATGCACGCCAGTTCTGCCTGCTTCCCTTTTTGCCGAAGATGCCCGTTCTCACCGTGTTTCACCACATTGCAGTGGAACATCCCTGCCCGCTGTGGCGCAGTAGATGTCGCCATTATCTGCAAAAAAACGTCCATGCGCCATCGCTCCTTGGCAAGCCATGACAGTACCCGTGCTTCGATAGCCGAGAAGTCCGCAACGATGAATTTCCTGCCCTCCTTCGGGATAAAGGCAGTGCGGATCAGCTGAGAAAGTACATCCGGCACGGATTCATAGAGGAGTTCGAGTGCATCATAATTTCCCTGCCGCACGAGGCCACGGGCGAATTCGAGGTCGGCGAGATGATTCTGAGGAAGATTTTTGTAATTGAATGTGGCGTCCCGAAAACCGCCCGGTACGGTTCGCTCCATAGAACTGGAACATTCCCCGCGCACGACCATCCGAGCAAATTGTATTCTGCATCGCCTGATATTTCTTCACCGAGGACTTTGCAAGCTGCTGCCGAAGTTCCAGTACTTCCTTCAGCGGAGCGGGAACATTGGCAAGAAGGGCAGCCACAGCCTTCTTGTCCAGTGACTCCGTTTCGACACCGCGCTCCTTAAGCCATGCCTTCATCTGCACCACGCTGTTCGGATTCTCAAGCTCGGTCAGAACTTTCAGCCTGTCCGTCAACCTCTCCTTCGTGTGTACGTCAATCTTGACGGCATTCTCCACCAAGGGCATATCCAGACGTATCCCACGGTCATTGATCTCCTGGTCGAGTACATATTCCTCCCATACCGACTGCGGTACGGGATATTTGGACAGACGCTGCTGAATCGCCATCTCCACTTCGACATCGCGACGATTGTAAGACTTGAAGAGTTCCCACTTCTCTCCTGTAGGTTCATGGAACGGCGACACAGAGAAATAGCGGATGAGTGCCTTGCCCTCTGTCATTTTCTGCTCTTCCAGTCCAAGCACCCGTCCGACGGCGGCAAGTGAAAGCGGCAGTCCCATGTAGGCAGACCAGACCATCGTGCATCGCCAACTGTGGGGACTGAGGAAGTGATCGGACTCGGTAGTGTGAAGCATCCCCAAGTCCGACAAGTAGCGCGACAGGCATATACGTTCAAAATTGGCATTAAACGCCCACTTGATGATGCTCTCATCGGTCAGCACATCCAGAATTTCCTGCGGAATCTGCGCCCCCACAGGTAAGGTCAATGACCTGCACCGCGCCTCCGTCCACGGAATATCCAAAGAGCAGGGATCGCGAAATCCTCTGCCTCGGCGTAACGATATACGCCGCTTTTTCCCAATATCCACACTGCTTCTCGTTTCGAGATCGATAGAAATGTACTTCATGTATGTTCTCCTTCTACGAAAAAGACAGCGAGGAAGAATCCCCGCTGCCCGTGTCGGTCAACTCTTATTTAGCTGAGAAAGTCCTCGTCCTCATCGGCGAAGTCATCCTCGGCGCGTGTCTTGCCGCCGAGCGGCTCACCGTCGGAAATCTTCTGCAGGTTGTTCAGCCCGCAAGCGATGCCCTTGTTGCCGTTCGAGTTGAATGCGTAGAAGTTGATGCTTGCGCGTCCGTAAACGCCGGAGTAGACCTCCGAGTGCTCGATGATCGGATTGCGGGCAGCATCCACGATGCCGGGAGCCGTAGCCGAGTTGGCGTTGATGAAGTAGCTGTCCTTGTATGCCGCATCGTCCGGGCGTTCCACATCGCCGTCACGGAGTGGGTTCTTGATCGCCGTGAGTGCGGGCACGGACTTGCTGCTGCCCTTGAGCTTTGATTGCCCTTCCTCGTACGCCGCCTGAATGGCGTTCTTGACTGCGGTCACGGTCTTGGTGTCGGACTTGGGAATAATAAGCGACACACTGTACTTCGGCGTACCGCCGTTGATGGACTTTGCCTGCCAGACGTTGGCATAGCTCCAACGTGTCTTGACACCCGTGATCACTTTTGTCGGATTGATAACTTTTGCCATGGTACTTTTCCTCAACTTTCCTTAAAATCTTCTGCTGCAGTATTCATCACAGGCCGCTTGTCGCTCATCGGAGCAAGGGTTGGTTTTCCCCTGTGGCTTTACGATGAAGCCTCCGAGCAGTTCCTCAAACTTATTTTTTCCGAGCAGACTGGTCATCGCTGTAATCCCGAGCAGTTTCTGCTCATACGGCTCGAAGCCCGCTTCTTTGACGGTTTTAGCGACAACCGCCTCGTCAGTGTATTTCCGATTCGAGCGACCTTCGACCAGTTTCCAGTCCGTCCACTGTTTTCCTTGAATCGCCCGCTGCAAGGCGTATTCCTTGATGTCGCTGACCCATGCGGCGAGCGTGTCGGCTTTTGCAAGCACCGCCTCCACCTCGGCATCCTCCAGTGTCGGCGGCATCTCGAAGTCATACCGGGCGAGTTCCAGATTGTACTCTACCCGTTTACGGCAGGTCGCCTTGATCTTGCAGAACTGACAGTGCGCCCCTGCACAGAACTCGCCTTCTCCTGCGTGTGCCAGTTTTGCCGCAGGTACAAGCGTATCTGCCGCCCATGCCAGAAGGTCGGCTTTCGAGATGCTGAACTCCGAGATGTTGGCGAGACGAGGTTGGAAGATCACCATCCGTACCTCTTCGATGTCATAGAGACCGTCGAACATCTGAATGCACCCGAGCGCGTAACACATCATCTGCGGATTGTGGTCAGCACTGACCTCGATGCCTTTGCCGTGCTTGTAGTCCACAATGCAGACTTTCTTGCCCGAAATGATGAGCGTGTCAGCTGTGCCGAAGCCATCCGGCACGAACGCCGAGAAATCGACGCGCTGCTCCACCGACACCATCGTGTCCTTGCTCTCGGCACGGAACTGCTCGACCTGCTCCATCACGAACTGGCAGTATGCCTCAGCACACTCTTCCATCTCAGTGTCATAGGAAGTGAGATGCTTGGTCGGATCGCGTACCCGCTCACCCAGAGCCTTGCGGAGTTTGTACTCGCAGAGCATATGCGCATCCGTCCCCTGGGCTGCGTACGCACTCGGCGTGTCGGATTTCTCCGCATTGAGTCGTGCCGACGGCGGACAGGCGATCCAACGTGCGGCAGAGGATGCAGAGAGGAGGGCATGCTTACGTGCCAATGTGCTCAGCCTCCTTCAAGAGTGCCGCATACTGCTCCGGTGCGATGTCGCTGAGTTTGTCCGCACCGAACTTGGCAATCAGTGCCTTGACGGCGGCACTGTGTCCTTCGACAGAGAGTTTCGCAAGTACGGCGCGTACCTCCTCAAGGGTCGGTGCTTCTGTCTTCTCCGTTGGCAACGGTTCCTCTCCTTCGGAACTCTGCACGAATTCCTCCAAGACATTAACCAGTCGGTGAAGAGCGCCGATAAGCTCGGCTATTGCTTCATTTTCCTCCCGCATGGAGATCACTTCCTTTCGATTGACTGCGGGTATTTTCACCTTCCTATAAAGAAGAGGACACCGCCGTATGTTTTGGTCACCGATTTTTACATAAAATCTTTGAGCTGTGCCTGAAGCCCTGGCATGAACTTATTCATGCGCTTACGAATGCTTTCCTTAGATTTGAAGCCGACAGCGGTGGCAATGGCACGCTCCGACTCTCCCGCCGCTCTGCGGACGAGAATTTCATGGTCGATGGGATCGAGTTCACCGAGAGCCTCGTACAATTTGCGATTGCGCTCTCTGCAACTGACGGTCTCGGTGACATCCTCGTGAACGGGAAGCGCGGGATCGTTGAGTTCCACCGCACGCTCCAAGGAGATTGTCCGATACACGGGATGTGAGCATCCATCACAGCTGCGGTTGGCGCAGCAGGGTTTTTCCTTCATAGATACAGTGCTGCCCACGCTTTTTCCCGCTTGTCCTCCCGCCAGATCGGTCGCATGACAGCAGAGTATTGCTCGGCATCGACAGGTGCATAAATTGCCCGCTCCGACGCCTTGAGGAACTTTTCTCCGGCAGCCTTTCGCCGGACGAGTTCGTCCATGCCCGTATCCCGAAATCTTCCATTTTCGTGGATCTGAATCGGGGCGGGGACATACACGCCCAGCTTCTTACTGAGCTGAAAAAAAGATGTCCCTGCTGTCGGAGTGCCTTGACCTCCTGCGTGGAGTAGTCTTTAATGATGCCGTTGAGCTGGATTTTCATAGTTTTGCGTTCCTTTCGTTCTTGCCGAACGGCGGGATGCAAAACTACGCACGGGCTTCTATCTGAAAATGGGCATAAAGAAGCACGGTGGGAGCATAGAGATACTGACAAGCTCGTTACCTGTCAGCATCCCTATTCGCATCCCGCCGTCCTATGGCCATCTTGGACAACAGATTGACTTACCTAGGGAAACCGAATGTGATTCTTCCTACCACCACCTTAAAAATCTTTCTCTACATAGAAGCGGACACATACATCCGATTTGGTCACCGCTTTTTGATTAGAATTTTTTTCCTTATAAAAAGAGAAAAACCGTGCTATAATTGATACATGCACAATCATCAAAAAATAAAGCCCCAGAGATTCAATCTCTGAGGCTCATCCTATATACAATAGTGTTGCTGTAAACAGTGAACAGCACTCAATAGCGTCAACTGCGTTAATAGTGTCAATACTTGCAAATGAGGTGTTTTCATGCTGGAAAACAAAGAATACGCATTATGCGGCGGTACCTTCTTCACCCTTCTTCTTCAGGCAAGAAAACAGAGAACCGCCGCCAGGAAAAAAATGCGGTTGGCGAAAAAGGACGGTCTGAATGACAGCGAGGTTCTTGAAGGGCTCATCCGTGTGGCTTTCCCCGACTATATTTCTCCTGCGGGACGTTCGATCCGAACTCACACTTCATCATATAAAGCGTGTAGGCTCTCTGCCAATGAATATCTTCCATTCGATAAAGAGGAGCTCATCCACACCTTTGACCATGAGATAAAAGAGACTTTTTCCTCCCCGCTTCAGCGCATGTGCCAATTTTCATCGTCCTTCATCGATGAGAAAAAAACATGGGGAGCTGGCTCATTCGCGCCATTCTCGATACGATCAGCCGAGATCCCAGTATCACAGATGAAATATTCTACGTTGACCAAAACGGTCATCCAATGGATAAAAAGCATCTGCTCACGGTGCAGAACATCGAACTGCAGCCGTTTCTTCTTGGTGTTTGGCATTTTATTTTTATCGAACCGAGCAGATAACACCGTTGGTGCAACTACGATTGATTCATGGCATGATAGACCTGCTGTAAAGAGAGCAAGGCGCAAGTTTAATTCAGAGGTTGGAAAGAACTGGAGCAATAGTGTTTCTGTCCATATAATTCAGGTCGACGAACCTGTATCAGGAGAGCATAAAAGATTTCATCAGATCACATAAGATTCTTGTCGATAAGAGGTCTAGCGATTTTTGATCTGGATTGGGCGGCCTGGGGGAAAATGCGTTCTCCCCAAGACGAATACCGCACATATCTTAAAAATACTCGTGAAAAAAATACAATAAATTGAAGACGCTTCTTTATAACGATGCGCCCGTGGAGTTTTATAATTTTTACATCTGCAACAACATCGAGCAAAGAATCTATATTAAAAAGAACAGTTACCGCAGGAAAATTATAGAAAACAGCACAGCACAGTTACTGCACGAGTGTTCAAATTTTATTTTGATTTCCGGTACAGGTGGTCTCGGAAAATCGATGATGATGCGCCACCTTCTTTTTGGATTCCATAGAGCGTTTTGATGAATTTGGGAAAATTCCTGTCTTTATTCCTTTGAAGGACTATGGTGATTCCTATGACAGCTTATTGGATTACATTTTTGAAAAATTTGAGGGTCTCGGTGGATCTAAAAAGCTAAACGACCTCTCAAAACTACTCTCACATGGATCGTGCTTGCTACTGTTTGATGGCTTAGATGAAATAAAATCAGACTGTAGGAAGAAGTTCGAACATGACCTTGAATTTTTTGCCGACAAGTACACCGATAACATGTTCGTCATATCCTCTCGCCCAGCCGGAGCATTTATATCCTTTCATAGATTTACCGTACTCAATCTCTGCCCATTTACTAAAGAACAGGCACTTTCACTGATTGACAAGTTGGATTTTAGACCGGACGAGCCGGCAATCAAGGAGAATTTCCGAAATGAATTAGATAACACCCTATTTCGTACACATATGGAGTTCACCGAAAATCCACTCCTTCTCACCATCATGCTTATGACGTATGAGCAATTTGCAGAGATTCCATCAAAAATGCATATTTTTTACAGGGAAGCATACATCACATTATCCCAAAAGCACGATGCAAGCAAAGGAGCATACAAACGAGTCTTAAAGACAGGATTGACTGCAGATCGGTTTGCAGATTATTTTGCTGAGTTCTGTGCACGAAGCTATCGTGATGAGAAGTTTGAATTTACGGATCTTCTGTTTGATCAGTATTTTAACAGTCTGCACGAACGCACAAAAGAACTGCATAGGGTGACGGAATCGGATTTCAGAGATGATCTCGTTGAAAATATGTGCCTTATGTTTTACGAGAACGGAAAGTATCATTTTACCCATCGCTCTTTCCAAGAGTATTTCTGTGCCTTGTACTTTTCAAAACAAAAGGATAAGACGTTGAAAGCAATTGGGGATTTTTTTGAAAACAAGAATCGCCGTCACTATTCAGATCAGACGTTCAATATGCTGTATGACATGATCCCGGAGAAAATTGAAGAGTATATATTCTCTCCATTTTTACAATCACTCTTCGAGATGTGTGATACCAAGGACGGTTATTGGACTTTTCTTGAGGAACTGTATCCTATACTGTACTATGAGAACGGAGAGACAAATACGTGGAGCGACAACGAACCAACTTCGTTTATTTACAACGCTATTATTCGAATCCAAGATATAGCTGCGACTTTGGACTTTGATGAACTTCCACATGACGATAAATATCTTACCGCTAAGTGGGGCTATCTTGATTCAGATTATGAATCTCCTGATTACGAACCTCATTCACTGATAATCTTGGACGAAGCACCTTGGGACTATGTGCAGGAGTTTGGAGAGCCTGAGATCGTCGGAAAAAAACTTATGAAATTGATATCGAGACCATCCTAAGAAATCCAGAGAAACATGAAGACACTATCCACTTGCTTGAAAGTGATGACTTTCCGATAAGGGTAGAGTTTTTAGCCGTTAGAGCATATATGCAGGAACTTATCGATAAAGAGCAGGCTGTTGGCGACGATTTGTTTGATTTGTTTCAGTAGCTCAAACTTCGCAATCCCCCTATTCCAAGTTTCTGTTTATCACTTCAATAACTACACAGGCAGGAAGTTCCAATAACGTTTAACAACTTGTGTAAGGGATAAGCTAATTTTTTTCCTTCTCATGCCCAGCTACATAAAAAAACCGAGGGATGCAACACACCAGTTATCGAGGAGGTAAAGCATCATGAAAGAAATTCAACCAGTGTCCATCTCGTCGGCCACAGCCACTCCAAATATCAGTCGATTTATTTACACTACGTAATCAACAGGTAATGCTTGCCAGCGATCTTGCTATGCTCTACCAAGTGGAGATACGGGTTCTGAATCAGGCTGTGAAGCGGAATCAGAAAAGATTTCCCGAAAGATATTGCTTCCAGTTAACCAAGGAGGAGGCAAACTTGACATCACAAATCGTGATGTCAAGTTCCGCACATAGCGGGCGGCGAATCCTGCCTTACGCGTTTACCGAACAGAGTATAGCTATGTTGTCAGCAATTCTCCGCAGGAATATTTCTGTGGAATTAGTAAAGACTACCTCAAGAAAATTTGGTTAATTGCTATTCACCAGCAAAATTTGAGATCCCAATTTGGCACCTCAAAAGGAAAGGAACTTTTATGAGTGAGAAAGCCCCTGATCAGACATCCATAGCGCCGATAGACACAAGCCACATACGGAATTTGGTATACACCGTTCGTGGCATTCAAGTCATGCTAGACTCAGATTTGGCGCGGCTTTATCAGGTAGAAACAAGGATACTGAACCGTAATGTAGCCCGCAACGCCCGTCGCTTTCCAGAGGATTTTTCGCTTTCAACTCACAGAAGATGAGTTTGAAATCTTGAAATCCCAAATTGGGATTTCAAGTGACACTGTGCATGGCGGCAGACGCTATCTCCCCTACGTCTACACCGAGCAAGGGATTTCCATGCTGTCCGGAGTACTGCGAAGTGATGTCGCCATAGAGGTCAGCATCGGTATTATGCGGGCTTTTGTTGAGATGCGACATTTCATCGCCAGCAATGCCCATCTTTTCGAGCGCATAGAACGAATGGAGCTAAAGCAACTCGTCTCTCAAAAAAAGAAACCGATGAAAAAAATTCGAGCAAGTCTTTGACTTTATCCACGCCCACACGGAGTCCAGTCAAAAGATATTCTTCAACGGGCAAATCTACGATGCATTCAGCTTATTGGCGAGCTTGATTCAAAAAGGCAACCAAGGACATCATTCTCATTGACGGCTATGTAGATATAGGAACGCTCAATCTGCTGGCAAAAACAAGCTAATGTTTCCGTGGAAATCCACACATTCAACAATACGAGATTGACGGCAGCAGATGTTGCGACCTTCAACAGTCAATATCCAACGCTTACCGTCAATCATACCAATGCATTTCATGACCGCTTCCTGATTCTTGACCACCAAGAGGCGTATCACATTGGCGCATCGCTCAAAGATGCCGGAAAGAAATGTTTTGCCATCACGCTTTTTGCAAGATGAGGCTCTCCTACAGGAACTTCTGGCACATTTGTGAAAAAAAGACATTCACAGCTCTGCGAGGCCTGCAAGGAGTTGGGGGCAGACCTTCCGTTTTATGAATTACGAGGAAATGGACTTCGAGTTCATTTTAAGGCTCCCCATAGTCCACTTGTCTCTCATCCTAAATCCCCAAACCGACATAATGTCGGTTTGGATATCAGTATAGCGTATAAAAATTCTGGAACTGGTCGTAGCTAATCCTAAAATAACAATAGCTGAAATGGCAGAAAGGCTAGGTGTCACAAAAAGAACAATTGAGCGTGAGGTAAAACAGCTTCGTGAAACAGGCAGCATCGAACGCATCGGCAACAAGCGATTCGGACACTGGAAAATCAACAATTGAAACTATTATAGGGTCGAGGCATAAGAAACTCCCATGCACTCGACCCTATAGTTTTATGGAATTGATTTGTGTGATTCAATAAAGCATTAAGCAGAATCTCGTTCATCATTACATTGTATCGTTATTGACGTTACTTCGTTCATCGCGGCTACCAAAATGATACTAGAGGGAAACGTCAGTGTTGCGTTGGCACGCGACACCGTAATCTGGCGATCCTCAATCGGCTCACGCAGCACCTCAAGCGTCTTCTTGCTGAACTCCGGCAACTCATCAAGAAAGAGCACGCCGTGATGCGCGAGTGTCACCTCGCCCGGGCGCGGGATGCTCCCACCGCCGATCATCGCCACCGTCGAGGACGTATGATGCGGACTGCGAAAGGGGCGCGTCGTCACAAGCCCCGTATCCTTGCCGAGCAGCCCAGAGATGCTGTAAATCTTCGTAATCTCGATGGCTTCTTCCTTCGTCAGCTCCGGCAGAATCGAACTCATCCGACGTGCCAGCATCGTCTTGCCCGAACCGGGTACACCGACCATCAGAACATTATGCCCTCCCGCCGCTGCAATCTCAAGCGCACGTTTCGCCTGATACTGTCCCTGCACATCCGCAAAGTCATCGGTAAACGCAACGTCTTTTTTGTGATTCGATATGATTTGGTGTGGCAGGAGTTAGCGTCTCCGTGCCGGTCAAATGACGCACAAGCTGCGCCAGATTCTCGACCGCATAGACCTTCAGCCCATCAATGAGGAGTGCCTCGTCTGCATTGGAGGGAGCAACGTAGAACTCCGTCAAACCGTGTTCCCGTGCCGTAATCGCCATCGGAAGAATTCCGCTGATCGGACGGCAGTTTCCATCGAGAGAAAGCTCCGCTGAGAAAAGAGCACTCTGCACCGCCGTCTCGGGAACCATACCGTAGGATGCAAGGAGACCAACCGCAATCGGCAGATCAAGCCCCGAACTGTCCTTTCGCACATCGGCAGGCGCAAGATTCACCGTCACCCGCTCCTGCCGCAGCTGAATGCCGGAGTTGCGGATTGCCGTCCGCACCCGCTCCTTCGACTCCTTCACCGACGTATCGGGAAGCCCCACCAGTTCAAAGCCCGGCAGCCCCGGCGACACATCCACTTCAACGTCAATAATCCGTCCATCTATCCCGAGGGTCGTCGCACCATAGGTCTTTGCAAACAACGGCCTTCCCTCCCACGTTTCAAATATAAGAAAATTATAACACAAGAGAGGGCTTGTTGCCTAATGATTCTTTGCAAAAGAAAAGAGATTCCAAACGCTGAATACGGCGAATGGAATCCAACTTTATATCGTGAGCCATTTCAATCTAGTATGTTTTTTTCTTTTTAACTATCAAAAATATAACACAAAACACTTCTAGAAAAACATTGCCTCGCTGAGGGAAGTAGATGCATCTGGAAAGTAGTTGATAGAATGTACAGTTTTTCCGCTCTGTATTCAGTTTAGTTTACCACATCAGAACCGTCTTATACGCACACGTTGATTGGAGTCCAAAAAGAAGTCTATACCACCACAGCCCGCTGTAAAAATATACTCAAAGCCCTGTTCCAATAGTTCTGTTATATGTTCAATTCTCGGATGATTGTACTTATTTTTTTCCCACAGAAATAATTGCACGTGCATTGTGATTTTTTTACAAAAAGCTAGGCAATGTTTTTCTCGGAGCCATGATGTGGTGATATTACTACGCAGTAGTGTTTCTCTTTTAAATCTTGTGGCAGTGCTTCGTAAGCACAATCGCCTGTCAACAAAACGGATTGTGGGGCAGATATCGATGGATAATCAATTTTTTTATAACAAGTCCAATATTATTTTTCCACCATTTGAATTGCTACCATTTCCCTGCCATAGAGATAACATAGCCCCTTTCGTCTGTATGACAGGGCGAATTCCTACCAACATGATTTATAAGACATATCACTCCTTGTTGCATAAGATAAAAGCATAAGCGTTCTGCGCTTTTAGCTCTATTTCTTAATAGAGCTAAATCAGGGAGCAATCAATAACAATTCGTATAGACATTGTAAGGTGACTCCTCAGGTAATGCAGCACCAATTTCTACCACACCAAGTACATGATCCATGTCCCAATGTGATAGAACTATTCCCATTGGTTGCGCAAAGCGCATATACCATCTTGCACAATTATCATTTCCATAAGGAATAGAACCATCTACAGGGAGACCTACATCGAAAAAAATTTCTTTTTCCCCTAGACGCAACGTGATACAGTTTGCTTGTCCGACATTCCAAATTGTTCCCGTTATATTTTGGGAAGAATTCAATAGCTGGATGTAATATCCCTGGATAACGCTGTTGCTACACCGTGATGTAGTAGATAAATGTGATGAAAAAAACAGGTGTTGTAATTTACTTCCTCATCAGCATTTACAAAGACTAGATACGCCCCCCTACTTTTTAACGGACTAGCTCCAAATATAACAGTTCCTTCCAAAACGGTATAATCCCGATCGAATTCTATATCGTTGGAAAAAAATATAGCTTCACTCTTTTTCCATTTTTGGGGATTGTCTCGTAGAATATCTTTACCGCTTCTCTTTTTCACCGTAAAATTCAAAAAAATGGATGGTAACTTTGTAAGAATTCTTCATCACTTGTTGACAATTCATTTCTTTTGCGATGTGGTTAGTTCTATAAACCGAGCATCTTGTTGAATCATGTAATCTGTTATTAGAGATACTTGATATTTTTCTATCGATCCATCATCATTCGTAGCGGAATTGATTCTACCGTAAACATACTTACCATGCAATTGGTCAAATTCAGTATGTAATTTTTTTGCTAAAATCATCCATTAAATCTCGATTTAATGGATATTTTTCCATATGGAACAGATTTTTGCGGCATACAAAAACACCTCTCATAAACCAGCCAGAAAAAAATTGATAACCTCAAGAGATACATTTACTGGGGCTATCTAACAAACACGAACGACTCCATGTGATGCTCCCCCGAATGCATCACTGGATCTTGGTATTCCAATATTATATCTACATTCCCTTGCATCGCGAAATAATCCTCTCCGCCGAAAACGTTCAGCATGGTCATACCGTCCATATTCATATTGGCATCATAAATATCGACTCCACCATGAACATTGGGCATCGTCATATGTTCCAGCCCCATATCGCCATCATATACATCCATCCTACCCATAATATTTAGCTCGGTATGCGGTACGAGCTGACCGTCAGAAATCACATCTACGTCGCCCTGTACATTGGAGAAATGAAAAGCCATCCCATGAGAATGAAGTACGCCCTCGGGATTCATGTGATCTACCACTATGCCGTTATGAACAATATCGGTCCCACCGATTCCGTCAGGGATTGACTGATATAGACCATCTCCATAAGCGGCACCAAAAAGCTCAAACAAACACATAGGTCTTTGCAAACAACGGCCTTCCCTCCTACGTTTCAAATATAAGAAAATTATAACACAAGAGAGGGTATGTTGCCTAATGATTCTTTGCAAAAATCAAAACCACCAGTTGAACTGGTGGTTTGAACAAACCCTATAAGGGCCAAATGCTTGTGGTAGCACCTTAAAAGGTGCATCAAATGGGTTCTGACAACCACACTATTATCACGGGCAGCCCCCTACTCGGGGGCATTTTTATTTGCCTTTTTCACTCCTGCTACCCGTAAACGGGTCAACAAACTCCTTTAGGCTTAGTTGATCTGCCATAATATCCTCCTGTAACCGATTCTTGATATAATTCTTGATTGCATTTTCATATTTCCCAACGGTATCGACATAATATCCGCGACACCAAAAATGTCGATTCCCGTATTTGTACTTCAGGTTCGCGTGTCGGTCAAACACCATCAAGCTGCTTTTACTCTTCAAGTAGCCCATAAACCCAGAGACACTCATATGCGGCGGTATGGTTACTAGCATATGGATATGGTCTTGGCAACACTCTGCCTCCAAGATTTCTACACCTTTGCGTTCACACAGATCTCGTAGGATCTTTCCAATGTCGACCTTAATTTGGTTGTAGATTACTTGCCGTCGATATTTTTGGGGCGAACACAATATGATATTTACATCTCCATTTACTGTGTGATAAACTTTTTACGTCATTCATTGACAAGCGCCTCCTATGCTATTCTTCATTTGTGGTTGTCAGGCCACTTCTAGTTTAGCATAGGAGGCGCATCCCTTTTCTATAAGATTTTTTCTCTACCCCCAGTTGAACTGGGGGATTTATCATGCCTATTCGGCGACCAAAAAAAGCCTTCACGGAGAATTTCTTCTCCGTGAAGGCTGAACCAGTTTTCTATTTTTGCTGAGTATATCATATCACTGTCAAGGTAGTGACATCAAGACGACATCGACTGCCATTTAGTGACATTTAGTGACATCGGAGAAATATTTTTCAGTCCAACGCCATGCAGACGATAGATTTGTCGCAGTCCGAGCTTCATCTCCGTCGCAATCTCCGCCCACGAACGGTAGCCCATGTAACGGAGATACAGAACGCGCCGTGCTTCTTTGTCCTCCACCTGCTGTATCGTTTCGTAGATTTCGGAACGCAGGTCAACGAGCCGATCAATCTCAGCGTCGATCTTTTCTTCACGCTCGATGATTTTTTGCAATAGTATCGGAAAGCTGGGACGTGTTCCTCGTTGCATTGCTCGGCATTCCCGTGATGACGGCGGTAGTCTTTTCTGCCATGCTGCGGAGAACCGCAATCTCCTCCAACATGCTCTGGATTTCATTGTCGATGGTCCGTGCCTGACTGAGATACTCTTTTCGCCGTCATGCAAATTCCCCTCCAACTTCTGAAGCAGCCACTCTCCGTCAATCTGCGTCAGCTGCCCGAACCATGCGGAACGAAAGAACCGCTCCGTCTCAGAGAGCATCGCTACCGCCGCAACATTCTCTGCGTCTTTGCCGAGTGCCGTCCGCGCCCACCGATAGTCTTTTCGCCGCCTGTTCGACGATGGCGTTTGCCAGAATCTCATAGTTCATGATGTTACCTCCGCTTTGACGGCTTCAATCAGTGCCGCCTGTGTCTTGTCCTTCCGTTTCAAGGCACGGAGGATTCTCTCGTCAATCGTGCCCTCGGCGATGATGTGCTGCACCACCACGGTGTTTGCGCTCTGCCCCTGTCGATAGAGCCGCGCCACGGTCTGTTGATAGAGTTCCAAGCTCCATGTGATGCCAAACCACACAAGGGTCGAGCCGCCGCTCTGAAGGTTCAGTCCGTGACCCGCACTCGCAGGATGGATGAGAGCCACGGAGATTTCTCCGCGATTCCAACGGGCGATTGCCTCGTCCGTATCCAGTCGAACACATGGCAGACGCTTTTCGATGCGCTCCGCATCATGTCGGAACCAATACGCCACGAGGAGCGGTTTGCCGTTCATGCTCTCGATGATGTCCTCCAAGGCATCGAGCTTGCGGTCATGTATATGCAGTGTAGCTCCATCGTCGGTGTAGACTGCGCCGTTTGCCATCTGCACGAGTTTCCCAGACAGGACACCGGCATTTGCCGCCGTCACCTCATTACCCTTCATCTGCAAAACCAACTGCTCACACATCGAGTCGTACATCTTTTTCTCAGCCTCATCCATGCGGACACTGTACTCACTCTCGATCAGCTCAGGGCATTCTCAGATGATCGGCGGCTTCCATGGAGATGGTGATGTCGGAGATCTTCTCATAAATCCGCTCCTCGGCTCCGGGCAAGGGAGCGTAGGAGAATACCACCTGTCCGTTGCGCTTGTCCGGCACGAAGTAATCTTGGCGATACTTCGTAATGAACCGTCCCAGACGCTGTCCCATGTCCAGAACCTTGAACTCTGCGAACAAATCCATCAAGCCGTTACCGGATGGTGTTCCCGTCAGCCCGATGATTCTCTTTGCCAAAGGGCGAACCTTCGTGAGTGCCTTGAAGCGTTTACTGCGCCAGTTCTTGAACGAGGAGAGTTCATCAATCACGATGGCGTCGTAGACGAAGTCCGTTTTTCTCCACGAGCCACGGTACATTCTCACGGTTGATGATGTAGAGGGAGGCTTGCTTGTAAAGAGCCTCTCGCCGCTCTTTCTTCGTACCGACTGCAACGGAATAGCGGATATGGTTCAGATGCTCCCACTTTCCGATCTCCTGCGGCCATGTGTTCCGCGCCACACGAAGCGGCGCGATGACGAGAACGCGAGAAATCTCGAATCGGTCAAACAGCAGGTCATTCAGTGCCGTAAGGGTAATCACGGTCTTTCCTCAGCCCAAGCCCATATCCAGGAGTACGGCGGCAGTTTTATGGCTTTGCGATAAAGTCGATGGCGTACTGCTGGTAATCATGCGGGATGAACTTCATAGGGCATCACCTCCAATCTCAACGGAATTCATTACCGAAACACTTCCTGCAGCGCATCCACATGATAGGTGTTCACCATGCCGTATTTGGCATCGTATTCCTTGCCGATGTGGTAGCCCTGCTTTCTGGACATCGCCGACGCTCTGCGTCCAAGTCTTGCGGCGGCATCCCGACTCACGCCACGAACTCCCCTGAGATTGGCATAGCCGATGATGGTGTAGTGGTGCTCATCGATGGTCATCTGCTTGGACTCGACCTCAAGAAGCCGCTCGTCCACCTTGTCAATCCGGGCATTTGCCGCCTTGATCGCCTTTGCCTGCTCCACCATCCGCTGTGCACTGTAGAGGAGGAATTCCTCAGGGTGTCATGTTCTTCGCAACTTTGAAGTAACTTTCTTCGAGCTGTTCAAATACATCCCACGCCCGCTCCGTCCCAAGCATCTTGCTGTGACGGGCAGCGCCCTCTCCGTCCAGAGATACAGATGACGGGTTTTCGGGGAAATTTGCAGTTCGATATTTTTCGACCTGCAAACGGAAGGTCTGTAAATCCTGCCCTTCCAGAACAAAAAGTGTTTCCCCGCAATAAATCGCACACGGTTGTTGTTGAAGTTCTGCTGAATCTGCTTCGGGGCGCATCCATACGCCTCGGCAAGCTGCTCCGTGGTCATGACACGGATGCTGTTGTGTTCCAAAACGGTAAGTTCATTCATGGCTGATTTCCTCCAATACGCTGTCAATTTGATTTATCTCGTCAATCACATACACCTTGAATCCAAGCCGCCGAAGCAGCCTGTGCCGTGCCAGTTGAAGTGGTCTCGGCTTCTTCCTCGGTGTTTTCAGCTCCACAAAGCCCATTCTGCCACCGGGCAAAAGCACCAGTCGGTCGGGCATTCCATCGAATCCCGGCGAGGTGAACTTCGGTGCGATGCCGCCCATCGCTTTGACTCTTGCTGCAAGTTTCTGCTCAATCGTCCGTTCGTACAACTTTTCCTCCTGTAACATGAGGTTGTATCACCTCTAAAATCCAGTCATATCAATGGATCCGCGTTGTTTCTTGTTACAAGGCTACAGAAAAATCCCTATATACGCATATATGTGCGTATTCGCGTTTTTCATGCACGGAATTATTATGTTTCTATTTACATATATAAATCTTGTAACTTGTAACAAAGCCTTATGGTACGGGCTTTGCTGCAAGTTACAACTTCCGTACAAGTTACAAGCGGCGATAGATTCTCTGCAGTCCGTAAATTGCGATACGTTGGGGTGTTGGCTGCTTTTTCCCATTCAGGAAGTCTGGACATGATGCCTGCTATCGCATAGCTGTCCATGGAACGCAAATCCTCTTTTTTCCTGCTGAAGCACTCACACCAAATCTCCATGTTGCTGACAATCACGCGAACGTCTGTCCCCACGGGAGTCGTATCATCGCCCCGCAGGAACTCCCGCCGCTGATAGAGATCCATCTCGTCCCAGTTGGCGGGAAGCAGCGTATCGAGATAGAGACGCACCAGACCTTCACGCTCATCGTGCTCCATCGCTTCCCGCTGCTCCTCTTTGGCATATTCCTCCAAGTCCGGAGGCAGATACAGCTTTTTCTCCGGCATCGGCGAGAATCATCACCTCCGCCCAAATCTGCTGCACAAGCTCCGAGGTCATCTGCCACGGCTTGTATTTGCTGCTGCCGCTCAGTTTGATGTTCCAATAACGGCGGTTTCCTGTGATGTCCCGCAAATACCCGTTCTCGCTGTTGGTCGTGCCGAAAAATACGCACTGGCGCGGATGGGAGGTTACCCGCCTGCCGAAACTCGCCCGATACTTGTCGTCCACCCGCGACACAAAGGCTTTCACCTTATCGAGGTCGGCTTTCTTCATTCCGGCAAGCTCGCCAATCTCGAGAATCCAGTACCCCTGCAGCTTTTCGGCGGCGGTCTTGTCGTTCATATCCGATAAGGTCAGACTGTCGGAGAACCAATCCATGCCAAGGTTGGCGATGAAGGTGGATTTTCCGATGCCCTGTGCGCCGTTCAGAACGGGCATATAGTCAAACTTGATGCCCGGCTCTTTGATGCGCCGATAGGCGGCACACAGCACTTTCCGACTGACGGCACGGGTATATGCGTTGTCGCCTGCGCCCAAGTAGTCGATAAGAAGCGTGTCCACTCTCGCCACACCGTCCCAAGGAGGCAGCACCGCAAAATACTCCCGTATCGGATGGTAGGATCGGTCGTCCACGGCTTTGGCAACAGCGATGTCATAGTTTCGCGCCGAAAACGTGCCATAGTGATCGTCCACATAACAGATGAGCTGGGCATCGTCCGCGTCACGCCAGAACTTGCCGGGATGTGACCACGGGACTTCGCCCTTGATCTCCATGCCGTCTGCCAGCTGGTTGAATACGATGTTTTTTCATGTAGGGATCGTTTTTGCATGATGAGCTTGATGTTGTAGAGAGAGTTCTCAAGCTGTGCGGACTTTTTCTGCCGCACCAGCTTATCCTTCCAGTCTTCCTCCTCGGAAAACTCCTCAGCCGCCCGTTCCTGCCGCTCCTTCAGCGCAAGGGTACGCACCTTTTTCATCCCTGGCGGCAAACTCAGCCATCTGAGTGAAATCACCGTCAAAGAGATGCGTCCCTACGAGGTCGTATGCGTTGCACAGCTTTCCATAGGCAGGGATCGGAGGCATGGTGACTGTAGGCGAATTTGCCGTCATAAATCATCACACCGGGGATGCTCGCCGATTTCGTATAGCCCCACCGATTCTCATCTGCAGTCGGCTCATACACATCGGAGAGAAATGTCTGCATCACTTCCTGGATGCGATAGGCACGACAAAACGCTCCTACAATGCCCTCCTTGCTCAAAGGATCAGCCTGTCTTTTGCACTCCCGTTCCACCGCTTCCTTTTTCGCCCGGCGCAGTTGGCGAGGGAGCTGCAGTCCTGCCAGTTCGGATGCGCTGCCAGAAATGCGTCGGGGTCGAGCCAGTCGCCCTCATACCTGCGGCAGATGTACTCCCCGTCGGAAGAGGCGGTCGGCCAGTACATCAGCTGATTGATCTTGAAAGAACAGAGATCAACCGTATCCATGCCGATCTCGTCCGCAAGATAACGGGCGATGGCATTGTATTCGTCCGGTGTGACATCCCGTGTCAGGGGTACGAGGATTCTCGCCCGTGGGGCTTCCGGGGTATGGCTGTGGGTGGTGTAGACGATGGCGCAATGCTTGAAGGCGAAGGCATCGAAACAGCCAGCTTCAGTCGGTCATAATCCAAGGTAATCATGGAGCGACTGATAACCTCGGTCGCCCTCCGTCGCGTCCCTTTCAGTGTCCCCGCAAAGAAGCCGCCCTTGTCCTTCACGGCATCCCGTTCGTTTTTCTTCATGGCGTGGTATTCTGCAGCGGTTTCGGCAGTGCGGATGGGATTCTGCAATTTTTTTCCCCAAAGAGCGTCCATCGTCATTTTTTTCTGGATGCCAGACAAGAGCCGCACGGCTGTTGCCAAGACAAAATGCTAATTCTCTCATACACGCACCTTCCTCACCCTCGGTGTCTGTCCGTATTCAAATCTTGCCTGCCGTGCCAGCTTGAACGCCTGTACGGTGGCAGCGTCATCTCTGTCTACTGTATAGTTGCTGTCATCGCCGAAAAGCTCAAATTTGCCCTGCCTGTTGATACCGGGATGAGCAACGTAGTAATCTCCGTCGATGGTCTGAAAGTTGAAGGGATACGGGCCGCCGCCAAAACTGGGGAAACCGTAACGCCCCCCACTCGCGGCAGTAGGATTCAATATCTCCGATACCGTCTCCGTCAGGAATCCCGGGAACAACGAGAAGCGGGGCTTACCTTGGCTGAACTGGTTGATTTTTGCGGCATCGGCTCTGGTCATCTTTCCCTTGACCTCCACATAGAGATCGCCGCCTACTCTTCCGTCAACATCGTGGAGCAGGAAATCCGGCAAATAGCATTGACCGTTATTCAGCACATACCCCTCCGGCTCATACTCCCATCGGATGCCGCAGGCATCGAAGAACACTGCCCAGCGCGCCTCCAGTCGTGAACGGAAAAGATAGCCCTTGTATTCTGTCTCTATTACCTTCATGGCGAAACCTCCTCGCATTTTGTTGTGAAATAGCGGATGTTCTTTTCGCAGCCGCTCGGCATGAGCAATCTCCACATCCATGCCCTCGGTAATCTTCTCACCGAACCCCCAGACCTCACTGCATAGCCGCAGAAGCTCAAGGTTCAACGACATCGCTTTCCCACGCTCGTTTGTCTCTGACAGGAACTGCGGGAAATACAGATGCGGGGCAATCGGAATGCGCCCCTTGCTCACAGCAAACTTGCAGTACTGCCGCGCCCGCATGACGTTGACGCGCGGATTGTCCCGATAGGGAGAGCAGATATAGGTAAACTGATTTTTGTCGGAATACCTTGGTAAGAGCGACATACGCCGTTGGGTCGGCGTAGCCCTCGTGGTTTCTTCTCTCAATCATTTCTCGCACCTCATCTTCCTGCTGCATTCCGTGCAGCAGATCGCCGTGCCGAAGAGGTCGAACTCCGCATCGCCGAAGAACTCATTGAGATCAACAGGCACTTCCGCTCCGCAGCGCGGACGGTGACAGAAGACATTCTCATCGTTGATTTCCACCGTGACCTCCAGAGCATCATTGATGTTTTTCCTTGACATAGAACATAAGATTTCCTCCCTTTGAAAACGGATTAGTTCCTCTCATCAGTAAGAGGACGAACAGGGAGATTTTTGGTCACCAAAAATCCTCCTGATTTTTGCAGGAGGATGGAAATTAGTCTTTCTGATAGAATTGGCACTCGAAACCGTCGGCGCGGAGCAGGAGTCCATCTGCCCAATGCGGGGTTCTTGCCATCTGTTTACAAACAACTGATAGATCAGCGTGCTCGTCACATTCGATGATGAGTTCATCATGGACGTGCGCGACAATATCCATGTTCTGCAGCGTCTGCATGGCATAGCAGAGAATGTCGCGGCTGATCGCCTGTGTGATATTCTCCACGAGTTTCGGGCCATAGGATTCGATCCGTGCCCACTTTTTCGAGAGGTCGAGTCCCATATAGGGTGATGGATTCGCCGCCAAACCGATTCTCTCCAATGCGCGGTTTTACATAGGAGAGTCTGCGCCCGCTCGGAAGCTGAATGAACATCATGCCACTCTGATAAATGAACCGAATGCCGTGCGTGACCTTCGTGCTGCGTTCCTTGATGCAGTCTTTTGCGGCTCGGTCGACTGCCCACCAGAAATCCACGATATTTGGATTTGCCGCACGCCAAGCATCCACGAGCGGCTTCAGTTCCTCTTCCTTCATCCCCGACTCCAATGCATCGAATGCCTTCAGCGCACCAACGGAGCCGCCGTAGCCACAGGCCAGTTCTGCCTGCTTCCCTTTTTGCCGTAGATGCCCGTTCTCGCCATGCTTGACCACGTTGCAGTGGAACATTCTGCCCGCTGTGGCGCAGTAGATGTCGCCGTTACCCTCAAAAACATCCATGCGCCATTGCTCCTTGGCAAGCCATGACAATACCCGTGCTTCGATGGCTGAAAAGTCCACAACGATGAATTTCCTGCCATCCTTGGGAATAAAAGCAGTACGGATGAGCTGCGACAGAACGTCTGGGACAGAATCATAGAGCATTTCGAGTGCTGCATAGTTCCCCTGCCGCACGAGATCACGGACATACGCCAAATCTGGGAGATGATTCTGCGGAAGATTTTTGCAGTTGCACGATGCGTCCCGCAAAACGCCCGGTGCGATTTGCCCCATAGAACTGAAACATTCCCCGCGCACGGCTGTCCGCACAGGCGGCGTTTCTCATCGCCTGATATTTCTTCACCGAGGACTTCGCAAGCTGTTGACGGAGCACCAATACATCAGAGATAGGAGGCTGGGCGATCTTGAGCAAAGCTGTCACGGACTTCTTGTCGAGTGACTCCGTTTCGACACCGCGCTCTTTGAGCCATTCTTTCATCTGCGCCACGCTGTTCGGATTCTCAAGCCCGGTCAGTTCTTTCAGCTTGTGTGTTAGCTTCTCTTTTGTAATCGCGTCAATCTGGACGGCATTCTCCACGAGCGGCATATCCAGACGTATCCCTCGGTCATTGATTTCTTGGTCGAGCACATATTCATCCCATACCGACTGCGGCACAGGATATTTGGACAGACGTTTCTGTATTGCCATCTCCACTTCGACATCACGGCGGTTGTAGGACTTGAAGAGTTCCCACTTCTCTCCCACAGGCTCGTGGAACGGAGGCGTAGAGAAATAGCGAATGAGTGTCTTGCCCTCGGTCATTTTTCTGTTCTTCCAGTCCCAACACCCTACCCACGGCGGCAAGTGAAAGCGGCAATCCCATGTAGGCAGACCAGACCATTGTGCATCGCCAGCTGCAGGGACTCAGAAAACGGGCACACTCTTTGGAAAGCGGATGGTTGTCACGGAACGGATCGAGGTCTATCCCCAAGTCCGACAAGTAATGCGACAGGCACACACGTTCAAAGTTGGCATTGAATGCCCACTTGATGACGCTCTCATCGGTCAGAGCATCCAGAATTTCCTGCGGAATCTGCTCACCACCCACGAGGTCGATGACCTCCACCGCGCCTCCATCCACGGCATAGCCGAAAAGCAGGATTGCAAAGTCCTCAGCTTCGGCATAACGGTAAACTCCACTCTTGCTGATATCTACGCTGCTCCGAGTTTCAAGATCGATAGAAATGGACTTCATGTCACTTCTCCTTCCGTGACAAAGGCAGCGAAGACGAATCCCCGCTGCCCGTGTCACCTAGTCTTATTTAGCTGAGAAAGTCTTCGTCCTCATCGGCGAAGTCATCCTCGGCACGTGTCTTACCTCCAAGCGGATCCCCGTCGGAAATCTTCTGCAGGTTGTTCAGCCCACAGGCAATTCCACGATTGCCGTTGTTGTTGAATGCGTAGAAGTTGATGCTTGCACGTCCGTACACACCGGAGTAGACCTCCGAGTGCTCAATGATCGGATTGCGGGCGGCATCTACGATACCGGGCGCAGTCGCAGAGTTGGCATTGATGAAGTAGCTGTCCTTGTATGCCTCATCATCCGGGCGTTCCGCATCGCCATCACGGAGCGGCGTCTTGATCGCCGAGAGCGCAGGGACAGACTTGCTGTTTCCCTTGAGCTTCGACTGCCCTTCCTCGTATGCCGCCTGAATGGCGTTCTTGACTGCCGTCACGGTCTTGGTGTCGGACTGGGGGATAATGAGTGACACACTGTACTTCGGCGTACCGCCGTTGATGGACTTTGCCTGCCAGACGTTCGCATAGCTCCAACGTGTCTCGACACCCGTGATCACTTTTTGTCGGATTGATAACTTTTTGCCATGGTACTTTTTCCTCAACTTTC